>JAEEGL011226100.1_pt1 | contig 24777 bp, 20 predicted proteins | sample 9134231 | NCBI WGS metagenome assembly JAEEGL01 (sample SAMN16246548, study PRJNA631951) | gut metagenome | biome: gut microbiome; feature: rumen; material: fiber-attached | host: Bos | place: Iran: Karaj | collected 2018-10
AAGGTTAGTTCTGATATGTTCCTCAGCTCGTTCAACTGCAACCTTTTCCATATCATGCTTAACCATAATCTCAACCAGCTCTTCAAAGCTTGTCCTTGTAGGATTCCAGCCAAGCTCCTTTTTAGCCTTAGTAGGATCACCCCAGAGATTTACAACATCTGTAGGTCTGTAGAAGTCAGGGCTTACTTCAACCAGGACTTTACCAGTTGCCTTATCAATGCCCTTCTCATCTATGCCCTCTCCCTGCCATTCGAGTTCGATACCTGCGTGCTTAAATGCAAGAGTTGCAAACTCACGAACAGAGTGCTGAACACCTGTAGCGATAACGAAATCCTCAGGCTTATCATTCTGAAGGATGAGCCACATACATTCAACATAGTCTTTGGCATAGCCCCAGTCTCTGAGTGAATCGAGATTGCCGAGATAGAGCTTATCCTGCTTGCCCTGTGCGATACGTGCAGCAGCAAGTGTTATCTTTCTAGTTACAAAGGTCTCTCCTCTGCGTTCAGATTCATGGTTGAAGAGAATACCGGAGCAGCAGAACATGTTATAAGCCTCTCTGTATTCCTTCACAATCCAGAAACCATACTGCTTGGCTACAGCATATGGGCTGTAAGGGTGGAAGGGAGTGTTCTCATTCTGAGGAACCTCCTCAACTTTACCATATAATTCAGAAGTAGAAGCCTGATAGATACGGCAGGTGTCAGTCAGACCGCAGAGACGAACTGCTTCCAGTACCCTTAGGACACCTGTAGCATCGACATCAGCTGTAAATTCAGGTGAATCGAAAGAAACCTGAACATGGCTCTGAGCCGCGAGATTATATATCTCATCCGGGCGCACAAGACTTACAACCTGCATAATACTCATGGAATCACCAAGATCACCATAATGCAGATGGAAATTCGGTACACCTTCAAGATGTGCAATTCTCTCTCTGTAATCCACAGATGATCTTCTCATCACGCCATGAACCTCATATCCCTTTTCCAAAAGAAGTTCTGCAAGGTATGATCCATCCTGACCTGTCACACCTGTAATTAGTGCTTTTTTCATAATTATCTTGTCTCCATTTCTATAATCATTTATTGAATCATATTGCAAAAAATAATTGTACCCATCTTTCCTTAAGATACACAAAAAACTACTAACAGTTATCAAGAGCCCTTTCTACTGTATCTACAACCTTAGAACGCAGATATTTATTTCTCCTGATCTCGCTGTAAAGATTCAAATACCGCTCACTGCCAACAGCTGAAAAATCGTAATTTCCTAATTCTGATATATCCTTATACCCAACCCCCGGAATCCCCGAGAATTCAAGGATTTCCTTATGTGATATGGGGATAGTATCGCAGAACAAGCTTTCCTGGATCACTCCTGAAGTTCTGTTCTTATAGAATTCGGCATCATACGGAATCAGGCAGTATCTGCTAGAACCAAGCAATTCGTAATATTCAATACTATCTACATACCGATCTTCTATCTTAATGTTGTCTCCTTTTATAGCTATGAGATCCTCGTACATCCCTTTATCCGCAAACTGGCCTGCAATATAAAGGGGATATCCATTTTTAGAAAAAGTCTCTACAGATTCCCTTAACTTTTTCTTCTCATTCATTGTTCCAAGGCACACCGCACGTTCAATCTTATGTGCAGTCCTGAAACCATCATATTCTTCTTCATCATATGTATAATCCGGAATTAAAATCCCCTGCGGGATATCCTTAAGGAGCATCTCATTAGTAACAAATACTACATCTATCTTTCGCAAAGCCCTTTTAAATATCCGGCATTTTATCTTGTTGGTCTGATACTCTTCATATACATTTACTGCAATTCTCTTGTTGCGCTTGTTAAAAAACAGCAAAAAAATAAATAAATAAATGTCCGGAACATAAAACCATATGATATCAGCGTCATTGTTGCACGCATTTCTTAAGGCCATAAAGTGTTTCAATACTCTAGATGCCTTTCTTTCTCCGTTTGAAATTGATGGACTAAGAGCTTCCTTGTCAGGACACATAATAAATGGAAGCATTGTCTGATTAACATATTGCGTTATATCAAACTTTCCCTCCACATATTTATAATACTCATTGCCCACCTTGCCGCCATGTCCAAGCGGTTTACCATTATCATCTGCAACGGACCAGAAATCCACCATTGCGACTTTCCTCTTAGAGCTGTTCATCTGCTTTTCCCTTTACTGAATAAACTGTTATACCCGTCTCCAAAAGTTTACTTGGTTTATCCGAGAAAAGCTCAGCATAACATCGCACATCTCCTCGTTTGTAAATAGTCTGGCTTGCGTATACTCCGGGCTCTGCGATATCTTTGTTTACGACACACCCCCCCTGAATCACAACGTTGTCACATACTGTGACTCCAAGATTAATAAGTGAAGCAGCACCAATATAAACATTATTGCCGATCCTGATTCCGCCATCTAATCTATTAGGAACAAGGTCAAAGGAGTGCGTGTAAAACTGCGTCCACTTACCGGCTATAGTCACATCGTTACCTATAATTACCGGAGCAACCACATCAAAATAATGTGAGCATAATATACCCACATTATCGCCGCATATAAACTGCCTTTCCTGAAATTTATTAAAATCGTATGCCCCGCAGATAATAGTACTTGAGCCGATAGATGAGCCATTTCCCATCTTAAATCTGTCAAGAAGCTTGACTCTGACCATATTTCCTATACTTGCATTATCTCCAATCTCAATCTTCCTGGAGTCTATGTAACTGCCAAATCCGATCTTAAACTTCTTTCCAATCTGACCATGAGAAAAGAACTTATATAGCATTCCCCTTATTGATGATGAAATTGGTAATATAGAAAACAGTTTAGCGACTTTGCTATTCATAATTTCTGGTACACCACCTTAAAAAATTTATCTGTCGTTTTTACAACACCATTCTGAATTATTATCGCAAGCAATAGCGAAACACTAAATGAAATCGCAAACGCAGCAACATAAGATTCCATGATCGTTGCTTCGCACTCTCTCATAAATATAAACAGCTTTGCTCCTGCTGATACAATTATTACAAAATGAATCATGTAAAAGCTGAAGCTGTATTCTCCGAACAATCTTAGCAATCTTGCAATTCTCGATGAAAGCTTTCTGTTGCTCCATAACAGATTCGCAAGCCATAAAGACGTCCCCATGAGCAAAACGGATATGTATTCATATTTCAGACCATTCTTTAAAAAAACGGATAAGTCTAACATGATCCCAAGCAATATATTCAAGAGTATAAATACCTTTTTATCCGAACAATATTTCTCAATCCTGTTTAATTTGATCACTTCCACAAATTCCGAAATCATAAGTCCATCAAAAATTGCCTCATAATACTTATCCTTTATGGCAAAAACACTGATCAAAACAGCTACAATCTCTAAAAATACTCTGATTTTCTTTTTTCCTGCAATTGCCAATATGAAAAAACATAAGCTTCCCCCTATAACCTCATAGTGAATCGTCCACATCTGCGGAGCAAAAGGAGTATTCCAATTATAAAAAAGGTCAAGGATATTCAGCTTCAAATTTGCCAAATGGGGGGGTAACAAACACCGAAACAGCATAGTCATCAGCCCCCAATTCATGTGCCCTGACATTGCATACAAGGCTCATTCTTTGAATAATCCATCCAACAGTGCTAACAACAGCGCATGGAATGACAATATGTACAACTCTCTTTATTGCAGAAAATTGCAAATAGCTGTTGTCTCCTTCATGTCCGATAATGCAATTGTGCCCGATCAAAAATCCACTAAACAAAAAGAATGATAACACAGCTAGATTTCCGCTATGAAGGAACGTAAGGATATGCGTTCCTGTAATCTTATATAAATCCATACGAAATGCCATGTTAAAACTTGCAGATACGTGTTCTATAAACACTGCAAGGCATACTATACCTCGAAAAAAATCTAAGTATTCAAATTTTCTCATTTTTTCTTTGCCACCACTACATACTGGGTTAGCGGAAGTTTATTGTTTAAGAAATGTTCCTCTATCATCCCATTACGCTCGAAATAATCTTTAACTTCATCAAATCTCAAAGGATTCTCATCCGCAAATTGCCATACTCCGAGCACTTCCATGATTCCACGTACAAAACGATATTTTATTGTTGGTGTTGGAAACGAGATAAGTACAACACCCCCATTTTTTGTACGTGCAAAATGTTGATCTATCACCATCCTTATGTCATCACCTAAAAAATGCTCTATCAGTCCTATACTATATACAAAATCATACTGTTTTATGTCTTCTTCTGGCGCTTCCAAAAGATTTATACAATATGCCTCATGTTCTGCATCTATTCTTTTTTCCTTAAAGAGATTAGTCGCATACTTATTGTTATCTATAATATCGTACTTTCTAATCTTACATTTATCGCACAGTTCATCTGCAAAGCAGCTGTTTCCTCCACCAAGTTCCAATAATGAAAAAGCATCATTGTTTTTTTCCATATTTAATGACGATATTGTCTTATTAATATATTTCTTCAGAATTTTAAGAGTTGCCTTCTGAGTAAACGTAGAGAAAAAACTCTTTTTCTTTTTATAATATGCTGTCCAGTCAGTAACCTCTTTATGCTTATTGTCAAAGACAAACGTATGCTGCACATAGTAATTAACAAAATACAAGACCAATTCCACTATTACCTTTATTACCCCTACTGAAATCGGTAATAAGCTACTTAATATGATAATCAAACATGCCGAAGCTGTTCCTGATATAGCAAGGAGCATAATATATCTGATTAGTGTTATCCATGACTTATTATTATTCCTAAATACGACCGTCTTGTTTATATTATAATTAGCCAATGCAGATAATGCTCTTCCCAAATAATTGGCTACTAAAATAGGCAATCCAATCCATGTGCATAACATAAACACAATTATGTCAATTGCCCATGACAGCAACGAAGAAAGCGAATATGTAAATATAATCCTATATATAGAAAGCGAATCTACAAACGGATTAAAATGAGAGGACGGATTCCCCGGTTCGTAAATAGTATCAATCTTTGTTTCTATGAAATCTATTCCAACGTTTTTGGCATTCAGAAGCATGTTGGTTTCATATTCGTATCTTTCTCCCCTTACCTCACAACAATGTTTTAAGAATGTCATGGGGATACCTCTTAATCCGGTCTGGGTGTCAGATACATCTATTCCACAACACCATTTAAATACATAGTGAGTCAAAGTATTACCGAACCGGCTTCTTAATGGTATTTCTTTATCTGCAAATGTACGGCATCCCAATATAATCTTATCTGGATTATCATCAAGCATTTCATAAACTTTTATAATATCCCCTATTTTATGCTGACCATCGGCATCAACTGTTACTATTCCCACAATCTTATTACCTGTTGCTGGATTCATATTGATTGTAAGTATATAATTAAAAGCAGTCTTAAGAGCGTTGCCTTTTCCCATGTTAACTTGATGGTGCAATACTTTGCCTATCGCGCTTGATGCACTTAATACACTTTCAATCTCGTTAAATATAGGTTGGTATTCCTCTCCACTACCATCATCAACCACAATTACAAAACGGAACTCATTTGCAAGTGATCGTACTATATCTATTATGTTATTCTTCGGTTTGTACGCCGGAATCACTATTCCACCATTTCTCAATTCAATTCCCATAACTACCCTTTTCAATATTTACTTGTCTTTGCTTCCTGCAAAAACCTGCGATATTACTGCTTCATTATTATCTAAACTGTCCACATGATATAATTCCCAGCTATTAATAGGTGTTTCTGTGTAATGTCCATGAAGCCACAAGATATAATCTGCTTTGTTCCACTTTTCATCTGCCAAGATTAACCTAAATTTACCTTTGTCCAGATTTTCTATATCCACCCCACTTGTGAATCTTGTCCTCAATTCACATTTAAGATTATTTTCAATCATAGAAAATGCCAACATGTTCCGTAAATGTCCATACCACCCTTTAATCCACTGCTGCTCTTCAGAATATATTGGATCTTCATCTACAAACAACATAATGGTTCTTACATTTTTATCACCAATAGCTGTGCCATTCAGAAATGCAACAATTGAGTCATAATCCTCATACATATACATAGGATAAATACTCCCACGGTAGAGTCCAGGCGATTTTAGTGGAGCTAAAATAGTAACCGCCATAATGGACACTAATACCCCTGTCACACTAATGATGTTTGTTTTCACACCTAGAGATTTCTTACCTTCATTAAGAAATACGAACACTAAAATACAAATCATCATTTCAAAGATAGTAGAAATATAGCGTTCACAGCTTAATAGTTGTCCCTTCCAAGATCCTACACAAAGACCATATAGTCCAATTATATAAACTACCATTTGTATATATGCGTTTTTAATCAAGAAGCTAAATCCTTGTACAATCTCTCTAGGCCTGGTATTTCTTATTTGTAAATACAGAATTCCAAAAAGCAACGAGAATAATAATATCACCCCTATGGAAGTGCACATTCCCTGAAAAACTTTAAAAAAGGAAACTAACACTGTTTTGTTCTTAATAAAGTCTATAAAAGTGTTTACATAACTTGCATCAAAAATTGAAAGTGGAGAATATGATACCGTATTGTTTAGCTGATAATGACTAATCATTAATTGCCAACTGCCCCAAAATCCCAACGGCATCGCTACCCCAATCCAATATCTACATTTGTACAGATAGCTTTTATCATGTTTTAATATATAAATAGTAAGTATAATTCCTGATGTCATCGCAAATGCAATCCCTGATGACTTAAGTATCGTAACAAAAACAGAAATTAGTACATATCTTACCCACACATATTTGTCTTCCCACGGTTTATACATCAACATCCATACCATGGCTGCAACTGCAATTCCCATTATAGGATCTATATACAAGCTTTGATAAAAGACAGCATAATCATTAGCCCACGTGTTAAAAAACACCAACGGAAGATAATATAATATCAATACATTCAGTATCACCTGATACCATTTATTCCTATCTTTAAATGCCGGAAGAATAAATGCCCCTGAAAGCGCTGCATATCCAAAATATAAAAGCCCCTCATCAAAACTGCCATTTAGCAGCTGCAGAAAATAGCTATATATGGGCATTCCCGGAATATAGTCAACACAGAACACTTGAAACAGTTCTTTTAGCTGAAGTTTTCCATCAAAATAAAAAAGCACCTTGGGGAGAGACGCCCAATATAAGAGTTCATCTCCAAGCATTACGGTGTTTTTTCTTGTAATGAAGAATACTAATACAAGATATATTGCATATGACGCAAAAGGTATGCCAAATATTTCTTTTCCCTCTTGCAACAACGTTTTCTTCTTTATCATCAATACAACTTTAATAGTGAAAGTAAGGATGATAAGTATTTGGAGGAAATATGCAGAATATAAAAGAACATCTGCCATATATGATATCTGAAGGAAGCATATTACTGATAACACTCCAACAATTAACGACTCTTCAAAAGGCCTCTTGATTATTGCCTTTGTTATAGTCCCAAGCATTATTACAAGCAATATAAACCACAATAGATACATTCACACCCTCTTAATATCTTTTTTTCAATCTTTATCATATAAGGTTATAATTGAGGATGCCCAAAGACATCCGATTTAAGCTTATAAAAATTACTCTTTATACCCATCTATATGTACTATAGATGCTAATAAAGTATCCTTATCTTTCCTATATACAACCGTATAATTGAAATCATCTAATATACCATCAATCAAAAAGTCATCACTAATATAATAGTATTCTGAATCCGAGTTGAAATCTATTTTATCGGCTTCTACTACTGGTATATCGCATAGTGTTGTTACTTCAGAAGCAAACTGCCATCCCTTAGTAATACATACAGCATTTTCCGGCAGTTTTGATGCCTCATTATATAATCTTTCTTGGCGTTCCCTAATTCCAGACTTTTTAATAGCAAAGTTATTTACGTTTTTTATTGCTCCAGGAAAGGCCGTTACTACAAGGATAATTACAACAGCAGAAAGCAAGCTCATAATAACTGCATTCCTTTTACGTTCTTTCAAACACATTACAGCATTACCAACCAACATCATTGAACCTGAAAGTACGAATAATATATAAAAAGCAAAATGTATGTACATTCTTCTTTCAAATATGGAGTCACCTCCACCTATAAAGAGCATAAACATAATATAACCTGTTCCGCCTGCTCCCATTATAAACAGCGTCTTAGGTATTAGCCATTTATCAGTAATAATACCAAGTATACCGATCAATGACAGAACGAAAAAAGCTAATAACAATACTACTATGCTAGTCTTGGCGTTCTGTCCAAAACAACTTGAATACCTCGTTATTTTCTCTGCTAGGCTCCAAGCATTACCGCCTTGATTCATATTTACATTTAAATCAAAATATTGCTTCCACCAAGTTAAATATCTGTTTAAATCCATGTTAAACTGACTCAGCTTAAAAAGCGTATCTAGCAGAAGTATTGAACTTATAGCGCCTGTCAGGTACACGAAAAGCGCCTTAATCTTTTTTCCTTTTAGTAACAGAATTAATAAGATAATTAATGCGGCAGCTTCAAAACATACTGTAATAAGCTTTGTCAAAATTGCAGCCACAGCAAAAAAACCGGAAAGAAAAATATGCCTATTTAGACTACTTTCCAGGTATTGTTGTATAAAAAACAATTGAATTATTATAAATGCCAGTGCTGCTGGTTCACCACATAAATCAAAAGAGTAATAGTACTGAAAATGAATTATGAAATATAAACTCCAAACAGTTACACATGCTAATAATGAAGCAACGCCAATTGTATTTATGCTTTTATTCGAAAAACGACTCAAAAATAATACATATTCACGTTTTAATACCACAAAAGTAACCAACAAAAATAATAAACTAAATAGTACAGGTATTATAGAAGTTGTTAGAAAAGATACTCCAAAAAATCTATACACTAATGCAGTTGGGAGCAGTAATGTTTGTCCGGTAGTTATCGCTAGATGAAAAGTCGATTCTGAGGGATATATTACAGCATATTTATCGTTATACGCATAGTTCCTTGATACTTGTGCATTCCATCCTCCATCATATGTTATATATGAACATGTCAACCCATAAATTGCCAAATGTACAAGTAGCACTATCAATAATAAAACCGAACTTATCTGAACAATATCGCCAGGGATGTAATTAGCCTTTTTTACCATCACATCCCCCTCTTAAATTCCCTAAAGTCAGATAAAGCTCTCCAACCTATTTTTATTATCTTCGCAATATTGATAGAATTAACCCCTCCTTGTCGGTTTTGGAAGGTAATGGGGCAAAATTCGATATTCTCCTTGTAATATGCAAAGAATGTCGTCAACATTATATTAGGCAAATTGTAATCTTCATCAAATCTGTCAATATATTTTGATACAAGTTCTGCTCTCATCAACCTAAACGGTGCGTTTGCATCAGGAACTCTTACACCGTAATATAGCCTTAGAAGAAAACAAACCACCTTCTCAACAAATGCTCTAGAGGCTCCATCTCCACGTTTGATTCTGTGACCAATCAGTGCATCTCTCTTATTCCTTTTGTTCCACATTTGTGTGAATTCTGAAGGCAATGTTTGTCCATCGGAATCAGTCTGAAATATATAATCAGCTCCATTTGTTATGGCATATTTATATAATGCAATAAGCTTTGGTCCATGTTGCTTCAATGTATCCTTCAAAATTAGTAATTTAGGATATTCATTACACATTTCTTCCAAAACTTTATCCGTTTCATCTGTACTTCCGCTATCTGCAACAACCAATCTTGAATTATCTCCTGCTAACTCTAGAACAGGATACCATTCCCTCACTACAGATCTTATGTTTTCTGCTTCATTATAAGCCGGCATAACAATAAATAAATTATCCACTTATGATTTCCTCCCCCACAATGAATATTTAATCAAACACATAATCCTCCTTGCCTATAAGCTTTCTATATTTACTTCTTATACCTGTTCGGAGTTTGGCAATTGTTTTCATTCTGAATATTTTTCTAAAAAAACTAAATCCGGTTAATCTTGTCAGAAATGTCTTATTGTAGTCGGACGCCTCTATAGATATTATTTCATAATCCTTTGCAGCCCATTCCAATTGTTCTGCTGATGGCGATGAACCAATTATTTGCATTGACTCCCTGCATGTTTTTAACGTTCTAAGCTCAACTTTCTCTGGAAACTTACTGTATATATAATTCCCATAGGTTTCAAACTCACTAAATCCAGACCCCAACAAATCTTCTATATTGATGGCATTAAGTATTTTTTCAAAAAAACTGTCCCCTTTGATATTAGTATTTGACTCTATATCCTCAATCATTGTCTTCATGATCAGAGTATCAATAATCATATTCTCAGCAATAAATGATCCGTTAACACTCCTCTTTATATCATCCGAAAATAACCTGCTAATCGTGTCAAAATATGGCTTATGAAACTCTTTTTTTTGAGTAAGCAAATATCTATCATTATTACTGATATATTGAATTTGATTTAGCGGTATAGTATCTGCATCAAACACGACATAATAAGGTTTCTCAGTTTTTAAACTCCATGCCATCTTGATAAACTGTTGCAAATACCAACCTGCTCGCTTTCTTTCTCCAATGATTTCATCAATGACATTGGCAACTGAAACATAACTAAGATTAGGGAAAATGGTATTTTCATCAATCAACTCCACATCAAGCTGCTGAAGTACATCAAAATCTTTATGATTAGCAACAACATAAATACCATCCCAATCAAGATTCTTCCTTATATAAGGCAAAGAAATGTTGAGAATTGGAACATTTTTAGTAGTTGCCAAAATAATAATATCGTACATAGATTACAAACCCTCGCCATTCATCTAATCCAAGATCCATTCGATAAAATCTCGCACTGCTCCGTCTCCACCTTTATGCTCAGAAACAAAATCGGAAATATTGAGCACTTTTTTCGCCGAATCTTGGGGACATCCAATTATTCCTCCTGCATTCTTTATTGCTTGCATACAGTACAAATCATTAATATCATCACCAATATAAGCCACGTCACAAAGATTCTTTGTAATACTGGTTAACTTTGCAAGCTTATCAGAAATCTCCTGATACACTTGTGTTATTCCTAATTCTTTGCATCTCTTTAGTAATATTTCTGAGTTTCTTCCAGTAATAATAATCGGTTCTATCCCTGCCGGAATAAGAATATCATGGATACCACAACCATCCTTTATATTAAACGCCTTACACAATTCCCCATTTTGACCCATATATATTTTGCCATCGGTTAATGTACCATCAACGTCCATAACCAAAAAACGGATATTTTTTTTATTCATATTACTTTTTATACACCTTATCAAGAATTCTACTAAATACACTTGGGGTTACAAATTCAAACTCACATCCGGGTGTCATAGTAAGTACTATATCCTCAAACATTGTTGCAAGTTCTTCATTTAAAGTATTAAATTCCCCTTTATGTCGATCATTTTGATATGAACTATCTAAATAATTATCTGAAATATCTTCATTGAACCCATCAAATCCAGCAATACTAATCTTCGACGGAGTTATTCTTTTTAATAGCATCATCAGCATAATTGTTGAATTTTCAAAATATTTATATCCTCGATTAATTAGACTATGATAATTTACAACAATATCATTACCCTCTGGCTTTATATTTGATGCAATGATTACGTTTCTACCACTTCGTTTTCCTTTTTGTCTAGCATATCTTTTTGCATTACCAAAAAAAGCATATGCGTTTTCATCATCTGCTACAAAATTGACACTTATCGTTATAGGATTATTTCTTCGTACATACTCATCAATAACATCACGATGAGTATTTAAAGTGTTCCCAGGAACTAATACTAATACTTCCCTATTTTCTATAATTCCTCTCAACTTTTCAATTGTATTCGAATCATTGATTTTATCCGCAACATATTCTGTATATAGTTTTTCTATATTATCATAATCATATGTCTGCCGTGTCTCCGGATTTATCATTGACAAAATATGCCCGATATCTTTTGTATCCAATCTATATTTTTCTGTTAGATATATTATATTATTGGGATGTGACTTATATATACCTGCCATCATCGCAGCCGTAGAGAATCCCCACTTATGCTCAATTGAATATTTATAAATATAGTCATCTAGCATATCCAAAATATCTTCAAACTCATAATCATATTTCATTTTTCGAGTTAAGTACTCGATAATGAGTTCTGTATTTAGGTTGCCTGCAACTTTTCCCATCCCTCCTAATGTGCCATCTATTATTACTTGACGAGAACTCGCGCCACTAAGCTTGATAATTTCCTGTGCAAATGCAAAAGATAATTGGTAATTATTATGAGAATGAAAGTTTATACAAATACCTGATTTCATATTATGATCAATCAGTCTAAATATGCGATCTACATCATCCATGTACATAGCACCATAGGTGTCCACAATACCAAAACTGTATGGTTCTACTTCGTTTACCATATCTACAACTTCAAGCAATTCTCTGTCAGTATAGTTCAACGAGTTAACGCCCTGTATAAACAGCTTGTATCCTCTATCTTTAATCACATTAATCCAATTAAGTATTTCAGATTTATCTGTGTCAAAGCTTTTCTTTGTAAATCCAAAGCGTATACCGTCAATTGATGTTCCATCATATGGTTTCAACGAATTAATATCAAACATTCCATAATCAATAAACGCAACATACATAGCTTGCTTACTCTTATCAATGTATGGAGCTATTTGATCAACATCTGTAAAGAATGTACTGTTCCCTGAAAATTTAACCTTCCTATGATCCCTCAAAAAACCAACTTCTATAATATCTACTTTAGCTTCAGCCAATCTTGACGAAACCTCTTTTATCTCTTGATCTGGAAATGCACAATCTATTATTCTTCCACCATCTCTTAAAGTACAGTCTAATACGCGTACATTCTTCATTATTTATCGCTCTCCTAACAATATTATTTTTCTTTACCACTTAAATATGTAGCAACAGCTTTGGCAAATTCAAAATCTTCTGCAGTATCGATGTCCACAGCTTCAAATTGATCAATTTCATAAATATATGGTTTATTTCCTATACGCTGTCCAAGTTTAGTGAACACTTCCTTTCTAAAAATAAAAAATGCTCCGGTCTCCATGTAAATAGGATTCAAATCCTGTGTGCGAACAATATTCTTCATGTCATAGTTAAATGGTTTGCCATCCATCCACATGTAGTCCTGAAGTACAACAGCTGAAAACGCAGAATCATATTCACCTGAAATCACTTTCTGGAGTGCCTTTTCTATAGATGAAGCCTTAGTAAATGGTTGTGTAACATGCGTTAATACATAAATATCCGCATCAACATCTTTTATAAATCGGTCTATTATTTCTAATCCTTTTACCTCAAATCCATCTAGATAAGTATCTCTTTTAAGAAAAGTAAGCCCTTTCTCTTCATAAGGTGTGATATAAGGTATTATTGCCTCATCGCTACAATACACGTATTTTTCATCTATAGAATCTACATTGCTAATAGTTTCAAATATATAATCACAAGTTGGTCTTCCGTTTAACATCATTGTATTTTTACCAGGCAGCCTTTGATTATTTAATTTAATTGGTATAAATGATACAATCTTCATAGTGAATCTCCTTCAAAAAGTTAATTATCATATAATAAATTAGTTCTTATCTCACACTATTTTCCAAGGCATATATATCTCATATGAATATATTCTTTTGCAACAACTCGAAAGCCTAAGAAGAATCTGACAAGACCATTTTATGAACGGCACTTAATACTTACTGTTTTTATTGTAAATATCAACTTTTTTCTAATAATTTCAATCAAAGCACATAAAGCGAATATGATGAATACCCTAGCAATAGAAATCAACCAAAAATACTTGCTACTAAATCCTTCTATACCAGAAATAAACAAATTCCAGATATGTCTGCTTATAAATGGGTTATCATGAAACAAATAAATTCCAAAAATCAATCCTCCAAGATTATTGATAAACACCGAGGTTAACTTTATTTTGGTTAACAAAAAGAAAATAGCAAACGAGCAAACAACAACAGGAATGCTATTTATTTGCATCATATAAACAGATATATACGGCTGGGCAATCTGCAAATATAAGTCAAAGCGATCCATCAATAGTATAGATAACGCAAAAAAGCAATAACATATTACTATAAGTACAATGTATTCTTCACATTTAATGCTCCGTAATTTCTCTATTCTGTATTTCTTCAAATATGTTGTAATTAAAAACATAGTGGTAAACCAGGCAAGATTGCTAGCTTGATTTGAAGCCATTATTGTAACATCGCCGCTTATCGTTGGTCCGACAATTAAAAATAAAATTAGTCCAACCAAAACCACTATATAATCTTTTTTTTCTAATCTAATGATTCCTCTGTTCAGTATTGGCAAAACAATAAGAAAAATTACATATGCCGATGCATACCAGTTATTTGAATACACCAAAGGGAACAGGGTTCTCAGTAAATTATAAGCAGTAATTACCCCCCCCTCGCCAAACAGCGGTTCCGGTATTATGTTGTTTACAGCAGCCACAATCACCACACTATAAATAGCAACTGCGTATTGCAAAACAATGCTCCTTACACCTCTTATCTTTGTTACAACATCTTCATAAGAAATATTTTTTTCTGTATAAAAATAGGCTGATAATATAATAAAAATATTAACGCCAATTTTTCCTCCCATATAATACATTTTTGCCAAAAATGCATTAATGCCTATATTATCTGGCGTTGCCGATATACCTCCATGATTCATACTGTGATAAAACATAATAAGAATCATTCCAAGTATTCTTAATAATTCATATTGGCTATTTCGGATTTTATCTTTATGACCGTCATCCACCGCTTAATCTCCTTAGCTTCTATCTTAATCTCAGATTTCACACCTAATAGTGTTCATTTGTATCAATAATGTTTATGTATTTATATGGTGGATTTCTCCTATACTCCGCAACTATAGTTGCTCCGCACACCCCCCCTATTAAATATTGGCATTTATTTAGCAGAAACAGTACAGTTAAGTAATCCATAGCCGCTTCATATGCGGATTGCTTTTCCCTTATTTTTTTTCCAATTAAATCATTTATATCTGATTTACTTATTCCACCCGCCTTATAACTTATGATTTTTTCGTTAGGTAGTGCATTTAATATTTTTTCATATAAGTCACTGTCTTCAGTAGCTACATAAAAGCAAGCCGAGCTGTGCTGTTTTTTTATTCTTTTAGCATCCTCCATTATTAAATCAAAGGGTTGAACAGAATGATGAAACTGAACATAATCAGTGCCTCTAATACATATCCCCACTAATTCCGAATCCAAGTTTATTTTATGATCGTTCAATAAGTCTTGATATCGTTTTTCCAATTCATCACTAACTGAACTTCTCAACTTAATATACTGGTTATATTTTTTCCTTAAATAGTCCGTTTTGTTTCGTCTACTTTTTCGCAATCTCAAATAAACAAACCACTCTTGTGTAGGATCCCCTAAAACATAATTATTACTCTTTATTGCCTCATCATATGTTACTCCCGAAGGTTGTAAATAGAATTTATCCCATGCATTGACACTACCAACCTCAGAATTCTCTAAATATATATTTTTCTTTGTCTGCATATCAATTACCGGGATCATCCCATTATCCTCAGCATATATACATCCAAATAGAACAACTCTTTCCCAAACAGTCCATCCACATGATTGCACATCAGCAAATCGAATAATATAGTATATAGTTTTCTTAAAATCTGATATATGTTTTATTTCTTCTTGCCTATGTTGTTTTAATATTTTCACTCTATATAACATCTCTTTAACTTCTGGGATGTTTTTTACATAAGATTTCAGTCTCATTGAAATAGAGTCTCCCCATTACTTTCCTATATGCATACGTTTTGTATGAGATAATAACCTATAAAAGATGTTATATATCTTAAAATAAAGGAACAACGAAAAGCTCAATATTGCTATTCTCTTTTTTGTCCTTCTATTTTGCCATTCACAACTAAAATATTGTTTAATATAATCACTTGTTCCAGTCATTTTGCCAAGTTTCACTTTATTATAACTACCCTCACGCATTTCTTCATCTTCACCAAATGATAAACCATAATGATTCTTTACTGAATTCACAATAGGCATCTCATAACCAGTAAGTGCTTCCACTGATACATTCTGTAAATTTATTTCTTTTATACCTAGTACAGCTAACAATTCACCAGTAATATACGAAATAAGATTGTTCGTCGGATGATTAGGATCATAGAAAAGCCTATTTGTCTTATAATTTTCTTTTATATATTTTAAGCATTTTATATCCCAATCCTTTTCTCTCTCTTCTACCTTCGCAAAAAAGTCATCAAGTGCTTTATCCAATAATAACGCATCAAATTGGTATTCATTGTATTCTTTTTCACTTATTATCTCACCCTTTTCAGCAGCACTATCAATTATGCAATCTCGAAAAAACACAGTTGTACCTTTTCGCTGTTTGAACTCAAATTCTTTTGTATATTGTGGAAAAAAACACTTTGGTAATCCATAAACATTTGGAATTGATATTATTTTGCAACCATGTTTCAAATGCTTAATCACATTTTCTGATGCATATTCCTCTCCGTATCTATTCTTAATCTGAATGCTTTGATGAACAAAGTAATCGCAGTGGCGAAAGACTGGGTTTTCAAAATACTCGGCACTTCGAATCGTATGAATAGGCCTAATTCTAAACAGAGCAAATTTCTTACAAAACTCATGACATTTTTCCAGATAATCTGAAATAGCTGTAGTATGACAATTACCATAAATAATCACCAGAGGCTTCGCATAGTATCTTTGATAGATGTAATCTTCAAACTCTACCAATTTATGCAGTTCACTATCCTGATAGCCATCAGGAATAATTATTCTTGTCCCTAAACATTCATGTTTCTTAATTGCCTCGCCAATAGAATTTGCAACATATACTATATCTTTATTATTCTCTATACATAACGTATCTTGTGTATGTAAAAGGATATATTCTTCCTCTTTTTCACCATTAGTTGAAATCGTCAATTCATCACCTTCTATAATTGATATCTATAATAATCTAAATGATCTACTTTTTATTGAATACATTGTCAAGAACACTTAATAAGTAACTACGATAACTCTTGTTCACCCAAAAAACGAATATAAAAAAGCAATTTGATATTAAAAAACAAATTATAGCTTTTCCAAAAAATATTATATTAGACGAACCACTTATGAAATCTAAAACATTAGCAGTTACTACACACGAAACAATAGTAACAAAAATAAAAAATGCACTATGCTTCCAATAATCAAACGAAGATCTATCAAAATAATATCTAAACGTCTGATGAGTAATACCTATTAACGAAAAAGCTGAAACAGTAACTATAGTCGCAAGCAATATTCCTTTCATTCCCCAAAAGTATCCCAAAGCAAAATTCAAAACTAAATTAGCAATCATTTCTGCTATCTCGAGGTGTCGGAACTCCCACCACAATCCTGCGGCGTTAGCATACATTCCCCTGACTTGTCCCATCTGTGATATATAAAAATACACACAAAACATTACCATTACCACTCTTTCAGCAGTTAAACCATCGCCTACCCATAAGTGCATAAATGGCTGATATAAACAAAACAAGCAAACCGTACAGAAACCAAAAATCCAGTTATATATTGCGTTAAAACGTATAAAATCCATATAGTTCTTTTCTTTACTCTCTATAGCAACGCTATTCCCAACACCTGCAGTCATTCCTTGAATAACAACTGTAATCAATCCTCCAACAGCCGAGTAAATATAAAAATAATTTGAATATATTGCAACATCTACTAATCCACAAAACATTGACAAAACTATACTGTCAAACGAATTTCTTGCTACTAAAGAAAACTTTCCTATCGCCAAGCCTTTAATTTGCTTTGTTAGCTCCTCTTTCCTTGACCTATCCAAGATACCCTCACATTTATATTGCGGATATAACTTGTTTGTCAGGTGAGCAATTGCCAAATTATTAGCGATTGTAGAAATCAGATTCCATATAATATATAAATAATAATTCCTAAAACACAGTAGAAAAACTATTTGAATTCCATATCTTAATATAGCTAAGATACTATCAATATTACTAATTATGTTTTGTTTTTGAGCTGCAGAAAAAATAACGCTCTTATATGCAAATGCAAAATAGCTTATTACTGTATTGGTTAAATATATTCCATACAACAAATAAATATTAATACTTTCCGGATAACTTCCCTTAATCAATAACGGAAGAAAAGGTATAAGCACAGATCCAACAAATAATATGACAATACCAACTAACCTATAAACCTTCCTATAGTAAAAAAGAAGCGCACATACCTCCTCATTATTTCCCTCTGCAATTGGTTTATATAAACTAAATACTACCGCGCTGGAAAAACCTAATTCTGCCATATTAAGAACTTGTAAAATTGAGGAAAACAGACTACTCAATCCCAGATACTCTGCACCTAATACTTTTATTATTACTGTCCTTATAAGAAAAGGTAGAAATAGTGTGAGTATTTTATTTATAGTCCCACTTATTATGTTTCTCTTCGCATATTTTGATCTTGATTCACCCATAACTAATCTCTATAACGATATAAATTTTTGCGCTTCAATCACTGGAACAAATCCTTAAACATTCCCTTTAATCCCACGGGATTCACAGATATAATTTCTGTTTCTGGATAATATACTTCTGCAAAATGTTTAATCTCTTTCCACTTTTCAATGAGCTTACTGTGCCCTTCGTCCCAATAATTTGAATACTGTTTTTTTTCAGCCTCTATTTCGACTTTACTCTGGTTTCCATCTACAAAATGCGTCCCGCTCATATCGCATCCCACTATATATAACTTCCTAGGATTCATAAATAGCGCCAACTGCATAGCTGACATTCCCACATTGGGCATTCCGCCTAGAGGTCTATAATCTATGTCCCTAACACACTTACTCTTAAAGCCATCTCGATAAATGTAATAATCCATATAAAACCTAAGTGCATTACATTTTATCGCATATGATTCAGGAATACTTTTCTCATCCACATCCACCTTTTGTGCAAGCATTTTCACACACTTATCCGGCCGATAATCTATCAACTCCTTCTGAACCATTCTAATACCATCAAAATCCTGTGCAAATATAAAATCAAAATCAACTTTTTCATACATAAATGCCCTATTCACAGCTATATGTATAGCATTCTTTATTGGTTGGTAATCCTGCAGTGAAGGACCCGCTCCACACAACACCACATCCTTTTCTCCGTTGCAACAATTCTTGTACTTAGAAAAAGTCTTTTGATGCAACGCTACAGCCGCAGTAGCTATCGTGGTATGCTCGTCTATTCTTATAATTGCCTCTGATACCTTGCTTTTTATAAACTTAATCACGTATCTCAATCTCCTTATTCTTTAATCTATAATATCGTGGTAACAATTCACCATTATCTTGTAATTATCTTCCTGATTATGGGTCTTACAAGCTTTCCTCCTTGCATTATTAGAAATTACATTAGCCATTTCATCACTCCTGAATATTCTGCATATATCTTCAGCCAGTAATGCAAATTCACTATATGGATACATCAATCCTTCAACATCTTTTGTCATCATACTGCTTACTCCTCCAACATCAGATGACACGGTCGGCACGCCTAAAATCATAGATTCACCAACAGAATTAGGAGAATTTTCTATCGAAGATGCTGATACAAAAACATGGGATTTTACATATCTATCTCTCATCTCGTCACCCATGAGAGTGCCAAGAAATCTTACATTCCTTTCCAATCCTCTTTTAATAATTTCTTCTCTTAATAAACGAAAATAACTTGACTCCCTTAGCTTCCCATATAATGATGTAGGAGGATTAAGTAAATCAGTTCCTGTAGTATATAAAACAGTATCTGGGAATTCTCTTACTATTATCGAAAGAGCTTTTAACATTTGGTGGTAACCCTTTATCGGAGTGCTGTATTGGCTCATAAAGATGCTATGTCTTTCAATTTTTTTAATATCCCAAATTATATTCTCATAAAATGACGGTCTTAATGTCTCATTACATCTATAAAACTTCAGATTTGGATTAATCGCTTTACAGCATGCTTCATCCCACTCGGTTCTTACAAACACTTTTTTTAGAATTTCTAATTCTCGAATTTCTCCGATACCATTTGCAGCGAGACGCTTCTGTATTCCTTCAATATTAGTTCCACGAATTAATTCCCATAGTGTTTTCCTTTTTAGTTGTCTACATGTTAATCCATTCGAATATGTGTTCGCGCAAAAAGAAACTAGCCCCTGAATCCACACTACTGTTTTGTCTATCAATCCTAAATCGTTAAGCATAAAAGCAAACTGTCTTTGGAACCATGTTTCGGTTCCATATATATGGATTATGTCGGGCTGAAGCTCATCTATCTTTTTCTTGAATCTAATAAAATCTTCTTTCCTGTATTCAGTAATATCTTTTGTTTTTACAACAGGAACCACTGGCATGGAATAATACTGTATTTTGCCTGCTTTCCCCTCTACGTTGCGATGATACTGGAAACAATAGGATAAATTGACTTCATCGCGTGAAGTAATAATATCAGCGGATCCCTGAAGCCATCCTCCTGTTGCAATCTTAAGCTCCGGTTCTATCTCTTTTATAATATCCGGAATCGGTTGGTATGCTATCCATAGCACATTTAGTTTTCTATTTGTGGTTTCGGACATACTATACTTTCATACTCCTTTTTCTCTCTAACAATAGCTATGGCCTTTTCATCTCTAGATTTTAGACTATAGAAGAAACATATAAGGTAAAGTGGTGTAGGCAATAATGGCTCTTCTATAACAAACATTACCAGCACAAAAGCCACTATGATCTTTACAAAGATAGTTTTGAAATCAAACATCTTAAAAAAAGCTTTTATAATAGAGACCAAATATACAATAGCAAACGGAACACCTCCCATAGCCATATAGTTTCCTAATCCACAGGACATTGCGTTCTGATATGCTTTATAAAGCCTTAGATTCTCATATGCCACGTAATACCTGTCCCAAATTGGCAGTATATCTGTTGCAAGACCAACACCAAATAACGGAAAATCCTTTGCAATCAAGAAAGTTAATAATGTATCATCATGTCTGGATGCCCATGAGTTAGCCCCTGTCACAAACGACGATATTCCACTAACATGGTATTCAGCTATCGCAAATACTATCATCAAGAATAATATTAAGGCTATCCTTGACTTTTTATTCATTTTTAAGGAAAAAGGCAATAACTCTCTTCGCTCAATATATATGACTACCATAACACACGCATATAATAAGTATCCCATAGATGAAAAGGTGCTAATCATTGTAATGGAAAAAATATAGAATATTGTTCTCGCCTTTTTCAAAGGTATATTTTTTTGCGATGCCAATGCCAGTAATGCAAAATTTAAATACATCTGATATACACCAGGCTCAGTAAAAATCCCGCAATTTCTTTTTCTAAGAACCCCCGCAAGTGCATTGCCATATCCTACAGTCTGGTAAAATGCCCCTACCCAGCCATCTAAGTAGACTGTTCCGGGAAGTCTTCCTGCAACTACGTAAATAATGAAGAAAAACAAGCTCATAGGCGCGAGAACAGTCATTATATTAACAAATATCTTTTTAAATTCTTGTATAGAAATATTGGTGGCTGTTATACAACTGCACCCTATCCTAACTGACAAGAGTACACATTCCTTGTAGCTCGTTGCAGCTGTATTCAACAAACAGGAATCCAACCATACATATATAATTAATACGGCAGCAACAAATACGAATTTAACCTTTTGCTTTCGTTTGTAAAGCATATAAATAAGACAACATATTACAAAAAAATAAATACTTCTAATAAGAGGATTCCCTCCAGATGCCAAAATCAACGAAAGGACAACTAAGTACTTAAATATCTCATTTATGCTAATAGTTTTCATTAATGATTTCATTTTATTATTCCACTATAGGCTAAACTTCCAAAAAACTTCATGTAATTCAAAGCAAATACGATAAACATTATACTAATATAGTATTCAATTACATCTATGATAGGTATTGTATATTAACCTTGAAGACTCACTCCAATTGAAATGATTTAGGCGAATAAATCCGTCTTCCCGCAACCTTTTTTTTACAACGTCATCAGTTACTAATTTGTTAATCGCCTCCGAAATCTGTTCAACATCAAATGGATCAAACAATATGGCCGCCGTTCCGACAACTTCTGGCAAAGACGTAGCATTTGCTACAGCAACTGGAGTTCCGCAAGCCATTGCCTCCAATGGTGGAATTCCAAACCCTTCAAAAAACGAAGGATAAATAAAGCATTCTGCTGCATTATATAGCCTTATCAAATCTTCATTGGTAACATAATCCGTCAAGATGATATCGCTAGATTCAGCGCCTGCGGCCTTAAGTATATCATTATATAACCACGCTTTTTTTCCAACAATCACTAGTTTCGTATTGCTAACATTTTTTTCTTTCCAACCAATAAATGCTTGGATAAGTCTTGGAAGATTCTTTCTTGGCTGCAAATTACCAACACTTAGAATATAAGGTCCAGATCCAATCGAAAACTTATTTCTTAAATCTTCTTCCTGAAGTTCCTCCGAACTCAGAACTCTAAAGCTTTCGTTAACAGCATTGTAAGTAACGATGACTTTTTCGGGGTCAATATTATACTTTGCCACTATATCTGCTTTGGCATGTTCTGAAACGGTAAAAATATACTCTGAATGTTTAGCTGCATATGGTATTAGAAGTTTCTGAGTTATATATTCCTTTTTGGTAAATATATTTTTGTAGTGTTCAAAACAGATATCATGTATTGTGCATACTACTTTGCATGTTCTAAAAAAAGGAATAAAATATTGGGTATGTAACACTTCGATATCATATTTTTTGCATAGCTTATTCAATTCTATAAAATTTCTTTTGATAGCAGATTCTGATTCAAACCTAACTATTTTGAATTTATTTTCAAATTCCGAGACATCTACATTATTCTTAACAAAGAGATAAACTGTATCATCGTTATCAATTGGCAAGTTGCGGAGAATATTCGTATAATAACTTTCATTTCCTCCGGAATGGTCTCCTATCATATGACCATCAATACCTATTATCATCTTCTATTTCCTCCGAGTTCACATAACTCACAGCATAAATGTTTTTCTGTGTGAAATAACAAGTAAAGCTATTCTAATTATTGCTAGTACCTCACCACAATTAATATCTCATTATTGCTTTCAAGTATTTTGCGCAAATATACTCCCAACTATATTGTTCTTCAATTCTTTTCTTTGCTTTATCCCCCATAATATCTCTTTGGTTCTCATCCAACGCATCGCACTTATTTATCGTATCCGCAAGACTTCCTTCATCCTTGCTCCAATACAAGGCTGCATCTTCAGCTACTTCTCTGTTAAATCCAACATCCAACAGCAAATTTATCTTTGTGCTACCAAGTGATTCTAGAAGTGAGGGGTTAGTTCCACCAACTTCATGCCCATGGAAGTATCCATAAGCATTTTCTCTAATCTTCTTAAGCAAATCTGCGTCGTAAACAGTACCCACAAATTTGATTCTCTTATCGCTTTTGTATTTAAATTTCTGCTGAAGTTCTTCCGCATACTTCGGATTTTCAGTCGTTATGATTGCAAAATCCTTGTCCGTATTGCTTCTCATGAATTCCCGGATCATAATGTCAAAATTATTCTCTGGAACAAATCTCCCAACACTGATATAATATTGACCATCACGAAGGTTATGATTTTTAAGCCATCCGGTATATTCCGGGTCATCGTCACTTAGCTTGCTTGGTGTTATGTATGATCCATAGGCTATAAAGGTTGTTTTTGGATGATAATATGAATACTCATCCTGTATATAGCTTTCTATATGCTTGCTGTCACATATCACCAGATCAGCGTTCTTAACCGCATATTTCTCACTGAGTTTCCAATATCTTCGAACATACGTTCGCCATTTTCGCCTGGCATGTTCCCAACCGTCTGGATTCTGCCACACTTGTCCGCCAAAATTATGAATCCTCTTTACAAACTTCCTTTCAAAAGGACCTACTCTTGAAGCCAAGATATATACGATAGGCTCTTCTATATGATTTCTTTCAATATGCTCACAGCATAGCCTAAGAGCTCTCAAGTCATAGTAAATTGCCTGAGCTGCTCCAAGCTTCTCCGGGATATTGATTAGAAAGCATTGCGCATTACAGTATGTAAATTCATTTTCATTTATTCTTTTTGCTCCAGGGAGACTATCTATGTTCATGCATCCCTGTCCGTTCGCTTTACAAGCAACATGGTACTTTATGTTCTTATTGTCCTTATGGTGCTGTAAGAGGTTCATTACAAATGATTCGTACCCACCATACTGACCGATACTTTTGCTTCCCACTATGTAAACATGTCTGACCTTATAAGTTGATCTGTTATTCACATCATCGTTTACGGACATCTCTATGCTCTTTATTTCCTCATTGTTGCGATGGCAATATCCCTGATAGAGAGTTCTACCTA
>JAEEGL012564336.1_pt1 | contig 24777 bp, 19 predicted proteins | sample 9134231 | NCBI WGS metagenome assembly JAEEGL01 (sample SAMN16246548, study PRJNA631951) | gut metagenome | biome: gut microbiome; feature: rumen; material: fiber-attached | host: Bos | place: Iran: Karaj | collected 2018-10
GCAAAAGGAGAATTGATTGAGCGGACAGGAAAAGAAATACAAGCTAGGTTACACCCAAGGTGTATACGATATGTTCCATATAGGACACCTTCATATCATCAACAGTGCTGCTGCAATGTGTGAGAAGCTCATTGTGGGAGTCAATTCAGATGATCTGGTTGAGCAGTACAAAAATAAAAAGACTGTCATAAGCCAGATTGACAGAGCGGAGATCATTCGTAATCTCAAGAGTGTTGATGAATGCGTGATCGTTGATACGCTTGATAAGGTGGCTCTCTATCAGAAGCTTAAATTCGATGCGGTATTTATCGGTGATGATTGGAAGGGTAATGAGAGATGGCTTCAGACTGAGAAAGATCTTGCTCCTTTTGGGGTGGATGTTGTCTATCTCCCACATACACCAAATATTTCATCCACGATGCTCAGAGTAGAAGTACCAAGGCGTGTAGATGAGCAGTAATGGGTAGCTCAGGACCAAATGAAAGGAGATACCATCACGTGGCATCTGACGAAGAATATTTAAACCAAAGAAAAAAACAGGCAGAGCGCCTCAGTGCGCTCTTTCGTTTTATGCGCATTTTTCCAATAAACCGTAACAAGATAACCTTTGCCTGCTACGAAGGCGATGGAGGATTTGGTTGTAACCCAAGATATATCGCTGAGGAGCTCCATAGGAGAAATCCTTCTCTTAAAATGACATGGCTTACCCATGACACCACAAGACCATTTCCAGATTACATCAAGCTAAAAAAAGATACTCCTCTAAACACAGCTTATCACCTTTCAACAGCAAAAGTCTGGGTGGACAACTACCGAAAACCCTACGGAACCCTTAAGCGTAAAGGGCAGTTTTATATCCAGACCTGGCATGCAACTATAGGCTTTAAGGCGGTAGGTCTTTTTAGAGGAGATGCATTCCCTAAGATTGCGAGGATAGTCAGTGAATGGGATTCTTCTCTGGCAGACTATTTCCTTTCAAACTCCAAGTATTGCGACGATGTATATCCCAAGAAACTCCTGTACAGTGGACCAACACTACGAGTTGGATCACCTAGGGTAGATACATTGATCAATGATAAAGAAAAGCTCCATACCATCATCAGACAAGAACTTGGACTTGATCCTGATGTCAAACTTCTTCTCTTTGCGCCAACCTTCAGAAGCGGAAGCCAGCAGGGTAAAAGAGAAGTTACTTCCGAGACGCCTCAGATTGACTTTGATAAACTGATCCAGACACTTAGTGAGCGCTTCGGAGGAGAGTGGAAAGTACTACTTCGTCTTCACCCAACACTGGCAGCAAGACTTGACGAAATGCCTCTTCTTAAAAAAGATCCTCGTCTTATAGATGTAAGCTCTCTTCCTGATATCAGTAGGATCCTTGCAGGCTGTGAGATGCTCATAACTGATTACAGTAGCTGTGCCTTCGATGCAGCCTTTGCCCATATTCCTGTACTTCTTTTTGCAGATGATGTTCAGGACTACATCCAGTCTCGTGGTAAGTTTATGTGGGAAAAAGGTGACCTTCCTTTCGATATGGCGGAAGACAATGAGACGCTGTTTGAGAACGTAAAGAACTTCGATGAACAGCGTTATAACACAGCTGTTGACGCCTTTATGTCTAAACATGAAGTGGTGGAAGATGGCCATGCAAGCGAAAGAGTTGCAGATGTGATCGAAGGATATATAAAGTAATATTTGATCATTTACTATCATAAAATACTGTAGTACAATGGCAGAACAACACAAATATGTGTTGCTTTAGATGGGGTCCTCTGACTGCAAATTAGGAGGAAATATGAATTCAGAAGAAAAACTGGATAGAATCATGTCAAAGCTTGACGCAATTGAAACCAGCGTCGGCAATTTAGAAACCAGTGTTGGCAATTTAGAAACCAGCGTTGGCAATTTAGAAACCAGCGTCGGCAATTTAGAGACCAGTGTCGGCAATTTAGAGACAAGTATGATCAGTTTAGAGGCAGATGTTTCTGTATTAAAGACAGATGTAGCTGCCTTAAAAGTTGATGTGGCTCAGAATACAAAAGATATCTCTGCGATTAATCTCAGACTCGAAAACGAAATACGCCGAGATATTTCTGTAATCGCAGAAGGGCACCTGAACCTTGATCGTCGCCTTCGTGATGCTAATAAAACAGGTACTGAGTTTGAGATGCTCAGTATTAGAGTTGGTAGCTTGGAAGCCAGAGTTAACACTTTAGAGAAGAAAAAGCACAGTAGAAAAATTAAATAAGGTGTTTAGAATTTTCTAATTATATCCGTTAAAAATGCCGATATACCAGATAGGGATGTTTATATCCTTATCTGGTATTTTTTATGCATCAAACCACTATATGTGGTAACATGATATTATAGACGAAATTGAGATAATTGCCAGAGAATTCACGCAATTCATAACGGAGATGTGTTGATGGAAAGACTATTTGATAATATTAGCGAGTGGCCAATAGAAAAAAGAAGAGAAAAATTAGAAGAGATTTATTTACAGAAAATAGGAGTTCCGCTTAATTTGGATAATCCCAAGCGTTTTACTGAAAAAACACAGTGGAGAAAATTATATGAAGATGATCCAAGGATTACTAGGTGCATTAATAAACTTACATTTAAGCAATATGTTAGGGAAAAACTTGGCGATGGTTATACTGCTCCACTAATTGACGTGTGGCATAGTCCAGATGATGTTGATTTGCAAGGAATACCTGAAAAATGTGTTTTAAAGTCAAATTGTTCCGGAGATGGTCATTACACTTTTTTAATACATGACAAGGAACGTGTGGACTTAGATGCAAAAGAGAAGGAGATAAAGGAATCATGGTTTGATAGGAGAAACTTACACACTAATTCTTTCTTTGCTGCATATTATCCTATTAAGCCATGTGTATTAGTTGAGGAACTAATATCAGATTTGGAAACGGGAGCCAATGAATACAAGTTTTTATGTTTCAATGGTGAGCCAAAGTATGTGTATCACGGAGACGATCATTTTGTAAAAGGCGATGGAAAACGAAAAGAGTGTTCGGTGAGCCACTATTCATTAGATTGGATGAATTTAGGTATTCAATATGGAAACCATGTGAATAATAGGAATGTTAAACCACCTAAGTTTATGAAAGAGATGGTTGAGATATCAAGAAAGCTTTCAAAAGATTTTTCATTTGTTAGAGTGGATTTCTTTGAAAGTGATAATAAGTTTTATATTTCTGAAATGACCTTTACGCAAGGAGGAGGGTTAACGCCTTATTTTCCAGACGATTTTGATTACGAATTAGGAAGCTATTGGAAATAAATTGTTGCGTATAGAAAGTGGCTTATACAGGAGATTGGCATTTATGGCAAGAAAGATTTTTGATTCAAAAGAGTTGGTTGAACATATTAAACACGAGCCAATTGTAGTATATGGAGCTGGATTTATAGCAACTTTTTTCTATAATCTTTTGCTAGCTATGGGGATTGCATCACAAGTAAAAATGTTTGTTGTTTCAGGAAATGGTGGTGGAAATATTAAGGATGTTAACATTGTATCAATACGAGATTATAACAATATCAGTAACTATCTTGTATGTATTGCTGTACATGAATCAGTGTTACCAGAAATTGAAAAAGAACTTTATAACATGGGGATAGTAGATTATGTTTGGGTATATCCCTTTTTATATGATATGTGGTTAGGAAAACCGTATAAAAGAAGCCAGCCAATTAGAGTTAAGGATATTTGGAATACTATGCTAGATAAATATGCTGTAGCAGTTAGGTATTTAGCTATAGAACAGTATTTTGGAAAGAATAGTATTGGGAACAAATTATATAAAAAAGCGGTAATACTACCTAAGTCACCAGAAACAGCCGACAAGCGATTGGCAAGTTTTTACAATTTGATAAACAGCGTAAACACCAGAGGATTTGACGCTTCAAATAGCGTTAAGATTTGGAATGATCTGAGAATAATAGATGGATGTCATAGGTTTACAATTGCAATGTATTTGAATCAAAAAGAAATTCCCTGTGATGTATACGATTTAAAAAATAAGTTAGATGTTGATTATATTCCTGAAGAAAAAAGGTTGTACAAAAACAATTTGATTAAAAATGGTTTTACGGATGAAGAGATTTGTATTTTGGAAGAAATAATTTGTAGAATTGATGATACGCTCAAATATAGTAGTTAATAGATAGCAGGAATGGTAGTTAGAGAGGAATATAATGGTTAACGTTAAGAATATGTATCCTAACGAATTTAGGCACTATATCAAGAACAGAGAAATAGTAATATTTGGTGCAGGTAAAGCTTTGGATAGCGTTATTGACTTGTATTTTGAGACTGCAACCATACTATTTGTTGTAGATAATAATAGTGAATTATGGGGCACAAGACATTCATTTCTTGGCAAAGATTATGCAATAATGTCGCCAGATAGCCTTGTGCAGGCTTATTCAAAAAATAAGCGCATCATCTGTTTTATAGATTCGCCATTTTATGCAATAGACATTCTTAAACAGTTAGACAGTATCGATAATTTAGATGGAATGGAATGTTATATTCACCTCATTATGCGAAATAGTGTAGAACAGGCTAATTCATTTGAATTCACACAAGGAAAGCAGTTGATTCCAAAGAAGATTCATTATTTTTGGGTAGGGGGTAATGAATTACCAGATAAGTTTAAAGTGAATATCGATAGTTGGAAAGAAAAGAATCCTGAATATGAGATTATTCAGTGGGATGAATCAAACTACGATTTTTGTCAGGATAAATACACTTTGCAGGCTTATAAAAGCAAACAATGGGGGTTCGTTCCCAATATTGCAAGGTTAAAAGTAATTTATCAATTTGGAGGGATCTACTTAGATACCGATGTTAAAGCAATTGCTAGTCTAGATTTACTGTTGTGCGACTTGGCTTTTTTTAACATGGGAAATGCCGATACGGTTAACAGAGGCAGTGGTTTTGGGGCTGTGAAAGGAGCTAAAGTTATAGAAGAGATGTTAGCGGAGTATGAAGGCGTTGAATTCTGTAATGAGACAGGTAAGCCTCTAAAGATTCAAGATCATATGTACTGTCATCCGGTTTTGAAAAAGAGAGGTTTTATACTTGATAACACATACCAAAAGAAGGACGGTGTAGTTTTATACCCGTCTGAAGTAATGTCACCTTTGACAATAACTGGTATGAAAAATAATATCACTCCTAAAACCATATCTATCCACGAAAAAGCTGGAAGTTGGAAATCTGAATCAGAACAAAGGGATAATACTTACGAATTATCTGCGATTCTTGAACGTATGCAGCATTAATTGTGAAGAAGTTTTTGACTGAAGAAATGAAGGAACGAGATTCATTGTATGGTGTATGATTCTGAAATAATTGCAATTTACATGTACTATAGCGCGAATGAAAATTCATATGAGAGTGATCTTTCAGTTGTTAAACAGTTAGATGAAAACTCATCAAGGCTTATTGTAGTAATTAATGGGAACATCGAAAAGCATTTTTTAGAAGAACTAAAAATCATTACAAACGAAATTATCTTTAGGGATAATGTAGGATTTGACGCAGGAGCATATAAAGAGATTCTTTGTAATTATTTAAATCATGATGAAATAAGTATTTGCGAAAGGTTGATTATTTGTAACAGTACTTTTTTAGGATTTGTCATATCATTGAAAGAAATCATAAATGAAATGGCTGGAAAGTATGATCTATGGGGGCTTAATATGGTGAATTCTGGATGTTGGAGCCACATACAATCGTATTTTTTAGTCTTTGAAAGAAAACTAATTAATGACTGTGAGATATATAAATTTTTTTCTATGATTGATGATAAGAATGCAAATCTTGAGTACGTATTAGCTGATTTCGAAATCGGAGTATATGATTTTTTTAATAGTAAAGGGTACAGATGTGGCGCATATAAAGATTTAGGTAGCCTGAGTATATATGGCTCGCCGTTTGAAGCTGTCAAAATGTATGGTTTGCCAATCATTAAAAAAAAGTTACTATGCAGACCTGAGTTGAAAGAAGATGTAGTGAAAATTAAAGAATACCTTCGAGAGGTAAACCCTTTGTTATATCAGTTGTTTGATTTGTACTGTTCATCAATAAATCAAAAGTATGAACCTAATATTAAAGTAAAGAGAAGAATAGATAGGCTGGATATAACCAAGGAAGAGTTGTTTACATTCATCAATGATAATGAGGCTGGAGTACACCTTTACGGAGCAGGTATATATGCTAAGAAGATGAATTACTATCTTATGCGAAGAGGAGTTGTTGTAAAAGGATATGTAGTTACTGAGCTATCTTCAAAAGATAATCCATATGCTGACATTAGGGTGCACAGATATTCTGATATTTCTGAAAACGATGCAGTCATAGTTTGCATGGATAGGGAAAAATCCGAGGACTTGTTTCTTAGACTAAAAAATAGAAAGCGAACGTTGTGGCTGTGGAGTGACATGAATTATGAGGCAAGCAGACTGTGATAAAACAATTTGATTGAATATTGTTATGCCATAATTCTATGAATCATTCAGATTGAGCTTATGGTTGAAAAAACCATCTATAGGGTGTGATTGTTTAAACGTGATAGCGCAAATATATATTGAGTATTCGAGCTAAATATTTGCGATGGAGGGCGTGATAGTTGCTTGAAAAAGAATACAGATTACAAAGACTTAGAAAGAGGATTAGTGAGAAGAAAATTACTAGGTATGGAATATATGGAATTGGAATCAATGCAGAAATACTTGTTTCTACAGATATAGGTGATAATGCATTATTTTTAATTGATGAGGGTAAAGCTGGCCAATATCTGTATGGTAAAAAAGTATTGTCAATAAATCAAGCAATACGATGCAAAATTAGTGCAATTATCATAGCAGCAGAGCCGAAGTCATCACTTGTTATTGAGGAGCGTATTTATGAATTGTGCAATGATTATGGTATTGATTTACTAAACATATATGGGACGGATGTGATTTCATACAAGAATAAATTAACTGAGTATCAGTGTAACTATCCTTCTTTAACCATGAATGGTATAAGAAGAAAAATGGAGGAAAAGAAGTGCTTGTGCTTCAGCTTATCGTGTTTGCACGGAATAGATGTTGCAATATGGGGATATGCAATGCTTTGTCAGATCCTTTTTGAGGCTGTTAATCTGGGTAAATCGGTTTATTTACTGTCAGAAGAAGCAATTGATGATGAAAGCTTGACTACATATCATAATGCAGGACAGATTAAACAACTTATTGATGCAAAAATTAATGATGCGATTTATGGAGGACTAATAAGAGATTTAGTTGGCGAAAGAACAGAAGATGCATTAGTTATTGCTTTTGAGAATGATCCGAGTATTTATATGGCTGGAAACTATGATATAGATTGGATTCAATTAAAGGATTCCAAAAGTTTTTTGTTTGAAGTATCTTGCCTTCATATAGATATAAATCGAATACATTATGATAGGGAAAAACTTCTTCGATGGTTTACTAAGAATTTCAAATCGACGCTTTATGAACAACGAATGTCTATCGCAGAAGGTCTTAATAAATGTAGTGGTAATCTTACGAAAACGAAATCGGTTTATGTTTTTAGTACGATCATTCCAAGAGGAGACCGTGATGCAGGTTCTAAAACGATAATCAACTATATGAAATTACTTGTTGATAAAGGATATAAGGTTTCGTTTCTGGCACAAAAAAAGACAAATGATGATTCTTCGGCATTGTCGCTTTCAGCAATAGGCGTAGATATTATTCAATACCAGGGAATGTATGACAACTTGAGTATGTGGATTGTTGATAATAGTGAAAAAATAGATTTAGCATTTGTCCATTATCCTGATGTTGCATATGAGATAATACCAGCCCTTACCATTTGTGGAATAAAGATAGTTTATTATGGACATGATTTGCATTTTGCTAGATTGAAGCGGCAGTTTGCAAGAACGAACCAGGAATATGATAAGATCAAATCCAATAATTATCTAAAAAAAGAGATATTTGTTATGGAGCATTCTGATAGTGTATGTTATCCGTCTGCTGAAGAAGTTGATATTATACAAAAAGAGCTTGGTGTGACAAAGGCCAAAAGGATTGTTCCTTACATATTTGATTTGTCAAAACAAAATCGTGCGTATAACCCGGCAGATAGAAATGGAATAATGTTTATTGGAAGTAAATTTGCTCCAAATAACGACGCTGCGCGATGGTTGATTTCAGAGATTTTTCCTATGATTGAAAAGTTAAAGGATATTACACTATACCTTGTGGGAGGATTAGAATACCCAAACGCACAATTGAATAGAAAAATTAAGGTTCTTGGATATGTGTCTGATTCTGATCTTCAAAAAGTATATGATTCTATTCGTATAGTGGTTGTACCGCTTCGTTTTGGCGCAGGAGTAAAAGGCAAAGTGGTCGATGCACTGTATCAAGGAATACCTGTTATCAGTACTGATATTGGAATCGAGGGGATTCCAGAAGCCGAAGATAGTGTTAAAATTGCTAATTCTACAAATGATTTTGCTAATGCTGTCTTGGATTTATATGATGATTTTGACTTATTGAAAGATATGTCGATAAAGGGAACAGAGATAATAAAAAAGTATTTTTCGAAAGAAGCAGCATGGGATTCTATAAAGGATGATTTTTAATTGTCGTTTAAAAATATCATGTTGAATATGAATTAGCAGAAATGGGTTAAGGTGTGAAAATGGATAGAAATAGATTTTTTGATAAAGCAAATAAATGTTTAGAGATTGGCCCGTTAGATAATCCTTTTTTGACAAAAGATAAATACGATGTGCAGTATCTTGACTTCAGCACTACGGATGAGATCAAGAAAAATTATCAAGGCAGTTATGCAAAGATTGATAGCGTTGTGGACATAGACTATGCGACGCATGGTTCTAGATATAGCGATGTGGTGAGAAATAAAAAGTTTGATGTGGTTTATTCGTCACATGTTATCGAACATACTCATGATCTGATTGCACATTTTGTTGATGTGGCCGCTGTTCTTGAAGAAGGTGGAAGATATGTTTTTTGTGCTCCAGATAATAAAAACTCATTTGATTTGTATAGAAGTACAACGACCTTCCGGGAAGCATATAGTGTATATAAAGGTTGCATGAGTATGAATGCGTTCGTGCTGGATGCAATAATGAATACATCGAGGCACAATAATGCAGAAGATGTTGAATTGATTTGGAGTAAAAAAGTTAGTCTCCAACCAGAACTAATTTCAGAGTATGGTGTCAGCAATACAGCTAATGAAATAATGAACAGTGATAAACCACTTTCGTACTGCAGGGGATGTCATTTGTGGGTGTTTACTCTTGATTCGCTTTTAGCAATAATCAGAGACTGCATAAGACTATCTTTAGTGCCATTTGTGCTTGAGTATCATGAATCTCAAATCGATTCTAATCATTATAATATCTGGATAGTGTTAAAAAAGAATACGAATATTATTGAGAATGACCTATTTAGGATGGAAGAGGTGCTAAAAATACAAAAAATTATCGAACATGCTAATGGGGTTTTTGCTGATCCGTATTCTCAAATATTGGAGCATGAAGGTACCATATTCATTTATGGTGTAGGGGTAAAAGGTAAGAGGTTAAAAGAAAGATTACGCGATCTGAATAAGGATATAAGATTTGTTGTATCGGATGATCAGGAAATCTTAGGAGATAGAGAGAGAGTAATTCATTTATCTCAAGTTGATCAAAACGATAATATATTAATTTTGGTACCACAATATAAGTATGAGTATAAAAAGCAGATATTATGTAATCTTAGGCAAAAAGGATTTAGTTATGGTAAAGAGTTTATAGATGCTTAATTGGCAATCTGAGAAATGTGCAGATGGAGGAATTACTGATATGAAAGTGCTAATGATTTCTGATATCTACACCCATCCACATAACCAAGGCAACTTGCAGGGAGGATATAGGGAGTGCCTTAAGATGAAAGAGTTGGGATGGGAAGTTGATTATCTTTACTGGGGAAATTATCACAGAGCAGACCTTAATGCTATGCGTGCTTTTTTTGGAGAGAACCATTTCTTTTTTGCGAATATTTCCTCATTATCTTTTAATAATAGCTTTCGTGGGTTCATACGTAGGCAATTTGATAAGAAAGGATTAACAAAGTATGTTTCGTTACCTTATAATCCAGATGAATTATTCTATATGGAAGTAGCTGAAAAAGCGCAGTTATTGCATAAAAGAAATAATTATGATGCGATTTGGATAGAATACTATCTACAGTCCAAGTTATTCGATTATTTTGATGACAATACACTCAAGGTAATACATACTCACGACGTTTTTTCTAATCGTCAGCGTATTTTTCAACGGGATGGTAAAATACCAGAGTTTTACTATTTAACACCACATGGGGAGCGAAAAGCACTATCTAGGGCTGATGTCGTGATTGCAGTTCAGGATGGTGAGCGAGAAGTATTTAAAAAACTCCTTGAAGGTACTGGAACCAAGTGTATAACAGTTGGGAATTTGATTGAGAAACATGATAATAAGTTTATATGTAATAACACATATGGCTTTTTGGGGTCAATAAATGACGCTAACATTACAGCTGTGAACACATATATAAAAGAAATACTACCTATGGTCAAGGAAAGAATTCCTAATAGCAAGTTTGTTATTGCTGGGGGTGTATGCACAAAGGTACCAGATGGGGATGATTATATCAAATTAGGGTATATTGATTCGCTCAACGACTTTTATGATCAAGTATCTTTTGTTGTAACACCAATGCTGGCTGGTACCGGTTTAAATATTAAGAATATTGAAGCACTTTCGTATGGAAAGCCCATTATTACAACGGGACTAGGAGCAAAAGGACTAGTTGGGGCAGATAAATCTATTATTGTTTCTTCATTAGAGAATTTCGCTGATAATGTATCTTTATTATTGGGTAATGAAAAGAAGCTAGCGGAAATGGGGGTGGCTGCATCACAATTTGTGGATGAGTATAATTCTAAGCATGAAAGTAATTATCGAATGATAGAAGAATTAGCTAGGAGAAAAAAGAATTGAAAGTATTGATAATATTATTGTGTATACTAATGGTTATTTCAATAATAGGTGGTTATGTGCTGCATACGTTATATATGTTTGCGGATGAGTTGAGGCGTAAGGAAGGAATAGCTAGGCGCAATGTTCTTTTTTTACAACGATGGCTTATGAAGGCAAATGCTAACCCGGGTTTTTTAACGAAAGAATTAGTTAAACGTGGATATAGGAAAGTATATATTTATGGGGCTGGAATCTTCGGAAATCAATTGTATGATTCATTAGATAAAACTCAAATCGAGGTGGTAGGCTTTATTGACCGTTCAGCCAATGAAATAGGGGTAGGAGTTCCTATATATCGTCTTGAGGATGTTGATAATGCTAATGCAGATGCAGTAGTGGTTACAGTTATTAAGAATATGGAAAGTGTAGTAGGTACAATAAGAAAAAAGTTAGATTTAGATGTGGTGCTTTTGGATGACTTGATTTAAGAATGGAATGATTAAATGTTACAGGAAGATGCAAGGAATAAAATTGTTATATATGGCATAGGATCCTATGCATACGACGTGACCCTTTTTTTGAGAAGACAAGGATATGCATCTAGGATTATTTGTTATATTGTTTCTGACGAAAACTATGAAAATTATTCCTATATGAATAGGAGAGTTTATCCTTTATCTCAGGCTTATGATCTGATAAAAGAATCCATATTAGTACTTGCAATGAAGGCTGAGTATGCTGAACAGGTTTTGGAACAAGTACAGAAGTTACGGGCAAAAGAAATTGTTAATTATACCAGAGAACAAAGAGAGGTTATAGTTAAGTACAATAATCTGGTATTTGAAACTTTTTCGAAACTACCTGTTATCAGAACTAAAGTATTTATAGATTGTTTTGATGGACAAGGATATCAGTGCAATTGCAAGTATATAGTTCAATATATGCTTGAGCATAAGATGAATGTTGATATTGTATGGAATGAAGAATTTGAACATGACTATTCTATACCATCAGAAGTAAGGTGTGTGAAACGTTACTCAAATGATTATTTCTATGAGCTTTATACTTCAGGAATAGTAATATGTAATGATGAGGTTCATGACCTTAGAAAAGATCATCGAGATAAGCAATATGTTATTAATACATGGCATGGTGCAGGACCATTTAAGCGTGACTATCTAGAGATAGATTCAGAAAAGAATAACGTAGAAATGAAAGAACGAGTAGTGAATTCTTTTGGTGTGTTTGATCTATTTCTTTCAAATTGTTCATGCAATACTGAAAAGTACAAAAAAGCTTTTTTGTACGATGGTGAGATAATGGAGTGTGGAGCACCAAGAAATGATGTGCTCTTTTGTGATAACAATTGTGCTGACATTCGCAAACGGCTTGGGATTGATAATACAAAAAAAATTGTATTATATGCACCTACTTTTAGGAAGGAAGTTGAAAAATCGATTTCTGTCTATAATTTAGATTTCGAGAGAATTAGCCAAGCTCTCTCTAAGAGATTTGATGGTGAGTTTTTGGTTCTATATAGATTCCATCATATGTTATATGAAACAAATTACAACTATGAGTGTATTCCAATGGGTATCAATGTTTCATCTTACCCTGATGTCATGGAACTTTTGCTTATATCAGATGTATTAATAACAGATTATTCATCAATCATGTGGGATTTTTCACTCATGAGACGGCCTGTATTTTTGTACCATAATGATATCGAAGAATATGATAGAGGGTTTTATTGTGACCCAGATGAATGGCCATATCCAAAGGCTAAGACATCAGATGAGATGGTAAGTAAGATAAACAATTTTGATGAAGAACAGTATGTTAAAGATTTGGGAAGCTTTTTTCAGAGATTTCATTCGTTTGATGATGGACATGCATCAGAATGTATTGTGAATCGTATAGTAGATGTGATGAGTAATCCAAGTAAGTATGGAAAAAAATAGGAGGTTGCTTCGTGATTATTACAAAAACCCCATTTCGTATGTCGTTTTTTGGCGGTGGTACAGATATAGAGGATTTTTTTAAAAAACATGGAGGGGCGGTTATTTCAACGACTTTTGACAAATACTGTTATGTTACTGTTCGTTACTTACCGCATTTTTTTCCTTATAAAACAGAGTTATCTTATTCAGTAATTGAAAGGGTAAATGATAAAGATGAAATAGTGCATCCAGCGGTGAAAAATGCAATGAAGATGTTGGATGTGAATGATATAAGGTTGACTTATGAAGCAGATTTGCCTGCGAGAAGTGGTCTTGGTACAAGTAGTTCATTTGCGGTAGGGATGTTACATGCTTTTCATTGTTTGGAGGGGGTATATGTTGGGAAAAAGCAACTGGCTGATGAGGCTATTTATTTAGAAAGAGAGCTATGTGGTGAGGCAGGAGGTTGGCAGGATCAAATTGCTGCTGCATTTGGAGGACTTAATCGTATAGATTTCAGCCAAGATGGATACAGTGTTCGACCTATTATTATGTCTTCTAAAAGAAAGACACTCTTGAATAGTTCTTTAATGCTCTTTTTTACAGGTTTTACAAGATTATCATCTGAAATACAACAAGCAAATAGTGATGTTAGAAAGAAAAGTACTAATGAGCTAATTGAAATGCTTTCGTTAGTAGACGAAGCAGAGGAAGTTTTAGTTAATGACAATAAATCACTAGATGATTTTGGAATGTTACTGGATTCTACTTGGAAGCTTAAGAAAAGGACAGGAGATACAATTAGTACTGATTCGATAGATGTGTTATATGAGAAAGGAAAACGCGCTGGAGCACTAGGAGGGAAATTGCTTGGAGCTGGTGGCGGAGGTTTTCTTTTGTTTTACGTTCCTATTGATAAACAAGAATCTTTTTTGGAAGAAATGAAAGATTTGTTACATGTACCATTTAAGTTTGAAGACACGGGGTCGGGAGTTATTCATTACTCCCCAGAAGATAGTGATAGGTAATTGAGGGGGACTTATGAAAGCAGTAATCATGGCGGGAGGACGAGGAACAAGACTTGCATCACTGACAAAAGAGATTCCCAAACCGATGATACAGGTTTGCGGAAAGCCTATTCTAGAACATCAGATTGAATGTCTAAAGGCGCAAGGGATTAAGGATATTATTATTACTGTTGGATATCTTTCTGATTTCATTATTGACTATTTTCATGATGGAAAGAAGTTTGGTGTTAACATTGAGTATTTTAAAGAAGATAAACCGATGGGTAATGCAGGCGCTTTATATTGTATAAAACCTGATCTTGGAGATGATTTTTTACTAATCAATGGTGACATTTTATTTGATATTGATATTGAAAGGTTTATCAGATTCCATAATAACCATGATGGTGAAGCTTCATTAATAGGACACCCCAATGCGCATCCATGGGATAGTGCTTTGATTTCATGCGATAAGACGGGGCTCGTTACAAGATGGCTTATGAAAGAAGATGCTAGACCACAATACTATCAAAACTTAGTTAATTCTGGAATACATATTTTATCGACCAAGGCATTGACATCAGGAAAAGAGTCTAGTTTTGTCGATCTTGATAGAGATATTTTAAGGCCACTGGTTAATAAAAAAGCGCTATATTGCTACAAAAGTCCTGAGTATATTAAGGATATGGGTACCCCTGAACGCTACAAACAAGTTTGTGAAGATTATTCTAAAGGGAGAGTGGCTTCTAAATCATTGAATTGCAAACAAAGGGCTGTTTTTATTGATCGCGATGGAACAATCAATAAAGAAGTTGGTTTTTTGAACAGCATAGATGATTTTGAGCTGTTAGAGGGTGCTGATGAAGCAATAAAATTGCTAAATGAAAATGGTTATTTGGCCATTGTTGTAACAAACCAACCGGTGATAGCAAGAGGAGAATTGACTGTTGAGGAATTGAGTTTAATTCATAATAAAATGGAAACGCTACTTGCCCAAAATGGAGCATTTCTTGACGCTATCTATTATTGCCCACATCATCCTGATAAAGGGTTTGCTGGGGAGGTGCAAGCGTTAAAGGTACAGTGTTCGTGTAGAAAACCCAAACCAGGAATGCTGTTACAGGCAGCTGAAGATTATAATATTTCACTCCAAGATTCGTGGATGATTGGAGATTCGGACAGAGATGTTAAGGCGGGGATTAATGCTGGATGTATGACTGCGTTAATAGGGCATGAACAAGTTCAGCAGAATATTAGCGCTTCTTCATTGTATGATGCTGTTAAAAAAATCTTAAAGCTACAGGAGAATTAATGTGATGATCAACGATAACATGGAAAGGCATATAGAATCCCTTATTGCTAGAGTGCCAAGTCTTTCTGTCGTAGAGAAACAGATTAAAGAATCTTATTTATGCATAGAAGAGTGTTATCGGCGCCGAGGCAAGCTATTAGTAGCTGGTAATGGGGGATCTGCTGCAGATGCAGAGCATATAGTTGGAGAGTTGATGAAACGATTCAAAATTAGAAGACCGTTAGAAGACGACTTGAGGAGATGCTTGAAGAATATGAGAGACGAAAGGGCAGATTTATTAGCTGAACAATTAGAAGCACCTCTTACAGCAATTTCTTTAGCATCACATTCTGCATTATCTACTGCATGTATTAATGATACAGGAGCTTCAATTGTATTCGCGCAGCAGCTGTTGGGGTTTGGGCAGAAAAATGATGTTTTTCTCGGAATTAGCACAAGTGGTAATAGTGAGAATATAATCAATGCTGCAATAACAGCTAAGGCGATGGGGATATCTGTTATAGGACTTACCGGTGCAAATGGGGGAGAATTGGCGAAGTATTCAGACACGCTTATCAACGTTCCCCAGACAGATACATATCTTGTCCAAGAATTACATGAAAGTGTATATCACTGTTTGTGCCTAATGCTAGAAGACCATTTTTTTAGTATGAGGAAATAATTTCTTATTGATGAAAAACTTGTACGTGATTAACATAAAGTATTTGTGACATCAAAGAATAAACTGGGATACAATGAGAAAATGGAACGATATGATGATGGACATGAACAGAAAAAATGGCTGATAGAATCCAGGATGTGATAGATAATCCTGTAAAATATTTCGACTAGATAGCAGATAGGAGGACGTATCACGAATGATTTCTGTAATTATCCCTGTATTTAATACTGTGAAGTACTTACCAGAATGTATTGATAGTATTTTAAAACAAACATATCAAGATTTTGAAGTGATTCTTGTAGATGATGGTTCCACTGATGGAAGCGAAAAAATCTGCGATGAGTACAGTCAAAGAGATAATAAGATCTCAACTATTCATCAAACAAACAGAGGCTTGGTGGGGGCTAGAAAAGTAGGGGTTGCGCATGCCAAAGGAGATTACATCTCTTTTATCGACAGTGATGATTGGATCGATAATGATTATTTGGAAAAGATGTTTGCGCCTTTTGTGGACAATAAACATCACGATATAGACATGGTTGCCGGACTTCATTTGGCAGAAACCGGTGAAGAAAGTGTTTTGGTTAAACGCGCGGCAGCTAGCGGCTTTTATGGCAAAAACCGGTTGTTTGAAGAACTTCTTCCGCAGTTTTTTTGGAATTATCGACTTGCAGTTCCTGGGATATCAGCATCTGTTTGCACCAAACTGTTTAGAAAGAAGGTACTGATAGAAGCTCAAAGTGTGATAGATGAAAGAATTACATGTGGTGAAGATGGATCTATAACATTTCCAATAGTTATGAAATCAAATGGAATATATCTGAGCAGTTATTGTGGGTATCATTACAGAAAGCACGAAAGCTCAATGACGCACGAATTACCGCCTGATATATTTGAAAGAATAATTTATTTAAGAAGGCATCTGATGGAGTGCTTGGCCAAGAATGGTTATGAAAAATGGCTTGAGAATCAGGTGGATGCGTATTTAAATTTCTTTTTACCGCAGGCTTCGATGCAAATGCTGAATAGATGGATTGCTCCACTTGGAGATGGACGTTTGAGAATTGATTACATCCCTCAAAACTCCAACATTGTTATTTATGGTGCTGGAAAGAGAGGAAGAGAACTGTATCGTGAAGTTTGTATTCGAAATCGTGCGAACATAATTGCTTGGCTGGATCAGAAGAAGCCTGAATGGCCGGTTCAGATGAATGTTGAGCAGCCGGAAGCCATAAAGAGGAAAAAATATGATTATGTTCTGATTGCGGTTGCGAAAGAGGATATGGTAACTGAAATTAAGGATCAACTAATAAGTCTTGGTGTGGATAGGGAAAGGCTTTTATGGGAGAAAGATTTTAGACCACTATCCTGCAATTACATAAATATCATGCCTGCTCAATGGAAGAGAATTCATCAAAGTAAGCATATTTTCATTTATGGTGCTGGAAATTACGGAAAAGAATTATATGACAAACTTCTAAAGGAAGATATTGTTGCTGATTCTTTTATAGTGACGAAAAAGGCTTCTTCTGAGGAACAATGCAGAGGAAGAAACGTTTTTACTATTGATGAATGGGTGTGTATGGAAGATTCTGTGATATTGGTCGCGGTTTCTCCTAAAACACAAAAGGATATAGTAAAGGTATTAGAGGAAAAAGGATATACAAACTATATGCTATTTTCTCCATTATCGAAGGCGGATGCGGAAGAAATATGGTTTGGTTATCCTATTCAGAACAATAAAATATTCTTTGATTCTTTCAGGGGGCTAGGATATCTGTGCAATCCCAAATACGTCGCGGATAAGCTTGTTAAGAATAAAGAAAACGTTGATATCGTATGGGATATTACAGAAGACGCAAATCCTGAATTTCCTCTTGAAATAAGAACGGTAGAAAGAGACACACCTGATTTCTATAGAGAATTCTATTCTTCACACATTGTTGTGACTAACATGAATAGTGTAAAGGGACTCAAAAAAAATAGAGGGCAATACTTCATCAACACTTGGCATGGAACGGGGCCGTTCAAAAAAGTTGGCAAGTTTGTTTATGAAAAAAACAATGATACTGGGGCCTATGAGATCATGAAACGGGAATATGCGGATGTGGATCTTGCCGTTGCTGCTTGTGATCAGTGTTTTATTAATCACAGACAAGCATTTGAGTATACTGGCGAAATGGAGAAATGGGGATATCCCAGAAATGATATCTTCTTTGTTGATCCAAGACCAATTTGCAAAAAAGTGCGTGAGAGGCTGAATGTTGAGCCTGGGAAAAAGATTGTTCTATATGCACCTACATTCAGGTACAGTATTAAGAACGGAACTAAAGCGATATCTGAAGCCTATGATATAGATCTGGATAAAGTGGCCAAGAGTCTAGCTGTGACATTTGGCGGAGAATTTGAGGTGGTGGTCAGATTTCATCAGTATATCTATAGAGCTAATGATATCTCGGGATATTTTAAAGGCTTTATTGATGCAACATTATATCCGGATATGCAGGAATTATTGGTAGCATCAGATGTATTAATAACTGACTGGTCATCATCTATTTGGGATTTTTCACTGACTAAGAAGCCTATCTTTTTATACTACAATGATGCGCAGGAAGCTGAAATTGAAAGCGGATTTTATGTTGAGCCGGATAATCTGCCATATCCTAAAGGACATGATACATATGAGCTGTGCGCTGCTATAGAAGCATTTGATAAGGAAACTTATGATAGGGATGTTCAGGCGTTTGTAAGTCAATATAACTCATATGATGATGGACATGCTTCTGAAAGAGTTGCAGAAAGAATTGTAAATGTTATCAATAACCCGGAATCTTATTTGTAAGTAGGGACAATAAGTATGATAAAGAACTCTATCAAGATAGTGTTTTGGGATTTGGATGAAACATTATGGAAAGGAACCCTTGCAGAAGGTGATGAGGTATCGATTGTTAGCGAAAGAATCGATATCATTCGTGAGCTGAATCAGCGAGGAATTGTGAATTCAATATGTTCCAAGAATGATTATGAGAAGGCAAAGGAGAGGCTAAAATCATTTGGCTTATGGGATCTCTTTGTCTTTTCGTCTATTGCATTCAAACCAAAAGGTAAAATGATAGAAACTACGCTTGATAAGATGCATTTACGGGCAGAGAATGCATTATTTATTGATGACTTGCAGACAAATCTTAATGAAGTCGAGTATTACAATAAAGGAATCAGTACTATTTTGGCAGATGAGTGTGCGAGTTTATTGGAAAACGAGTACATGAAAGGAAAGGATGATAAGTCCTTATCCAGATTGAGGCAATACCAACAGCTTGAAAAGAAAGAGCAAGCTCGTGAGAAAATGAGTGGCGATAATGAAGAATTTCTACGTTCGTGCCACATAGTTCTTTCTTTGATTCCATGCACTGATGACAATTTTGAAAGATTATATGAATTATCAGAGAGAACTAACCAGCTTAACTATACCAAGAATAGAATGTCCAAAGATGAATTCAGGGATCTTTTGTCACAAGAGGATGTTGAAACGAGGCTTTGCAGAGTTGTAGATGACTTTGGGGATTATGGCATCGCCGGGTTCTATTCCTTAAAAAAAGATGAATTAATCCATTTTGTATTTTCATGTCGTGTCATGAACATGGGAATAGAGAAGGCTTTATACAGGTATTTGAGCTGTCCTAAGTTGAAAGTGGTTGGGGAAGTAGCTACGGCGTTAGAGCGTGATGGTGAGTTTGACTGGGTAAAGATAGTGGCTACGGAGAAAACTGAAACAGAGTGTAGTTCCAGATGCAAGATAACAGATATATTGGTAGATGATAAGGCTATTAAAATCTATGCATTAGGTGCGTGCGATTTATATAGAACTATATCTTTTTTGGATATGCCACACCAAGATCTGACATACGAATGCAATTATTTTAATGGCAGGGAAAGAGCTGTTAACGTAGGAACCGAATATATTAGGTCTTCTTATGATATGGAAGACGAGGATAAGCTTTTTTGTAAGGAACATTTCTATAATTACACAGGGGAGACTGTATTTAAGCCTCAGATATTTGAAGGGAATGATTACGTTATTCTCTCATTTCATGATGATATGGTCTACAGCATTTTTAGGAGCAAAACAAGACCAAATCTAAGAGTGATAAGGTCTGGAGATTATCGATTTGGTGAAACCAGCGTGATTAAGGACGGGAAGCCGCTTGTACTGGCAGAACAGGAGAGATGGCTTGAAGATAATTTCTATGAAGGAGAATTTATCACTCCGGAACGCTTCCGGGACAACATAAAATGGATACGTTCCAGATTAAACCCTTTAACAGTTCTTGTCCTTATTACCGGACCAGAACTAGATTTCTATAGAAAAATGTATCCGCATGTTCCTGAAGTTAGAGAACAGATTATGAAATTGAATAAGGTTCTATTTGAATTGGAACATGAAAAACCAGATCTTTATTCAGTTTTAGATATTAATAGATTCATACGAAGTAGAGAGGATGTGACTGAGTATGTATTCCACATGACTCCGATATCTTCTTATGAGATGTTTAAAGCTCTAAGTGAGATCATAATTAGTAAAGGCCATCAGGAGAGAATGATTCGCTCTGAAGTAAGTAAAGGAAGGCCCATTACAATAGTGGGAGACGGAATTGTTGCTGAGAAAGCAGCAATTAATCTTAGAATTGGCGGAGAGAAGGTAAAACAGATAATCAAGTGGGAAGATAGTCAAACACTTGAGGTAGAAGATGATTATGTTGTTATAGCTGATGAGCATAATGAAGAAGATTGGTGCAAGCTTCTTGTTGGATTAAACCTCCAGGAAAAAGATGATTATTGTTTGTATCGTAGTGATTCTCATTGGGATACCATCATGAGTAAGGATAATTGCAAGATGGGTGATGATCCTTTTAAGTGGGTTATCGACAATGGATGTCATGTTTCAAATTTCGAGAAATGGAAAAATCAAACATGGAATGATTTTGATAAATCCATTTCTGGTAAAGGTAGTAAACTAATAGTTTTTTGTGTTGGAGTGGGATTGAACTATTTGACAAAAAGATACCCGGAAATAGCCAAAAGAGTTGACATGATAGTCGATAATGACACTCAGAAACAGGGACACTTGGCCGGAGAATTCGTTTCTTTAAAAAACGGATGTGAAGATCTGATGAAAAAGACAATCCATGATATAAAAGATTGTAAAGCTGATGATATAGATGACGCTGTAGTTCTTATCCTAAGCTATCGATATTATGATGTCATCGCTGAACAATTAGATAATGAAGGGATAACCAATTATTATTCGTTAGTTCAGATGGAATCAAGAAAGATGGGTGTATTAAGCTGAGATGAGCATTGGACAAATAGATTCAGGCAAAGTACATAGTGTGGTTTATGGCGCGGGTAAATATGCCGAGATTCTGTACCATCGTTTTGAGCTGGCTGGAAGGTCAGATGAGATTGCGTATTTTCTTGTCTCAGATTTGAATGGTACAGATGCTACTCTTCATGGGAAGAGCATTTTTGTTTTCGATGAGAAGAAAAATGATCTAGCAGATAAGAACGTTATTATTGCAATGTCAGAAAGACAATCTTGTGCTGTTTTGGAAAGTCTTAGGGAAGTTCCTGTTTTGTCTCTTATGGTTATGTCGAGTGAGGAAAATAGGTTTAGGAATGCTGATTTAAAAGTGCTCGAAACCTATTCTTTATGTGCGGTGAGAGAGAAAGACAGTTTCTATAATAGGTGTATTGTTCCTAGAGTATCGATTGTAGTACCTGTATATAATTCGCAGAAATTCCTCAAACAATGCATGGATAGTCTAGTATCACAGACATTACATGACATAGAAGTGATATGTGTGGATGATGGGTCTACGGACGAATCGTCTAAGATATTGGATGATTATGCGTCTAGAGACGGAAGGATTAGGGTAATACATAAATCAAATTCAGGGTACGGAAATAGTATTAATGTTGGTGCAAAGGCTGCTAGAGGCAAATATATTGGCATAGTTGAGAGCGACGATTATGTTGCCCGAAACATGTTTGAACGTTTGTATTTAGCTGCTGAAGAGAACGATTTGGATATGGTTAAGGCAGAGTGCTATTTCTGCTGGGATAATATAAACTACAGACTTCCAAGACATGTTACCAAGATGAATGCTTATTATAATCAGGTTTTGACTGATGCTGATAGGGATCTTTTCTTTGGCTTCTTTATGAATACGTGGAGTGGAATATATCGAAGAAACTTTTTGGAAGAATATGGGATAGTGCATCATGAAACACCTGGAGCTTCGTTTCAGGATAATGGATTCTGGTTGCAGACAATGTTTCACGCTCAAAAGGCAATGTGGTTAACGGACAAACTGTACTACTATCGTCAAGATAACGAAAATGCATCAGTGCGTGGGGATGCGAAGGCTTATGAAATGTCTGATGAGTTCAATTGGGCGGAAGAAAAACTTGGAAAACAAGGCGTGGAAAGTGCAAACAGGTATTATTTGGACTATTTTAGACTTCTCAGAAATAAAGGAAACCTGCTAAGAATTTCGGATGAAAAGAAGAGAGAGTTTTATCCGAGAATGGTAGATGACTATAAAAAATATGGCGTAGTGCTTTCAGATTATCCAAGTGATGCTATCAATCAATTATTTCAGTCACACAAAAGAAATCGTGATTGGTGCAACATGGAACTTTTGGCGTTCAAGTCGTTGGAGGGATGGTATAAAGGCTTTATGTCTGATCCTGACCTTTTTGTTCAGAGGATAATTGAGAATAAGAAACAAGTAGTAAGCAGAATTGAGCAAGCCAAACGGGTATATATTGTGGGGACTAATCCTCTTGCTCAACGTGTTATGAGGATTATTTACAACATGGGACTGTTTTCGAGAATCGCAGCATTTATTGGATGTGGCGTAATTGAAGACTCTTGCTTGGCTACAATACCGGTACTGTCGGCATATGATCCAGATATAGATTTGGATGGAAGCCTTGCGATAGTTGGTGCAGATCGTAACACTACAGATTACCAAAGATATGTGCAAATTCTTGATGTGCTTAAAGCTGAAAATAGAATGGAAAGTGAAGATATAACAGACAATTTTTATTGGATTTTTTGACGGGGTATAAGCAGATAAATATGAGTATTAGAGAGGATTGCATAAAATTACGCGACAAAATTAATGATAATGTGTCCACCATAATGAAATACAAATTTGAACGAAATATTCAGAATAGCGAGGAGCATTTGGTTAAATTTGACATTTTTGAGGCTTGGGATGATTACTATTTCATTCTCGCTGGCGTTCTTATGAGATGGGATGACTGTTTTAGATTATTACAGACAATTGAGAATTATGTAGAGCAGAGCACTGTTGATGAGGGGTGTCTATGCTGCCCTAATGAAATGGACCTTTATAGTTATAGGTTTGAAGATTTTGTGGTTTCTTTTGAGAGATTGACCGAAGAACCCATGTATGCGGAAATTGCCAGAGTTTTACCGAGAAAAATGAAAAGGCAATGGGATGGAACAAAATTAAATAGAAATGACGAATGTGGTTTGTTTTGGAGGTTAAATCCACTTAGAAACAGGTCTGCTCATAGCTTTTCTGGTGCATATTCAAATAAAAATCAGTTGCCAGCAAGATATTTAAGCCGTCTCTCAAAAGTAGGTGTTGTTCGCTGCTCAGAGGGGAAGGTTTATCTAGAAACGATGCTGATAGATGTAAAAAAATCTGAACATGTGCAGAGTGTTATAAAACGAAAAATTTTAGAGGAGAAATCTGAAGAATCACTGGAAGATTTATTGTTTGAAGAGAAAGTTCCTAAGGGACATGGCAAAAATGAGCCTATTGTGATACTTCCAGATGTATATCAACGGTTTGATTTAAATGAAGGATTTCTTTCATTGTCTATGGATATTTTTTGTTTTATTTTGCATCAGTTAGAAGTTTTTGAAAAAGCAATGATTGAATTAGAAACCAAATGACACAGTAATTGGTGTTATGTATTAAGCATGATTTGTCGAGAAAGACATATAGTTTGTTACAACAGTTCCTTGACAACTTCATATCTGATTTTTGCTTTACACATAATCCGCGATGTGCTATTCTTGGTCTTGCTGATTATTACCAGCATAATTCGATTATTGCACTTTAGGTGCATCAGGATAGACATCCGGACAGCTCGTCCAATTATTCCACAGTATTAAGATTTTTAGTTTTGGTAAGTAGCAGTTCTTCATACTCTGAGATATTTCTTTTTGTCTAAAATTCATTGTCCATCCTCATGCAGAAAGTGCAAGGGAAGGAGAAGAATGGAAAAAGGTAATGAAAAGAAGATTAGAGGAAAGGAGGAACTGGATATTGCATATCAGAATAAGGACATAACATCCAAAATTCTCGCAGAAGAGTTTAAAGGAAAGAGCTTTGCAGTATATGGTGTAGACATTCCCAAAATAGTAAGCGTTGAGCCTACAAATTTGCCGGCTATTGAAGCCAATGAACTTCGGATGGATAATCTTTTTCTCTTGGAAGATGGATCTTATCTGCTGGTGGATTATGAAAGTGTGTATGATGAGGCAAATAAAGTCAAGTATCTAGGCTACGTTGTTAGGGTTTCTCAAAGACTGTATAATAGATTCAAGAGATACCCAAAGGTAAGGATGCTAGTGATTTATACAGCGGACGTGAAAAAGGGAAGTACGGACCCAGTGTTGGATATCGGAGATCTAAGATTCGAGATTGAAGAGGCTTTTTTATCAGAGATTGATAGCGAAAAAGTGTGGCATACA
>JAEEGL013331026.1_pt1 | contig 24774 bp, 21 predicted proteins | sample 9134231 | NCBI WGS metagenome assembly JAEEGL01 (sample SAMN16246548, study PRJNA631951) | gut metagenome | biome: gut microbiome; feature: rumen; material: fiber-attached | host: Bos | place: Iran: Karaj | collected 2018-10
GGACCACTGTAGACCGCAGCGATGAGATGCTCCGCAAGCTGCAATACATGGGCATCGACGCTGTCATCAGCATCGGCGGCGACGGCTCGCAGCGCATCTCGCAGAAGCTCTACGAGAAGGGTTTGAACATCATAGGTGTGCCTAAGACCATCGACAATGACCTTTCTATGACGGAATGCACCTTCGGTTTCCAGACCGCCGTGCAGATCGCTACCGAGGCCGTCGATAAGCTGGTTACCACGGCGGCTTCGCACAACCGGGTCTTCATCCTCGAGGTGATGGGGCGTGATGCTGGCTGGATCGCCCTGCACTCGGCCATCGCCGGCGGTGCTGAGGTATGCCTCCTGCCGGAATTCCCATACGACATCAACGTGGTGAAGGAACGTCTCGAGAAACGTTTCGATCGCGATCGTGGCTTTGCTGTCATCGTGGCCTCCGAAGGTGCTCGTCCGAAAGACGGACAGCAGATCTACGAGATTAGCACCGAGGTGGGTTACGAGAACAAGAAGCTGGGTGGCATCGGACGCGCCCTTATCAGCCAGTTGAAGGCGGCGGGCTTCAAACACGACCTGCGCGAGACCATCCTGGGTCACTTGCAGCGTGGCGGCGTGCCGATTGCCTACGACCGTGTGCTCTCGTCGGAGTTCGGCGTGAAAGCCTTTGAGATGGTGCTCAACGGCCAGTTCGGACAGATGGTGGCGTACCATCACCCGAATTTGGTAGCCGTGCCATTGGCCGAGGCTATCGCCAAACCTAATCTCGTCACCATCGACAGCGATCTGGTTAATACTGCCAAAGGCGTTGACATCTCCTTAGGCTTCTAAATTCTGTCTTCTGTCTTCTATGAAAAAATTCTACGTAGTATGGGAAGGTCGAACCCCCGGTGTCTATGACAACTGGGGGGCTTGCAAAAAGGAAGTAGAAGGCTTTCTGGGAGCGTTATATAAAGGCTTTCCCGACCGGGCCAGTGCCGAGGCAGCCTACGCCAAGGGCTTTGCTGGATTTGGAAAAACGGATAATAAAAATCTTCCCGTTTCCCGTCCTCCGTTTCCTGTTTTCATCGCTGTGGATGCCGCCTGCTCGGGCAATCCGGGGAAGATGGAGTATCAAGGAAAATTTGTTGATTTTGGGACGGAACCGGCAACAGCGGTCACGTTGTTCAAGAGTCCTGTGTTCGAGAATGGCACTAATAACATAGGTGAGTTTTTGGCCATCGTCCATGCCTTGGCTTGGCAGAAACAGAAACGCACACTTTATCCTATTTATAGCGATTCTGTCAACGCACAGAAATGGGTGCGGGAAAAGAAGTGCAATACCAAGCTGCAACCTAATGACAAAAACGTCTATCTGTTTGAGTTGGTTGAACGCGCGGAAAAGTGGCTTCGCGAGAATGAGGAATGGATGAAGAATAATGCTGCGTCCATGCCGGTTTTGAAGTGGAAAACGGAAATTTGGGGAGAAATTCCAGCGGACTATGGCAGAAAATAAAATTTTGTTATTTTTGCGAAATCAAGTAAGAGTAAAATGCTGAAATTTGACCCGTATTATTTTCAATGTCCCAATTGTGGAGCCTGGTTGGAGGGCCGTAACCTCAAGTCAGAGCTGGTCAATGAGGCTATTTTGTATTCTGACGGGAAAATCCTGTATGACAACTACATCACCACCCGGCAGAAAATGATTCTTTGTCCTTCGTGTGGTCATGTTTTTTGGGTGGAGAATCCCGAGGAGCCTTTCATCACGCTCGAAAAACCACAGGTTGCAATCTATTCATGGAACAGCTGGCGATTCTTCGGCATCAACTTCTCTGATAACAGAGGAAAAATGGCCTTGATTGAGCATTATAAAAAGTTTTTGGCCAAAAGCCACTACGATCCTAAAAAGGAAATCTACTTGCGCCGGTTGCTATGGTGGGCCTACAACGACCTTCATCGTAATTTTCACTATATCCGCTGGAAGTATTTCTTGAACGGTTTCATGAGTTATGGCGTGTGGAGTTGTTATCGCAAGATGCTAATAGAAGGGGAGAAGCTTTTCTTGAGGAATGTGAAGGATTTCAACGCCAATCTCGGCCGGTTGCTTGCGCTTCTTGAGAAACATCCGGAAGAACAACTTGATTTGGAACTCCCGGAGATTTATCGTGAGTTAAGACAGTTTGACAAAACGAAGAGTTTGTTGGAAAAGAAGTCGAGCAGGACCCATTTCACCAGCGAGATTTTGAGACGTTTGAAATGGAAAGACTCGAGGGTGTTTATGGTGACGGGATAAAAACAGAATGCAGAATTAAGAATTAAGAGAATATGAGAAAGATTTTGATGTTTGCTATGGCTATGATTATGACCGCATGCGGCGGAAGAGCCAACAATTCTAAAGATGATAATTCCCCAGTGGATACGATTCCGGCGGAAGAGCCTCTTGTGTTCGGGGAGCTTGTCAACCGCGACAGCTGCTTCATAGTGGTCAACAAGACGGAGCTTCATCTCAGCGTGTATGAAAGTCAGGAGGGTGACACTGTGCTGTTGGTGCGTTATCCCGTTTGTGTGGGCAAGAATTATGGTCCAAAGGAAAAAACCGGTGACATGAAGACTCCCGAATGCTCTTATGCCAATCCGTTCAGCATCACGCAGATACAGCCCGCGTCCACTTGGGTTCATGACTTTGGCGATGGACGAGGCAGCATTCAGGCATACGGTAATTGGTTCATGCGGCTTAAAACGCCAGGCTTTTCTGGCATCGGCATTCATGGCAGCACCAACAACGAAGACTCTGTTCCTGGTCGTGGCAGCGAGGGTTGCATCCGACTTTTGAACGAGGATCTTGATGAATTGAAATCGAACTATGCGTTTGTCGGTATGAAAGTTGTTGTATTGAAGGATGTATTATGATAAAAAAGACGTTTTTTTTACTATTTTTTATTGTTAGCATCATCGTTTGTTCCGCTCAGCCAGACATTACCAAGGTTTCGTTTTCCGACAAAGCTGACGTTTATGGTTTGTACGAGGTTTCTTTCGATCTTGGCAATTATGATCATCCATACGATTCCGAGGTGATTGACGTATTTGCCGATTTTCATAGTCCCGAAGGGAAATCGTTTCGTGTCAACGGCTTTTATTATGAGGGCTATAATTTCATGGAGAAGAGAGGCGTCGAGGTAACCTCGCGCAATGGTGACGAAGACGGCTGGAGAATTCGTTTCACACCTGATGCAGTGGGGCAATGGACTTATGAGATTCATGCTGTTGACAGGTATGGTTCGGTACATTTGAGTTCGTATGATGGTAAGCCTTTCGCGTTTGCCTGTCAGTCAGAGAATGCAGAAGGATTCATCAGGAAAGCCAATACAAAATATCTGAAACGGGAAGCTTACGTTGACGGTCAGCGGCAGGACCATTCTTTTTTCCCTGTTGGGTCAAACATGGGGTGGTACACTGCGGCTGATTATGGCATCTACAAAAAGCCATACGGAGTTTATGAATACGAAAAGTTCGTTGATCAGCTTTCAGGGAAAGCCAACTACCTCCGAATTTGGCTCAATCGTTATCAGAGCCTTTCTCTTTACGGCCCGGAACATGCCGGGACGATGGACGGGAAGCCACAGATGTATTTTGACAGCACAATGAATCAAAAGGATGCGGCGGAACTTGACATCATCATTCAAAATGCACAAAAGCATGGCATTTCCATTATGGCGTGTTTCTTCAATTTCAGGGATTTCATACACAAAAACGAAATTGCGGTTAGCTCTAAAGAAAAACCGGCCATGCCAAGTGATTGGATTAACAATCCTTTCCATACCATATTAGGGCTGAATACACCGTACGATTTTTTCACTGATGTACGTGCGGTGAGAATCACAAAAAACATGATTCGTTACATTGTCGCCCGATGGGGTTATGCCACTAATGTTTTATGTTGGGAGTTATGGAATGAAGTCGCCAACATGTCTGAAAAGAGAGATGTTTCGCTGGATATCCAACAGAAAATCGTCCAATGGCATATCCAGATGGCGGAATACATCCGTTCTATCGACCCGCATCATCATTTGATTTCCACTTCATTGGGCTCTGGAGAGGATATTTCTGTTCTTATGCGGGTGTTCGATGACATGGATTTCGTGCAGGATCACAACTATCAGAATATCCAAAAGGCAAAATCCAAGGAACAGTTTTCGCATGTGCTGTATCGTGAGACGGAAAAGGCGAGACAGCGTTTCAGCGACAAGCCTTTCTTTATGGGGGAGTTCGCTTTCGGGCAAACAAATTCTAAGGCCAAGTATGACAGCAAAGACCCTAAAGGCATCGACCTGCACAACTCGCTTTGGTCTTCGGCGTTCTCGGGGTCAATGGGGCCTGCTTCGTTTTGGTATTGGGAGGTGCTTGACAAGAACAACTGGTATGGGTTGTTCAAACCAATGAATGTTTTTCTCGGAAGCCTTCCGATTTTGTCGGATTCCTTTACGGGTAAAACCACCGGAACGGCCCAAGGTCATGTCCTAAGTTTTCCAAATAATCTGGAAACTTATTATTTAGTGAACGCCACAGAGGATACTATCATAGGATGGAGTCAGGACACGGCATTTTGTTATCAGTCGCTGCGTCGCTTGACGGATGAGGTCGGAAAAAATGGTCATTTTCTTGATGACGGTGTGTTTGATCCAGAAGGTTATGTCTATACTTTGGACAAGGCCAAACGACCCAAACCGAGTTCGAAGAGCAACACAATAGAGTTCCCTATTGAGAATCAGCAGCGCAAAACGAGTTATAAGGTTAGATGGTTTGACAGCGAGACAGGTCTTGAGATGTCGGATGAAGCGACCACGGCGGTTGTCCGCAGGAAGAGGTTTCGTAATGTGCTTGAAATACAGTTCCCGTCGTCCGTCCGCAATGTGAAAAAAGGTGAGATCACTAACACTTTAGGGGATGCGGTCTTTATGCTTACCAAAATCAGCAATTGAGTGGCTCGTTGATGGTGGCGTTGGCGCAGAAGACACCTCTTTTCAAGTTGATTAATGCCACGGTTTCCGACGAGCGGCCTTGTCTGTCGTTTCCAGTCTCCCGTGCCGTGAGTTTTAACTGTTCAAAATTATCGAATAATCTTTGTTTCAGTATTTCAATAGGAAGGTTTAACAGCTCTGCCACCTTTTTATAAACTTCCTGAATGCTTCGTTGAGAGACATCCGTTTCTAAAAACAAATGATCCAAAGGGATGGTTTTTATGGTGGCGCTGATTTTCCTGTTTGGGTAAAATATGCTTTCTCCCACGGAGAGAAAGAGATCCTTGTCGGTAAGTTGGCGGGCTTCCTCAACGGTTCCGTTGAAGCCATGGAGGATCCATAGCTGTTTTGGTTTGTGTTTTTTGTGTAGCCGCAGGATTTCGTTGGTGCCGTGAACGTTATGGATGACCAGAGGTTTTTGATAATGTTCCGAGAGCGGGATTTGTTTTTCGAAGACCTCGATTTGTTGGGACAAGGTCGCTTGGCTGATGCTGTCGATGCCCATCTCACCGATGGCAGCGATACGATTTTCCTTTAGTAGTTTTTCAAGTAGCTCAAAGTCTTTTTGGATGGTTTCGTTTTGCTCACCATGACAGAGCCACCAGGGATGGATGCCATAGCTGTATAGTCCGCTGTCGGGCAAGGGTGTATGCGTATGAATATTAATAAAAGGAGGGACCATGGGAATCTTTTTGCAAAAATAACTAATTTTGCCGACAAATTAAAAGTGATGCAGCGTTTCAAAAGTTGGATCTTGCCCATTGCCATTGTGCTGGGTGTTTTTTTTCATGAGTACATCATCGTATTGCAACCGGCTTTGCCGTATCTCATTTTTTTGATGTTGTATTTTTCGTTTAACTCGCTGGATGTGAAGACGATGCGTTTTAGCATGTTTGATTTCTGGCTGTTGTTGTTTCAGTTGGTGGTCTCTACGGTGGTCTATTTTTTGATTAGGCCGTTTGATGAGATTGTGGCTCAAGGAGGTTTCGTGACGGTGTTGGCGCCGACGGCTGCCGCGGCCATTGCGGTGTCGCTTATTTTGGGTGCCAACATTAGCATGATGAGTACTTATTTGATTTCCTGTAACTTAATGGTTGCGGTAGTGGCGCCGTTGTCGTTCACGCTTATTGGGGCAAGTCCTGACATCTCGTTTTGGATTTCGTTTTTAGCTATTTTGGGTAAAGTCTTCCCTTTGTTGATTGCGCCGTTCATCCTTGCAGTGCTGACCCGTTGGCTTCTGCCGAAGGCAAACAGCTATATCAATCAGCATAAGAGTCTTTCGTTTTATGTTTGGGCAGTGTCGCTTACAGTGGTCATTTCCAGGGCAATCGGCTTGCTAATGACACAATTCCATGAGCATAGGATGATGTTCCTATGGATGGTGGTGGTTTCAATTTTTTTGTGTTTCATACAGTTTTTCGTGGGTCATCTCATCGGGAAAAAGTATGGCGACCGGGTTGCTGGAGGTCAGGCATTGGGTCAGAAGAACACGGTGTTAGCCATTTGGATGGCGCAGAGCTATCTCAACCCATTGAGCAGCATCGTCCCGACGCTGTATGTCATCTGGCAGAATCTATACAACAGTTTCCAGATGATGCAGAAAGAGAGAGCGCAAAAGCAAATATAAAAGGGGTCGGTTTAGACCAACCCCTTATTAATAACGCTTTCCAGGCTTTTAAGAGCGTTTGAGTATAGTGGGATTCACACTATGAGAATGCAAAAGTAAAAAAGTTTTATTCATTTCGCCACTTTTTTGAAAAAAAAATACTACTTTTGCCGCCCATTTAATAAAAACATAGAATGACAGAACAAGGAAACACTGGTAAGCGCCCGCGTACCAGGAAGCCTGCAGAGAGAAAAGAAGAATTCCTGCAGAACAAGTCCTTCAAAATTTCTCACCGTGACGGTGACGAGGAAGGACAGAGAAGAGAAAGAAAGTTTGGCGACAAGCCGAGAGGTGAGCGCCGCTACAATGACGAAGAGCGTCCCCGCCGTCGGTTTAATGACGATGAAGAGAGACCTCGCCGCCGTTTCAATGACGACAATGATCGTCCCCGCCGTAAGTTTGATGATGAGGATCGTCCCCGCCGCCGTTTCAACGACGATGGCGATGAGAGGCCACGTCGTAGATTTAATGATGGCGATAATGACCGTCCCCGTCGCCGTTTCCATGATGACGAAGAAAGACCCCGTCGCCGTTTTAATGATGACAACGACCGTCCTCGTCGTCGTTTTAATGATGACGAAGAAAGGCCACGTCGTAGATTTAATGATGGCGATAATGACCGTCCTCGCCGTCGTTTCCATGATGACAACGACCGTCCTCGCCGTCGTTTTAATGATGACGAAGAAAGGCCACGTCGTCGTTTCCATGACGATGACAGACCGCGCCATGGCCGTCGTTTCGAGAATCATAACGAGGAGGAAGCTCCAAAAAGAGGACGTAAAGGCTATGTCCGTGAGAAAGACCCGATGTATGACCGTCCTGCCGCTACCGGTGAGATTCGCTTGAACAAGTATTTGGCTGACTGTGGTGTGTGTTCACGTCGTGAGGCCGATGACCTGATCAAGGCAGGTTGCGTCACTGTCAATGGTGAGCTTGTGACCACGATGGGTTATAAAGTGAAGACTGGCGATAAAGTGGTTTATGGTGGACAGACCCTCAACCGCGAGAAGTTGCGTTATATTTTGCTCAACAAGCCCAAAGGCTATATCACAACCGCTGATGATCCTGAAGGCCGTGAGACCGTCATGGCATTGGTGAAAGGTGCTTGTGACGAGCGTATTTTCCCAGTGGGTCGTCTTGACAAGAACACCACGGGCCTTTTGCTGCTCACCAACGACGGCGACTTGGCCAAGAAACTCACTCATCCCAGTAGTGAGATCACCAAACTTTATCATGTGATCCTCAACAAGCCCCTCACCAAGAACGACATGCTCCGCATTGCTGAGGGTATCGAGCTGGATGACGGCATGATCGCCGCTGACACCATCGCTTACGATGAGGATGACGACAGCAAGAAGAGCATCGGTATCGAGCTTCATTCAGGCCGTAACCGAATCGTGCGCCGTATCTTTGAGCATCTCGGCTATGAGATTATGAAACTCGACCGTGTGATGTTCGCCGGCCTCGACAAATACAAACTACCCCGTGGCGAATGGCGCTTCCTCACTGACCATGAAGTGGCCATGCTCAAGAAACTTTGATGGACACAAGGCAATTCATAGCGGAACATCTCAGCGATGATGTTCGTGAGTTGGCTTTGAAATACCATGACAATGCCAAGGTCGATATGGCCTTGGCATTGCGTCAAATAGAGGCACGGCAACTCCTTCGGAAGAAGGCTCCTTCGTGGAGTGAAAACGAAGATTTGCTTTTTCCACCGCACCTTTCCATCGAACAATGTTCTTCCGAAGCTACAGCGCGATACAAAGCATCACTTTTGCAAGGCGGTTCCTTCGCTGATCTTACCGGTGGTTTGGGTGTGGATTGCCATTTTATCTCAAAAAACTTCAATCAAACTGATTATGTGGAGCTTAATTCGGAGCTTTGCTCCATTGTGGAACATAATTTCAAAGTCTTAGGGGATAAAATCAACATTCATAATCATTCTGCTGAAGAATATTTAAACCATTCTGAATCTGTTGATTGTGTTTTTTTAGATCCCGCTCGCCGCGATATGTATGGTCGCAAGACGGTTTCTATCGCTGATTGTACGCCCAATGTTGTTGAACTTCAGGATTTGTTGCTCAGCAAGGCAAAAAAGGTGATGGTGAAACTATCGCCGATGCTTGACATCAATAAGGCTTTACAAGAATTACGGTACGTGAAAGAAGTGCATGTGGTGGCCGTTGCCAATGAGTGCAAGGAACTGCTTTTCATTTTGGAACCAGATTACGAAGGCAATCCAGTGTTTACTTGTGTGAACCTTGAAACCGACCAGCCTCCAATGGAATTCACCCTGGAAGAGGAACATTCCTGTGAAGCCGTTTTTGCCAAGGATGTGTCGCGGTATCTTTATGAGCCCAATGCCGCTATCATGAAAGGTGGATGCTATAAGCTTGTGACACAGCGTTATGGGCTTATGAAACTGCACCGCAGCAGCCATCTTTACACCTCTGAGCGCCTTGTTGATGACTTTCCGGGACGAAAATTCGAAGTGATGGGTTGGGCGCCATACAATAAAAAAGTCAAGCAAACGCTGTTGGCTGATGTGAAGAAAGCCAGTATTGCCATACGGAATTTCCCGCTTACCGTTTCGGAATTGAGGAAGGTCTTGAAGATTGCTGATGGGGATGAGGTGTATCTTTTTGCCACTATGGTGGTTGGAGACCGAAAGATTATCATAAAGACCGAAAAAGCCTGATAGCATGTTTAAAGTCCTCGAAATCGTAACGGGTGTGTTCCACCAGTTCTTGAAATTTAGGAGTGATTGGCACTACGGGATCATAGTTGATGACACCCTATCAAGCCTATTTTAAACAACATAAAAGTTAGATAATCAGTAATATCGTAGTCATAGCGTTTATAGAATTCATCCGCCATGTCATATACCTTGTTAGTGCTTTCCAGCACCATGCCGTCGGTGAACAAAGCCCTGATGCGACCTCTCGGTGACCCGATGTGGTTTTAAATGGGATCGGACGTGTATGGAGATATTGTCTTTATTGTTTCACCACTTTGTCGGAGTAGCTTGTTCCGTCTTCCAAGATGATGTGCAGGGTATATATGCCAGGGGGCAGGTTTTTCATGTTGATGCTTTCGAGGTTATTGTTTTGGATGCTGATAAGTTGTCCTTGGAGATTGTAAAGTTCTGCCAAATATGGTGTGACATCGGGGGAGTATTCCATGTGAAGCCAGTCGGTGACAGGGTTGGGGGAAGAGCGGTATGGCGTGATGATAATCTCATGGCCTTTCACCTGTAAGAAGCCGTTGTTGTTCAGTTTCATCGCAAATAAGTTTCGCCTTTCTTCGCCAGGATTATGACTATATCCCGTTATCAAACATCCTTCGTCATGGGTGGCCAGCACGAACATCGGTTCCACAAACAAGCCCAAGTCAAAGGTGTGCATCCATCGTACAGTTTCCAGTGAAGTGTCCGCCTTGGTTACCGTAAATCTACAATTGGAACCGTATGCGTGATAAATGCCGTTACAGTGAATCAAATCGCCATCAGCAGGAGAGATGTCGAACGACTTCATGCGGGCAGGGACTTCGATGCTGTCGTTGGGAAAGCCGAGCAGCAACATGCCGGAAGGTGCTGTGAACGTCCAGTCATTGGGATTCACCTGTATAGGTGCAGCGTTTCCACAAAAGTCCGTCTTGTAAAGTATGGCGGATTCTACGGGCATTCCATGCTGTGCCGGTCCTAGCACCTCAATAGATACTAACAGGGAATCGCTATCCGCTGCCAACATAGTCCAATATTGGTCGTTGTACAGGGTAGTGCTGCCGTCTCCCGTACCATCGTTGTAGTAGTATTTTACAGGTTCGAACTCATAAGTATCCAAAAGGTTGAAGTCGCGGTTCATCCTACGGATTACCACACGATTGCCATTATCTCGAGTGCGCAGTAGATGAAGATAGTCGCCGCTGCCGTCACCTGTTTCGCACAATGTACCCTCATCAAATTCACCTACGTAGGAAACGTCATCGTGAAAATAGGCCACGAGTCCGTTTTCTCTTCCGATGCGCATGTATATCCGTCCGTTGGTGGAAGGTCCATTAGGGTTATTATAAGGTATGGTAAAATACACAATGTCGCCATAGCTGTCCATGATGGAGTTTCCCATGAAAAAATACGGCACTTGTTCGGGCAGTTCGATTTCATTGAAGAAGAGGATATTCAAGTTTCTGTCGAACTTGGCAAGGTATGGTTTGTCGAAGAGATTGGATTGGTCTCGCACTTTCCCAACGGCATAGAAAAGGTCTGGGGCTTCTGGGGCGGCATACAGTCCCACGATGGTGGAGCGTCTGCCTTCACTTAGGGTTTGGCTTCCGATGAGTTCCCCGTCAGTTGAGACGAGGAGCAGTTGTGCCGGTGTGGTGTCGTTGTAAGAGCCCCATTCATGGTGGAAGTTGAATGCCGCAATGATGTAGCCGACTCCATCAAGTTCCAATGACTCCACACCGCAGAGATCCTGCTCCTCGTTGGTGTACTGAAAGACAAATCCTTCTTGCTGAGCTGTTACCTTAATTGTTAAAAAAAACAAGGATAAAAGGAACAGATATTGATTTTTTAGGGGATTGGTTTTTTTCATGTGGTTAATTATTTTTTTCATCGTATCGTGTTTTTACGGATAGATGGCAAAAGTATAGTAAAATCTAATGATAGAAACAAATCAGTGCTGGAGAAATGTTGGAATTATTTAATGGTGTTGTGGTAAGAACTGGTAATTAATAAGTTAGAAATGCTAACAACAGAGAAAACGGTTTTCTTATTCAACACTTCTATTTTATTTTCTTTTACAAGCCTATTCAATTACTTCCCAATGTCCTCCTTTATCGGGTCCAACACGGCGAATAATCCCTAGTTCTTTTAACTGTTTGATATTCTTGTCAACACCTCTTCTTGTCATACCTAAGCATGTGGCAATTTCCGAAAGTGTAATGTGTGGTGAGGCTGAAATGATTTCTATAATCTTCTGCGTACTTTTCTGCGAACTTATCAACGAGTTATTTTGTCCAAATCCCTCAGTATGATTTAAATGCCCTTTCGTTGAAGTGCCGCACAGTCCTTCCGCCATCTTCAAAACATACCCTGACAGGTTCTCTTCCAATCCCAACTTTTTTTCAAGGCTTACATTATGTTTCTTGATGGCTGAATAAGTTCTGCTTTTCAATGCTGCGATCACTCCATCACTCAATCCCAGCAAATACAGATGACACAAGGTTAGGTCACTAGGCTTCAGATTTCTGCATTGGCACAGTAGTGCATGGTCAAAACCGTCATAATGTTTTGCCACTGCCGCTTTAAGTTGTTCGAAGTCCTCGCTTTTGAGTGCAATGCCAAGTTCGTAAGCATTGTCGCGGGTAGTGATGTGTTTGTTGCATACCATGCTGAGGATATGTTGGCAAATAGGTTCTTTAATGAAAGCTATGCGCTGCTGTTTTGCTTCAATATGCTGTTGGTTCAAGACTTTTTCCATAGCACTCATCTGCTCTTCTCTTTCCAGAAGGTTTTGCCGCAAAGTCTCCTGTTCTTTTTCGTAAGCCAGTCGCTCCGTTTCTAATTCTTTCTCATGCCGTTTCTTGGTTTTTTCTATTTCCTTTTCCGATTTGTCCTTTTGCGCCCTCAGTTCTTCAGCGTGCCGTTCCTTGGCTTCTTTCATCCATTGCCGGTGCTTTTTTTCAGCCTCTTTTAAGTGCTGTTCAGTTTCAGTCTGCAGCCGCTTCAACTCTTCTTCATATTCCCGCTCCATTTTTTCAATCACTTTGTTAGCTTTTGCTTGCTGCTCCATTAAAACCTTCTTGCTCTTTTGTTTTGCGACAATAATAATCAATAGTGCGAAAATGATAACAAAAGGGACAATAATCCCGACAGTTTTTTTGATAGATTTTTGACGCTTTATTTCGGATTGCTCTTTCTGTTTTTGATTCAAATACTTCTGAAACACATCCTCAAGCTTTGATGCCATTGCTTTATTATCTGCTCCGGATTTATTATGGAGAGCTAGATAAAGCATGATTTCATCTAATTTCTCACTATATTCAAGACTATCATAAATGACACGTAGATAATTTGCAATTTCTATCTGTAAAGCATCCTCCTTGTTATTATTGAAGACGGGTTCTAGATAGTAACGCGCAGAGTCATAATGATGTTCTTCAAAATAAATATCACCAACAGCTAAAAAACGAGCAAGTCTCTCAGTGCTATCGTTTGCTTGTGTGATTAATTGCTTCAATCGTAAAATAGATGGCTCTGCTCGATGTGTTAATTGATATGCCAATAAAACTTGGGAGGAAACCATATCTCTATATAGTGTGTTGTTTGAATCGGGCATATTCGATATGGCTTGTGAATAGTAATAGTACGCACTGTCTATATCCTTCATCATATTGTATTGTATGCCTATACGATACATGACATCAGAGATACTATATGGTGAAATTGGTGATATTGTGGAAAACACCCAAGACTTTTTATAGCACATGATGGCATTTTCCATCATAAACTGACTCGAAAACATATCTCCAAGTCGGTTATAGGTATATGCCATAAAATGAATTTTTTCTTCTGCCAGATTCTTTTTCTTAAATCGATCCTCCATTACCTCCAACGCCTTCAAATATTCTTCACACGCCCTCGCTAAATCTCCTTGTTCATAATAACCCACACCATTACTATAATGCCCTCTGGCATTCAGAAACAAAAGTCTATCTCCATGTGTAATATCGCCCGTATCTGCGCCAAGTCTATCCGCTATCAACAGGGAATCAAAAAAAGCCACAGCTTTCAGCAAATCCTTTCTGTTGGTTTGTTCGTAATCATTTTTAAATAGCAGTTCCGAAATCAGCAGTTGACAGTAATGTCCGTCAAACTTATCCAGACTATCCGCTTTCGGGCTAACTACAAATTTCTGAAGTAGAGCAAACGCACTATCCGCCCGTTTCCACATCAGGCTGTCAATCTTTTCCAATTCTTGGCATGGCGTTTTTTTCTCTGAAAGTGAGCGTTTGTTGGGGTGGGTAAGTTGCCCTCCGCAAGTTAACATCACCGTTGTTACCAACCAAAGTCCGATAATTGTTTTTAAATGTCGTTTCATCCGAGAATTTTATGTATCTTTGCAAATTTAATCCATATTAGGATATGTACGCACTTTTTAAGAAAGAAATCAGCAATTTTTTAAGCTCCTTGATTGGCATCATGGTCATTGTGGTGTTTCTGCTGATAACAGGGCTTTTTCTTTGGGTTTTCCAGAGTGATTTCAACTTGCTGTCGTATGGTTATGCGAATCTTGACGGGCTTTTCATTCTCGCGCCTTGGGTGTTCCTTTTCTTGGTTCCGGCGGTCACGATGCGCAGCTTTGCCGAGGAAAATCGTACTGGCACCATCGAGATGCTGCTTACAAAACCTTTGTCGGACAGTCAAATCATCATGGCAAAGTTTTTTGCCAGTGTCGTTTTGGTGCTGCTGGCACTGATTCCCACGGCGGTATATTATTTTTCGGTGTATCGGCTGGGACTTCCAATGGGAAATCTTGACAGCGGTGGCATTATGGGCTCTTATATCGGCTTGTTCCTGTTGAGTGCCAGCTTCGTGTCGATAGGCATCTTCTGTTCATCAGTCACCAACAACCAGATTTTGGCTTTTATCCTGTCAGTGTTCCTTTGTGGGTTTATCTATATTGGTTTTGAGTTCATTTATTCACTCTCGCTGTTCGGTAGCATTGACCTTTTCATCCAACGGCTCGGCATGGCGGCGCATTACAGCTCCATCAGCCGTGGCGTGGTTGATACCCGCGACATCCTTTATTTCCTGAGCGTGATGGCTCTCTTTTTAAGTATGACAAAACTGGTTCTTGCGAGCCGCAAATGGTAGGAGGATATGACGATGGAAAACAAACGCAAGAATTTGAAAAAGAGCCAGTTAGTATCGTTTTTCGTCACTTTGGTGCTTATTGTGGTGATTAACGTCATAGGCTCCTTCGTGTTCACCCGTTTCGACCTTACCAGTGAGAAACGCTATACGCTTTCCGAGACCACTAAGGAGACATTGCGGAACCTTAACGATTATGTCTATTTCAAGGTCTATCTTGAAGGTGATTTTCCGGCGGGATTCAAGAAGTTGCGCCGCGAGACCAAGGAGATGCTTGATGAGTTTAGAGCTTATTCGAAATTCATTGATTACGAGTTTATTAATCCTTCAGAGGGAAGTGATCATGTGGAAGTCAACGAGAACCACAAGTTGCTATATCAAGCTGGCTTGAACCCCACGAATCTCATTGACCAGAATCCTGATGGTAGCACCAAACAGATGATTATCTGGCCGGGTGCCTTGGTCAGTTATCGGAACGACACCGAAATTGCCATTGACTTGTTGGAGAACCAGTTAGGGCAGTCGTCGGAGGAGGCTTTGAACGCTTCGATACAAAACCTTGAATATCGTCTGCTGGATGCCATCAAGAAAGTGACCCGTTCCCAAAAGCCAAGCATAGCGTTCATTGAAGGTCATGGTGAACTCACTGAGGCGGAGGTCTATGACATTACGCAGACGCTCAAGCAGAACTACCATGTGACACGGGGCGAGATTGCTGGTCAGGTAGATGCCCTTCTTGAGCGTTCAGAGAATTCCAAAGGCGAGATCAAGGCTTCCAAGAAGTTTGATGTCCTCGTCATCGCCAAACCCACCCAGCCTTTCGATGAGAAGGACAAGTTCCTCATTGACCAGTATATCATGCACGGGGGCAAGGTGTTATGGCTTGTGGAACCTGTCTTTGCCACGATGGACAGTCTTACTTCGCAGGAGTCCACCGTAGGGGTGGAGCAGGATCTCAATCTTGAGGACATGCTTTTCAAATACGGTGTCAGATTGAACCATAACCTGCTGCTTGACATGAATTGCGCCGCCTTGCCTATCCGTACTGGACAGGTGGCGGGTCAGCCGCAGTTAGAGTTCTATCGCTGGTTTTACTTCCCTCTGGTGCAATCCGCTTCGAATCACCCAATGGTGCGTAACATGAATGCCATCAAGCTTGATTTTGTCAGCTCTATGGATGCTACCACTTCCGACGGCAATGTCGTCAAAACCCCGCTCTTGAAAACCTCCGATTACACAAAAATATCTGGTACGCCGGTATTTATCAGCTTGGCTATGCTGAGGCAGACGCCGGACAAACGTCTGTTCCCCGCCAGAAGCCAGAACGTGGCTTATTTGCTGAAAGGCACTTTCCAGTCGCTCTATGCCAACCGCATCACGGCTGAGATCGCTGAGAGCGAAGAGATGCAGTTCCTCCCGGAAAGTGTTCCTACCTCTATGATTGTGGTCGCTGATGGCGACATCATTCGCAACCAAATAGATGTCATCAGTAAAAAACCACTGCCATTAGGTTACGACCAATACACCCAAAACACTTATGGCAACAAGGCTTTCATCGAAAATGCCATCAGTTATCTTATTGATGGTGAGAGCCTTATTGATATTCGCTCGCGCGAGTTCAAGATTCGTTTGCTGGATCCCGACAAGAAGGCCAACCAAAGGTTGCGCTGGCAGTTGGTCAACACCTTGGTGCCGGTCGGAATTGTGATTTTGTTTGGTTTTGTCATGGCTTTTATCAGAAAAAAGAAATACTCACGTCAACATGAAAAAAAATAAATTAACCATCATTCTTGCGATTATTTTGATCGCCATTGCGGCGCTTCTTATCTGGAACAACAGGTATCTCACCACTTTACGTGGCGATTCTGCCGACTTTATGGTTTGGGACACCGCCTCCATCACGAAAGTTTATCTCGCTGACCGCAGCGAACATGAGACGCTTCTGGAACGTCAGACTGACGGCAGCTGGACATTGAATAAAGACTACAAAGCCCATCCCAGCAAAATAGACCAACTGTTCTACACACTATATCGTGTCCGTGTGAGAATGCCCGTCTCAGTCGCCAGTCACGATAACATCATTGCGCAGATGGCCAGCAGGAGTACCAAGGTGGAAGTCTATCAGATTGTGCCTCGTATCAACTTGTTCAACAAAATCAAGTTGTTTTACCATGAAAAACGCACGAAGGTGTTTTATGTGGGTGAAGCCACCAAAGACAACGTGGGCACTTTCATGCTCCGTGAAGGCGCTGACCAAGCTTATATCGTTTATATTCCTGGCTTCCAAGGATATATCTCGACACGTTTCACCGCCGATCCTGATGACTGGCGCGACCACACCATCTTCCATGAGTCATTGGCTGACATCCAGTCGGTGAGTGTGGAGTTTGGCAATGACCCGACGCTCGGCTTCCGTGTGGATAATACCGGAAAACACCAGTACCAGCTGATCAGCTTGGCCGACAACAGCAGCGTCCCTTTCGACACGCTGAAAGTCATCAATCTGCTGGCTGCTTTCAACGACCTCCGTTTTGAGGCACTGCTGAACAATCTGTTGACGCCACAACGTATCGACTCCATCACCAGCACGCCTTTCCTGCACCGAATCACTTTGGTGAACAAAGAGGGCAGGGAGATCTCAATGAAGACTTTCCCAAAACGCCAACAAACGGTGAACCTCATCCCCGAAGAAGAACGTGATATCGATGTGGATCGCATGTACGGCTTGGTCAACAATGACCGCGACTTCGTGCTGATACAGTATTATATCTTCGATAAAGTGCTGAAAGACATCACTTACTATAAGGCTGGCAATCCAATCCAATATCAGATAGAACATTACCAGATTCTTCCATGAAGATCCTCCTTCTGGTCATAGGGAAAACTGACGAGGACTACCTCATCACCGGCATCAAAAAATATGTCGGGAGGTTAGGACATTACACCCCTTTTGAGATGAAGGAAATCCCCGACATACGCAACCGCAAGACCTTGAGCGAGGACCAACAGAAGAAGGCGGAGAGTTTTTTGCTGCTGCAACAGCTACAGCCGGGCGACCATGTGGTGCTTTTGGACGAAAACGGCACGCAATACAGCTCAGTGAATTTCTCCGAAACCCTTGAAAAATGGATGGCTTCAGGGGCGAAACGCATTGTGTTTGTGATAGGCGGACCGTACGGATTCGCACAAGAAGTTTACAACAGGGCCGACGTCAAGATGTCGCTCTCACCGATGACCTTCTCGCATCAGATGGTGCGATTGATCTTTGTGGAGCAGCTGTATCGGGCGTTTACCATTTTGAAAGGGGAGCCATATCATCATTGTTAAGAAGATAGAAGACAGAAGAAAGAAGAAAGAAGTAAGAGGCATAATATGAAACAGTGTTTAAAATATATACTGATTTTTTTAGGGTTGATATGTTTTTCGTCGTGCCGCGATAAGGAACTTGACATGACGGTGATGCGTCAAACCCTTTATGAAGACGCTGTCATCACTGCGGTCACGGCTGAAGATGCCTGGAATGTCACCATTGTTCAAGATGACAATCGGACGTTTGTGGAACTGGAGTACTCCGCCTTTTTGGAAGAATACCTTCAGGTCAGGATGGATGGTCAGGAGCTGAAAATCGGCTTCAGCAGCCATTTGAACCTTCCGGGCAATACGGTGATGAGTGCCACTATTCATACCGCGTCGGTGCAAAAGCTATGTTTTGCCGAGGCAGTCACAGCCGTGCTGGAAGGTGATTTCCCTGCGACAGCATTGGCAATGGAGCTGAAGGACGCTTCCACTTGCAAAGGCGGCCATTTCACAGGCAGGGCCGAATTGACATTGAAGGACGCCTCCACGATGGTTGATTTCACATTTGATGGCCTGTCGTGTATCCTTGAAGCTGAAGACGCCGCTGTTTTCAAGGGAGTCTTGAATATTGGGGAATCCGTGAATATCAAAATTACTGAAGCTTCGAGGATGACAACTTACGGTGGATACGCGCCTCGTGCCGACGTGGAAGTCAGCGATGCCAGTTCGCTCAACATGTTGGAGACCGAGGTGGAATGGATGAACATCACCGTGAAAGATAGTTCCGAAGCCTCTGTTTTTGTCACAGGCACACTTGAGGGGTCGGTAAAATCCGCCTCAGTACTCTATTACCAAGGCAATCCCATTGTAAACGTCGATTGTGACGATTCCTCAACGGTCCAGCCTCTTTCTACTTTCAAACATCAACTTTCAACTTTCAATTAATATGGGTTCGCGTGAACGTATCAAAAAGGGTTTTTCGAAACTTCTCAAAGAAGAGAAGCTGAAGACGATTGCCAGCTATTTTGAGAATCCCGGTGAGGTCATCAATTTGCTGAAGAGTTATTGGCATTCTGATACGGGCCAGCAGAAGCTCTTCGACGAGTTCAGTGAGAACACCATCACCAACTTCATCATGCCGTATGGCATCTCGCCCAATGTGATGATCAACGGGAAGAATTACATCGTTCCGATGGTCATCGAGGAGAGTTCGGTGGTGGCCGCTGCTTCCGCTGCGGCTAATTTTTGGAGTGAAAGAGGTGGTTTCCATGCTGAGGTGCCGGATGTGCGCAAGGTGGGGCAGGTGCATTTCGGGTGGAAAGGTTCGCTCGACCAGCTCCGGCAGCTGTTTCCAGCTATCAAGGAAAGGCTGCTGAACGACACGGACACTTTTACTGCCAACATGAAGAAACGCGGCGGCGGCATCCTCGATATCCAACTCATCGACTATACCGACAAGATCCCCGACTACTATCAGCTTCGTGTGGAGTTCAACACTTGTGACTCTATGGGCGCCAATTTCATCAACACGGTGCTGGAGCAATTCGGTCACAGCTTGCAGGATTTCTTTGCTGAGCGGCTCGATTTGCCGGAGGAATTGCGCAAATGTGAGATTGTCATGACCATCCTTTCCAACAACACGCCCGACTGTCGCGTGAAGGTCTGGGTTGAGTGTCCTGTGGAGCAGCTTGAAGGCATAGACGAACACCTCTCAGGAGCCGAATATGCGTTGAAATTCAAGAAAGCGGTCGATATTGCCCATGTTGACACTGACCGCGCCACCACTCATAACAAAGGCATCTATAACGGCATTGACGCTGTGGTCATCGCCACGGGCAACGACTTCCGTGCTGTGGAGGCGGCAGGGCACACCTACGCCTCGCGCACTGGCCATTACGAGAGCCTTTCCACCGCTACCGTCACCGACGGCATCTTCCGCTTAGAGTTGGAGGTGCCTATGGCGTTGGGCACCGTGGGAGGACTTACCAGCCTTCATCCTTTGGCCAAGAAGTCACTGGAGCTTCTCGGCAACCCCACTGCGCCGGAGCTGATGATGATCGCTGCCACTATGGGGCTCGCCAACAACTTCGCCGCTGTGCGTTCTCTGACCACTAAGGGCATCCAGGCAGGCCACATGAAGATGCACCTTAACAACATCCTCAACCAGCTGAAAGCCTCCGAAGACGACAAGCGAAAGGCGAGAGAATACTTCAAGGACAAGACCGTCTCGTACGCCGCGGTGGAGCAATACCTCAAAAGCCTTCATTCATGAACAGCTTCAAAGCACAAGGGAAACTGCTGCTGACAGGCGAATACCTCGTTTTGAAAGGCGCGGTGGCATTGGCGTTGCCCACTAAATTAGGGCAAACCATGACGGTAGAGTCGTCTTCTGAAACGTCTCTCTGTTGGAACGCCTATAAACCCGACGGCCCTTGGTTTTCTGTCACACTGAACGCTAAAACCTTAGAAATTATCGAGACAGACGATCAATCAAAAGCCGAAAAACTGGTTCAGATTTTGAAAGCGGTCCAAGCGCTCAACCCTAACGCCATCGTGCCAGGTCTGTGTTTCGAGACCCGTCTCGAGTTCAACACCGAATGGGGCCTTGGCAGTAGCTCCACGTTGCTTTCCCTTTTGGCGCAATGGGCTGGTGTCAACCCTTACACGCTGTTGAAAATGACCATCGATGGCTCTGGCTACGACATCGCGTGTGCCACGGCAAACTCCGCCATTCACTATAAACTTGACCAAGGTGAGCCGAAAGTCCACCCGGTTGTTTTCAACCCTCCTTTCACCGACCGTCTCTTCTTTGTTTATCAAGGCAAGAAACAGCACTCTTCCGAAGAGGTGAAAGCCTTCAACAAACATTGGGAAAATGTGGATCTGACCAACGAGATGCAGATCATTTCCGAGCTGAGCATGGCATTGCCCACGGTGACGTATTTCGAGGATTTCCGCACGTTGCTTCAAGTGCATGAGAGCATCATTTCCAGTTGCCTCAATCGAGAGCCAGTGCAAAAGCAATTCCTTGATTTTGATGGAGTTTTGAAATCACTTGGCGCATGGGGAGGGGATTTCATCATGGCAGCTACGGAACAGCCATACGAACAGGTGGCCGCCTATTTTAAAAAACATGGTTTAGATACTGTTTTTCATTATCACGATATAATACTATGAACGAACACTGGATTAAAGAGGCTTATCAAGATGCTTTGCCGGAGGATTTTCACGGAGGTGTGAAATGGCAAAGCCCTTCCAACATCGCTTTGGTGAAGTACTGGGGGAAACAAAAGGGGCTGCAGCTCCCACAAAACCCTTCTGTCAGTTTCACGCTGAAAAACTGTAGGACCGAGACCGCTGTGTTTTTTGAGAAATCGGATCATTTTGGCTTGCATTTCCGTTTTGAAGGAAAGGAAAACGCTGATTTTCAGGATAAAATAAAGGTTTTTCTGGAAAATAACATGGAATATTTCCCTTTTCTTAACCAAATCGACCTTCATGTCAACAGCCGCAACACTTTTCCGCATTCTTCAGGCATTGCTTCCTCGGCGTCCTCGATGAGTGCCTTGATGATGTGTTTGCTCGACATTGAGCGCATGGCAAAGGGCACGGATGGCATCAACATGAGGAAGGCTTCATTTTTCTCGCGTCTGGCTTCTGGCAGCGCTTGTCGTTCCATCTATCCTAAGATGGCTATATGGGGTGCGACGGAGGCTTACAATGGGAGTTCTGACGAATATGCGGTTCCGTTGGAAGACGAGATAGCTCCTGTGTTCAAAAGTTATCACGACAGCATCCTCATCGTCAGTGATGCGAAAAAGTCGGTCTCCAGCCGTGTGGGTCACGCCTTGATGGATGCCAATCCGTATGCGTCGGCACGTTACGATACGGCTAAAAAGAATGTTTCCAAGCTGTTGAAGGTGTTGAAATCAGGTGATTTGGACTGCTTTATCCGTATTGTGGAATCGGAGGCCATGCAGCTCCATGCCTTGATGATGTGTTCTGAGCCTTCCTTCATCTTAATGAAACCCAATACATTACGAATTATCAATACCCTTTTTGAATTTCGTAAGGAGACGGACATCCCAGTGTGTTTCACCTTGGATGCCGGTCCCAATGTGCATATCCTTTATCCTGACCAACATGCCGAGATGGTGGAGCGTTTCATTATGGATGAGTTGGAACGTTACTGCGTTGATGGTCATTGGATTCCGGATCAAGTGGGGGAGGGGCCTTCCAAATGTTAAAACCTTGCAACCATGAGAGACACCTATTATAGCAAAGTCATTCTTTTCGGCGAGTATTCCATGATATTCGACTCGACGGCTTTGATGATTCCGCTGCGGAAATTCTCGGCGCGGTGGCGTTCTTCCTCACGGTTGATGGCTCAGGGTGCGGCGGCTTCCAATGCCAGTTTGCAGCGTTTCGCCGACTATCTCTCAAGCCTTGATGGGATTGGTGGGGTTCTTGATATGGAAAAGTTCCGTTATGAGTTGTATAATGAGCAATACCTCGATTCCAACATTCCTTCGGGTTATGGCCTTGGCAGCTCCGGGACGTTGGTGGCTGCCGTTTACGACCGTTACGTCAGGAAAAAAACAGACGAGCTCTTGCAACTAAAGACGCTCTTCGGACGGATGGAAAGCTTTTTCCATGGCAGCAGTTCAGGCATTGATCCGCTGCAGTGTTACCTTAACCAGCCCTTCCGTATCACACCACAGGGAGTGACCTTGTTGCCGGAGGGTTTCATGCCATCTGGCATCCATGTGTTTTTGGCCGATACCGGCATCAAAAGCAACACCAAGCCATTGGTGCAGTATTTCAAGAAAAAGCGTGAGGATGAAGAGTATCTAAAGGCTTTCCAGACCACGTACGTGCCGTGTGTTTCGGCCTGTATCGATCATTTGGTTGCGGGTGAAAAGGATGCTTTTTTTGTTGCGCTCCGTCAGCTTACCGATGGTCAGTTGAAGTTTCTCCGTCCGATGATTACGGACAACACCATTGATCTTTTCCTTGAGAGGCCTGACTTCAATATCGGATTCAAGATCTCGGGTTCAGGTGGGGGTGGTTATGTGTTGGGTTTCACCGATGACGTGGAACGGGCAAAAGCCTTTATGGAAGGATATAGTTTGATTTGGGTGGAGAATTAAAAATTTAGAATTAAGAATTTAGAATTAAGAATTTAGAGATGAGTGCCATCCGATCCATAGAAAACCGTATTGAAAAACTGCTGACTTCGGTCATTGACTTCTTCTATCCGCCTTTTAGGAAGCTGATGCCTTTGGATTTGTTCCGTTACGGCTGCTGTGGTGGCTTGAATTTGGCACTGGAATGGGTGCTTTATTACACGTTCTACCATTTCGTGTTTCATGCCCGGGTGTTCGATTTGGGCTTTATCGCTTTTACACCGCATATCGCCGCTTTCGTGTTCAAATTTCCCATCACTTTCCTGACGGGCTTTTGGCTGGCGCGGCATATCAGCTTCTCCGGCTCCACGTTGAGAGGTCGAACTCAGATTGTGCGTTATCTTTTGGTCACGGTAGTCAATATCTTGATCAACTATTTTGGTTTGAAACTCTTTGTGGAAGTGTTCCAATGGTGGCCGACGGCCTCATATATCATCATCTCTGTTATCTGTGTGACATTCAGTTATTTAACGAATAAATTTTACTCTTTCAAGAAAAACAAAACCGAAAATGGACACCCTTCAACTGATCAAAAATAAAATTTTTCGCTTTTACCTCCCTTCGGTCGGTGAGGGCTTACACCGTTCACTTTTCAATTTTCACTTACCCCATTGGAATGACATGCGGGTGGTTTTCACCAACGGCTGTTTCGATATCCTGCATCGAGGTCATGTGGAGTACCTCTCGAAGGCAGCTGACAAGGGTGATGTGCTGGTGGTGGGTTTGAACACTGACGCGTCTGTCAAAAGACTGAAAGGGGAGGGGCGTCCGGTGAATAACGAGGAGGCTCGTGCTATGGTGCTTGCTTCGCTGAGCTTTGTGGATGCCGTTGTATTGTTCGATGAGGACACGCCATACGAGTTGATTAAAGCAGTCCGTCCCGATGTGCTGGTGAAGGGCGCTGATTATAAGAAAGAGGAGATTGTGGGGTATGACATTGTTACCTCGTATGGTGGCACGGTGGAGACGATTCCTTTGGTGGAAGGATATTCTTCGACGAAAATTATTATGTCGCAAAACAAAAATTTTTAACTTTGTAGCCAGAAAAGAATCCTAATGCCTCGCGATACGCTCACATTAATAATGTTCTCCGTGAACCTGACCTTCATCGTAACCAACCTTTATGGTTGGGTACTGAAACGGTTTTTTGTGCCCGAAGCCTATAAGGAGAACTTCGATGAGTTGTATCCTGCCCATCATTCCTTGGCCAATTTCTACCTTTTGCAATTGTTCGAGATACCTTATTTAATTAATATAGGACAACCCGAATCTTTGTTTTACGCGAATGCGACGGAACTACTGGTGTTCTCTTCTTTCATTGGTGTTTTGGTGGAGGATTACTTTTTCCCCACAAAAAACTCCAACAAAACAAGGTTGTTGCTTTTGCTCCCGATGTGGGTCTGTTGGGTAGCCTTATTGGTTCCCGTGTTTCAAAAGAAGCTCTTTACCCTTGAATATCAACGAATCATGACCATCATCGTCATGGTGGTGTTCGTGGGATACCTTTTCCAGCTCAACCGGATTCGCATGAAGCTGAAACGCCGCATGAAGGAGTTGGATGAAGATGAATACTCCAACGAAGAAGACTTCCCAGTAAAGTTAGCCCGAAGCATCATGTGGATTCCGGTGACGCTCTGCTTGATGCTCACCGTGAACTTCCTGTTCAACGATGTCCTGGTGAAGATGGTGCGCGATGTGTTTTTCACGGTCTTCAATGTTTGGTTTATGATTTTCACCCTCAACCCACACCGCAAAATCA
>JAEEGL013466418.1_pt1 | contig 24773 bp, 21 predicted proteins | sample 9134231 | NCBI WGS metagenome assembly JAEEGL01 (sample SAMN16246548, study PRJNA631951) | gut metagenome | biome: gut microbiome; feature: rumen; material: fiber-attached | host: Bos | place: Iran: Karaj | collected 2018-10
AGATCCTGCTCAGCACAAAATCATTGCCAAAGAGTCCTTTGATATAATTATTGACTTGTCCGACTGTCATGATCGTCGCCATGTCAGTCCTCCTTGTCTTTTTCTGCGAATTGAGCCAATACGCCGTTGACGAAAACCGGAGACGCGTCTGAAGAATAACGTTTGGCAAGCTGCACTGCCTCATTGATCGCGACGCTGACCGGAATCGTTTCATCTTCAAGCATCTCGTAAAGCGCCAGACGAATGATGGCCAGATCCACCCGGGCTATCCTCTTTGCTTTCCAGTGATCGGATTTTTCATCGATCATCGCATCGTATTCCTGACGTTTAGCCATGACAGCACATGCTCTCTCGCGTATATAAGCGCGGTCAGCCGCATCTGTGATCTCCTGCTCATTGAGATAGCGCTCGATACAGATGTCATAAGCCTCCTCTTCATAGAAGCTGAGAGCATACAGCAGACAGCATATATGCTGTCTGGTCTTCTTTCTGGATAGGGTCTGTTCGTTTATCTCTGCCATTTGCTAAAAAGGATGCCCGCATCAGGCACCCTTTACCTCCATCGGCTCATCCTGCGGTCACTACTTGGTCTTCTTAGGCGGCACCGCTACACCGGCGATGCTTATATTTACTGCTTCAACAGTCATCCCGGTCATGTTCTGCATACAATTCTTGACCTTTTCCTGAACCTCTGTGCATACCTCCGAAGCATTGCTGTCAAAATCGAGATTCAGATTGATCCAGACATTGAGCGCACCGTCCTGCTCCACCACCCGGACGCCGTGTGCCAGCGATTTGATGCCGAGCTTGGCTATCAGTTGGCGCGTAGCGTTCTTATTGATGGATGCCACGCCGTCGACTTCCATTGCGGCGATGCCTGCCATGATGGCCAGCACATCCTCGGAGATGCCTACTTTACCGTTGTCTGTCTCCGCGATACGGATCCATTTGCTGCGCTCTTCTTTTTCTGTTTTCTTGTCTGTCTGAGACATGTTGATCTCCTTATGCTTTTCCGAATTCGGTCAGCTGCAGTCCCTCGTTGCGCTCCTCAGTCATCCGCACGCTCCACTCGTGAACAAACAGGAGCAGCGGTCTTCCTTTCATATCCCTGACCTTCTTCATATCACCGGTGCCGGTCAGGCGGTCAAGGTCTATATCTTCATTCTCGATCCAGCGGATCGTAGTATAAGGAAGAGACTCCATAATGATATCTACATTGTACTCATTTTTAAGCCGATACGCAAGCACATCGAGCTGCAAGACACCCACGACTCCGACGATGATTTCCTCCATTCCGCCCATCAATTCACGGAAGATCTGTATGGCCCCTTCCTGGGCTATTTGTGTGACCCCTTTCATGAACTGTTTTCGCTTCATAGTATCGGCCTGACGGACTCTCGCAAAATGCTCCGGCGAGAAAGTCGGAATGCCTTCGTAGGCATACTTCTCCGGGGATGTCGTGATGGTGTCACCTATAGCGTAGATCCCGGGATCGAAGATGCCTATTATATCCCCCGCATATGCTTCCTCAATGATCGTCCGCTTGTCGGCCATCATCTGCTGCGGCTGTGAAAGCCTCACTTCTTTATCCCCCTGGACATGCCAGGCTTCCATGCCTGCCGTAAATTTGCCTGAGCATATGCGCATGAAAGCGATGCGGTCGCGATGTGCCTTGTTCATATTAGCCTGTATTTTGAATACGAAGGAGGAAAAATGCTCCTCTTTCATCGGATCGATCACACCGGCATCACTGGTGCGCGCCAGAGGCTCTGTCGACATATCAAGAAAGTGTTCGAGGAAAGTCTGAACACCGAAGTTTGTAAGCGCAGATCCGAAAAACACCGGCGACAAACGACCGGCCCTCACCTCTCCCAGATCAAATTCACTGCCCGCACCGTCCTGCAGTTCGATCTCATCTCTGAGCTGCTCCAGCTGATCAGCCGGCAGTTCTGCCTCTGCAGCGGGATCATCGATCGATACCCTGCGGCACTTTCCGAGTGTCGTTCCTTTTTTGGTGTCGGAAAACAACTCCACTTCCCGCGTCTGACGGTCGTAAACACCGCGGAACACTTTTCCTGAACCGATCGGCCAGTTGATCGGACATGTGGCAATGCCAAGCTCCTTTTCGATATCATCAAGCAGTTCAAAAGTGTCAAGCGCGTCTCTGTCGAGCTTGTTTATAAAAGTGAATACCGGTATGCCGCGCATCCCGCAGACTTTAAAGAGTTTGCGCGTCTGTGCCTCGACGCCCTTGCTGGCGTCTATCACCATGACCGCGCAGTCGGCAGCCATCAGTGTCCTGTAAGTATCCTCCGAGAAGTCTTCGTGTCCCGGTGTGTCCAAGATATTGACATGAAAGCCCCCATACGCAAACTGAAGGACAGAGGAAGTCACTGAGATTCCTCTCTCCTTCTCGATTTGCATCCAGTCGGAGACGGCGTGTTTGGCCGTCGCCTTGCCTTTGACCGACCCCGCTGTGTTGAGTACTCCTCCGTAGAGGAGAAATTTCTCAGTCAGCGTCGTCTTTCCGGCGTCTGGATGGGAGATGATCGCAAATGTCCTGCGAGTTTTTATTTCATCAAAGACACTTGCCATCTGTCTTATTTTACATCCTTGATAGAGAAGCTCATGCGGCCCATGCGGTCTTTGCCCAGGCAGACGACCTTGACATGGTCACCGAGTGTGAGGACATCCTCCACGCGGCGGATGCGCTGCTTCGCGATCTTGGAGATATGGACCATACCTTCCTTGCCCGGAGCAAACTCGATGAAAGCGCCGAACTCCTTAATGGAGACGACTGTGCCCTCGAGAAGCTGCCCCTGCTCGAAATCGGTATTGATGATCTCGATATACTTCTTGGCTTTGTCCATATTGGCCTGATCTGTACCGCAGATGAAGACAGCGCCGTCTTCCTCGATGTCGATCTTGACGTCACAGCGGTCAATGATCTCATTGATGTTTTTGCCGCGCTGTCCGACGACATCGCCGATCTTATCGACATCGATCTGCATCTGGATGATCTTGGGCGCGTATTCATTGACCTGATCACGCGGTCTGTCGATCGCCTTTGCCATGACTTCGTCGAGGATATAATCTCGCGCGGTATGAGTGCGGCGTATCGCTTCTTCGACGATCTGTCTCGTCAGTCCGTGGATCTTGATGTCCATCTGAATAGCGGTGATACCCTCGTGAGTACCGGCGACCTTGAAATCCATATCGCCGAAGAAATCTTCCAGACCCTGAATATCGGTCAGGACCAGATAATCATCATCAGTATCGCCGGTCACAAGACCACAGGAAATACCGGCTACCGGTGCCTTTGTCGGCACGCCGGCCGCCATCAGCGCCATACTGGAAGCACAGACTGAAGCCTGAGAAGTCGAGCCGTTTGACTCAAAGGTCTCAGACACGCTGCGGATCGCATAGGGGAAATCCTCGACAGACGGAAGGACCGGGATAAGAGCCTTCTCAGCGAGTGCTCCGTGACCGATCTCGCGGCGGCCCGGTCCTCTGGAGGGACGGGTCTCGCCGACCGAATAACTCGGGAAATTGTACTGGTGCATATAGCGCTTGGATGTAAATGTCAGATCCAGACCATCGATGCGCTGCGCCTCGGACACCGGTGCAAGCGTGACGACATTACAGATCTGTGTCTGCCCGCGGGTAAACATTGCGGAACCGTGAACACGCGGGATCAGATCGACCTCTGCTGAGAGCGGGCGGATCTGATCGATCGCACGGCCGTCAGGACGCTTGTGATCGCGCAGGATCATCTTGCGCACGGTCTTTTTCTGGTAATTGTAGATAGCGGTATCCAGACCGGCCAGATACTCTTCATTGTCTGCGAACTTCTCGGCGAGTTCCTCGGTGAGTTTCGCGATATTCTCATCGCGCACCTGTTTCTCGTCGGCGAAGACCGCCTCTTCCATACGGGCATCACCGATCTCGCGCTGTACGGCCTCCTCAAGGCCCTCGGGCATCGTGAAATGCTCGTAGTCATGCTTCTCTTTTCCGCATTCGTCAACGATCTTCTGGAAGAATGCAATGATCTGCGTGTTCTGCTCATGCGCCTTATAGATGGCCTCGATCATCTTTTCGTCGGATACTTCATTGGCTCCGGCCTCGATCATGATGACCTTTTCAGCTGTAGAAGCAACGGTCAGTTTCAGATCCGACTCATTGCTCTGGTCGGTAGTCGGGTTGACGATCAGTTCACCGTCAATCAGGCCCATCTGTGTGGCCGCGATCGGTCCCGCGAACGGGATATCAGATATCGTTGTGGCAAGTGCCGATCCGAGCATCGCGACCAGTTCCGGTGCGCAGTCCGGATCAACAGACATAACCAGGTTCTCCAAAGTGACATCGTTGCGGTAATCCTTCGGGAACAGCGGGCGCATCGGACGATCGATCACACGGTCTGTCAATACTGCGTTCTCTGAAGGTCTTCCCTCGCGCTTCAGAAATCCTCCCGGCACCTTGCCTACAGCATACATTCTCTCGCTGTACTCAACGGACAGCGGAAAAAAGTCAATCCCCTCACGCGGCTTCTTGGAAGCAGTTGCCGTGGACAACAGCGTCGTGTCGCCGTATTTGATCAATACGGCTCCGTTGGCCTGTGCCGCTACGCGGCCGACATCGATATGTAAAGTCCTGCCGGCCAGTTCCATCTCATACTGTTTGTACATACTTCTTTTCCTTTCTTCTTCTTTGTCGTCTTATCTTCTGGCTTCTAACATCTATCGTTAAAAGGGGTTGGCAGGATGCCAACCCCTTTTACAATCGTCTCTATTAGCGGCGCAGACCGAGCTTCTCAATCAAGGCGCGATACCTCTCGATATCTTTGCTCTTGAGATAAGCCAGCATACCGCGGCGCTGACCGACCATCTTCAGAAGACCGCGACGCGAATGATGATCCTTCGGATTTGCTTTGAAATGCTCGTTCAGATCATTGATACGGGCAGTCAGGATAGCCACCTGTACTTCCGGTGAACCGGTGTCGCCCTCAGTGCGTCCGAATGTCTTGATGATCTCTTCTTTCTTCTCTTTGGTAATCATATCTTTCCTCCGTGGTTTCTTTGAAATCGCCTGACACCCAGCGGCGGTGGAGTCCTCCGTCCACGTGAGTGCCGGTTCGTTTTTACACAGCTTGAATATAGTAACAAATAATTAATAAGAAGTCAAGGCTTAGGGAGCTTGAAACTGCTCTTCAATGAAACGATCCGGTTAAAGACCGGCCTGTCCGCATTTGAGTCCTTGGCGTCTACGCAAAAATATCCGTTCCTGACAAACTGGAAACTGTCATATGCCTTCGCGCTGGCAAGAGCAGGTTCCAGGCGGGCATGCTTCATTTCGATCAGTGAATCCGGATTGAGATTAAGTGATCCGTCCTCGTTGTAGACACCTTTTTCTTCGTCGATAATATTCTCATACAACCGCACAGTCGCTTCGACAGAATCTGCGGCACTCACCCAATGGATCGTCCCCTTCGGCTTGCGCTCATCGAACCCGCTCCCGCTCTTTGTCGCAGGGTCGTAGGTCGCGTGAACGACCGTCACACGTCCGTCCGCGTCTTTCTCGCATCCGGTGCAGGTCACAAAATAAGCGTTCATGAGGCGCACCTCGTTGCCGGGATAAAGCCTTCGGTATTTCTTGACAGGCTCCTCCATAAAATCATCGCGCTCGATGTACAGTTCCCTGCTGAAGGGGATCATACGCTCACCGAGTTCCTCGTTCTCCTTATTATTCTGGATCGGCAGCTCTTCAGTCTGCCCTTCGGGATAATTGTCGATCACAAGCTTGACAGGATCAATGACCGCCATCATACGGGGCTTTTTGAGTTTCAGATCCTCCCTTATACAATACTCGAGCATCGCATAATCCGTCGAGGCATTGCTCTTGGAGATACCGCACATCTCAATGAAAGCGCGGATAGACTCCGGCGTAAATCCCCGCCTTCTCAGGCCGGCGATAGAGACCAGCCGCGGGTCATCCCAGCCATCAACGATCCCGTCTTCAACGAGCTTCTTGATATAGCGTTTTCCTGTGACAACATTTGTCAGATAAAGCTTTGCAAACTCGATCTGCCGCGGGCCCGGCACAAATCCGCATTCGCGTACGACCCATTCATACAGCGGTCTGTGATCCTCGAACTCGAGCGTGCAAAGAGAATGCGTGACTCCTTCAAATGCATCCTCCAGCGGATGAGCAAAATCGTACATCGGATAGATACACCAGGCATCACCCTGTCTGTGGTGAGGGATATGCGCAACACGATACAATACGGGATCGCGCATATTGATGTTTGGAGAGACCATGTCGATTCTGGCCCTGAGCACCATTGCGCCGTCTTCGATCTCTCCCGCTTTCATTTTCTCGAACAACGCGAGGTTTTCTTCAACAGGGCGATCACGGTACGGACTCGCTGTCCCGGGCTCGGTCAATGTCCCTCTCGTCTCGCGGATCTCATCAGCAGACAACTCGCAGACATAGGCTTTTCCATTGCGGATCAGCTTTACTGCGCATTCGTACATTTGCTCGAAATAGTCAGAGGCAAAGTAGATCCTGTCTTCATAGTTGGCGCCGAGCCAACGTACATCCTCCGTGATCGAGTCGACGAACTCTTCTTTTTCCTTGGTTGGGTTCGTATCGTCAAAGCGCAGATTGAAAGTACCGCCATATTCGCGGGCTATCCCATCATTGAGAAGTATCGACTTGGCATGACCGATATGAAGATAGCCGTTCGGCTCAGGCGGAAACCGCGTTACAACATGATCATAAACCCCTTCTGAAAGGTCCTTATCGATCTCCTGTTCTATGAAATGTCTTGCTTTTTCTTCCACTGAATTCACCTTTGCAACTTGTTGACACTCTTTCCGAATTATTGTATATTATTTTTGTTGCGTCGGCAAGGTGGAACGCTTCATACTCCGCTTTAACTACCGCACATCTGCTCCCTTGGCACAGTCGGTAGCGCGCATCCATGGTAAGGATGAGGTCGCCAGTTCAAGTCTGGCAGGGAGCTTTCCCCTGAACCGGTATTCTCGGTTCGGGGGTTAATTTTCAATTACTATTGTCACTTTTTTAACAGGATTGTTATGTTCTGTAAGGAGGCTATTTAAAAAATGAATGCAGCAGAGAAATTGATGCTGACCATGAATCAGGAACTGGAAAACAAACATTTCAAATCTATTACCGTGACACATATTTGCCAACTGAGCAATGTCTCCAGGCCGACTTTTTATCACCATTACAATACACTGTCAGATCTGGCCTGTAAATCGATGAATTACCGCTTGTTCAATGATATATATGATTTCAAGACCTGGGAGGACTGGATAGACTGCGCTGAAAAAGTTATCCTTTACATGCGTGACCATAAGGAATTCTTTATCAATGCATTCTGCCCTCAGGTTCTTCAGGCCGGAACCCGCTATTTTGACAGGATCATCTCGGACTACATCGAAAGACGACAGACTGCGTTTGACTGCCGGTTAAAAAATGAAGAAAAGGACTTTATCTCTCATACTTTTTCCGGTATTATCGTTTCACTGTTTAACGAATACGCCAAGTCAGAAATGAGCATCGATCCGGACTTCCTTGCTTCACAGGTCTCGTCGCTCCTGGACGGATCTGTGGACCGTGCGATCCGCGGATGCGTAGACGTAAAGTAACATTGCTTTATATCACATAGATTAAGGGCTGCTGCCGACAGGCAACAGCCCTTATTCATACTCAGAGCGGGATCTTTACTCTTCTTCACCCGCGGATGGCTTCTCGATCTGAGCGATCGCGGCTTTCTGCATCGGGATACGACAGTTTTTATTGCCGCCAAACTCTACGATAACTTCCTCTTCCTCGATATCGATCAGCACACCGTAGAAGCCGCTGGTCGTAAGAACGCTGTCACCGACCTCCATATCCGCGTACATCTGATTGATACGATTCTGCTCCTTGCGGCGCGGACGGATCATAAAGAAATAGAACGCCGCGATGATCACTACATAAAAGATAATTAATACACTAGTATTACCCATAATCTGCTCTCCATCATGATTCTAACAACAGGATATCGTAAATATTATACACATCTTACCGATCGTTCGCAAGACACTAGATATTAAAGCATCCTCCGCCTGCAAATTCCCTGAGGATCGAATTGGTCGGCACCAACTCGGCGCCTATACCGACAAAATAGTCAAGGAATTTGAGCAGCCGCTTAGCCTCAAAGTATTCCGGTGTGCTGCGGTCAACGCGGAACAGCAAAGGCTCCACCTGGACTTTGAGTACTGCCAGCTCGTAGATCAGTGCCGAGTTGAACATAGCGTCAGCCTGCTCCTGATAGGGGAAGATATTGGCCTCCTCACCTCTTCTGACGGACGGCCATCGCGCGATCGTATCGGCTGCATCCACTCCGCGTGTGCGCGCGTCGCGCACCATACGGCGCAGCAGCCTGCCGTCAGTAGTCGGGATCCTGTTATGTTCATCGATACTGATCGACGTAAGAGCCGAGATGTAGATCTTGAATTTGTTTTCAGCCGGCAAGTCGCGTGTCAGCTCGTCATTCAGACAATGAATGCCCTCGATCACGAGGATATCATTATCTCCAAGTGTAATGATATCTCCGTTGTATTCACGCTTACCGGTCTTGAAGTTGAATGTCGGCAGCTGTACCGTCTCACCGGCCAGCATACGGTTCAGATCATCGTTAAAGGCCGCTATATCGACCGCTTCCAGCGCTTCGAAATCAAGATTGCCGTCAGCGTCATGAGGTGTATGTTCACGGTCTACAAAATAATTGTCGACTGAGATAGGATGAGGGATCAGTCCGGCAGCGCGAAGCTGAACCGACAATCTTCTGGAGAAAGTAGTCTTCCCTGAAGAGGACGGTCCGGCGATCAGGGCAAATTTTACATTGCCCCTCTCCGCGATCTGAACAGCGATCTCGCCAATCTTTTTCTCGTGGAATGCCTCCTGCACGAGGATCATCTCCTGTACATCTCCACGTGTGATACGGTCATTGAGACGGCCGACGGTGGACAGACCCTGGACATCACTCCAGCGCGTGGACTCCTCCATGACTCTGAAGAGTTTCTCCTTCGGCTCGAATCTGCCGATCTTGTCCGTCTCCTTTTTGTTGGGCAGCATGAGCACGAAGCCCTTATTGTACTTGATCAGATCAAAATACTGCAGAAAACCTGTATCCGGGACCATATAGCCATAGTAATAGTCCTCGTACTCCTCGATACTGTAAATATTGACTCGCGAGACACGGCGGTAATAGAAAAGTTTTTCTTTATCATGCATCCCGTGCTTCTTGAAAAGTTCGATAGCTTTGTCGGTGTTGACGCTGCGCTTGTGGATCATTACCTTCTGATCTACCAACTCACGCATACGCGCCTTGACTCTGTTGAGAAATCCCTCGGTGATCTCCCGTCCGTCATCCATCGTGCAGTACAGACCGTCGCTGATATTATAGCGCAGCCGCACCTGATCAACGGCTTTGCCGCCGCCGACATCATATATGGCCTTGGCCATCAACATGCACATGCTCCGCTCGTAAGTCTTATGGCCCATTTGCTCCGCGGTCGTCACAAAACGGATCTCACAGCTCTTCGTCAGCTTCTTATACAGTTCAGCGAGTTTCCCGTCAACGATCGCCAGAACTATCGTATGCCGGCCTGCCTCCTGAAACTGAGCGGCAATATCCCGATAGTATGTCCCCTCGGGGAACCGGTACTGATTTCCGTCGATTGTCACATCATAGATTCTCTCACTCAAGATGATCCTCCTACACAGTAAAAAAAGGTCTTCGCGGGATATCTTCTACCACGCGCAGAGCCGGGAAAGCATCCCGAAGCCTCTGAGCAATATCGTCTACAAACAAATGTTCGAGACCGTAATGGCCTGCGTCCACGATCGCTAGACCGCGCGCTACGGCATCCAGCCCCGTGTGGTGATCGATATCTCCGGTCACCAATGCATCGGCACCGCCATGTATCGCCTGATCTACACCGCTCTTGCCGGAACCGGGGAGGACTGCCACCCGATACACCTGTTTGTCTTCATCTCCAAAGACATGCAGGTTCTCTGCGTCAAATGCATGCTTGACCCGCTCAGCCAGCTGCCTGAGGGAGATCTCTTCGGGCAGCTCTCCGATGCGGCCGATGCCTCTTTCCTCCGCCTGATCCTCGAAGAACTCAGGTGAAGAAAGCAACGGGCTGTCATTCTTCAAAGCGATCCGCTCCGCCGCAAGATCACCCATCAGGTCGGTATCATAATTGGTGTGCATCGCAAAATAAGTGATACCGTGTTCGGCGAGTTCCAACACCCGTCTCCCGACAAAATCCTGCTCGCTGACATTCTTTAATCCTGAAAAAATCAGCGGATGATGTGTGATCAGCATCTCGCATCCTTCATCAGCACATGCCCTGATCACCTCATCTGTGGCGTCCAGCGCAATATAAGCACTGCTGATCTCCCGGTTTCCGCCCACGAGCAGCCCGACATTGTCCCATTCCTGGGCGTGATCAGGCGGACACAGTCCGTTCAGATAGTCAACGACTTCATAACTCTGCATGCTGCCTCCTTCTTAGCGATCAGTTCTCTCCTGCGACTGACTGCGCGCGGTTCTTCACTCCGCTCCGCCGCTTCAAGAGCGGCTTCATACCGTCTGATCTCCTTCTCTAAAAAATCAGCCAATACGCAGTCCCGTCTGTCTATCAGATACGGGCCGTACGCGTATTGGACTGCCTTCTCATCCTCATCGGCCGCGTAGATGCTCTCTTCTCCCGATACAGCCTTCAGAATGACATAATACTTGTTCTGATCACAGATCATCTTCTCGTCTGTAAGCCGCAATCTGTGCGATGCAAGCCAGCGGCGCACCAGAGCTATCTCTGACTGCGGCGAGAGAACGATCTCTTTAAAACCATCCAGCAGATACTCTCCCGTCTCGAGTATATCTATGATCAGAGGACCGCCCATACCGCTGATGATCATTGTATCGCACTCACCGTCCTGATATCCCTCAAGCCCGTCCGCGAGACGCGCCGTGATACGGTATTCCAGACCGGCAGATTTGATATGGGCAACGGCGCGTTCGATAGCTCCTGCGCTTATATCCGTCACGACAGCACCCGGCGCCTTTCCCTCTTTGACCAGACGGATCGGAAGATAGGCGTGATCGCAGCCTATATCCAGAAGGCGCCTGCCCGGAGTCACCATGGAGGCGACCGTCTGCAGACGCTTTGAAAGTGTGTGCAGCTGACTCTTCTCAGTCAAGGAAATCCCGCAGTTTACGGCTGCGGCTCGGATGACGGAGCTTCCTCAGGGCTTTGGCCTCGATCTGACGTATACGCTCGCGTGTGACATCGAATTCCTTTCCGACCTCTTCCAGTGTGCGTGCACGGCCGTCATTCATACCGAAGCGCAGACGAAGAACCTTCTGCTCACGTTCTGTCAGCGTGTCCAAAACCTCATCAAGCTGTTCCTTCAGGAGCATTCGCGCAGCTGCCTCGGCTGGCACCGGCACGTTTTCATCCTGAATGAAATCACCGAGATGACTGTCCTCTTCTTCACCGATCGGAGTCTCCAGAGAGACCGGCTCCTGCGCGATCTTGAGTATCTCGCGTACACGTTCGACGGTCAGTCCCATCTCCTCGGCGATCTCTTCCTCGGTAGGTTCACGGCCCAGTTCCTGCAGAAGCTGTCTCTGCACGCGCATCAGCTTGTTGATCGTCTCGACCATATGCACCGGAATGCGGATCGTTCTCGCCTGATCGGCAATCGCACGGGTAATGGCCTGGCGGATCCACCATGTCGCGTAAGTACTGAACTTGAATCCTTTAGTATAGTCGAACTTTTCGACCGCCTTGATAAGACCCAGGTTGCCTTCCTGAATCAGATCAAGGAAGAGCATACCGCGTCCTACATAGCGTTTGGCGATGGATACGACCAGACGAAGGTTTGCTTCTGTCAGCTTGTGTTTAGCTTCTTCATCGCCTTCTCCCATACGCTTGGCAAGATCCACTTCCTCCTCAGCCGTGAGCAGCGGTACTTTACCTATCTCCTTCAGATAAAGGCGGACAGGATCTTCCGTGCTGATGGTATCGGGAACGCTGATGTCCTCCTTCGTACTGTCCGCGTCTTCATCGGAGTCCCGGGTCTCTTCACCCTCACGGCCCTCCTGGTCAATATCGATCTCAAGGACATCGATCTCATTTTCCTCAAGCACTGAGTAAAGACGATCGATCTGAGTGGAACTCAGCTCGATATCCCCGAAGAAATCGTCGATATAACTGAGCTGAAGGATGTTCTTTCCGGATTTTCCCTTTTTGACAAGTTTCTCCAGGCGCTCCTCAAAATCGGAATCGGCGATCCTGTTGTCGCCTTCGTCCGACTGTTCCAGAGCACTGCTCTCCTGCTCTTCGACCGGTTCCTGCGCCTCCAGATCAAGTTCCTCATCCAGCTGTTCGTCTGCGAGCGCGTCAGAGGAGATTTCTTCCTGGATCACGTCTTCGATACTTGTCTGTTCTTTTTTCTTTGCCATATTTCCCCCTTTAGAGAGTCAACTTCATGGTCCTTATCTTTTCGGCCATCTTCCTGCGTTCAACGATCTCCTGCAGAGACATAGCCGGTTCGTCTGCATTCCCAGAGTTATTCAAGCGCTCTATTATAACCTGATAGACCATCTCTGTCAATGCTTTTGCGGGGTCCTCAGCCTCGCGGATATCGTGCAGATCGGTGTGTAATACAGAGGCTGCCTCCTCCTGCTTTTCCTGCTCTTGAAAGCGGTCTACGATCGCTGCCTGATCCACATGCCCCAAAGCACTCTGCTCGTAGAGTGCACGGCAGATCGTCTGTTCGACATCATTCGGAAAATCTTCCGGAGCGATCAGCCCCTGAACAGTCCGTATCACCTTTATATCATCCGCCATCCAGGCAAGAAGTGTCCTGCGTGCGCGCTGAGCTCCCGATCCTTTCTCAGACGTCCGCCGCGGCCTCGCGACAGGTGTCCTGCCGGCGGATCTGGCGGCTTCTGTACGCCTGACCTGTTCTATCTCTTCAACAGTCAGACCATACCGCGCAGCAACAGCCTCCTGATAGGTGCGTCTCTCCACTTCTTCATCCAGCTGATTGAGTTCTCGTGCCGCTGCATGGCAGAATGCGATCTTACCCTGCGGCTCTGACAGATCGAAAGTACCGGCGAGAGTTTCCACACCAAACATGAACCCGTCCACAGCGTGATCGATTCTCTGCTGATATCCCTCTGCTCCCTCCGCTTTGATCAGTTCATCGGGATCCTTGTACGGCTGCATGCGGACAACGCGGGTATTGATATCCACTGCGCGCAGCATGGCGATCGCCCTCAGCGCCGCCTTGACCCCCGCCTCATCGGAATCATAAGTGATATAAACCTGTCCCACGAACCGCTTAAGAAGTTTTGCCTGCTCATTGGTAAGCGAAGTACCCAGCGAAGCGACAGCATTGGTGAAACCGGCCTGATGCAGCGAGATCACATCCATATATCCCTCGCACAACAGCATGAACGGCTTCTTGCTTCGCTTGGCGGCAAACAAACCGTACAGATGGCGGCTCTTGTCAAAGACAGGGGTCTGGGGTGAGTTCAGATACTTGGGCTGCGCCTCGCCCATGACACGTCCGCCGAAGCCGATCACCTTCTGGTTCATGTCCATGATCGGGAACATGACCCTGTTCCAGAAACGGTCGCTCACACCGTTTTTCTCGGATATATCCACCAGACCGGCCTGCTGCATCATATCCGGCTCAAATTCCTTTTCTTTGAGGTAGCGGTAGAGATGGTCTCCGCCTTTGCCGGCATAACCCAGACCAAAAGATCTGATCGTCTCGTCTGACAAGCCTCTGCCCTTCAGATAGTTTTTCGCTCTCTCCCCCTGAGGAGTCCTGAGATTGGCAAAATAATAAGTCGCAGCCTCCTTATTCATCTCGAGCATTCGCGTCCTTCTGTCGTGCGCCGCTCTCTCTCCCGCTGAGAACTGCTGTTCAGGCAGAGTGATATGAGCGCGTTCTGCCAGATAGCGGATAGCCTCCGGGTAGGTCATATTCTCATGTTCCATCAGAAAGGTGTAGACGCTTCCTCCCTTGTGACACCCGAAGCAGTAATACAATTGGGTTGAACGCTGGACTGTGAAAGACGGTGTCTTTTCATTGTGAAAAGGACATAGTCCGACATAGTTGGAGCCGCGCTTTTTGAGCGTGACAAAGGAGCCGATGACATCGACGATATCATTGGCAAGTCTCACCTGTTCAACTATGTCTTCAGGATAGTACATATCTTCTCACATATCTTCGCTGCATTGCGACGGTTACGGTTCGTCAGATGTATCGCTCTCGAGCGCTATGGTCAGGACAGTGTCCCCATCCGGTGTGTAATCCAAACTCTCTACTTTATCCAGCTTTCGGTTGATCTGGCGTGTGCGTACACCGACCAGCGTCTCTAGGTTTTTGTCTACCTGGTTAAGGTTCTCCCGCGCCTTGGTCAGCACTTTCTCAAAAGTAGTGAATTCCTTCTTGACATCGGCCAAGAGGCTCCAGACCTCGTTGGAGTGCTTCTGGATAGCGAGAGTGCGGAATCCCATCTGCAGACTGTTGAGAAGGGCCGCCATGGTCGTAGGCCCCGCAATATTGACGCGGTAAGTACGCTGCAGTTCCTCCAGCATACCCATCCTGATCGCTTCGGCATACAGTCCCTCAAACGGAAGGAACATGATACCGAAATTCGTCGTATACGGAGGATCCAGGTATTTTTCACTGATATCCTTGGCTTCGGACTTCAGCCGCTTTCGAAGTTCTTTCTGCGCGGCATCCAGCAGTGCGGGATCTCCGTTCTCACCGGCATCGATCAGCTGCTGATAGGTCTCCCCCGGGAACTTAGAGTCGATAGGCAGCCATATCCGTGGGATTTCCTTATCCTGACCGGGAAGCTTGACTGCGTATTCGCCATTGTCCTTGCTGCTGCGCTTAGTCCGCACATTGGCTTCATACTGCTCAGGTGAAAGGATCTCCTCAAGGATACTGCCGAGCTGCATTTCACCGAGCATACCGCGCGTCTTGACATTGGAAAGCACTTTCTTTAAATCGCCGACACCGCTGGCCAGTGTCTGCATCTCTCCCATACTGCGATGAACCTGCTCCAGCTGTTCGCTTACTCTCTTAAACGACTGGCCGATACGATCCTCCAGGGTCTTCTGCAGCTTTTCATCGACCGTCTCCCTCATTTTCTCGAGCTGATCGTTGTTCTCCCTGGTCAGCGTAGTGAGCTGCTCACGCATCGAAGTACGGATATTATCCAGTTTCTGCTCATTCTGACGGGAACTCTCGCCTAGCACATCCTGGAAATCTCTGATCTTGTCGGACATACCGGTCAGCTTTTCTCCGATATTGGCCGATACCGCATCGCCGTAGTTTTTGAACACGCTGTCTATGTGAGCGCGCGTGTTGCGCTCGGACTGAGAAAGATCATCGCGGAGTTCCTCGCGTATCTCATTCTGACGGCGGATCATCTCCTCCTTTTCGCGTTTGTCCTGCTTTTTATTTGAAATGGTGATAATGATCGTGATGACGGAAAGCACCAATACGACAAGCGCTATGATCAGCACGATGATAATGGATGTATCAGTCATGAGAAGCCCTTCTTTGCTGCGTTTGATTAATAGTGAATCATACGAAATCTCGCACTTTCCCTGATAATATATATACCATATTTTGGGTTATTTGACAATCTATCACCGCTTTAGTATAGTAGAGAACGATAGAGGCGCGGCTGACATCAGTAGTCTCAAACAGAGGGTTCAGGAACCCCGGAGATGAAAGGGGACGCCGCCGAGGAGACGGGTCAGGCCTGACTGTCCGTCATCCGGGACGCGGGAATAAGATCCCGCGGACTGTCGCAACTGTTTGCGGAGAGCTGTCATGATGTGAATATTACTCACATCCCGTCACGGCATCCGCCGTGGCGTTTGTTTATGAAGAAGGAGGAGTAACTATGTTTGTCAACACATTCTGGGCATTAGTCCCGCCGCTTATCGCCATAGCACTGGCGCTGGTCTTCAAGGAGGCCTACAGCTCGCTGTTTGTAGGTATACTTGTCGGCGCCCTGCTCGTCGCCAAGGGCAATCCGATCAAGGCAGTCGATAAAATCGTCAACGACGGCCTGGTCGCCGCGATCGCAGACAATGCAGGCATCTTCCTGTTTCTGATCCTGCTCGGCATTCTGGTCGCACTCATCTCAGCCTCCGGCGCAAGCGCAGCGTTCGGACGCTGGGCCAAGACACATATCAAGACGCGTGCAGGCGCCATGTTTGCGACCTTTGTTCTCGGCGTACTGATCTTTATCGATGACTATTTCAACTGTCTGACTGTCGGTACGGTCATGCGGCCGGTCACTGATACCCACAAGATCTCACGCCCGAAACTGGCCTATCTGATCGACGCGACTGCCGCGCCGGTATGTATGATCGCGCCTGTCTCATCCTGGGCGGCCGCTGTCTCCGGTGTCGCCAACGATCTGGACAACGGAGTATCCGGTATACAGCTGTTTATCAAGGCGATCCCTTACAACTTCTACTCGCTGCTTACCTTCGTATTTATCATCTCGCTTGTCTTCATGCGCTTTGACTACGGTCCGATGAAAAAATACGAGGAGCTGGCCGAGGAAAAGGGCGAGCTGACAGCTCTCGACGCCGAAGAAGAGGCAGCAGATTCCGGCAACGCGAAGGGCCGCGTATTTGATATGGTCCTTCCCGTCATCGTGCTGATCATCCTGTGTACAGTCGCAATGATACGCGTCGGCGGCTTCTTCAGCCACAAGAGCGGCAACTTCCATCAGCTGCTCACCTCTTTCGGTGACACTGATTCCTATGTGGCTCTTCCCTGGGGCGCGCTGATCACATTGCTTCTTACTATCATCTATATGCTCGCCCGCCGCGTCGTGAGCTTCAAGGAAGCCATGAGCTGCATCCAGAAGGGCTTTGTTGCCATGATCCCGCCGATGGTCATCCTGACACTGGCCTTCTCGCTGAAGGCTATGACTGGCGCTCTCGGTGCAGATGTCTTCGTTCACAATGTTATGGAGAACGCCTCTGACCATCTGTACAGCCTGCTGCCGGCAGTCATCTTCCTGGTGGCTTGCTTCCTGGCATTTGCCTCAGGAACCAGCTGGGGGACATTCGGTATTCTGATCCCGATCGTCATGGCGGTCTTCGATGCAAGCTCACCGCTGCTTATCATCGGCATCTCGGCCTGCCTGGCGGGCGCTGTCTGCGGCGACCACTGCTCACCGATCTCAGATACGACGATCATGAGTTCGGCAGGCGCACAGGTCGAACACGTCAAGCATGTCTCGACTCAGCTTCCCTACGCGATCTCTGTCGCCGGCATCAGCTTTGTCATGTATATCATTGCCGGATTCGCACAGAACGCTGCGATCTGCCTGATCATCGGCGCTGTTGTCACCGTCGCTTTCCTGTTCTTTATGAGGGCGATGGTAGGCCGCCGTGCGATGCACAAATAGAAATACTTATCACTCGAATATACAAGGACCCCGGCAGACATCTGCCGGGGTTTTAATTGTGTGCTTATATATCTTTATCTGACGTGACTGCGTATAAAGTTCAAGACCTGATCGTATATCTCGTCGGGTGCGTATATCTGATTGGCACCCATCGATTCCCTGATATCGATCATATTGTATCTGCGCCGCTCTTTCACTCTCCGTATATTGGCAAAATATGTATGCGCGATATGTTCTGACATCATCATTCCCGCAGCCGGGCCGGCATTGGCCGGATTGCCGGAAGCCATTGCTCCAAGGGCGACAGCCGCGCCCATTGCTTTATTCCGGCTGACAGTCGACTTGGACTGAACGATCTTGACTCCCCGGTCATCCATCTCAAATTTCAGAAGATAGACGCCCCCCTTGACCTTCATCGCTATCAGATAAGTCAGGAAAGCCAGAAGGACCATAGCGGCAGTTATAAAGACAAATAAGATGGTCACTGCCAGAACCCCCCTCGGGAAGAAGTCCCCGCTTCCCGAGAAGAGGACGAGCATCAGTATCCACAGACCTGCCATGCACAGGATCAGGATCCTGAGAACGGTCCACAGGATCGACTTGTTATTCTTCATGTCAAGTTCATACTGCCAACGGTATTTTCCGTCTTCACCCGGCTGAAACATCTGCTGTTCCATATGACAATTCCCCGATCTTTGCCGCATATTGCTGTGTCTATTATATCATAGTTTATTTTTACAGACAGATAAGGTATAATATGGATTGGAAGTATGCAATCATCACGATGTATTCATTCATTACATAGAAAGAGAACGGACATGAAAGAATTAGAAAAATATGTTACCAGTATCCCTGATTTTCCGGAACCCGGCATCATCTTCCGCGACATCACTTCGATCGTCGGCAATGCAGACGGACTGAAGCTGGCGGTGGACGGACTGCAGGCTGCTGTCGAAGATGTCGACTTTGATATCATCGCCGGCGCCGAGGCCCGCGGATTCATCTTCGGCATGCCGCTTGCCTACAATATGCACAAGCCTTTCATCCCTGTCCGCAAAAAAGGCAAACTCCCCCGCGCTACCATCTGCGAGGAGTATGCTCTTGAGTACGGCACAGCGGAGATCGAGATCCATAAAGACGATATCAAACCCGGGCAGAAGGTCGTGCTTATAGATGATCTTCTTGCGACAGGCGGCACCCTCAAGGCTGCGGCGAATCTCATCGAACGCGCCGGTGCCGAAGTAGTAAAGATCATCGTCATCATTGAGTTGGCCGGCCTGAACGGTCGCGCCGTTCTCGATGGTTATGATGTGGAATCTCTGATCTGCTATGAAGGCAAATGATCCCTGCCCTGACTTATGACAGAAAGTTCAGGCTGCCGCAGATGCGGCAGCCTTTTTCTTTTGCAAATCATTTTAACGATACTCTTCAGTTCAACACTGCTTCTTTCTCAGCATCAGACTCATCATTTTCTTTGTCCATCTTCAGGATCATGAAAGCCTGAACAGCCAGTATGAGTGCCATCACGATAGTCCATCTGTCGACCAGCGCCAGTGAAAGGCTGATGTCTTCTGTGAGGAAGAAAGCGATGGCGGCGACGGCTGCAGTCAAAATGGCGAGGATCCTGTTTCTCTTTCCGGCTGCCAGAACAAATGCTGCGGCTGCGACTGTAATAAAGGCAATGATCAGATTGATGACAGCCCAACTGCCTTCAGCTTTTTCAGTGACGACCTTTTGGATAGGCGCGACATGCGGTACTGCCGAATCATTGATCGATGTGTTCACCACCTGTGCATCAGACGGTTCGTTGCTCTCTGCGTCTGCCGCGGTGAGCATATTTGCCGCTGACCGTACTGCTGAAGAAATTACGTTACCGATGACTGTCTCGTTCTCATTTCCGGCAGGATCAGCAGATCTCATATGCACATTGCCGATTGCTGTGATCACCGGCACGAAGACTTTGGTCTCTTCGTCAGAGTCTTCATCCTGCTCATCAATCGACTCGTCTGGCAGTTCTTCAGCCGGCTCATCGGTGACAATGTCCATGATTTCTTCCGCAATGGCTCTTACAGCTACGATGCCGTCCACGTGGATGCCGTTCGACTGATATTTTACAGAGAACCACTGAACTGTATAATGCTCAACATCGAACTCATCAAAGTTTTCATCTTTGGTGATCTTCTTCACTTCCCCGTCTACCAGCACCTGCACACAGCCTCCGGCCGCGATCCTGTTCTTGAGCTCATCAATAACTTCCTTGTCTGTCGGAAAACTCATGAAGCTGATCTCGTACTCTGTGTAACCGGCTGCTTCATTGCCGTTTCTCGAATCGTAATAATTGCTGATCGGTGTCTCAGTCATGCCCCTGATCAGTTCATCACATTTCTCGATACCGATGCCGTTGGACTCCTGGTTGATGAGGACACGTCCGTTGCCCTCCTGTTTCCAATTGTACATAATAGCCTCGTTCGCCGTTCCCGGATAAGCGATAGTCCCGTAGATACCGCTCATATAATTTGCAGCTTTGTTGTCTGTTGTCTTGGGAGGCTCGGCCATTCTGTAAATGCTGAATGTCGTATATCTGTATTTACCGTCACCGTTAAACTTAAAAGTGTTGTTCCAGACGGCTGTCAGCTTGACGATCCCGTCACGGTTTTTGTCGTATGCAGCTGCATTGGTGATCAGGTCGACTGCATCTTCAGCAGAAATAACTTTGCCTGTCTCACTCTTCCAGCCCATGAACTCATAGGAGATCTTGCCGCTGGTAGAGTTTTTCTGTGTCTGATAAAGATTTCTGGAGAGACCGCGGATCTGATAGGCCGTCTGCTCATCTGTTTTGGTAAGCGTCTCGGAAGAAGATCCGAGTCCGTTTATCTCAGGAACGAAGACCGCATCAGCCGGCGTATTGAGATTGTATGACACAGTGATCGGAGCCGCTTTCTCAGCTTCCTCTTCCGGACTCTTATCCTCTGCTTTGTCCTGCGGGACTGCAGCGGCAGCCGGCTCTGTGCTTTCCGGGATCTGCGCCTGCCCGTTCACAGCGATCTCTTTCTCCTCTGTGGCTTCAGCTTTGACATCATCAGTCACAACAGCTTCCTCTGTCTGATTCTCAACTTCCGATGCATATGCCGGAGCAACTGTGCTGACCGAAAGCGGTAAGACTAACATCATTGCTAAAACAACTGCCGCGATCCTGATGTGTGTTCTCTTGGTTTTCATGTGGTCCTCCTTCGTGTTGCCGTTTGTTCTTACGAGTACAGTATGCGGCATTTACCGTCACAGGAGGCGTCACGAAAACACAAAAATGAGGGCTGCCATAAAGGCAGTCCTCCACAGGTTTCGTTAGTATTCTTCTGTTTTAGAATTGGTGATCTCTGATCTTTCTTGTCTTTGAAGCACTCATCAGATAGTATTTTCTGTTGCTCTTTTTGCCCGAATCATTCCAGCAGGTGTCAATGTGGTACCATTTGCCTTTGACCTTCACCTTGGTCCACATATGACTTCCGCTCCGGTTTTGTACCAGATCACAGGGGATGCCCAACCGGGTCATGCAAGCGTAGAACGCTTCAGAATAGCCCTGGCATACAGCCTTCTTTTCAACCAGTGCTCCGTACGGGTTGCGGCAGTTCTGGCGATTCTTTGTATTATCATAGACGCAGGCTTTGCATATCTGCTGATCGACATACTTGATCCGGTTCTTGACGCCTTTTTTCTTCTTTGCGCCTTTTACGATGGCATTGATCTTGGCATCGGCCTTCTTTCCGAGAGTCATCCCGGCTTCGGCTGAGCGCACCGCCTTGTCGAACTGAACAGAGGTAACGACTGTTGACTGCCGGCTGCGGTAAGCTGTATACGAAGAATTGAACCTTTGAAAATAGGGCTGATACAATGCTTCCATCTTTTTGAAATCCATCCAGAAATCATTTGAGCTGGCAACGACTTCATTTTGGAAACGGATACGCACCTTGCCGGAATCATTCGGCTCGGCCGTCTTCATCTGCTTGAGCATGTAGATAAAATGGGCTTTGTCGGCAGGCGAAGCCACAAGCGGCATCTCCACATCCTCGATGATAGTGATAAGCATATCTATAGCCTCTTCCTCTACAGGCTCTTCTTTTAAGATCTCCTCTGTGGCCTCCTCAGATTTGTACATCGCAGCTTCTTCCGCGATCAGGACTCTGCTCTCTTCCTCGCTGAACTGTACATTCGCAGAATCCGAGATCATAAACATGACCACGGCTGCCAGAACGACTGCGATAATCTGTGAAAACTTCTTTATTCTTGTCATTGTCTCGTCCCCGTATGTTCTGCCGGTTTATATTTACATGTACAGTATGCAGGATAAACCGTCACGAGAATAGTCACATATCGTATTACTCTGCTTCCTCGTCAGCAAGCGCCTCGCGCTGGTAAACGAGTACTTTCTTATCATAGCTTGAGAAAGCGTCCTCGACAAGAGCTTTGTCAGGTTTTCTTGTGAACAGCGAGACCAGCGGAACGATCACCAACCCTATGATCATGCAGAACGCGCCAGCATTGATCGGCGACTGCAGGATAGCCGGCATCGTCTCGCGCGCCAGCATATTCCAGATCATAAAGATCGTGGAGAACAGGAAGTTGACCCAGACAGCCGCTGCCGTAGCTTTCTTGTTGTATAGACCGTAGAGGAACGGCGCCAAAAACGCACCGGCAAGCGCCCCCCAGGAGACACCCATCAGCTGCGCGATGAATGTCACGCTCGACTTGTACTGGACCAGCGCTATAACGACCGAGATCAGGATGAAGACAACGATCAGGCAGCGCATGATCAGCACCTGTTTCCTCTCATCCATCTTCTTTGCGACGTGATCACGGATCAGATCAAGTGTCAGAGTGGAACTTGAAGTCAGCACTAGCGATGACAGCGTCGACATGGACGCGGAAAGGACCAACACGACCACGACAGCGATAAGCAGATCCGGGAGTCCCGAGAGCATCGTCGGGATGATCGCGTCAAAACCCTCTGTTTCGACATTGATCTTATCGGCAAACAGACGACCGAAACCGCCGAGGAAATAGCATCCGCCGGCAACAAGGAATGCAAAGACCGTAGAGATTACCGTACCGGTCTCAATGGATTTCTCACTGCGGATCGCGTAGAATTTCTGCACCATCTGAGGCAGTCCCCATGTGCCGAGCGAAGTCAGCAGAACTACACCGAGAAGGTTCAGCGGATCCGGTCCGAAGAACGAATTGAAAGCGCCCGGTGTCGTGGAGACAGTCTCGTCCACCACTTCACCCATACCGTTCAAGGCTGCCATGAAGCCGCCCTGACTTTTGAGCACCGCCGCGATGACCGCAACGATACCGACAATCATAATGAGTCCCTGAATGAAGTCATTGATGGCAGTTGCCATATAACCGCCCGCGATGACATAGACGCCTGTGAGAACAGCCATCACTATCACGCAGACAGAATAGTCGATATTAAACGCCATGCCGAACAGGCGGGAAAGACCGTTGTACAGCGATGCCGTATACGGGATCAGAAAAATGAAGGTGATGATCGACGCCCCGATCTGCAGCGACTTATTTCCGTAGCGTTTGCCGAAAAAGTCCGGCATAGTCGCCGTGTCAAGATGCTGTGTCATGATACGAGTACGGCGTCCGAGTATACTCCAGGCCATCAGCGATCCGATCAGCGCATTACCGATACCTACCCAGGTAGCTGAAACGCCGTATTTCCAGCCGAACTGACCGGCATATCCGACAAAGATAACAGCAGAAAAATAGGATGTTCCGTATGCAAATGCTGTCAGCCACGGTCCTACTGTTCTTCCGCCCAGCACGAAACCGTTGACATCTGTCGCATTTTTGCGGCAGTACAGTCCGATACCGATCATCACGGCAAAAAATACTACGAGCAATAATATCTTGATGAACATTTACTGTTCTCCTTTCAATTGGCTTTTCCAAACCAGTCTACTTACATTTCCTCGGAAATGCAAGGCTTATTTACACATATTAACGAGGTAACGGATCGCCTCAGTATACCCTTCAAAACCGAGCCCCGAAAAAGTTTTCTCGCAGGCCATGCCAGCATATGAGATCTGCCGGAACTCCTCTCTCTCGCTCACCTTGCTCAGATGCACCTCGACTGCCGGCAGACCGACCGCTTTTAAGGCATCAAGGATTGCGACAGACGTATGTGTGTAAGCCGCCGGGTTGATCACGATACCGTCATAGGCTCCGAGCGCGTTCTGAATGATATCCACCAGTTCGCCTTCGTGATTGGACTGCACTATATCGCAATCCGCTCCCAGAGCCTTACAGGCCCTCTCGCAGTGGTCGCAGAGAGCCGGGTAGTCCTCTTTTCCGTAGATATCAGGTTCACGGATGCCGAGCATATTCAAATTGGGACCGTTGATGATCAATAGCTTCATAATCCTATCCTTCCATCTGTCCTGCCATCTTGAAGATAACATCGGTGACCTGTTCGTCACTGATCATTTTACCGGTGTATATCTCTTCCGCCCTGGCAGCCTGATACACAAGCATCGACAAGCCGTTTTCCGCTGTGATACCGCGTTTTCTGGCCTCGCTCCATATACTCGTCCTCATCGGGTTGTAAATGAGATCAAAGACTGCCTCGGGTCTGTCAAATACATCCAGGCTGATCACGGATTTACCGTTTTCGGGATACATGCCGACAGGCGTCGTCTGGACGACAAGATCTGCGTCGGCATAAGCCTCGCTGTCGTTATAGGTGACCGGTCCGCGGCGCGAAACAGTCACGATCTCTGCAATGCCGAGGTCATGCAGAACAGCGCGCGCAGCGCGGGCTGCACCGCCGTTTCCGAGTATGGCAGCCTTCTTTCCCTCCGGGTCATATCCGGCTGTGCTTGTCACAAGGTATTTGAAACCGTCATAGTCTGTATTATAACCACGCCAGCCATCGTGTTCCCGCACCATCGTATTGACAGAACCGACCTTGCGCGCGGTCTCCGACAGCACGTTGCAATACTGGATCACGGAGATCTTGTAAGGAATCGTCACATTCATTCCCGCAAGAGGTGTATCGCGCAGAAAAGTCTTCAGCCGGTCCGGCTTCACCTCATAGCACTCATACTGGTGATTGCCGAACATGGCGTGGATCTGCGGAGACAGGCTGTGGGAGAGTTTTTGACCGATCAGTCCGTATGCTTCCATATCAGTTCCACTCCCAGTCTTCTCTGGTATCCGC
>JAEEGL014803475.1_pt1 | contig 24772 bp, 17 predicted proteins | sample 9134231 | NCBI WGS metagenome assembly JAEEGL01 (sample SAMN16246548, study PRJNA631951) | gut metagenome | biome: gut microbiome; feature: rumen; material: fiber-attached | host: Bos | place: Iran: Karaj | collected 2018-10
CCGCGTTGCCCTTGGCGCGCTGGCGTTGTCTGTGGTCCCGTATCAATTCAAAAAGGACGAGGAGACCGGCTCCATTGAGGTGCGCAGCCTCTTGTGGGCATTGAAGAAGACGCCCCACGGCGAAGGCGAGGATAAGGATCATTACACCTTTGCGATTCCGCCGTCCGGGATTAATTCCACCGCCCCGGAAGAAGCCGAAGAATCCACGGAAGAACCTGCCCCGGTGGAGCTTGCCGAAACCCCCGCCGAAGTGCCTGCCGCAGAATAACACCAAACCGGCAAGCAATGCAAACCTTATAAAGCTTGCGAAAACTGTCTTTTTCCCCTCCCGGGAAAAGGGCAGTTTTTTCTTGCCCGCTTGTTAGGGCATCCCCTAAAACCCCTTCACGGACTGTCGCCCGGCTGCGCGTTTTCCTGAAAATGCTATTCAATTGTCAAGCTGCAATCCACCGCCGACGGCCCTTCCCCTCAAAACAAGAAACATCTGTCCGAGGTTCGAACGGTATCGCCTCTTGCGTCAATTCCGTTATTGCTTTTTCGACTTTTTCCTTGTATAATTATTTTTGGCAAATTGTAAGCTGACGCGGTTTTCTGCTTTGCGGATCACGTTTTTTCATTTTGCAATCCAGCACAACACGTTTTGATAATTCAATAGGCACTACATCAACGTGGTTGGTGACTGCTCACGAAGCAGTCTCGACCATCGGTCGGCGCGTGCCTCTCGAACCAAGTGCCTATTGAAAAATAACGCCAACCCCTGCGGCAATCACCAATTCCAAACACCCATGAAACTGAGGTTTGAATATGCGCCTGGTCGACATCGCAGAGCATCAGTACATCCCGGAACGGGAATTCCAACTGATGCTCAAGCAGCTTCTGCTGGACAGAGCCACAAAAAAGAATATTGTGTGGGCAACGCCGGGCTATGAAGCGCTGGGCGATGAATTTGCGTGCAGCTGCGAAATCCTTCCGCGGCATTTGCTGGGGGAGTATTCCTCGCTGATCCTCCCGCGGATTGCAAAGGAAGCACAAACGCAGGACTCCCGCACCCGGCAGCACGCCGAAGTCTTCACACCGAGCTGGGTCTGCAACGCACAGAACAATCTGGTGGACGAGCAGTGGTTTGGCCGCGCCGGAGTGTTCAACACCGAAAAAGAGAAAGCGTGGGAATCAACGACGGAACCGATCCATTTCCCGGAAACCGGCCCCCGCACCTGGAAAAAATACGTTGACACCAAGCGGCTGGAGATCACCTGCGGCGAAGCGCCCTATCTGGTCAGCCGCTACGATACCGTCACCGGCGACGAGATTCCCATCGGCAGCCGGATTGGGCTGCTGGACCGCAAGCTCCGGGTGGTGAACGAAAACACCGAGACGGAGCAGGAATGGAAAACCTGGGCGCTGCGGGCCGTCCAGTCTGTCTATGGCTATGAATTCCAGGGTGACAATCTGGTCCTGGCGAGAGAAAACCTGATTCTGACCTATATCGAATACTATCTGGATCGCTTCCGGCATTGGCCGGACGGGAAAACACTGATCACAATCGCCAGAGTGATTTCCTGGAACCTCTGGCAGATGGACGGGCTGAAATTCGTGGCCCCATACAGCTGCAAGACCACGGTGATCGAAGAATTCACCTTCTTCGGCAGCGTCCGGCATGAGGAGCCCTGTCCCGGCTGCAAAACCGGCGACAACCGGCTGCACAACGGCGTCTATTGCAGAATCTACGACTGGAGAAAAGACAACAGCCTGGAATTCCGCAGGCTGATGAAGGGAGGCAAGCAGTGATGGAGCATATTTATCTGGGCACCATGCAGTACAATCTGATCTATATCTACAGCATGCCCTATGAGGATCATACTGGCCTGCTGAAGATCGGCATGACCAGCTTTCAGAGCGAATCCAGCTATCTGCAGCTGCCTCCCAACTGTGACGAGCTGAATAAGTTTGCCCACAAACGCATCAAGGAGCAGACGCGCACAGGCCTGACCCAGTACACCCTGCACCATACGGAGCTTGCCCGGAAACAGGTCCGCCTGGCCGACGGCACGATCGAGAGCACGTCCTTCACGGACCATGACGTGCATATCGTCCTGGACAATTCCGGCTATTCGGTGCGCAAATTCCACGATACCAACCAGGACAGCGAATGGTACCGAATCACCCTGGCCCCGGCCATTGCCGCCATCCGCGCGGTCAAAGAAGGCCGCTACGTTTTGACGCCTGCGGAGAAGGGGGAAGCGGTCCAAACCTCGCTGTTTGCACCGGAAGAACCGCAGGCAAAGGCAAAGCCGAAGATCACCCTTCGGGAGGAGCAGCAGGAGTGCATCAACAAAACGAAGAAGGTTTTCAAATCCGGCGACCGGATGCTCTGGGACTGCAAGATGCGCTTCGGCAAAACCATCACGGCCTATTCCCTGGTGAAGCAGATGGGCTTCCAAAAGGTTTTGGTGGTGACCCACCGACCTGCCGTGGTGGACGGCTGGCGCTCGGACTTCGATCTGATCTTCCCGGATGGCGACCGGGTCTTCCGCACCAAATCCAACATCAAAGCCGGGGACCGGTTTACCTCGGAGGACGCCGGCATCGACCGCGAAAACGACCGGATGCTCCGAAATCTGGTTGACAGCGGCAAACCCTTTGTTTACTTTGCTTCCATGCAGGACTTGCGCGGCTCGAAGCTGGTAGGCGGTCCTCACGATAAAAACCACGGCGTGTTTGCGCTGGATTGGGATCTGATCATCTATGATGAAGCCCACGAAGGCACCCAAACAGAGCTGGGCCTGGAGGTCCAGCAGCTGCTGGAGCAGCGAAGCGACGGCGGAACACCCAAGAAGGTCCTGCAGCTCTCCGGCACACCTTACAATCTGCTGAACCAATACGATACGGAAACCACCTACTCCTGGGATTACGTCAAGGAGCAGCGGAAGAAGCAGGAATGGGACGAAAAGCACCCCGGCGACCACAACCCCTACGCGGAGCTGCCGGAGCTGCGGATCTGCACCTTCGATCTGCGGGAAAAGCTGGCGACCTCCTACCGCTACGAGGACGAAAGCGTCGCCTTCAACTTCCGGGAGTTCTTCCGCACCTGGACCGGCGATCCGAAGCGGGACTTCCATGCCCTTCCCGCAGGCACAAAGGTCGGGGACTTTGTCCACGAGGCTGATGTCAACGCCTTCCTGGATCTGATCACGGAAGACAGCGAGGACTCCAACTATCCCTTTGCCACCCCGGAATACCGGGAGATGTTCAAGCATACCTTCTGGATTCTCCCCGGCGTCAAGGAGGCCCGGGCCTTCAGTGCGCTCTTGCAAAAGCACCCGGTCTTCGGGAACTATCTGATTGCAAACGTGGCCGGAGAGGGCGACGAGGAGCAGCCATATGACGACGCCTTGAAGCTGGTCCGGGAGGCCATCGACAACCCGAAGCACAAGCCCACCATCACCCTCTCCTGCGGCAAGCTGACCACCGGCGTCACCGTCAAGCAGTGGACCGGCGTGATGCTGCTCTCCGGCTCCTCCAGCACCGGCGCCTCCGGTTATATGCAGACCGTCTTCCGCGTCCAGTCCTCCGGCAGTGTGGACGGAAAGCAGAAGAAGGTTTGCTATGCCTTTGACTTTGCCCCGGACCGGGCGCTGACCGTCCTCTCCGAGGTCCACAAGCTGAAAAAATCCGCTGTCGGCACCGACGACAACGGACGGATCGCGCTGGGCGAATTTTTGAACTTCTGCCCGGTGCTGGCGGAGGGCGACACCGGCATGGTGTCCTATGACGTGCCCAAGATGATGCGGCAGATCAAGCGCATCACCGTAGATGCCGCCGTCAAGAGCGGCTTCGACGATGAGAGCATCTACAAGGCCGACGCCGGCATCGTCATGGATCATGAAAAGGCAAAGCTCTTTGAGACCCTCAAGGCTAAGCTCTCTCCGCAGAAGAAGGCGGACAAGCAGAAGAAGGTCAAAGTCAACGAACAGGGCCTGACCGACGAGCAGTATCAGAAGGCCCAGGACGCCAAGCGCAAGCCCAAAAAAGACCGCACCAAGGAAGAGCTGGAGGCCCTGGAAAAGGAGCGCCAGCAGAAAAAGCAGCAGCAGGCCCTCTTCGCCCTGCTGCGCAACGTGTCCATCCGTCTGCCCCTGCTGATCTACGGCACCGCAAAGGATTTCGACGAATCCATCCGGCTGGAGCAGTTTATTGATATCGTGGACGATGAATCCTGGAAGATCTTCATGCCGGAGGACGTGGACAAGTCCCTGTTCCGGAAGATGCTGGTCTTCTATGATCAGGACGTCATCGAGGGCGCCGGCCTGCGCATCCGCCGCATGGCCAAGGCAGCCGACGAAATGATGCCCACCCAGCGTATTCTGCGGATCGCGGAGATCTTTGCCTGCTTCCGCAATCCCGCCAAGGAAACCGTTCTGACCCCCTGGCGGGTGGTGAATATGCACCTGGGCGACACCATAGGCGGATATAACTTCTACAAGGAGGGCTATCCCCAGAACGACGGCCTGCTGGAGGAGCCCCGGGTCATCGACCACGGCAAGGTCACCGAGGATGTCTTCCTGAATGACCGCGTCCGGGTCCTGGAGATGAACTCCAAATCCGGCCTTTACCCCCTCTACGTGGCCTACAGTATCTACCGCATCCTGATCTCCAAGCCGGAGGCCGAGCTGACCCTGGCCGAGGCCAACGCCGTCTGGGACAAGGTGGTGACAGACCATCTGTTCGTCCTCTGCCAGACCAAAATGGCCGTGCAGATCACAAAGCGCACCCTGGTGGGCTACCGGAACGCCGACGTCAGCGCCATCGCCCTGCCGCGCCTGCTGGAGCGCATGAAGGACCCCGCCCGCCTGGCAAGAAAACTGACCAATCCCGAAACCTGGAACAAAGAAGGTGATCGTTTGAAATTCGATGCTATTGTGGGAAATCCACCGTATCAGAGCCTTACTACCGGTGGAACTGCGACAGGGACTGCAGCAAGACAGGCTACGCCGGTCTTTAATGCGTTTGTTTCGCAAGCAAAAGCCTTGAACCCCAAGTATATCTCCATGATTATTCCTGCTCGTTGGTATAATGGCGGCATTGGTCTTAATGAATTCCGCACGGATATGCTGAACGATAGGAGATTGGCCCTGCTTGTGGACTATGCAAACTCAAAAGAATTGTTCCCAACTGTGGATATTGCTGGTGGTATTTGCTATTTCCTATGGGATCAGAAGCATTCTGCAAACTGTAATGTCGTTAATGTTCTCTCAGGAGAAAGAGTAGAGCAAAAGCGAGCACTAAACGCGCACGGTGAGCTTCTCATTCGCTCCAATAAAGCCCTTGAAATTATAGAAAAAGTCACCCAAAAAGCATCTACTTTTGTTTCTGATATGGTTTCTGCCATAGATACATTTGGAATTCCCTCGAAAGAAAAAGGCCACCCGGATTATGAAGATGGCGACATCGTCTTGATCCATAGCGTGGGGGCTAATTCACAAGGGATGAGCTACATCAATCCATCTGTTGTCAAGAAAAACCAGGATCTGATAAACAAATACAAGATCAAAATCTCTATTTTGGTGCCTCAAAACGGCGAGGTCGGTGTTCGCCCTGAGAATGGATACCGTTCTATCTCTACCCCTCAAATCATCTATCCCGGGCAAGTCGATTCCTTTTCCTATCTGAATATTGGCTTCTTTGATACAGAGCTTGAAGCGATCAATTTCAGGGACTTCATGACCTGCAAGTTCCCGCGTTTTATGATGCGGATCACTTATTCATCAGCCCATATCTCTAAGGCAAATTTTATCTTCGTGCCGATGATGGATTTCAGGGAAGCTTGGACGGATGCCAAACTATATGAGTATTTTGACCTTGATGCGGATGAAGTGGCTTTGATTGATAATACAATGCGGCCCCTGATTTTGGATGGTTCTACCAATGACGAGAACGAAGCCGTATATGCAACTGATATCGAAGATGGAGGCAGATCGGTCTTGGATGTCGTACATGATTAGATATATAAATTAATCAGCCTAATAGCTCCATGTTAACCTGCAAAGATATTATTGGAGGGAAAATGTGCAATCAATCAAATGTCGTTACAAATACCGTTTCTTACTGGAAATTGGACGAGCTTGCAGACATTATTGACTTTTTTGAGAATGTTATCGCCGAAAAGGTCAATCAAGGAATGCAAACGGCATGGGATTATGATAATCTTATGGTTTTCGCTGCAAGTAAGACAATCGTTACTGCCCGAGAGATATTATGCCTTGCAAAAGCAGGGTATCCAAACGGAGCTTTTTCTCTCGTTCGAAATCTTTATGAGCAGCTGATTGCATTACTGTTTCTTCATACTCACAAGGCCAGCCCTGAATTTCTGGATTACGTTGAAGACTATCACCTTGATTTTGATTGGCGGCAAAATAAATATCTGTTATTTTGTGCGGAGAAATGCACGAAAGATACTGTGGAACTGGCAAAACTGAAAGCAGAGCGGGATCGTATCAAGGCAAAAGCACAACATACTGTGGAGGGTGACTATTGGTGGGCCGGCTATGGCTCATTCAACAAGCTTGCCATGGCAGCAATTGATTTGGAAAGCGACCCAACAATGCATAACTTCTTAAATACGTTGCATATGCGTTATAAGGAAGCCTGTACCTTACTTCATGCAAGTAGCCTGGGAAACCAGTATTCTATCGGAGTTGCCCCCGATTATTTCGGAGTGGATACTTCTCCAAAGCCAAATGCACTAGGTCATCCTTTATTATTCTTTGTCGAAACAATAATGGGGATCATAGCAATTATTTCAGAAGATTTTGGCCTAAAGATTCTTTCGGGGCAGCGCCCATTGAAAGAACGATTAAGCAATTGATAAATACTCTATGAAGTCATTTGCTTTATGTTGGACAACGCTTGCACTTTATCCAAAGGAGTGAAATAGCATGTTGGCTCTTCGAAAAATCAAAGAATTAAAAGGATACCGTTTTTTCCAAAACTATAAATGGGATGAATCCGGCTGCAAACTGTTCAACGGTAATAATCTATTTTATGGTTGGAACGGCAGCGGCAAAACAACATTGTGCGATTTTTTTAAGGACTTGGAACAGGGCGCTCTATCTTGTGATGATGCTTCTTTCGCATTGATGTTCGAAGATTCAAACACACATCAAATGAAAACCATCACGAAAGAAACTTTGGGGTCTGTACCGTATGCCTTTAAAGTGTTTCACCAAAGCTATATTCAAGAAAATATAAGTCAAGACAATGTGAAACATATTTTCACTGTAGGAAAAGAGCAAGCGGAAAAACTATCCGAAGCAAAAAAGCTACGAGCATTAGCGTTACAGCAAGACGCTTTGGTAAAGAAAGCAACTGCGGAACATGGAGCGCTTTTACGTGAATTTGACCGTTTGAAAACGGCAAAAGCAAAAACAATTAAGGATGCGGCAAACTATACAAACGCATATAATAAGAACCGTTATTATGAAGCTCACCAGAAGCTATCAAAGAAAATCATCTTATCAGAAGATGAATATAAAAAGGCTGCCACTGCTATATATGCTCGCCAACTTGATTCCCTAACTTACACATTTCCCACATTTATCCAGCCCACAGTAAAGGATTATATTCATGATATTCTGGTACAAACACCCATCAATAACACAATTGATTCGTTGAAAAGGGATTCTTCAATCAGCAATTGGGTAGAAACCGGTTTGACGTTACACGAGCAAAAACGAAGTTCTATCTGTTTATTCTGCGGAAATAGCGTTTCAAATGATCGCTTTGAAGAGCTCAGAAATCACTTTAATAAGTCCTACAGAGAATTATCGGATAAGATCGACAAAGCGATCGAACTCCTTTATGATAAGTATCAACAATTTGAGAATGTCAAGATTAGCCTGCCAAATTATGGCCTACTGTATGAAGAATTCCAACAACAGTATAAAGTATACACTGAGGAAGCAATTTCTTTGTGCAATCACTATATGCCAATTATTGTCAAGATCATTGATGTTTTGAAGGCTAAAAAGGCTGACATGATTAATGATTCGCTGACAACAGAATTTATCGCTTTAGTTGAGCAATTATCGTTCGATTATTCGGTGTTTGAACGCATAAGGAGAATTTTTACAGAACATAACAATAAAACAAGAGAATTCCAGGAGAGCATAAAACGTGCCCAAAAAGCAATCGAGATACATCTGGTTTCCAGTTTTGCAGATGAAATAATTGCCCTTGAAAAGCAAATTGAAGATAAAAAAACACAGCTTGACGAGCAGGAGGCAGTACTCGAACAGCAACAGAAGCAGATTAAAGTGTTAGAGCAGGATGTTCGCAATTCACAAATCCCTGCGGATGAAATAAATAAAGATATTGCATTTATTATGGGTAGGTCTGAGGTTGTATTTAAAAACACAGACTTAGGTTATCAAATCATAAGAAACGGGAAACGCGCTAAAAACCTAAGCAAAGGCGAGGAAAATGCCGTCGCTTTAATCTATTTTTTCAACAGTTTGCAGGACATGAACGTAAATGCAGCCAATACTATCGTGGTACTAGATGATCCAATCTCAAGTTTTGATTCAAACTTTTACTATAATGCGATAAGTTATATTCGGGAAAAAACCCTTGGTGTTGGACAAACGTTTATCTTTACCCATAAATATGCATTACTTAAAGACTTCACTATGATGTTTAATGACAAGTGTACAAATCGGTACACGATTAAAAGGGTCTTGGATACTCCGAATATCGTGGATGAAGACAAATTGATTGATCAGTATCATGATGAATATGCATATCTGTTTAAAAAAATCTATGATTTTGTTAAACAGCCACCGGAAAACACTAGCGAGTATTTGCAGTATCCTAACATTGCCAGAAGAGTTTTGGAGGGCTTTTTAACCTTTAAACTGCCGTCTTCCAGCCCGTTGATGAATAAGGTCATAGAACTTGAACAGGGACGGAGCACCACAGCAGGCAGAGCTGTTATGCGTCTTCTGAACAACTATTCACATCTTCGTGTAATTTCAAGCAGCGATATAGCTGATGATATTGACAGTATCTCAATCCTTCCAGATACGCTGAACCATCTCATGGAATTCATAAAGTTTCATGATAAGCGGCATTATGATACGCTGGCAGCACTTTGTGATCCACACTATAATAGCATTGAAGGTGCAGTTAAAACAATCAGGTTCCCTAAACGGAAAATCAAGTTTTACACAATGACGGCATCTGCTGGCCTGGGTGATTTTTTGGATGACTATCCAAATGCAACAACGCTTGAAGTAACCAATCAGGATTGCACCTTTGCAGTTAAGATATCTGGAGACAGCATGGAGCCAGATGTCCACGATGGCGATATTGTTCTTATTAAAAGTTGCGAAGTAATTCCCAATGCCCACAAGGGTATAGTTTGGTACAAAGGTGTTTGTTACTGTAAAAAGATTGTCCAGGCAGATAATGGGATATTGCTGGTTTCGCTCAATAAGAATTACAAGCCAATCCCTGTCACTTCTCTAGACGAATATCACGTCTTTGGAGAAGTTGTTGAAATCATTACGACGGACAGAGAGTAGTTGACGAAATATTCCGAAAGGACAGACAGTATGCTCAAAAATGAAGCATGAGGCCAATCTGACGGGATACAGAATATCTGAACGCCTGACCAATACGGAGGACAGACAAATGATTGATTACCAAAACTTGAAGCAGAACTACGTTACAGCCCTTCACATGGGAATCATGCTGAACGCAAGCTATGAAGAAGCAAAACGCGGAAACGACGTCCTTCACAAATTCTGTGAAAACTGCATTGAGAACAGCAATTACAGCGAACAGGACAAGCAGCGCATGAAGCACGACCTGGAGCTCCTCAAGGAAGCCATCGCAAAGGAAATCGAACATCATTTCGCCGGCGCACAATAAAGGCGGTGTACACATGAAAGGTTCGGAAGCAAAGCTCCTGGAATATATGGAAGGAGCAAAGAAAAGATTTGTCATTCCCGTTTATCAGAGAAATTATGATTGGAAGAAACAAATCTGCCTACGATTACCTCTATGCCCGCAAGGATGAAATTGAAGCGAAGCTCGGAATCACCTTGAATTGGTGGCGCTTTGAAGGAAAACCCTCCTACGTGGACTATCACATTGACGGGATCGGAATCAAAGACGAGAGCAATTGGCTCCAGATGGCAAAGTTCCACGCAGAATGGAGCAAAAAATTCTATGACGTGTTTGTTCCGCTGCTGAAGGAGTGGCAGGCAAAATAAAAAACACCCGCCCGGGTGGTCAAAAGCCATCCGGGCGGGTGCAGTGATCTCTCATTCCGTTCTCCGATGCTGCTCTACTAATCTGCGGATCATTTCGTCACCGGAGATCTGACCATGGGATAAGGTATAATAAATTGCGCAAATTCAAAAAAGGATAGGAATAGACATAGTTTGCAAACTCTGGTAGAATGAAGCTGCGAGACAAACATTCAGAAAGGAGAAAGCAAACTATGTCCAAGAAGATTATACACCTGGATGAAGCAGCAATCAAGAGCGAATTGAAAGAAATGGTGCGCGGCAGTGTAGAGGAAACGCTGAACGAGCTGCTGGAACAGGAGGCGGAGAAGCTGACGCAAGCCGCACGGTATGAACGCAATGAGGCGCGCCAGGGTTACCGCAGCGGGCACTATGACCGTAATCTAACAACGACCTCCGGAGACGTCACCCTGCACATGCCGCGGCTCAAGGGCATCTCTTTTGAAACAGCCATTATTGAGCGCTATCGCCGCCGAGAAAGCAGCGTAGAGGAAGCACTCATGGAAATGTATTTGGCAGGTGTCTCAGTTCGACGCGTCGAGGACATTACAGAGGCGCTTTGGGGAACGAAGGTTTCCCCGGCAACCATCAGCGAGCTGAACAAAAAAGCATATGTCCATATCGAGGACTGGCGAAACCGCCCATTACAGGGTGGAAAGTATCCATACGTCTACGTAGACGGCATCTATCTGCGCCGAAATTGGGGCGGGGAATATGAAAATGTTGCGATTTTAGTCGCGATTGCTGTCAATGAAGATGGATATCGTGAGGTTTTAGGCGCAGCAGAGGGCATGAAGGAGGACAAGGCAAGCTGGGTTAGCTTCTTTCAATGGCTCAAAGGACGCGGCCTTGATGGGGTTAAGCTGATTGTTGGTGATAAATGCCTGGGAATGCTGGAAGCAGTGGGAGAAGTTTATCCGGACGCCAAATATCAGCGTTGCACGGTGCATTTCTACCGAAACGTGTTCAGTGTCGTCCCACGATCCAAGGTCAAGCTGGTCGCCAAGATGCTAAAAGCGATCCATGCGCAGGAGAGCAAGAAAGCCTCGAGAGAAAAAGCTCGTGCTGTTGTGGCAGAGCTTAAAGCGATGAAGCTCAAGGAAGCGGCGAAAAAAGTGGAGGACGGCTTCGAAGAAACGCTGACCTATTGTGACTTCCCTTCGGAGCATTGGACAAAGATCCGAACGAACAATGTGATTGAGCGATTGAATCGGGAAATCCGGCGACGGACCAGGGTGGTCGGCTGTTTCCCGGATGGGAACTCTGCGCTGATGCTGGTCTGCGCCAGGCTGCGGCATGTTGCCGGTACCCAATGGGGCAACAAGAAGTACATGAACATGAAGCATCTGGAAGCAATGGAGCAGCCTCAGATGGTCTGCTGACCATAGCAGACCGGAAGCCCGGCGTCAAGGACAAGCAAGCGGCTGCGCCGTCCTTGACGCCAGCCTCCCGGCCTGCTCTTTGGTTGACAAGAGGGCAGCCGCCCTCCGGTCATATTCATTCGGGCTTCGTTTTTCAGTTTTTGCAAACAATTTTGCGCATAATACTTGACACTACCCCGGGTTATGAGTTAAGAGGTTGATATTGCTTGCTTTGCAGGCATTTTAATTGTATTTATCTCTCTATCTTTTTCTTGCACTCTATCCAATTCTCTGGTATATTATAGATAGAGAGGTTGTGATTTTATGCCCCAGATTCATCGCGCGCCGTTCCGTGTTTCCCTCTGCCCTTCCCTGGAGATGAGGTATTCCATATCTGTTTCCGCTGCCCCCAAGGAGAAGTATGCCTGCGGGTACCTGAACCGGGCCCGGTATTATTTTTACAACCCTGCGCTCAAGAAGCAGGTTGGAAAGGAATGGCAAGCGACTTATCCATTCACGAAAAAAGCAATCAAAGCGGCCAAAGGAGATAGGCCCTCTGTTTACGTGCCAAAAGACACCGATCTTCAAGAAGCGCTTGAAAACCTTATGAATCGAAACACTGATCTTCTCGTTGCATATAGGAAGACGAAAAGAGGAAAGCCCGTCAGTGTTCAGTTAAACACCGACGAGCTGCTGGTCTTTTGGGTCACACAGTTTTCTTCTATTTACAATTTGGTCACCTCCTCTCAATCCCCTGAGGATCTGAACAAAAGAATGGCCAAGGTCTTTATGAATCCTCAAATCGCTTCGTTTGACCTTGCATCACTTGTATCTATAGAGCAGGATCTGCTTGAATCTGCCTGCAAATCGCTTGTTTCTCAAGTTAAAAAGACAATTACAGGCAGCAAATCCGATCTTACCATTGGTGTCAACCAAACAGTACTGCTGATCCGATATGCCGTCAGTTGTTATCTCACCGGTAAGAAAGTCAACCCCGAACAGGCATTGGGCATTCTGCTCAGGGAAACCCGCATAAAAGAAGGAACTGAGGCAAGAGTTGCCACGGCCATGCGATTGAAGTCGATGCCGATTGGGCGGTACCGGGAATTGTGGGACAAGCTGACGCAGGATAATAATCCTGTTAGCACTGCATTGCTTGTAATGATTTTTCTGGGTCTGAAGTCCGAGGAAGTCTGTGGCCTTCAGATAGAGGACTTTCGTACGATCCCGGACCGCCCCGGATTCTACCAGCTTCGCGTTACCCACAAAATCAGCATAGAACAGGCGAGGAAGTACAGCCTTGAGATATTGGACGATGAGCGTGCGTGCCGCAACATCCCGCTCCCCTTTCAGATCCGCAGGCTGGTGAAGCCTCTGGCAGATAATGCTTCCGAAGCGTCTGTATACCTGTTCCGAAACGGAGATCAGCCTCTTGACCCAAAACTGCTGGACCAAAAGCTCACTGAGTTATTGGAAACTCCGTCAAACGATCTTTCTATCAAAACCAAACGTGGGAAAAAGAAAGAAGTCAATGTTGCGTTTCATGCCCGATCCTACCGTGAGAGCTGCAGATACTATTGGCAATATCATTGCGGGCTTACGGAAGGAGAAGTCTGTTATCTCGCAGCGCTCTCTCCACCGGATACTGCCGCCGGCCATTACATTGATTTCAATAACGGCTCTATGCAATATCGGATGTTGAAGCAGATGGAGTATGGCCTTGCTTTGTTTGCAAGCCAGGACAGGTACTATAAGCCTCACAGGGACTGGCATCCGGCTCCGGAGATTGCATTTTATTCTTCCGGAATGCTGGACAAGCGGGCAAGTATGGACATTCATATCACCCCACAGGTTATAGGCAATCACAGCAGTTCAAAGGTTCAAATCGAGATTTCGAGCAATCGCGGAATTATGGTTTATATGGAAGGAGAAAGTGACTCATGATAAAAGACCTTCCCATCTCAATCCCGCCTAATGATTTGCGGCTTGATACAGGTGCTTTATACAGCAAGTATGAGCAGCAGATTATTTCCGCTTTTCGCTGGGTAGAGTCCACGCAGAAGTCCTATCGAAACACGATGAACAGCGCATCAGAGTTTCTCACCGGAATATCATTTTGCGACTGTATGACCGATGATTTTGATATGGCGATCGAAAAACTAAACAAACGCAGAATAGCCGGTGGTAAGAATCCTTATTCTGAAAACACATTAAAAGGATTCCGCTCCGTCTTCAATGATCTCTGCTATTTTTCCGAAACCTATTCAAACGGACGGTACAGCAGTGTCGTATGGGGCAGTGATTGGAAAATCGCAGATGGCTCGAAAAATAGTCAAAAGCAGCCCGAAGAAGAGGAAAAAGAGCGCGTTAAGCGTCAGGTTGCCCTTCCGCGTTCATTAACCATGACGCAGGAGCTCAAGCTGGTTGACGCAATCAACAGATATATTGAAAAAGACAGCAACTATGCCGGTCTTGCGCTGAGCTTCTATTTAGGCTTGCGACCGGGAGAGTGCTGCGGGGTTACATTTAGCGACATCCGTCCGCTGGAAGGATATCCGGGAGCCTATTGTTTGTATATCTATGAACAGCTCAAGGTCGACGAAATAGCATCCAACGACTTAAAGACGCCAAATGCCTATCGCGTGTTGCCGATTCCATTGGAGTTATTTCAACTGCTCTCCAGAAGGAAAGCCGCGGTAGAACGAAAAATGCGCGGGAATTGTGATAGCTGCTACATTGTCTGCTTAGACGATACACGCAGCGGGTTGTGGAGGCAAGGTAATCGCAGAAGCTTCAGGGTCTTCGCCCAGAACATTCTGCGTTCCATCAAGGTTGATGAACAAGTTGTAATCAATCTGTCCAAAGAAATCAAAGCCAAAACAGCTTCCGAAAGCAACGTGACCACCTATCTCCTGCGCCGCAACTTTGCGACTGCCCTATCCGGAGTTTGCGGCATGGAAGACGACGAGCTGAAATACCTGATGGGGCATGCCATTGGCGCTGCAGATGAAAAGCGGCATGATTTCGTGAACCCGGATGCTTTGTTTCAGCTTTGGGAAAAGCTGAATCTACGCACCTTTCAATCAAATCACGATTCAACAATCGCAATTGGCTCCCGGCAGCAACCCCTTCTTCTGCGACAGAAAGCTGCAAAAATCAGCGTTGATTCAGCTGCTATTGGAGAAGCCGGCATCTATCTTCGAGTTTTTAATGAGTTCCCAAATGATTATATCCGGGTTGTAGCTCAATCTGATAAAGCGGCAGGTGTTATGTACCGCACCGCGTTGGAACCGTCGGAACTGAAGAAAATCGGCCGGGTAAAGATCCACGGCGAATTTGCAGAAGCGGTGCAGAAGGCTCGCAACAGGTTGAAGTAAAATCAAGAGTGACCGCCTCAGCTCGCGAGGCGGTCAGTTTCGTTCGGACGATAAACCGGGGTCAGATTGGACATGGCCTGCGTCATGGCCTTCTCTCTGGGATGGACATAGAACCGGGTCGTCGTAGTCACATTGGCGTGACCAAGCAGTCCGGAAACGGTAGACACTGCAATCCCACTTTCGATCGCACGCGTGGCAAAGGTGTGGCGGATCGCATGAAACTTCAGCTGCTCCAGGCCGAGCTTCCGCAGGATCCGAAGAAAATGGTGCTGGAGATTGTCCGGATCCAGCATTTTCCCGTTGCTGCTGAAGAAGATAAAATCATCCGGCTGTGGAATGCGATACTTCGACGCGAACATCCGCTTCTGCTCGTCAATCAACTCTTGGAGGAATCCGGGAAGCTGAAGCTCGCGATAAGACGACTCGGTCTTGGTATCGTTGAAAACCATGATCGTCTTGGGCTCGCCGGGCTTTGCGTCGTAGTTCGTCAGGCGCCGAACCGTCTCGTCAACGGTGATCCGGCCGGTCTTTTCGTTGTAGTCCCTCCAGCGGAGCGCACAGAGCTCCCCACGGCGCATACCGGTATACAGATCGAAACGGATCGCCGGATGATACGGATTCTTGGTTTCGATCAGGTACTTGTCCAGCGTTTCCTGCATATCGTCCGTCATGACCTCAAGCTTCTTCGTCCGCGCGGACTTAATCACCGTCAGCGGAATGGGATTGCTGTGGATCAGTTCCTCCGCGAGCGCCTGCTTTAGCGCCACGTCCAGAACGACGCGCATATTCCGCATCGTTTTCGGCGAAAGCGCTCCGCCGTTTTTCCCGTTTCCGGTCTTTGCCTCTTTATTGAGAAACTGCTGGATCTGCTTGGACGTTAAATCCTTCAGCCGGATGTTCCCCAGTGCCGGGATGATGTGCTGCTCACAGTGCCCGCGATAGGACTCATAAGTGGATGGCTTGGCCGTGGGTCGGACGTACATCTCCAGCCAGTACATCAGCCAGCAGGAAAGCGCCATATCCTCGCTGAGAACAAAATCATTATAATTCATCATAAACCTCCTATGCTTTGACAGATTTGCATCCTACACGGCGCAAATTTGTCATACCGTTCTCTTGAAAACACAGGAGCTTTATGGTATATTCAAATTGCGGTGCGGCGTTAGCCGTTGTGTAGGTGCCCAAACCACCTCGCAAGCGTACAGAAGCTGCAACTTCTGTACGCCGCCGTTTTTTTGTTTTGACTGGATTTTGGCTTATTCTCGTCGTGACACCATTCACACGCCTGATGTGCGTTTCACCCAGATGTCCGGGGGCAAGCATGGCTTTTTTCTCTTCATGGTACCATTCACACGCCAGCTGTGTGCGTTTCGCCCAGATACCCGCGGGCAAACCCGGCTTTGAACTCTTCGTGGTACCATTCACGCGCCAGCTGCGTGCGTTACGCCCAGATACCCGCGGGCGAGCCCGGCTTTGGTCTCTTCGTGGTACCATTCACGCGCCGGCAACGTGCGTTAAACCCAGATACCCGCGGGCCAATATATCTTATCATGCTGCCTGCATGAGACGAAGACCTTCTTCCTTGATGTTGCGTGCGGCGTTGACGTCGCGGTCGATCCACGCGCCGCAGTACGGGCAGCGGAAGCTGTGCTCGTCCAGCGCGTGGGGACCGAAATTATTCCCGCAATACGAGCAAATCTGCGAGCTGGGAAAGTACCGGGAGATCTGAATGACACGCTTCCCCTGCTGCTCCATCTTTTGTGTGAGCCGACGGCTGAACGTCGGCAGATCGTTGTCGTAGATCTTTGGCGCCAGCCTGGGATCGGCCCGGATCATAGATTTGAAATCCAGTGTTTCCCGGCAAACAGCATCGCAGCTTTTCGCGAGCTCCTCCGCCTTCTTGTACTGCCAGTCGTCACGCTGATTCTCAATGTGTCGCTCGAATTTCACAAGACGGCTTTGGTGCTTCCTCCAGCGGCGACTGCCCGGCTTGAATTGCTTCACGTTTTCCCGGTAACGGAGGAGCTTGTCTCTCGCCTTCTGCCGAAATCCGGGATAACCGCCGCTGTTGCCATCGGAATCCACATACAGGCCATCCTGTTTGTAGTCAATGCCAAGCACCAAATCAGGGTTGATCGGATACGGCGCAACACCCGCATGCTCGAAATAGTAGCTATACATCAGGTAAAACCGCTCTCCACAGCAGTCCGATTTCAGCGTCACCCGAAACACACGAGCATTATCAGGAAGCGGACGGTGAAAAGCGAGACGAACCACGCCAACGCCGTCGATCATAACCTGCGCCGCCGGAGCCGGAGATGCCATCACCTCGAGGGTCTTCGTGTTCCGATAGCGGTTTCTGGGAAGGATCGCCGAGATTTCGCCTGACACGAGCTTCGGAATCAGCTTTTTCACTGTGTTCCTGACAGAGTGTGCCTCCGTTTCGTCCAGCAATGAAGCGAGCGGATATTCGCTGATTGCCGTCTCAAGCTTCGTTCTGTCATTGCCGTTCGAGGCTAACGTGTTGACGACCATTGCGAGCTTGTTAAATCCACTATCAGCCAGATCAAATTTCTTGCAGATTGCATCCTTCTGTGCTTTGTCGGGATAAAGTCGATACACTTCTGTGCGGTATTCTTTCATGTTGCCCTCCAATCTCGCATCAAACAGTTTTGTTTCTTCTTCAAACATTTACATTTGCATTATAACTTAATTCATTTACATTGTCAAGCCCTAATGCAAACTTTTTTGTTTGCATGTCAAAATAATTTGTTGACACTTCACATTTTTTCGTATATACTGTTTTTCGAGGTGAGGCAAATGACAGTGGGTGAACAGGTAAAGATTCTATGCGTCAGAAACGGCATTTCTGTCTCTGAGCTTGCACGCAGACTTGGCAAGACAAACCAAGCATTTGGGCAGAAGCTCAAGCGCGGTACGGTCACCGTGGATGAAATGAAAACTATCGCAGACGCCGTCGGTTGTACTTATGAAGGCGCATTCATCCTGCCAGACGGTAGTAAAATCGAATACTAAAGTAACAGTGCTGTCCCCTCTGCCAAAAATGCAAAGACGGACAGCGCTGTTTTCTTCCCCACGTTTAGAATTGATGTGGAGGCAGGCAAGTTCAAGAAATATCTCTGATGTAAGGGTTAGGCAAAGTCCAAAGATTTGTCCGCACCCCCCTGTGGCGATTTCAGCCGGGCCCGAACAGATTGCCCGCTGTTTCGGGGTCTCCACGGATTTTCTTTTGGGGGAAACGGCGGTCCCGGATCGAAAGAATTATGAGATCGTCGAGCTGGGTCTGTCTGCGCAGGCGGCGCGAAATCTCTATACCGGAAGAGTGTGCGCAGACGTTGTGAATCGCCTACTGGAAAGCCCGTGCTTTGTGGAACTGACCTTCCAGCTGCAGCGCTATTTTATAGGAGAGCTTGCCCAGGGATATGCTGCGCACAACCAGATGCTTTCCACGCTGAGCAGCGCGTTTTTGTCCGGCACGGAAAACAAAACGCCGCCAGGCAGGCGGCGCAGGAGATCGGGCGAAGCAAGCTTCCGGTTTATCAGGCGGATCTGACGCAGATTCAAAATCAATTCCTTGCGGCGGTCACGGAAGTGAAAAAGGAATACACTGTGGACTTCGCTGCGACCCAGGTGATGACGAAGGAGGTCACAGAAAAGATGTTTGCTGAGCTGATCAAGGGGCAGGTCTTGCCGGATGTGAGAATCACGCCGAAGTCCTTTGCGGATGCCGTGACCTCCACGGTTGCCGGCACGGGGGATGTCGATCCCGCTGCGTTTGCTGATTTCCGGGATGTTCTGGAGCAGCTCGCTGCTGTATTCACCGCTCCGCCGAAACCATCGGAAGATGAAAGCACCGGATAAGACCAACGAGGAGCTCTGTGTCCTCGGACAGCAGGGGGATGCGGATGCGGCGGATCGGCTCGTCCGACAGTGTCTGCCGTTTATCCGCAGCAGGCCAGCCGGCTTTGGCTTCGTATGGGATTGGAAGGCAAGACCGCGGTAATGGACCAGGAGGATTTGGCGCAGGAGGGCTGTATCGGCCTGTTGCACGCGATCCCGATTTTCGATTCCGCGCTCGAAATGAAATTCCTGACCTTTGCCGGGAAGCTGATCTATCGCGCTACAATGATTAGATAAGACTGCTTACTGTTCTCATGTTCTTTCCTTCCAGAAACGAGAGGATTAACACTTGCGGCTTGCAAAAAAGAATGGTAAAATGAAAACAACAGGATGTGTAGAGGAATGTTGTTTCCATTCTTCTGTTATCATAGTCACGAAATTGGGAGGACTCGAACATGGCCGATGAAATCAGAGTGTGGGGAATCCATACAAAAGACGATTCTTTGTTTTTGAACGGGAACGTCATTGCAATTGGCTGGCGTGAAATGGGAGATCTTTCTGCCTTATCGCCGACGCGGGACGCCTTCAGAGACAAATATGTCGATGTTTATCCCGATGCAAAGAAAGGCAGCATTGGAACCGGGGCCGGAATGCTGTATCGTTTCCTTTATGAAATCCAGATTGGTGATTATATTGTCTTTCCTTCCAAGATTGATCGGATGATCAATATCGGCAAAGTCGAGGGCGACTATCAATATGTTTCGGACGCTGTGGAATATGTACAGCAAAGGAAAGTACGTTGGCTAAAGCATTTGCCGCGTACTGCCTTTTCACAAGGCGCTTTGTATGAAGTTGGTTCGGCACTGACTTTGTTTGCTGTAAAGAATTATCCTGATGAATTCCTCCACGCTTTGGAAAAAGGGTTCCGAAAAACACCGCAGGAAATTGATGAAAGTGTTGGGCCGACCGCGGATGATATCATTGAAAGCACCAAGGACTTCATTCTAAAGGAGATCAGCCGGCAACTAAAAGGGTATGATCTTGAAGAATTTGTCGCGGATCTTCTGCGCGCAATGGGCTATCGCACAACTGTTTCGCCGCGCGGCGGTGACAGTGGAATCGACATTACCGCATACAAGGATGAGCTTCCCCCGCGTATTCTGGTCCAGGTAAAAAGCCAGGACGGCGATATCAAAGAAGCAACGATCCAGTCTCTGAAAGGCGCTATGCGGGAAGGAGATTATGGTCTGTTCATCACACTATCTAACTACACAAAGAACGCAAAGAAATATTTGGATAATACACCAATCATCCGCGGCATCAATGGAACTGAGCTTGTAGAGTTGATTTTGAAATACTATAACTTACTGAGTGAGCAGTACCGGAAGATGATTCCTTTAAAGAAGGTATTTATTCCAATGATGCAGGGGGCTCAGGAGTAGCTTATAGAATACGCCAAGCAAGTCAAGGAGAAGCTGAAATGAATTATCTTGAAAAGCTGGACGAATGGGGAATTGATAAAGCCAAGCTTACGGATAAAAAGGAACAAACCAGCAAGAAAATACAATACGTTACTGATTATGTTAGCCGCTGGGTCGAAATAAGTGGTGTCCGCAGTGATGTTTTAGGAATCACTTTTGTTGATTGCATGTGTAATGCCGGTGTATATCGGGACGGAGACTGTTGCACTGCAATTGAAGTGCTAAATCTCTTTTATTCTGCAGCAAAAAAGTATCCAACTAAAGCATTCCGCTTAATGTGTAATGACATTGATCGTGAGAAAATCTCCATTCTTAGAACAATTATCAGCAAGAACAGGCAAAACCTCAAAAATGTATTTGTTGAGTTTTCAAATAGAGATGTAAATGATTATCTTGCCTATTTGAACACAAATCCCAATACGGATGGATATAAAGTATTTGGGTATGGCTATTCTACAATTGTCTATGTTGATCCATATGATTTTGGGACTGTACAAATACCAAGATTATCAGACCTTCTGAAAAACCATTATTGCGAAGTCATGTTTAATTTCTTCATTAGCGATTTTTACCGAAATATTAATCAAGATGAGGGAAGAATTCGTAATTGCCTTGGTGGTCAGCTAATAACAGAAAAAGCCCAGATAATACAGTATATGAGAGATATGCTCCGAACAGGACATATAAAGTATCTGTTTTCATATAGTTTTCACATAAAAAACAATGCTGAATTATATGAAATCATTTTTGCGACCCCCAATAAACGTGGACTTGAACTCTTAAAGGAGTCATTGTGGAAAGTGTTTAATGGTGCATCATATCATCGAAACAAAAAAGATCCAAATCAGACCAGCCTGTTTTCAAGTCAAGATTCACAAAAGACAAATATGGACGTTTACGAACGGGAAGCCCAGAGACTGCTTGTCAAACAATTTGCCGGACAATCAGTTTCCTTTAGCAGTATTGAAGAGTTTTTGATTGAAAATACCATGCTTCGTGAATCAGATATCATCACACATGTTCTAAAGCCATTGCTTTTTTGCGGGAAAATACATAAACACGGTATTGTTAGCTCTCGTAACTTTAAAGGAGATCAGTATACAATTGTCTGCGGAGATAGACCATAATGATAAGAAAAACACTAATATATAAAACTGGCGTTGAGTATGGTGACTATACCCTAAATCACGTACTTGGATGCTCACACGGTTGCAAATATCCTTGCTATGCCTTTATGATGGCTAAGCGATTTGGAAAAGTAAAGACATATGACGACTGGACACATCCGGTAATCGTTGAAAACGCAATAGATCTGTTAGATAAAGAATTGCCCCATTTTCGAGATAAAATTGATACTTTGCATCTCTGCTTTACAACCGATCCGTTCATGTATGGTCATGATGATATTGCATCATTAAGCTATCAAATTCTTGAAAAGGCCAATTCTCAAGGTGTACGCTGCTCTATCCTGACGAAAGGCATTCTTCCCTGGAATCTGACCAACCTGCCTCTGGACAACGAGTATGGCATAACTGTTGTGTCGCTTAATGAGCATTTTATTCGAGAATTCGAACCCGGCGCAGCTCCTATTCAGGATCGAATTGCTGCATTACGTGTATTGAGTGATGCTGGAAAGAGAACATGGGTTAGTATCGAGCCCTATCCCACGCCCAACATTATCCAACAGGATTTAGCAGAGATACTTGCTGCAGTTGGATTTGTTGACAAGATTATTTTTGGCAGGCTACACTATAATAAGGCATCTACTGCATTTATCGAGCACAAAGCATTTTACAATGCGTGTGCAGCACAGGTAATTGATTTCTGTCACGCAAATCAGATTGCATATCACATAAAAAACGGCACAATTACCGAAGGATAGCGTTTTTTACTAAAGCAGAGGAAGCTGCAATCATGCGGCTTCCTCTGCTTTGGTGTAATCACTTTATTATCCAAACGCCTTATCCACCAGCGCCTGCAGGGTTCCCTGCTTGGAGGCTTCGGCGGCGTCGGCCTGGACGAAGTTGTGGGTTTCGGATTTCAGGCTCTCGTCAAAGCCCAAGATGTAATTGGTGGCGATCAGGTAGATGATTCGTGTCGGCGCCATGCCGTAGACCTGGTGCTGCAGAATGTGGCGGATGCGCTCTCCCTCGTCAGGGAAGGCGGCTTTCAGACCCTCACTGCGGAACAGGCGTTTGACGATCTCCGTTATATACAGACCGGATTTCATGTACAAATCCGCAAAGGTCTTCGTCGGGTCGTTGAAGCAGCCGGGGTTCTGCTTTTCCAGCTCGTCCACCATCATCTTCACAATTCGTTTCGGCGTAAAGATCTGGTTGGTTTTCTGCGGCGGGATATAGTCAAAAATATCTTCCGTCTTGCTCTCGTCGAAGTAATCTGCCAGCTCCCGGCGCTTGCGCAGAAATTCCCGGACGGAATCATTGAAAACGCCTTCGTCGAACAGATGCCCCTCGTAATGCTCCATCACGCCGGTTTCGGGGTTCAGCTTGTCTCCGCCATCCCGCAGGAAGCGGAATTCGTCTTCTGTGATCCCCGTGACCGCCAGGAAGACGTCGTCCTCCGTATAATCATCGAGATTCGCCAGCGTCAGATTCTCGTCCCCATAAGCCATGAGGAAGGAGGGGATGGTCCTTGCAAAGCCCCGCAGATGGGCCCGAATTTCGTCCTCCACGCTCTTCTTTTCATCCTCCGCTTTCTTCGTCTCCAGGCGTTCAACAAGCTCCTTTGGCTTCTCCTGCATGGTCTTTTTGACCGTTTCAGAAATGCTGTCCGTCAGGGCCTTCAAGGCGTCCTGCATCTCGGCGGCAAACTCTGTCTCCGCCTTTTGGGCCTCCTGCTCTGTCTCCGCATGGCGGCGTTTGGCCTCCAGAGCCGTTTGCGCAATGCGCCGCTGCTGCTCAAAGTCCTCCTTCGCGTGGGTGATTGCGGCTTCGATCTCTTTGCCGGTCTGTTCCTCCAGGCGCTTTTTCGCCTTTTGGGTCATGCCGTAATCATCGGCAATCGGCGCAATGATGTCTTCCGCCACCTTGCCCTTTACCGCCTCTGTGACCGCCTTGATATGCCGAGCCACATCGTCCGCCGCGCTGCTTTCCGCCACGGAGGCCACAGCCGCTTCCAGGTTGGCGGGGATCGTCTCAAAGATCTTGTCGCCGAACAGCTCTCGCGTCTTGCCGATGACGATTTCTTCCTCGGCAACCGCGTTTCCGTCCTGATCCACACGCACGCTGTCCATGGCGTCCAGCTTGCCCTTGTCGCGCTTGCCGCCCTCTTCGTGGGCCGGGGTCAGCTTTTCGATGATCTCCCGCAGGAAGCCTGCAGCGCCGAAAATGCCGCTGATGTTCGCAAACAGGAAATTGGACATAAAGCCATGCCGCACGACCTCCGCGCTTTTCAGCTTGCGGGGAATGGTCAGCACCTGGGCGGCGTCCAGCTCCACCATCTTTCCCTCGTCATCTTCGCCAAGCACAGGGAAGAAGTTCAGCAGCCGCTTGATGTTCTTTTCCCGGTCCTCCGTGGTCCCGCCGGTTGCGGTTTCGCGGATCAGGTTGTTGGCAAACTGGTCATAAATGATCAGGGTCCGGGCCGGGTCAAAATCAAAGAGATAGGCCCGTTCCTTTCGCCAGGAGCGGCCGTCTGCGCTTTTGTAGGAACATGGGTTCTGGGCCCGAAACGCCGCCTGCATATAGGAAGAGGGGCTTTGCATATTGCAGAGCATGAAGACGCCGCTCCATTCGGGAATGGTCACGCCTACGGTCAGCTGTCCCACCGTCAGCGTGATGGTCTTCTCATGGGCCGCGATGGCCGCCTTGACCTTGTCGTAAGACTTTTGCGTCTCCTCCTCTTCGCTCAGCTTCCCGTCTCCGGCTGCCAGCACGATTTCATATTCCGCGAACAGCGGCTTCAGGTCCTCGTCCTCCCGCATGAGCTGGTACAGCGCTTTTGCCGAGGCGACGCGGTTGAGATACCACATCGTGTGGCTGAGCTCCTTCCGCAGCTCCGGCGTGGAGAAGGGATATTTCTCTCCCGTAAACAGCATGCGTAAGAATTTCTTCACGTCGTCCCTGTGCAGGAGCTTTCCGTTGTCGTCGGTGAGGAAAAACTCGTTCAGGTCAAAGGCGGGGTCCACCGCCTCGTCTTCGTCCTCCAGCACGATTCCGCGGCTGAGCTGATCGTAGATCATGGGCCCCAGCTGATAGGTAAACATCAAAAGCTGCGGCAGGTTTTCATAGGGATTGTAGGCTTCCCCGTCCCATGCTCCCTTTGCCTCCTGCTCGTCGGCATAGGACCAGTTGAAGATCTCCTTATCGGAGAATTGGTCGCCCGCAAGCTGCTTGAAGGGGGTTCCCGAGAGGTACAGCGTATGA
>JAEEGL015699012.1_pt1 | contig 24770 bp, 15 predicted proteins | sample 9134231 | NCBI WGS metagenome assembly JAEEGL01 (sample SAMN16246548, study PRJNA631951) | gut metagenome | biome: gut microbiome; feature: rumen; material: fiber-attached | host: Bos | place: Iran: Karaj | collected 2018-10
AATGATAGATTAAGAGAAATAATTGATAAAACAACTCCAATGCTTGAAGCATTTAAAGAAGTAGATAATGTATTACGTCGTGGTGTTCAATCAATCACAGACTTAATAGCAGTAGTTGGACTTGTTAACCTAGACTTTGCTGATGTTAAAGCAGTTATGGAAAAATCTGGAAATGCCATTATTGGTATTGGTATTGGTATGGGAGAAGAGCGTGCTATTGAAGCAGCAAAACAAGCTGTATCTTCACCACTTCTTGAGACTTCAATTTCAGGAGCAACAGATGCAATTATCAATATTACAGGTGGTATGAACTTAACATTATTTGAAGCAGAGCAAGCTGCAGAAGTAGTAAGAGCTGCTGCAAACACAGACATAAATACAATATTTGGATCTGTTATCAATGAAAACTTAACTGATGAAGTAATAGTTACAGTTATTGCAACTGGATTTGATAAAAACAATAAAGCAAAAGAAAAGGAAAAAGAAAAAGAGGTTCCAGTTTCTCGTAAACCAGCTAGTGAACCAATTCAACAAGAAATACCACAACAAATTACTAGAAGAACAAGAAGCGAAACAATTACTCCAGAACTTCAAAAGATTGAAAAACTTGAAGATGATGATGAAGCAGATGGAGACGAAAGTAAATACGATATTCCATCATTCTTAAGACCAAATTATTAATAAAAGGTGATTATATGTTTTTATATATTAATGAATCAAATGATAAAGTTTCAGAATGGATTAATATAATATTATTAATACTATTTGTTGTTTCAATTACATTTACTATTTCAAAATTATTAAACTTCATTAATGGTAATAAAAAAGATAGAAAACCATTATTGAATCGATTAGTTATATGGTCAGTAATAACAGTTATACTTGGAATTATATTCTTTGTATATAATAATGGACGAAACGATATTTCTATGAGTATAGGTGTAATAATAGTAATGATGTTACTTGCATCATTAATAGAAATGATAAGATTTATTATAAAAACAATAATGGCTGATAAAAAGAGTAGAAAAGAACTGTTACATAAGCTATATGTATGGATAGGAATCCTATTTATATGTGGAGCATTATATGCAATATTCTATGCTTCTAAAGGTGCATCAGACCCTTGGGACTATTGGGTAGAACTTTGGAAATAAGTAAAATATAAGAAATCGAGAGATTTCTTTTTTTATTTATATTAATAATAAAATATTATGATATAATTAATATGTAGACTGGAGTGGTTTTTGTGGCAAAAAGAAAAAAAAGGAAAAGGAAAACTGGACTAGAACTTAGGCCAGAGGTTTACGGGATTTTATTATTGATAATAGGAATTCTTGCTATAGGGCCATCATTTCCATTTGGAAAATATCCACTTGGATTTGTAGGAAAAATGGCAAGAGGTTTTTCAGTATTCTTATTTGGATCTCTTGACTGGTTATTCCTTTTGACAATTATTTTTATAGGATTATATCTAATATTCAAAGGTGAAGCACCATCTTTTTGGTCAACTAAATCCATTGGATTAGTATTAGTTTCTATAGGAATTCTAGTACTTATTCATTCAAGTTATTGTATTAATGCAACAGGCGGAGCAGGAGACATTTATGATGCTACATTTACTGATATAGATAAAACTATTGAACTTATTAGAACGGGAGAAGAATTTAATTCGCCAGGTGGTGGAATTATAGGATGTACTCTTGCTATAGGTTTCTTTAAATTATTTGCAGAAACAGGAACAAATATCGTATCATGGATTTTAATAGCAGCAGGTATATGTTTATTCACTGGTTTCTCGATAAAAGAATTCTTACAAAAAGCAGCAGAAAAGAGTAAAGACTTAGTAGTTAAAAACAAGGAGAAAAAGCAAGAAAATAAAGAGAATGAACAAGAAAAGAGCAATGACTCAGTAGTAATAATTAATGATAATGATTCTCCAAAACCAAAAGAAAATGAACCTGCTAATGCTGAAGAGCCAAAACTTGTTATATCAAGTATTGATGAGCTTAAAAAAATGGACAAAGAAGTCAAAGATGAAAATATCGAATCTTTATTAAGAGATGAATATGACGATGAAGAGGAAGAAAAGAAACCTGTAAAAGTATCAAACTATGTTCTTCCAACTTTAAGCTTGTTAAAAGATGTAACTAAAAAAAGTGGAAATGAAAATAATCAAGCAATAATTGAAAAAAATATTAATATTCTTGAAAAAACATTAAGAGATTTTGGAATAATAGGAAAAGTTGTTGAAGTTAATCGTGGACCAGCTGTAACGCAATATGAAATGGAACTTCAAACAGGAACTAAATTAAGTAAATTATTAAGTATTAATAAAGAACTATCACTTGCACTTGCTAAAAAAGATGTAAGAATTGAAGCTCCTATTCCAGGAAAAAGTACAGTAGGAGTAGAAGTACCTAATGAATCGGTATCACCAGTAGCTTTAAAAGAGATACTTGAAAATGTACCTCAAAATAAAGTTAATAGCAAATTACTAGTTGCATTAGGAAAAAATATAATGGGTAAATCTAGATTTTGTGAAATAGATAAAACACCACACTTACTCGTAGCAGGATCTACTGGTTCAGGAAAATCAGTTTGTATTAACTGTATTATTGCTTCTATTTTAATGCGTTGCAAACCAGATGAAGTAAAACTAGTTCTTGTTGATCCAAAAAAAGTTGAGTTATCAATGTACAATGGAATACCACATCTTTTGATGCCAGTTGTTAGTGATGCTAAAAAAGCAAATGTTGCACTTCAAAAAATGGTTGATGAAATGGAAAGACGTTATGATCAACTTGAAGAGCATGGAGTAAGAAATATTGCAGGATATAACGAATGGGTAGAAAAAGAAAATGCAGTAAGAAGTCCAGAAGATAAAATAGAAAAAATGCCTTATATCGTTGTAATAGTAGATGAGTTAGCAGACTTAATGATGGTAGCAGGAAAAGAAGTAGAAGACTCAATAATGAGAATTACTCAAAAAGCTCGTGCTGCAGGAATTCACTTAATTGTTGCAACACAAAGACCATCAACAGATGTTATTACTGGAGTTGTTAAAGCAAACATTCCATCACGTATATCATTCGCTGTTTCAAGTGGAATTGACTCACGTACAATACTTGATGCAGTAGGAGCTGAAAAACTTCTTGGAAAAGGAGATATGTTGTTTTTACCTATGGGTGAGTCATCTCCAGAAAGAATTCAAGGAGCATATGTATCTGATGAAGAACTAGAAAATCTCGTTAATTATGCAGTAGGACAACAAAAAGCTCAATATGATGAAAGATACATGAACTTAGAAGCTGCTAAAGATCAAGGAAATGCTGGAGGAGAAGTTACTTCTCCTGATGAAGAATATGATGATCCATTATATGATGAGATAGTAGAATTTGTAATAAGTACAGGTAAAGCAAGTGCATCTTTACTACAAAGAAGATTTAAACTTGGATATAATAGAGCTGCAAGAATAGTAGACTTGCTTGAAGAAAGAGGAATAATAGGACCACAAAATGGTTCTAAACCAAGAGAAGTACTTGTTAAGCTTGAAGGACAAGAGGAAGAAAGTCAAATGTAATATAAATGGGCTATAATTTAGCCCTTTTTTTGCCAAAAAGGAGGAGATTATATGGCAACACCACATATTGAATCAAAAAAAGAAGACATAGCAAAAATTGTTCTTATGCCTGGAGATCCATTAAGAGCAAAGAAAATGGCAGAAGATTTCTTAGAAGATTATCGTCTAGTTAATACAGTTAGAAACGCTTTTGCATATACAGGAAAATATAAAGGACATGAAATAACTATATTTGCATCAGGAATGGGAATTCCTAGCATGGGAATATATTCATATGAATTATTTAAATTTTATGATGTTGACACAATAATAAGAGTAGGGTCAGCAGGTGCATATACAAAAGACCTTAACTTATTTGATGTTGTATTAGTAGAAGGTTCTTATTCAGAATCTAATTTTGCAAGAAAACAATCAGGAGAAACAAGAAACATTCTATTTCCAAATCAACATGTAAATGCTATAATAGAAAGCCAAGCAAATGAAATGAATATGAAAATAAAAAAAGGAATAGTTCATTGCAGCGAAACATTCTACAATGAAAATGATAACTATCAAGATTTATTAAAAGATTATAATTGCATTGCCGTTGAAATGGAAACATTTTCATTATTTCACAATGCAAATGTATTACATAAAAAAGCTGCAACTGTTTTAACTATTTCTGATAGTTTAGTTACAAAAGAAGAAACAACAAGTGAGCAACGTCAAAATAGTTTTACAGAAATGGTAAAATTAGCCCTTGAATCAGCAATAAAATTATAAAAATGACATTTTAAAGAGGTGATAAAGTGGATTACATCAAAAGAATCTTGCCATCATATAACCTTCATATGATTAAAACAAAAAGATTTAAAACAACATCAATAGAAATATTATTTAGTAGAGATATTAAAAAAGAAGAAATAACAATTACTAATTTTTTATCTTCAATTATGAATTATTCTAATAAAAAATATAATCAAACATGGCGACTAGCACAGAAAGCCGAAGAATTATATGCTGCTAAAATATTTTTTAATAATTATCGTTTAGGAAATCAATATATAACTGATTTCACTATGAAAATATTAAATGATCGCTATGGAGAAGAAGGATTATTTAGCGATTGTATAGACCTTTTAAAAGATATATTATTTTTTCCAAATGTTGATAATGGACTTTTTGATAAAAAAAGTTTTGATGTTGTAATGAATGATGAAAAGTCTCAAATAGAGAGATTAAAAGAAGATAATAGAAAACAATCTATGATACGTCTTTTAGAATTAACTGATGATAAAGCAGAATTTTCATTTAATGCTAAAGGATATCTTGAAGATTTAAATAAAATTAATCGAGATAATTTATATAAATATTACAAAGATTTTATAAAATGCAATAAAATAGACATTTTTGTATTAGGAGATATAGACTTTGATTATGTAGAAAGAATAATAACAGAGAAATTAGTATTTAATGAAAAAAGAATAGAAGATACTTCATTTTTAACAAAAAGAAATAATTTAAGAAAAAAAGTTCAAGAAGTAATTGAGCCTGATAACACGAATCAAGCTAAACTATCTATCTCTTATCGTTTAAAGGACATTACTGAATTTGAAAGAAACTACGTTTTAAGTTTATATAATATTATTTTGGGAGGATCTGCAGATTCAAAGTTTTTTAAGAATATAAGAGAAAAATTTTCTTTATGTTATTACATTTCTTCAACTACATTTAGATTAGATAATTTGTTAACAGTATCATCAGGGATTACTAAAGATAATTATTCTAAAATAAAAACATTAATAGATAAAGAAATGGATGATATGAAAAAAGGTAATATAACAGAAGAAGAGCTAAGCAAAGCTAAAGAATATTATCTTTCAACAATAGATGAAATGCTTGATAATCCATCTCAAATAATAGGTATATATTTTTCAATGGATAAAATTGGTTTAGATGATATTGAAAAAAGAAAAGAAATAATAAAAAATATAAAAATAGAAGATATTGTTAAACTATCTAATAAAATTTTTATAGATACTATTTATCTACTTGGTGGTGATGGAAAATGACAACTAAAGAAATAAAAGGATTAGATATAAAAGTATATAATGAAGAATTAGAAAATGGATTAAAAATTTATTTAATTCCAGTTGAAGATAGAAATAATTATTATGTTGAATATTTAGTCAAATATGGTGCAGAAGTAGAAGAATTTATTTCTAGAAAAACAGGAAAAAAGACTAAGCCACCATTAGGAGTTGCACATTTTCTTGAACATAAAATGTTTGAACAAGAAGATGGACTAGACCCTTTTTCTTTCTATTCAAATACAGGAACGGATGCTAATGCTTCTACAGGATATAGGTCTACTTCTTATACATTAGAAGGAGTTAATTCTCTTGAAGAAAATTTAGACTTCCTTCTAGATTATGTTAATAGTCCTTATTTCACAGATGAAAATGTAGAAAAAGAAAAAGGCATAATAATAGAAGAATTAAACATGTACAAAGATCAACCAGAAAATATCTTATATGAAGAAGGAAATAAAGCTTTATTTAAAAAACATCCAATGAGATATGACATTGGAGGTACTCCAACAACAGTTAAAAAGATTACTAAAGAAATATTATATGAATGTTATGATACTTTCTATCAACCAAATAATGAAGTATTACTAATTGCAGGTTGTTTCGATAAAGATAAAGTAATGAAAGTAATTAAGAAAAACAAAAAATTAAATTCTCGTAAAAATGAACAAATAATTCAAACGTTTAAAGTAAATGAACCATTAGAGGTAAATAAAAAAGAAGTAACAAAACATATTGATAAATTAGTATTTCCTAAATTTGTTTTAAGTATTAAGTCTCCACTTGATCTTTCTTCAAAAGAAGGAATATATAAGCATTTACTATCTATAGATATGCTCTTGCAAATATTATATGGACCATCTTCACTATTTAGAGAAGAAATGTTAGAAAAACAATTATATACGTTATTCTATACTTCTTCAGTTAAAGTAGATTCTTTCTTCTTAGTAGAATTTGTTTCAGAAACAAAATTTCCAAACGAATTTAAAGAATTGGTTTTAAAAGAGTTAAAAGAAAAAGAAATAACTGAAAAAGATGTTGAAAGAATAAAAAAATCTAGAATAGCGCAAGAAGTAATGGAATCAGATAAAGCTTATAAAATATTAGATATGATAGGAAATCATATTATAGATTATGGAGATGTTATTTATAATAAGTTAGATATAATAAGAAATATAACTCTTAAAGATATAAATGAGGCGAGAGAAAAAATATTATTTGATAATTATTCATATACTTTAGGATTACCAAAAAATAATAATTAAGCATACAAATAAAAGTATGCTTTTTATTTGAAAAAAAAGTATTAATAATTTAAAAAAACTATTATCATTTTAGATATGTATGCTATAATAATATAGAAGAATAATATAGAATAGGTGATAGTGTGATTGAGAACTTAGGTAAAATATCAAATATCGACGGAAACTACGTCACAATTGAAATTGATTTTGATGTTACTAAATATGGAAATCTAATGAATGTCCATGTTATTTTTGATGACAGTGTAAAAAAAATAGTAGGTGAAATATTAAAAGTAACAGTAAAACAAATTGTCATAGGAATTATTGGAGAAATAGAAAATGGTGGATTCGTACCAGGTATTAATGTAAAACCATCTTTTGCATCTCGTGTAAGAGTTATTAATCAAGAAGAATTAACATTGATTTTAGGACCTCAAATAGTTGAAGATAGTGAACATATGTATCTTGGTAGATCAGCAATTTATAATGGATACAAAATCCATGTTGGAGTAAATCAATTACTAAGTAACCATTTTGCTATATTAGGTAATACTGGAAGTGGTAAAAGTAGTACCTTTGCAAGAATTATTCAAAATATATTTACAACTTCAAAATATCTTCCAGTAAATGCAAACATTTTTGTATTTGATGCATATGGAGAATATAAAACTGCATTCTCATTCTTGCATAACTTTAATCCGAGTCTTAATTACAAAGCCTATACAACAAATATTAAAACAGTAGAAACTCAAGATGAAAGCTTATTAAGAATACCTTTATGGTTATTAGATGTTGATGACATCGCATTATTATTAGGAGCAACAGAACCAAGTCAATTACCAATAATTGAAAAAGCTTTGAAACTTGTACCTATATTAAAAGGTACTGATGAAGAAGCTATTAAATATAAAAATGATATTTTAGCAAGAGCCCTACTAGATATTTTACAAAGTGGAAAAGATTCTATAAAAATAAGAGACCAAATAACAGCAGTTCTTACATCATTTCAAACTGAGTTATTAAACTTAGATAGTCAAATAATTCAACCTGGTTATGTTAGAACATTAAAACAATGTATTTATGTTGATAACAGTGGAAAAATGCAAGAAATGGAACTTGTTGTTAACTTTATAAAAACATTTGAAATAGAAGGATTAGAAATTCCAAATGCTAAAGGAACAGTAATGTATGATTTATCTGATTTAGAAAGTGCTTTAGAGTTCTCTTTAATATCTGAAGGAGTTTTAAAAAGTGATAAAGTATTTGACTATGCAAATATATTATCAGTTAGATTACATACACTTGCTAATAGTGATTATAAAGAATATTTTAAATATCCAAAAATGGTATCAAGAAATGGATACATAAGAGACTTAATATCTATAGGGGAAAATGGTAAAGCTCAATTAATTGGATTTAATATAAACTATATAGATGATAGAACTGCAAAAGCAATTACAAAAATAATATCTAAAATGGTATTTGAAGTTGCAGTTAATAATGAAAATAGAGGAACGTTCCCATTCCATATAATTATCGAAGAGGCCCATAGATATGTTCAAAAAGATATTGATTCAGAACTACTTGGTTATAATATCTTTGATAGAATTACAAAAGAGGGAAGAAAATATGGAGTTGTTTTAGGTCTTATAACACAAAGGCCTAGTGAACTTAGTGAAACAAGTATTTCACAATGTTCTAACTTCATTGTATTAAGAACATTGCATCCAAAAGATTTACAATATATAAAAGAAATGGTACCAAATGTTACAGATGAAGTACTAACAGTTTTAAAAACATTACAACCAGGAAGCGCAATAGCTTTTGGAAGTGCATTTAAAGTACCAGTATCAGTAAAAATTGATAGACCAAATCCAGGTCCATATAGCCACAATAGTGATGTTGCTAAAATATGGTATGGATTATAAAAGAAATATTTGAAAAATATATAATATGTGTGATAAAATAAAGATAGTTAATCATATATACAATGGAGGATATGAAAATGGCTTTAAAATTTATAGAAAAATTAAAAGGTAATAATAACGAAGTAGAAGAAGACGAAGAAGTATTAGATGATAATGGAGAAATAAGTAAATACGTTAAGAAAGACAACACAATGATTCTTTTAGAACCACGTGCATACTCAGAATCTCAACAAATTGCAGATTACTTAAAAAGTAATTCTTCTGTAGTTGTTAATCTTCGTAGAGTAACACCAGATCAAGCTAAAAGAATAGTAGATTTCTTAAGCGGAACTATATATGCGATTGGTGGAGACTTACAAAAGCTTGGGGGAGGAATCTTCCTATGCACACCTAACACAGTTAATGTTGAAGGAAAAATATCAGATGAAGGTGTAAAAGGAAAAGATAACAAACAAGCTACAAATAAAGCTAAAGGTCAAAATCAAGACGAACAACAACAAGATGAAGACGAATTTAATTGGTAATAAATGAAAAATAAATCAATTTCTAAAGAGTGGGTGATGTACTGTTGGACAAATTCACAATAAGTGAAAGAGGATATAATATTGCACAAGTTAATAGCTTTGTTGATAATGTAATTAAGCAAACAGAAGGTATGCTTGACAAAATGAAAAGACAACAAAAAGAAATAGAAGATTTGAAAAATAATATATATGCATTAGAAAAATCAAATAAAGAGTTGTCATTAAAAACATACGAAGAAAAAAATCACATTATTGCAGAAGCAAGAGCAAATGCATCAAGAATTGTAAATGATGCATTATTAAGAGCAGAAAAAATAGAGCTAAAAGCTGATTCACTTGAAAGAAATATGAGAATATTTAAAAGAAAATTAAGACTTGTAGTAGAACAACAACTAGAAGTAGTAGACGATATTGAAGAACTAGAATTAAAATAGTTCTTTTTTTATCGATAATATAGAGTACTTTTTAAACATAAAAAAACGACTAATTTCTAGTCGTATATTTTTTATTAAGCAGCTTCTTCAGCGTTTACTTTATCAGCTTTTCTTAAAGTTCTTGCTTCTTTAGCACTTATTCTTACTCTAGTACCATCTTGAAGTCTAACAACTTGTAAGTTTAAAGCTTGAGTACTATTAGTTGTATTTAATGCATGAGAACGAATTCTTTTATTTTTATTTGGTTTTCTATTTGATATATTAATAGCCATGATAAGACCTCCTCTTAAATTAAATCACTTGCTAGATAACTTTATCATAAAAATCGTTTTTAGTCAAATATTTTAACGAATTATATTAAAAATTAACTAGATTTAACTAATTTTTGTATATTTTGTCTATCATGTAATCTTGTTACTATTAAATCAGGATAATCTGTTATATAAATAACATCTTTATAATAATCTCCTAAAATATCTATTATTCTATCTAATTCTTCAGTACTATTTATCGTCCAAATAGCAACTAATTTACCTTCGTTCATTGAATTTTCTATAATTTCTTTAGTAACTAATGAAGATTTTATTCCAATCCTTTGAAATTCATTAATTCTTCCTATGTCTTCTTTTTTACTAATTAATCCCATACAATTAAAATCAGTATTATCTTGTAAATATTTAATTCCGTCTAAATCTAAACTTTGAAAAATAATATCACCAGTATCAGTATTATCAAGTGAATTAACTAAAATATTTGTAAAAGTTTCAATATCATTATTAAATTTTAAATCTAATAAAACTTTTTTATCTTTACAACATGCAAGACCTTCTTTTAATGTTGGTATTTTGTATTCTCTTGCAAATAGGTTACTCCATCTAAGAGCTTTAAGCTCTTTTTCTTTATCAAAAAAAGAGAAAGGTCTATAAGTAGAAATATATACAAAGGACTCATTTTTTAATTCATCATAATTTATATTTGAAATTTTATCAAATCCATTTGTTGTTACTACTTCATCATTATGCGATAAAACAATAACATTATCTTTAGTTAGTCTAGCATCCATTTCAATATAATCAATATAATCTTTATTAGATGCTAAAACAAAAGATGGACTAGTATTTTCTATTTCTAAAGAAGAGAATCCTCTATGAGCAGTTATAGAAAAGTCATCAGTAACTATAGTATCTGAATATGTTTTTATATATTCTGAATAATCTAAAGCTTTTTTTCTATTAATTTTATAAGAAATACCAAATGCAGTCATAACAATTGCAGTAGCAAAAATAATTATTCTTTTCTTTTTCATATGAACCTCTTTTTATAGTTTAAAATAATTAGTTCTTTTTTGTTATATTATAAATGATTTATATAAAAAGCACATTAAATAATTGATTTATAAATAGGTATTTTAACATACTAATATGTTATAATACAAGTGAAAGGAGAGTTCTATTATGTACACACCATTATATGTTAAAAGTAACTATACATTTTTATCTAGTTTAGTAAGAATAGATGAATTAATAAAAAGATGTTTAAAAGATAATATAACAGAAGTTGCTTTATGTGATGATAACATGATAGCAACTATGTACTTTTATAAAGAATGTAAAAAAAATAATATAAAGCCAATAATAGGAATAGAAGTAAGAATAGATAATAAAAGTATTCTATTGTATGCAAAAAACTTTAATGGATACAAAAATTTATTAAAAATAATTACTTTAAAAGATGAATTAACAAAAGATATATTATCAACATATAAAGATGACATTATTTCTATTGTTCCATACGATAGTATAGAATTATATAAAACTATAGATAATATATTTCTATTATCATATATTGGAGTATCAAATAAAGAAGAGGAGTTATTATCTAGTAAAGAAACTAATAACTTGGTATTTATAAATAAAATATTATATTTAGATAAAAAAGATAGTGATAAATATAGATATTTAATTATGATGAGAGAAAAAAAGAATATCATGGATGACATTGAATACTTTGATAATCTTAATTATCTTTTAGAATACAATGAAATACTAAATATAGTAAGTGAAAGAGTAATAAATGAAACGAAGAAAATAAGTGAATTAATAAATTTTGAACTTCCAAAAAGTGATAATAGAATACCACATTTTAATAATAAACTTGATTTACCAAGTGATGATTATTTAACAAAATTAAGTATACAAGGATTAACATTAAGATTAAAAAATAATATTACAGAAGAATATAAAACAAGATTATTATATGAATTAGATGTAATAAAAAAGATGAAGTTTTCTGATTATTTCTTAATAGTTTATGACTTTGTTAAATATGCCAAAAAGAATGGAATATTAGTTGGACCAGGAAGGGGAAGTGCTGGAGGAAGTTTAGTAGCATATTCTCTAGGAATAATAGATGTAGATCCTTTAAAATATGATTTATTATTTGAAAGATTTTTAAATGCAGGAAGAGTAACTATGCCTGATATAGATATAGATTTTCCTGATATTTATCGTGATCAAGTAATCAGCTATACAAGAGAAAAATATGGCAATAAAAAAGTAGCAGGTATAGTAGGAGTAGGAACATTAAAAGCTAAGGCAGTACTTGACGATGTTGCAAGAATACTAAAAGTTGAACAAAATAAAGTAGATAGATTAAAAAGATTTATTGAATTGAATTCTGAATTAAAAGAAGTTTATAAAAATAATGAAGAATTTAAAAATATAATAGATAATGATGATAGATTGACTAAATTATTTGAATTAGCAAAATACTTTGAAGGATTTCCAAAAAATACAACAGTACATGCATCAGGAATAGTAATTGCTGATGAAGACTTAGATAATATAGTTCCTCTTATAAAACAAGATGGTGTATATATTGCATCATATGAAGGTGTATATTTGGAAGAATTAGGCCTTTTAAAAATGGATTTCTTAGGAAATAGTAATCTTACAACAATTATGCAAATAATTGAAAGTATTAAAGAAAAAGAAGGAAAAGAAATAAACTTTTTAGATATTCCTTTAGATGATCAAAAAACTTTAAAACTTTTTTATAACGTATTTACTAACGGTATATTCCAGTTTGAAAGTGATACCATGAAAAACCTATTAAAAAAACTTAAAATAACAAGTTTTCTAGATATAGTTGCAGCAGATGCTTTAGTTAGACCTGGACCTGATACTGATACATATATAGAAAGAAAGAATAATAATATTAGAATTAATTATCCAAATGAAGATTTAAGAAAAATACTTGAACCAACTTATGGAGTTTTAGTATACCAAGAACAAATAATGCAAATAGCTAATGTCATGGCAGGATTTTCATTACAGGAAGCAGATACATTAAGACGAGCAATGTCTAAGAAGAAAAAGGACTTACTTAAAGTTCAAGAAGAAAAATTTATTGAAGGATCAATAAATAGAGGATATGACTATAAAACAGCAAAATCATATTATGATGATATTCTATCTTTTGCAGAATATGGTTTTAATAAATCTCATGCTGTAGCATATTCAATAATTGCATATAAAATGGGATATTTGAAAGTTCATTATCCAAAATATTTTTACTTAAATATTTTATCTATGATTATAGGAAAAGAATCAAAAACATCTGAAATACTTAGAGAAGCAAGATCAATAGGAGTAAACTTCTTATTACCTGATATTAATAAAAGTACTGATAAATATGAAATAACAGAAAATGGTATTTTATTCCCATTATCTAATATAAAAAATATTGGTCTTAGCACTGCAAGTATGATTGTAAAAGCAAGAAATAATAGTTTTAAAGACTTGTTTGAATGTTTAACAAAACTAACAGAAATTGATATAAATAAAAAAGTAATAGAATCATTAATATATGCTTCATGTTTTGATTCTTTTGGATATAACAAAAAAACATTAATTGAAAACTTGGATAATTTATTAACTTTTGCCTATATTGCTAAGGGTATGCCTTTAGATATGGTAGAACATCCTGCAATAGAAATTAAAGAAGAATATGATAATTCTTTCTTAATGGAAAAAGAAAAAGAATTATTTGGTTTCTATTTAAGCTATCATCCTACAAATAAATATAAAGATAAATACAAAGTAACTGATTTAAATGATATAGGAAACCATATAGGTAAAATAATAGATACAATATCATTAGTTGAAAAAATAAAAGTGCATAAAGATAAAAAAGGGAACAATATGGCCTTTATTACCGGTAGTGATGAACTAAATACAATTGAATATATTGCATTTTCAGATGAGTATGCCTCAATAAGTAATTTAGAAAAAGGTAATATACTATTAGTACAAGGGAAAGTAGAAAAGAGAAACAATCTACAAATAATTATTGAAAAAGCTAAAATTATTGGGTAATTTAATACACAATGTGATATATTAATATATAGATAAATATTGGTGGTGAGTACATGAATATACAATTTATAGTTAACGACTATTTGCTAGCATGGAATTTATTGTTTAGGCCTTCAATATCAGAGGAAGTACAAAAATTAAAAGAACGTCTTTATAAAAATTATCCTAAAGAATATATGAAGTTAGAAAAAGAAAATGTAGAAATACTTAAATATACAAATGACTTTATAGCAGATGACGATACAATATACAATTTTGTTTTTGAAAGTGATGAATTCAAAATAATAAAAAAACAAACAGATAAATATAGAAGATTTTTAATGAAAATATGGGATGCTAATCAAAAAATAATCCAATCTACATTAAAAGAATTATTAAGATTTAAAATAGAGAACAACTATCAAGTATTAGTAATACATCCATATTTTGATAATGTAGAATATTTAAAAAAGAATCCTAAGAAAAATATTGTGTGGGGAAAAAAAGAAGATACAGAAGATGGTCTAAAAGCTGTCATAAGAGTGATATTTACTGCCTTAAAATATGAATTAAATGATTTTCACGATGAAAACAAAGAAATAGTTACAGCACTAGAAGATTTACTTGTAACAAATGAATTATATACGAGAATAACTGGATATTCTAAATATGAAGAAGGAATAAAAAGACTAAAACTTCTTAAAAGACAACTATATCCTTATTGGTTGATGTATCAAGGAGCAGATAGAGAAGAATTAGTAAGCTACATGATGCGTGATAAATTGCCATTTGATATTGATAAATATCCAATAGAAAAAGGACTTAGAAAATTAGACTTTAAAGGATTTATAGATTTTTGTTGCATGAATCAAAGAACAATAATAAGACTTAATGAATTAGATAAAATATAAATTATAGAGAGGTTTAAATATGAATGATAAACTACTTAAAATAATGAATAAAATCAACCTAGATGAATCATATTTCAACTTCTTTTTTAATGCCAAAATATTAAAAAACAAAATAGATGATTTGACTAATACAGTATATATAGAACTATCAAATGAATGTGATATACCATTTGAATTATATGAAGAATTAAAAAATAAATTCTCTCTATTTTTTGATGGAGCAAAAATAGAATTAAAAATAACTAATAATAAAGAAATATCAGAGCATTTTAAAAAGAACTTCTCTAAAGTATTAGAAGAAAGTTATGAACTATTACCTAATATAAAAGCTTTAGAAGAAAAAATAGAAATAATTGGAAATTCATTAAATATAAATGTTGTTAATGAAAGAGAAAAGAAAGATTTAGAAAAAGAATTTGAAACATTAAAAAAACTATTATCTAAATATGGAACAACTTTCACTTATCAATGTGAAATAGATGAAAAAATAAGTAAAGATTTAGCAATACAAATAGATAACGAATCAGTTAGCATTATGTCTAAGCCATATGTACATCATGAAGAACAAAAAACAAATAGTTTTCCAAGAAGAAGAAAAAAAGAACTAGATGAAAGAACTATTTTCGGAAATATGATTAAAGAAGATGAGGCTATAACAAAAATAAGCTCTATAGTAGGAGAAAATCCTGAAATAGTAATAGAAGCTAAAGTATTTGGTATAGAAGAATTTGTTCCTCAAAGTAAAGCATTTAAAATATTAACTTTAAAAGTTACAGATAATACTGATAGTATTTTATGTAAAATATTTGTTCGTGATGATGAAGCTTATGAACTGTTACTAAAAAAAGCTAAACCAGGTACATGGCTTAAACTTAAAGGAAATACAAAATATGATGAATATTCGAATAATGAATTAGTACTAACTGTTTATGATGTTTATGAATCAGATAGAAAAGATACTAAGTTTAAAGATGATGCTGAGGTAAAAAGAGTCGAATTACATGCTCATACTATGATGAGTCAAATGGATGGTGTTAGTAAACTAGATCTTGATAAGCATACTTGTGAGTTAGTAACTAATGCAATAGATGCAGGATATTCTGCAGTAGCAGTTACAGATCATTCTGGATGTCAGGCTTTTCCAATTGTATTTGAACTAATAACAGGATATAACAAAGGAGAAATAAAAAAATTAAAGGCAAAAAAAGAAGAAATAGAAACAAAATTGAATGAAGAAGAAAACCAAGATCAAAAAGAATTATTAAATCATGAACTTGAAGAAGTAAAAAGTGATATAGAAAACTTTAAAAAATTTAAAGGTTTGTATGGGACTGAATTAACACTTGTTGATGATACTATAAACATAGTAATTAGACCAACTAATTTAGATTTATTATCAACAGAATATGTTGTATTTGATACAGAAACAACAGGATTTAATGCTGCGGGTGGAGATCAAATGATTGAAATAGGTGCAGTTAAAATAAAAAATGGTGAGATAACTGATACCTTCGATGAACTAATTGATCCAAAGCGCCATATACCTGATAACATTACCGAAATAACTCATATAACAGATGAGATGGTAAAAGGAAAACCAAGCGAAGAAGAAGTAACTAAAAAGTTTTTAGAATGGGCAAAAGATGCTCCGATGGTTGCTCACAATGCTAAATTTGATATTTCATTTATAGAAATGTCTATGAAAAAATATAATTTAGGAGAATTTAAAAATACTGTAATAGATACTTTAGAATTATCAAGAACATTAGATCAGGGGTTTGCAAGGCATTCTCTTTCTGCGTTAGTATCAAGATATAACGTAGAATTTGATGAAGAAGGTCATCATAGAGCAGATTACGATGCTGATGGAACAGCTAAAGTATTTCATAAAATGTTACTAAAACTTACTAATCAAAACTATAAAACCATTAATGATTTAGATAAATTAATATCAAAAGATGAAATACACAAATTTGGAAGGACTTTTCACTTTAATGCAATTGCATTAAATAAAAAAGGATTAAAAAATTTATTTACAATAATATCTCTTGCTAATACAGTTTATCTATATAAAACACCAAGAATATTAAGAAGTAAACTTGAAGAACTTAGAGAAGGCTTAATAATAGGAAGCGGTTGCTATAATTCAGAAGTATTTATAGAAGCAAGAAGTAAAGAAGGAGAAGAATTAACCAACATAATTAACTTTTATGATTATGTTGAAGTACAACCACCAGAAGTATATAGTCATTTGATACAAACAAGTGATTTTAAAGATGAAAATGAGCTTAAAGAACATATTAAAAAAGTAATATCTGCAACAAAAGAAGCAGGTAAAATTATAGTAGCAACTGGAGATGTGCATCATTTCTTTAAAGAAGATAAAATATATCGTGAAATAATAATAAATCAGAAAGTACCAGGAGGAGGTCGTCATCCTCTTGCCAAAAAAGAGATAACAGAAATACCATCACAACATTTTAGAACTACTAATGAAATGTTAGAAGACTTTAGCTTTTTAGGAAAAGAACTAGCATATGAAATAGTAGTAGAAAATACTAATAAAGTTGCTGATATGGTTGAAGAATTTGAAGTAATTCCTGATACTGGTGGAATACCATTCTCTCCACGTGTTAAAAGTGATGATGGAGAAAGCTATTTGGATTGTCCACAAGTAGTAACAGACTTAGTATTTAATAAAGCTAAAGAATGGTATGGAGATCCCTTACCATATAATATTGAAGAACGTATAGCTAAAGAATTATATGGAGATATAGTTTATAACACTTATAGTGCAATAATAAAAAAAGAAGACGAAAATATTAGTGATGAAGATTTCAATAAAGAAGTATTTAAAAGAATTCATGAAACAGTAGCAAGCGGTTTTGATAAAGTAAAAGAAGAAATATCTAAATTCTTAAAAGAAAATTGGAAAGAAGAAGATGGAGAATTAACAGATGAATCTTTAAATAAAAAATTAAAAAAAGAATTAGGAGGAATAATTGGAGGAGGATTTGATCCAATTTACCTTATCGCGCAAAGACTTGTTAAACACTCAAATGATGATGGTTATCTTGTTGGTTCACGTGGATCTGTAGGTTCGAGCTTCGTAGCAAGTATGATGGGTATTTCTGAGGTAAACCCTTTAGCACCACATTATAGATGTACAAATTGTAAAATGAGTATCTTTGATGATGATGAAGGAAAAGCATTAGGAGCAACTTATAATTCAGGATTTGATTTACCAGATAAAGAATGTCCAAAATGTCATATTCCAATGCTTAAAGATGGACAAGATATACCATTTGCAACTTTCTTAGGTTTTAATGCTGATAAAGTACCTGATATCGACTTGAATTTTAGTGACCTAAATCAAGCTTCAGCCCATGAATATACAAAAGTATTATTTGGAGTTGATAATGTTTATCGTGCTGGAACTATTGGTACAGTTGCAGATAAAACAGCAATAGGATTTGTTTTAGGATACTTTGAAGATAAAATAATGGAAATAATAACAGAAATTGCAAAAAGTCTTGAAAAAACACCTGAGGAGTTATTATCGATAGATAAAAAAGAAAAAGTAAATCTAATAGCAAAAAAATTCTTGTTAATGCAAGAAAACATAAGAAAAGATGTACCATCTAATATTGAAGCTAAATATGATGAAATGGTAAGAAAAGTAAAAGAATACTCAAGCGTTAGAAATGCTGAAATAGAAAGAATATCTTTAGGATGTGTAGGAGTTAAACGTACTACAGGACAGCATCCAGGTGGAATAGTAGTTGTTCCAGACTACAAAGATGTTGCAGATTTTACACCATTCCAGTATCCTGCTGATGATCCAACAAGTGCTTGGAGAACAACTCACTTCTCATATCATGCTATTGACCAATGTTTATTAAAACTTGATATTCTAGGTCATAGTGATCCAACACAACTTAGAATGATTCAAGAGTTAACAAAAACAGATATATTAAAAGTGCCAATGGATGATAAAGAAACAATGAGTATCTTCTCATCAACAAGAGCATTGGGAGTTACAACAGAACAAATACTAAATGAAACAGGAACATTAGGAATTCCAGAATTTGGTACACCTTTTACTATTTCGATGGTAGAAGAAACAAAACCAAAAACTTTTGCAGAACTTGTAAAAATATCAGGTCTTTCTCATGGTACTGATGTTTGGTTAGGAAATGCACAAGAATTAATAAAAAATAAAGTAGTACCTTTTAGTGAGGTAATTGGATGTCGTGACGATATAATGGTTTATTTAATATATCACGGATTAGCACCTATAAAAGCATTTAAAATAATGGAATTTGTCCGTAAAGGAAAAGCAAGTAAGGATCCTGAAACATGGAAAACTCATAAAGAGACAATGGAAAAAGCAGGTATTGAATCTTGGTTTATTGATTCTTGTGAAAAAATAAAATACATGTTCCCAAAAGCACATGCTTGTGCTTACGTAACAAGTGCTTTTAGAATAGCATGGTATAAAGTACACATGCCAGTATACTTTTATGCTTCATGGCTAACAAGTAAAGCAACTGATGTTGATGTTGAATCCATGATGAAAGGATATAATGAAATAAGAGAAAAAATAATAGAGATTCAAACTAAAGGATATGATGCAACTAACAAAGAAAGTGGACAACTTGAAAGTTTGAAAGTTTCTTTAGAAGCAACTGCAAGAGGAATAAAATTTATTCCAATAGATTTGAATAAAAGTGAAGCAACAACTTGGGGAGTAAAAGATGAAACTAGTATCTATCCACCATTTTCAGCAATAGATGGACTTGGTGACACTGTTGCTAAAGCCATTGTTGAAGAAAGAGAAAAACATGCTTTTACAAGTATAGAAGACTTACAAAAAAGAGCAAAAATATCTCAAACGTTAATAGATAAATTAAGAAAAATGAAAATATTAGATGGTTTAGATGAATCAGACCAATTATCATTATTCTAAAGACATTTAAATAGAGACGAAAGTCTCTTTTTCTTTACTTTCAACACTAATTATGGTATAATATATGCGTTTTTTTAAGGGGGAAATGTAATGAAATCATCGTATGATGATAAAGCAAGTAGTATAGAAGAAATAAAAGAATTTTTGAATAAATATTTACCATATTTTAAAATATTAAATGTAACCGATGAACAATATGATGAGATATTTAACAAAATTATTGAGGAAATAAAAAAAGATTGTAACGGAAACATTGAATTTAATAATCGTATAAAGAATAAAATAAGAATTTTATTATCCCAATATATTTCTAGTTTTGAAGAATCAAATAATAATGATTTTGAAGATTCTTCTAATGATGTTACATTATATCTAAAAGAAATAAATAAAATACCATTATTATCATTAGAAGAAGAAATAGAGTTAGCAAAAAGAAAAGAACATGGGGATAAAGAAGCATTAGAAAAACTAGTTGAACACAACTTAAGATTAGTTGTAAGTATTGCTAAATATTATCAAGGAAAAGGATTAGATTTACTTGATTTAATTCAAGAAGGTAATTTAGGATTAGTAAAAGCAGTAGAAAAATTTGAAGTAGCTAAAGGAAATAAAATATCTACTTATGCAGTATGGTGGATAAGACAATCAATAGTAAGAGCTATTTATGATAAAGGAAGATCGATAAGAATTCCTGTATATATGCAAGAAAAAATATATGATTTTAATAAAAAGTGTGAAGAATTAGAAAGATTGCATAATAGGCCTTTAACAGAAAGTGAATTAGCTAAAGAATTAGATATGCCAGTTAGTACGATTAGAGAATATAAAAAAAATCAAGATGGACCATTAAGCCTTAATAGTCATTTTACTAATGAAGAAGGAACTATTGATAGTGAATTTGGAGAACTTGTATCATCAGAAGAAAATGTAGAAGATTCTTTCAGTAAAAAGAATTTAAATCAAGAAATAATGGAAATATTTGACATTGCAAAATTAGATGAACGTGCAAAAAACATAATTATTTATAGATTTGGACTTGATGGAAAACCAAAAAGAACACTTGAAGAAATAGCAGCAATTTATAACGTATCAAAAGAAACAATTAGACTAATTGAAGCAAAAACACTAAGAAAATTGAAAGCTTATACTAAAAATTATTTTTATGATGATGAAAAAAAAGATCAAAGAATACCAGAAATTGTAGAAGAACAACCTGATAGATTAATTCAATTAGGAAGTGTAGATATGATTAAACAATATTCTACTCAAAAATTATTTGATTTAATGAATGAGAAATATAGTCTTTCAAAAAAAGAAGTATATATTTATTGCTTAAGATGCGGCTATATTGATGGAAATAAAAAATTTGAAGAACAAATAGCAGAAATATGTAAAATATCAAAAGAAAATGTTTCTAGAGTTATAAAAAAAGTATTATCAATAGCTAATAAGAGTAGATTATCTCGTAAACTTCTAACTGAATTAATGAATAGAATACATTCAAAATATAATACATTACCAATATCTCATGAGAAAGAAGCCCAACCAATTTATAGAATACTAGGTTGTACTAAACAAAGATATGAAAGTATCTTATATTTATTAACACAAGAAGAAAAATACTTATTGGATAAAAGAAATGGTGCTGATATTGATAAACCAGTATCTACTCTAGATAAAGAAGAAATAAACCAATTTGAAAAAAGTGTTATTCCTATATTAAAAAGATTAATTAATAGTTCGTTATATAGAGAAAAAAGAAAAGAAATGTTAAGAGGTGATAAAATGGAAAGTTTAGATATAGATACAATAATTGCTTTAGAACAAAAAAAGATAACAGATATCGATTTATTAGATACTAAAGAAGTTGCAGGATTACTTAAGACTGATGAAGATCATGCTAGAGAAGCAATAAAAAGAGCTCTTATAGAAACAAAAGAAGAAGTTTCTAATCAAACTGTTGAAGAGCAAAATACTAAAAAAATGTCATAAAGACATTTTTTTATTTTACACTCATAAACTTTTGACATTTATCCCAAAATTTTTACATATTTTTATAATATACTTTATTTATCAAAAGGAGATGAGTATATCGAAGAAGATAATAATGGACAATTAAATATTGATAATTAATAGCAAATGCTATTTAAAATTTATATAAAATAAATTATTATTGCTATAAGCAATATAAAATGATAAAAAAGAAAGGAGAAAGCTTATAGAGTAGAAAAATAATAAAAATCTTTTATAGAAACGGAGGAATGCTTATCGAATGCTTGATAATCATAAAAAATAAGAAAGGAGCATGCCTATAGGATAGTAAAAGAAAAATAAGGAAGGAAGTAATTTCAAAAGAAATTTAGATATATTAACGAAAGTCGGGTAAAATCCGACTTTTTATTATGTTATTTTGTTGAAAAAGTTAATAAATGAAGTATAATACTAATATGTGTAATAAGGAGGTCGTATGAATAATCAAAATACTATTAATGATATTAGAAGTAAAATAAACATTGTAGATTTAATTAGCGAATATGTACCTCTTACAAAAAAAGGACAGTATTTTTGGGGGATATGTCCTTTTCATAATGATAAGAATCCTTCTATGAGTGTAGATGAAAAAAGACAAACTTATACATGTTGGAGCTGCCATAATAGTGGTAATGTTTTTAATTTTGTAGAACAGATTGAAAACATTTCTTTTAGAGAAGCTTTAAAAAAATTAGCTGATAGAGTAGGAGTAAAACTTGAAGGATATACAAGTGAATCAAACTCAAAATTTAATAAATATTATGAAATATATGATTTAGCACAAAAATATTATCAATTGATGCTAAATACTGAAAAAGGAGAAAAAGCTAAAGAATACTTAAAAACAAGAGGAATAGATGCTGATACTATTAAAGAATTTGGTATTGGTTTAGCTCTTGATGATAAAGATAAACTTGTAACATATTTAAAAGAAAAAAAGTATGATATAAATACTCTTAATGATTTAGGACTTGCCAATAACGATATAGATACTTTTATAAATAGAATTATATTTCCCCTAGATGATAGGAATGGAAGAACAGTAGGATTTTCTGGTCGTATATATGATAACTCAAAAATGAGTAAATATATGAATACCAAAGAGACTCCAATATTTAAAAAAGGAACATGTTTGTACCATTATAATGCTTCAAAAGAATTTGTAAGAACTAGTAAATATGTAATTGTAATGGAAGGATTTATGGATGTAATAAGAGCTTCCACTATTGGAATAAAAAATACTGTAGCACTTATGGGAACAGCTTTGACAGAAGATAACATAGCTCTTTTAAAAAAATTATCTTTAAATATATATTTATGTCTTGATGGAGATAAACCAGGGCAGGATGCTGACCTACATAATGGAGAATTATTAGAAAAAGCTGGATTTAATGTAAAAGTTGTAAGATTAACTGATGACGAAGATCCTGATTCATACATTTTAAAAAATGGTAAAGATAAATTTACTGCGTTAGTGGAAAATGCTGTAAATTACAGTGATTTTAGAATAGATAAGCTAAAAGAAAATGTAAATTTTGAGAGTGATATAGACTTATCAAATTATGTAAATAATGTAATAAAAGAAGTAGCGACAATAAATGATGAAATTAGATGTGAAATAATACTCAAAAAACTTGCAAATGAAAATAATTTGAGTTATAATACACTAGAAAAAAAATTAAATGAGTACAAAAACCTTAGCGAAGAAGAGAAAAAAAAGATAGATAATAACATTATAACGAGAAAAGATGTAAAGAAAGACAAATATCAAAGAGCATCATTAGAATTTATTTATTATATGCTTGTAAATCCTAAAGTAATAAAAGTATATGATAGTAAAAAAATATATTTTATTGATTCTTTATGTCGTAATCTTGCTGCAGAGATTAGTTATTATTACCATGAGTATGGAGATATCAATATAGCTGATTTTTATACTTATTTAAATGATAAGAAAGAGTTGCTAGGTATCTTTAACGAAGTCCAAAGTCTTAATCTTGCTGAAGAAATAAGTGATATGACAGTCATGGAATATGTCAAAGTTATAAATGATTATAACGTAAAACAAGAGATAAAGAAATTAGAAGAATTAATGAGAAAAGAAACAGATGAGACTGAAAAAATAAATATATTGGAAAGAATAAGGAAACTTAGAATTGGGGAGTGAAACTATGATTGGAGAAATCAAAACTATCGACGAAAGAAAAAAATCACTAATTGAAGCAGGTAAAAAGCAAGGATTTGTAACTTATGAACAATTAGTTGAAGAATTAAAAGGATTAGATGTTGATAGTGATACACTAGATGATTTATATAACACACTTGTAGAAAACAGTATCGAAATAATAAGTGAAACAGCAGATAATGGAACAGATGATGATGATCCAACTGGACTTATTGTTGAAGACTTAACAATGTCTAAAGACATAAAAATAAATGACCCAGTAAGAATGTACTTAAAGGAAATAGGTAGAATAAACCTATTAACTAGTGATGAAGAATTTGAATATGCTAAATTAGCAGAACAAGGTGACGAATATGCTAAAAAAATGTTAGCAGAATCAAACCTAAGACTTGTTGTTAGTATAGCAAAAAGATATGTTGGACGTGGAATGTTATTCTTAGATTTAATTCAAGAAGGAAACATTGGTCTAATGAAAGCTGTAGATAAATTTGATCCATCTAAAGGATATAAATTTTCAACATATGCAACATGGTGGAT
>JAEEGL011360724.1_pt1 | contig 24768 bp, 18 predicted proteins | sample 9134231 | NCBI WGS metagenome assembly JAEEGL01 (sample SAMN16246548, study PRJNA631951) | gut metagenome | biome: gut microbiome; feature: rumen; material: fiber-attached | host: Bos | place: Iran: Karaj | collected 2018-10
CTCCTGCACCTTCCTCGGCAGTACTGGTCCAGTAGGAGTTGCCGTTGGTGTCGTCTGTATTCAAGATTGCATTATCTTCTGCTCCCGCGGCTTTCAGCATATCATCAAACCTTTTACGGGCAGCGGTTTCTTCAGCCTTCAGCGTGCTGACTGTCGCAGCGACGAAAGCAGGATCGCTGTGGGAAATTCCGTTGTAGATGTCGAACAGCTGCACGAGCTCGTCGCGGGCGGGAAGGTACCAGCCTTCGCCAAGCTTGTCGCAGAAATCGGCCGCCTGATAGACGTTCCTGTCGCGGGCGACGAGAGCGGCCGTGTTGGCAGCGCCGTTGACATAGCTGCCGGCCCCTTCGACGGAGCTGTCGACGTCGGACCATTTCAGGCCGGTGGTCCTGTCAAGGGAAACAGCCTTTCCAACGGTGGGATTGGAAGGATCGACCCAGTAAATGACGCCTTTGCCGTCCTCAGTCTTGGTTCCGACCTTCAGGGCGCCGGATACGGCCGCGGCCTGGGTGACGGTAATCGTCACGGGCTCGAGCTTGCCGGCGGTGACAAGAACTTCTCCGGTGCGGGATGCACCCGTTTCGTTCTTCGTGTAGGTTACGGTGATGCAGCGTGCGAGGACCTCGGCGCTGAGCCAGCTTTTCGCCTCCCCCTGGACCTCGGCCACAGGGGTGACATTCTCGCATTTCATGTAGATGTCAGTGCTTCCGGCCTCTCCGTCCGCGACGGTAACCTGGGCACTGCCGGTAAGGGTGAAGGATTCAACCTTTCCCTCCTCTTTTTCCTGGCAGGACACTCCGATCAGCGCGACGGCGGCCAGTGCAAAAAATGCAAATTTCTTCATAATGTCAAGTATTGAAACTTACAAATATAATAAATAATCAGTTCTTGTCGCCGGTCCATTCCCACATGGTCTCGAGGCCTTCGTAGTGGAAGACGTCGATGCCGCGGAAGGAGCTCTTGGTCGCCCCTTTCTCCAGCAGGTAGCGGGAAGTCTCGAGCAGATAATCCCATCCCTTTGGCTGCAGGGAGGCACTGTCCACGTTGTTCATAGCCGTCTTGTAGGCGATGGAGACGGACTTTAACTTGCCGGCGGCATTGAGGACCGGCTCGCAGTTGCTCCATATGGATTCCTTGGTGGAGAGGTAGGCCATTATTATGACCCAGTCGCAGCAGGCGAGGAACTGGGAGGTACTTCCGTACTCGAGTTCTCCGTTGTCATAATACTTCTGGTAGGAGTAGGATATGGCCTCGCTCAACTGGAGAGCCGCGGAGTGCAGGCCGTTCCCGGCACGTGTCAGCACCTCGAGGCCGAGGCGCAGGAGCTGGTCGTTGTCCTTGCCCTTGCCGTAGTTGTTGGTGCTGTCCCATTTGTACTGCAGGCCCGAGACATCCTTGGCGGTGTGGACCTCCAGGTCCGCGTTGATGCCGTCGAACTTCTCGGCTGCCGTGACTTTACTGTTGTAGGTGGTCACGAGACTCACTTCGGAATCCACGTTCGAAGGCTTGACGAGAAGGTTGTTGGAAGTTATCCTCAGCGCCCAGACCTTCATCCCGTAGCCATGGCAGGCGGAGTTGAAGCTGCGTACCCAGCTGTCGGCGTTCTTTATGCGGGATTCGCCGGCGCTGAGGTAGATGTCCTCGAAACCGAGGGCCTGCAGGCGGGCGGCGAGCTTCTGCGGGGAAGAAGCGTACTTCGTGATCATCGCGGAATACACGTAAGCCCCGTTGCGGGTGCCCTGGGAGCTGGTCGCATCCCTCCATGCGCGGGCCTTCTGCTTCATCAGGTCGGTGCAGCCGGCGGCGGTATAGACTGTCTCCGGCACGGGATCGTCAGTGCCGGAGGACGGGTCGGTGGTCCCGTTGTCGGTTTTCCCCCCGATGTTCAACTGGTCCCAGGTGCTTCCGGCCTTCTGCGGCTCCTTGGAGCAGGAACCTGAGGTCAGAAGGAGACTCATGGCCAGAAGGGCGGTCAGGGTAAGTGCTCTTCTCATCATTTGTTCGTCAGGTTGTCATAAACGTTCTGCATGTGCCCGAGGTAGTTCCAGCTTCCGAAGGACCTCTCCGGGTGCTTGAGGTAGCCCTTGTTGAGGGAGCAATACCTCTTCTGCAGGGCATAGCCGTCTTTCAGGACCGGCTTTAGGGAAGATGCCAGGGAAGACTTTTTCGATGCATCGAAAGTCTTTGATTCATAGACGGATTCGATACGGCGGAAGCGCAGGTAGTTCACCCTGATCTCGAGCATCAGCAGGAAATGGGCGAACTCCGTCTTTCCGCCTTTGGGCTTGAGGGACTTCAGTTTCCCGAGGACGCTTTCGGATGCTGAGAGTTCGCCTTCGATGAGCTTCGGCTTGTTCAGGGGAACGACGCTTTGGGGCAGGTTGAAATAGTCCAGCATGGTCTGCTGGGCGGCCTCGTCGAAGCCGAACTTGTCCCTGCAGTAGCGGCGGATGAAGGCCTCGGGCTCAAAGGTCCCTTCCGAGGAAGCGGCCTCGCAGAAGGCCTGCTGCAGGATGTCGAATCCGGCGAGCGGATAGACCTGCCTCATGGGCTGGATCTCCCAGGCCTGCCACTGTCCGCTGTAGATATAGCCGTACTGGCCGGAAGTGGACCAGGAGGTCTCAATTATGCCCTTGAAGCCCAGGTCGCGCACGAAGCCCACGTAGTCGCGCAGGTTGTTGAAATGCTTCATCCACTGGGTCAGGTGCAGGTCGTCCGGGCCGGAACGCAGGGCGGGAGCGCCCCACATAGGGAAGCCTGCGGAGGCTATCTTGCGGAAGTCCCCGAACTTGTGTATGTCCCAGCCGTAGTTCCAGTCAAGCAGGATCAGGTCCTTAGGAAGGCGGCCTGCGGCTTCGGGATACTTGGTCAGTATGTCCGCCCAGATGATGGGGGTCTTGCCGAGTTCCTTGGCTACTTCGCACATCGCTAGCACATAGTCGCAGAACAGCTTGGACTTGCCTTCCTTCTCGACTTTGGCAGCGCATTTCTTGCAGTTGCCAAGGAGCCTCGTCTCGTCAGCCCCGATATGGATGTACTGCGAAGGGTGCAGTTCGGTTATCTCCTTGAATATGCTCCTGAATACCTCCCGGGCCAGCTTTTCCTGGCAGGGGCAGACCTGGGAGAAGTCGTTGCGGCTCTCGCGCAGGGCCCCGTAGCGGTCGTGGCGCAGGATGTACTCGCTATGGCCGAAGCAGTTCTGCAGGGGGATCACGTCGATCCCAAGTCTGGTACAGTGCGCGATGAAGTCTTTCACCTCCTCGCGGGTGTAGGCCTCGTCGTTGCAGATGGTCGCGTTCTCGACGAAGGGGAAGGTCCCTTCCCACTCCATCACGATGGCGTTGATGCCACCTGCTGCGGCTTTGGTGGCCAGTTGCTTGAGGGCGTCCATCGTCATGACCTCGGTCCGGAGGTCGATGTGCATACCCCTTATTTCAAAAGCGGAAACTGTGACGCCGCAGGAAAGCAGCATCACAGTCGCCACGAGGACCGTATATAAGCGGCGCATGTTACACGATGTATTTTCCGCTGTCAGGGTCTACGTAGAGAGTGGCAGCCGCATGGCGGCGCATGATGGAGGCGGGGCAGCTTTCCGCTATAGGCCCGTAGATGGTGGCCTTCACGGCGTTGGCCTTAGTCGGGGCGGGGACCACGCAGAAGAGCCTGTCGCATGCGAAGAGCGTCGGAATGGTCAGGGTCAGCGCATACTTGGGAACCTCGTCGAGAGTAGCGAAGCAGCCGTCATGGACCTGCTGGGTGCGGCAGGTGAGGTCAAGGTCGACTTTCTTGATCTTGAGGGGATCGTTGAAATCGGCCACATGGGGGTCGTTGAACGCGATGTGTCCGTTCTCGCCTATGCCCATCAGGCAGACGTCGATGTGGTGCTCGGAGAGAATTTTGTTGTACTCGGCGATAGCCTCCTCAGGCGCCCTTTCGGAACCGATGTAATTGATGGACGCGATGGGGACTTTCGACCAGATGGTCCTGTCAAGGAAGTTGCCGAATCCTGCGGGATGGTCCTTCGGGAGGCCGACATATTCATCCATGTGGATGGCATGCACACGGCCCCAGTCGATACCGGGTTCGGCCGCGAGGGTCGCCAGGAACTCGTTCTGCGAGGGGGCGGCGGCAAAGATCACCCAGATTTCATCCTTCTTCGCGAGCAGTTTGCGGAAATGCTCAGCTGCTTCCTTACCTGACGCCTCTCCCATGGCGTTACGGGAGTCGTACTTCTTGACTGTGAGGTTGTCAACCTTGAATTCTTTCGTTAACATTTGTATAAGGTTTTTCCGTTGATAATCGTCCTTTCGACCTTCACGTCGCCGCTCCAGATGACGAGGTCGGCGTCCTTGCCGGGTTCGATCGAGCCCTTGCGGTCGGCTATGCCCATCATGCGGGCAGGGTTCAGGGTCGCCATCTTCACGGCGTCCTCAACGCTGCATTCGGCGATGTTGATCATGGTGCGGACCAGACGGTCGCCGGTGCAGACGCTGCCCGCGAAGCAGGTATGGTCGGGCATCCATGCCACTCCCTCCCCTATCTCGCAGGCCTGGCCGTCCCTGAGACTTCCCAGGATGCTGGGTCCGTCGGGCATACCGGCTCCGCGCATGGAGTCGGTCACGAGTGCTATCCTGTCCACACCCTTCACGCTCAGCACGAGCTTCAGGAGGTTCTTCGGCACATGGATTCCGTCGCCGATGATCTCTATGCTCATTCCCTTCTGGTATAGGCCGTACTCGAGCACTCCGGCGATGCGGATGCCCCTTTCGCGACGTATGGTGCTCATGCAGGAGAAGAAGTGGGTCATATGCGTGGCGCCGCTCCTGAAAGCCGCGTCGCACTCGTCGAAGGTCGCATTGGTATGGCCAATCGACGCGAGTATCCCGTTCTTGCGAAGGAAAGCGGCGAATGCGGGCGCTCCCTCAAGTTCGGGGGCGAAACTCCACCTTTTCAGCAGGCCTCCGGAACGGCGGAGTATCTCCTCATAGTCCTTCGGGTCCTTGGGGCTGCGGAGGTACCTCGGGTCCTGGGCTCCCGCCTGGGCGGGGCTGAAATAGGGGCCTTCTAGGTGCATCCCGCCGAAGCGTGTGCCCTCCTTGTTGGCTCCCTCGGCCTTCCTGTAGGTTTCGAACGACTCGAACAGTTCCTCGTCGGAGGATGTCAGGGTCGTAGGGAACACCAGGGTGGTGCCATGGCGAACGTACATCTTCGCCGCGGTCAGGTAGGCGTCCACCGTCCCGTCCATGAAGTCGGACCCGCCGGCCCCGTGGGTGTGCATGTCGATGAAGCCGGGACATACGTACGCCCCTTCAGCGTCTATGGTCTCGTCGGCGGCAGCGCCTTTCGCGCCGATCTCCGCGATCTTGCCGTCCTTGATCAGAAGGTCCTTCTCTACTATCCCTTCGGGAGTTACGACCTTCCCGTTTCTGATAAGTGTCTTCATTTTGCGTATATCGTTTCTCCGCCGATGATGGTCCTTTCCACCTCGACGTTTCCTTTCCATATCACTATGTCAGCGTCCTTGCCGGGCTCGATCGAACCCTTGCGGTCGGCTATACCCATCATGCGGGCGGGATTCAGGGTGGCCATCTTCACCGCGTCTTCGACGCTGCAGCCCGCGATGTTCACCATCGTGCGGATGAGGCGGTCTGCCGTGGCTACGCTGCCGGCGAAGCAGTGATGGTCCGGGACCCATGCGACGCCTTCCTCGACTATCACGTCCTGTCCTCCGGTGAGGCTGCCGACCCTGCTGGGGCCGTCCGGCATCCCTGCGGCGCGCATCGAATCGGTGATCAGGGCTATGCGGTCGGTACCCTTGATGCTCAGGACGAGTTTCAGAAGGTCCTCCGGCACATGGATGCCGTCGCCTATGAGCTCGATGCTCATGCCCTTCTGCCAGTAGCCGTATTCCAGGGCCCCTGCGACGCGGTGCGCCCGGATGCGGCGTATCGTGCTCATGCAGGAGTAGAAGTGGGTCATGTGCGTGGCGCCAGCCTTGAAGGCGGCGTCGCAGTCGGCGAAGGTGGCGTCGGTATGGCCGATCGAGGGAAGGATGCCGTTGGCACGTAGCGCAGCGGCGAATTCGGGGGCTCCGTCGAGTTCGGGCGCGAAGGTCCACCTCTTGAGTATGCCCTTGCCCCGGCGCATGATTTCCCCGTACTCCTTCGGATCATTGGGGCAGCGCAGGTAGCGCGGGTCCATGGCCCCGGCCTGGTCGGGACTCAGGTACGGTCCTTCCAGGTGCAGGCCGCCGAAACGGGACCCCTCGGTGTTGCGGGAGTCCGCCTCGGCGTAGGTGGAGATGGTCGCGAAAAGGTCCTCGTTGGAAGAGGTGCAGGTCGTCGGGAACACGAGGGTAGCCCCGTGGCGAACGTACATCTTCGCCGCCGTCAGGTAGGCTTCGACGGTGCCGTCCATGAAGTCGGACCCGCCGGCTCCGTGGGTGTGCATGTCGATGAAACCGGGGCAAACGTACGCCCCTTCGGCGTCAATCGTCTCGTCCGCGGCGGCTCCTTTCGCGCTTGTAGACGCTATCTTGCCGCCCTCGAGCAGGAGGTCCGTTGCGACCGTTCCGGAAGGGGTGATGACCCTGCCGTTCTTTATAAGGACCTTTTTCATCGCTTATTCAGCCTTCTTCGGGCTCCAGCGGTTGAACTTATAGCCTATGAAGGCGAAGAACACCATGTAGGCCGCCGCGGGCAGCAGGATCCAGTAGGACTGGTGCAGGGTCAGGCCGGAGTCCACGATCGAGGAGTAAAGGAGAGGCACTACGCCGCTGGCGCAGAGGGCCATGACCAGGAGGGCCGAGGCCAGGTTGGTCCACTTCCCGAGGTCGTGCAGGGAATGTCCCCAGATGCCGGGATACACCACCGAGTTGGGAATACCCATCAGCACGAGGCACCAGATGGCCATGTTCGGAGGGAGTATCATGATCAGTATCGAGAGCACGAGGATGACCGAGGTCACGACCTTCAGGAGGTTCTTCTGGGTGATGTACTTCGGCACGAGCACCACTCCGAGCAGATAGCCGAAGAGGGTGCAGGCGAGGGTCATCGAAGGGAAGATGGCGATGTTGTCGAAGTTGATGCTCTCGGCGAAACGGGCGATGGTGTGGATACTGAGGGCCTGGGTGCCGAGGTGGCAGAACAGGGCCACGACTCCGAGCACGAGATAAGGATAGGCGAAGATGCTCTTGCGTCCGTCCTCAGGTGCGGCAGGGTTGTCCTTGGCGGGGTTGATGTCCTGGATGGGGGACTTGAAGAATACCACCGCGAAAATCAGCAGGAAGATACCCAGGACCAGATAGGGAGGGATGACCCCGTGCAGGAGGTCGGCCATGGCCTGATCCCTGGCGGCTCCTTCAAGCGCGCCGGCGTTGATGGCGTCCATCTTGGCCTTCTGGGGAGCGATCACCAGCGCAGAGAAGATGATCGGGGAGATAATTCCCGCGAACTTGTTGCAGATGCCAAGGATGCTCATCCTCTTCACGGCCGTGTCGATGGGGCCGATGATGGTGGCGAAGGGATTGGCCACGGTCTGCAGCAGGGCAAGGGCGGTTCCCATCGTGAAGAGAGCCAGCAGGAACATGTTGTAGGTCCTCATCAGGGCAGCGGGGATGAAGAGCAGGGCTCCGATTCCGAGCAGGAAGAGTCCGTACATCGCACCCTTCTTGTAGCCGGTCCTGTTCAGCACCCAGGAGGCGGGAATGGTCATCACCAGATAGGCGATGTAGAACGCAAACTGGGCGAGATAGCCCTGCACCTCGCTCTGGAGGTCGCAGGCCACCTTGAAGTAGGGCACAAGGATGGAATTCACCCAGGACACGAGGCCGAACACGAAGAACAGGCACCCGAGCATGACCATCGAGAAGACGAACTGTTTCTTTGAATTATTCTCCATAAGAATTACTGGTTTTAGTCCTATTTAGTTACGGTTAGCAAATATAACCTTTTTCAGGTTGTTTTTTTTGTCATTAATCGCAGATTAATCTTCAATTAACGAAAACCGCCAGCCGGGAGGCTAGCGGGATTTCCGGCGGAATTCGCGCTTGGCAGCGCGGAACTCCTTCTGGAAACGGGGATTCCGGTGAATCAGGCCGTAGGTCATGCCCCTGGCGATGAACGCCGGCGGCTCCAGCAGAATCTTGACTATATCCGGAAGCTCCTCGAGCGTGTAATAAGGCTCCTGCGCCCCCATCGGCAGCGGCATCAGCCCGCAATTACAAGCACTTATAAATTCTGATAGCATTGAGGACAGGCTGGCCCTTGACGGGGGTGAAACCGACCGTCAGACCCTGCCCGTCTTCGACATCGACGGTGAACTTCTTGACCACAGGGTGCGCCTCCCCGTCCTCGCGGCGTATGTTGTAGTCCTTCAGGACAGTCTCGCCGTTCAGGGAAACGTCGAACACCCTCTCGGAGACCTCCTCCCCGACCACGTCGTTACCCAGGCTGTAGGCCAGGCGGACTATCTTATCCTTGTCCACGTTCAGCTCGCAGAAGTACAGATAGACGTAGTACTTCCCGTCGGGAACGTCAGCCTTGAAGGCCTCGATCCCGCGGCGCTGCATCTGGTAGAGGGGATCCTCGTCAGTGCCGAGTATGTTCAGGTTCGAGCAGGGCTGCGAACCGCGGTTGGTCTTCACCCTGCCGGCCTCGCCGCCTACATAACCCCAGCGCCCGGGAGTGTATTCCTTCTCCGGTATCCATATGAGGCTCCCGTCCGCGTCGTAGAAATAGCGGGTCCCGCCGAGGGAAACGCTCATGTCCACGAACTTCGACATATCCTTCGGAATGGCGCGATAGTCGACAGTCTGCACGTCGCGTATGAGTTCGCCGTCCTTGCGGGCGACCGCCTCCAGTACGTTCTTGCCCGGCCTGAAAGCGACGTTGAAGCAGGCATAGCCGTCCGGAGCGGAGACGCTTCCCAGCGACTTGCCGTTCAGCAGCAGTTCCGCCGAAGGGGCGTTCGTATAGACCTCGACGGGCTGCACCTCGCCCTCGTCACCGCCGCGGACGGGCCAGTCGTGGCCGGAAATCCTTATGAACGGATCCTTGCAGAGCACCGCCTTGTAGAGCCAGTAGCTGTCCTTGGGGGCCCTTTCGCGGGTGGTCAGTCCCTTGCAGTTGACGTGCGGGATGGCGTCGGCACGGCCCTCGGAATAGAAGTCGTTGATGTTCCAGACGTTGCTGCCGGCGATGTAGTCCTTCTCGAGGATGGTCTTCATGTAGACCTTGTGGAAACTGACCCCGTACTCCTCGGTGAAATCGAACTTCTCACCCTTGAAGGAATGGCAGCGCACGTCATTGTCGGCGCCGTATTCGGATACGATGATGCCCTTGTCGGGGAAGACCGTGTGGATCTCGTCCATGGACGGGCCGAACTGCTCGAGGGTGCCTCCGTACCAGCCGCGGTACATGTTCCATCCGAGCAGGTCGGGAATGTCCCCGAGGCCGCTTTCCTTATAAACCTTCACGCTGCTGTTGCAGGGGATCATGGTCGGGCGCAGGGGGTCCAGGTCGCGAATCGCAGCCTCGATGCGATGCGCTATCCCGCAGACGAAATCGTAGTACGGCCTCTTCTCCTCCATCGGACGGTTCTGCTTGAACGGGAGCCTCAGGAGCACCTCGTTCATATAGGCCCAGATGATGGTGGAAGGGTGGTTGTAGCCCTGGCAGACCATCTCCCGGGCCATGGAGACGCAGTTGTCGGAAAAGGCCTGCGACTGCGTGACGTAGTTCACGATGGGAATCTCCACCGAATTGACTATGCCCTCGCGGTCGCACATCTGGGCGATCACAGGATCCTGGGGGTAATGTGCGATGCGCAGGAAATTCCCTCCCATATCCTTGAGGAGGCGAACGTCGCGGACATGGTTCTCGTCCGGCAGGGCGTTCCCCTTGCCCATGTAGTCCTGGTGGCGGTTCGTACCCATGATCTTGAGGTGCCGGCCGTTCAGGAAGAAGCCCTTGTCAGGATCGAAGCGGTAGCTGCGGAAGCCGAAGGGATTGGAAACCCTGTCAAGCAGCACTCCGCCCTTCTTCGCTTCCAGGATGGAGGTCACGACCTTATAGACATAGGGATCGTCCACGTCCCAGAGGTGCACGCCCGAAGGTTTGAGATCCTGCTCGACGGCGAACTTGTCGCAGCCGGCGGGCAGCTTCACCTTCGTGCGCACGGAACCGGCCTGCGTCCCGTCCGGGGCTACAAGGGTCTGTTCGAGGTACACGGTCGTTTTCTCCGGAGTGAGGTTGGTAAGGTAGGTTTTCGAATGCAGCGTGGCGGCATCCGGGAAAGAAAGGTACACGCCTGAGGAGGCGAAATGGTCCGGAGAAACCAGAATTTTAGGTGCGATTATCAACTCGACGTCGCGGTAGATTCCGCCGAAGAAGGTGAAGTCCGCCGTGAGGGTCGGGATATCGGGGTTATAGCTATTGTCCACCTTGACGAGCAGTTTGTTGTCGCCTTTGTGGACGAAGCGGGTGACGTCGAAGATGAAGGCCGTGTAGCCGCCGACGTGGGAGCCTGCCTTGATGCCGTTGACGGTCAGCTCCGTCTCCTGATATGCCCCTTCGAAACGGATATAGACCTGCCGGCCGTCGATCTCGTCGCCCAGGGTGAGCGTACGCTCGTATGTGCATACTCCCCTCCAGAAGCCGTCGACGTCGTCATCGGCGTCCTGCGCGTTCCAGCTGTGGGGAAGGTTCACGATGGATTTCGCACCGTCCTGAGTGAAGAGCCATGCGTCGTTGATGGTCTTCACGAGGCGGGTACCGGCGGCCGCGGAGACGCAGAGGCTCAGCGCCGCGACGGAGAGGAGGATGCGGGAAGTTTTCATTTCACAAGCGGAGTTATGGTGAAGGTAAAGCTGCGTTCGGCAGCGGGAATGCGGTATTCAGGCCGGGGCAGGCGTCCCCAGGAGTTGATGCAACCGAGGCCCATCTGGACGAGGTCCACGTTGACATGGGTCATGCCGTCGGGACGGAGTTCGGGGGAATGGCGCTGGTCGCCGCGATCCCTGCGGCTGCCTCCGGTGACGGAAAGGTCCATGTCACGGCGTGCGAACGGCAGGGCAGATGCGCTGAATTTGCCTTCGGGAACGCTGAAACGAAGTCCCTCGCCCGCGCTGTCCGTCACGTCGAACCACCGGAGTCCCACGTGCGTGCCGCTCTCCTGCGGACGTACGTAACCCATCCAGTACTGGTCTGCGACCTTCTGTTCGTAAATGCCCACGGGAGCGGAAGACCAGCGGTCGGAGTAGCTCTCATGAGGGCCGTTGCCGTAGAAGGAAATGCGGTCGAGAGTGCCGTCAAGTGCCACTTCCACGCCGAAGCGGAAGAGGTCGGGGGTCTTTTCCCTGATGGCGGACATCGACTCCTTGACCGTAATCACTCCCTCGGGAGAGATGGCATATTCCATGGTGACGGTGCAGTTCCCGAGGTCATAGACGGCTTTCGCAGCAGCGTCAGCGCGCTCGAAACTGACGAGTTTGAAGTTCGGGTAGAGCCAGCATTTCTGCTTCTGCTCGAGCTTTGCACCAAGGTCGTTCTCGGTGACTGCGCGGCCGAAGCAGGGCATGAGCGGGCCGGAGAGCAGTTCCTTGCCGCCGAGCCTGCAGGACGCGATGGCCCCGGTAGCGGAGTCGAATTCCATGCTCCAGGTCCTGCCGTCAAGGGCAGGGGCCGCGGGAACGAAAGGCTTTTCCCTCAGAAGGATCTGCTGATATGCCACCTCGGTGCCTGCCTCAAGGAGGGGTTCGGCCTCTTTCAGGACATAACTTACGTTGAGGTACATTTCCCCGTCCCAGCGGGAGAGGTCATAGTCGAGGTTCACTCTCTGGGTGCCCTGAGGCGCTGCTTTCAAGGCATCGACGACGCCCGTTTTGACCGCCTTGCCGTTGCAGAGAAGGGTCCATTCGAGGCGCAGGTTCCCGAGGCCGGTGAAGAAGTTCTCATTGTAAACCTCAACCAGTCCTTTCGCCGCGTCGAGGGCCTTCGTCCAGACATTCTGGTACTGGTGGCGCACCTCCCATGCATGGGGATGCCAGCTGCGGTCGGCAGCTATTATACCGTTGCAGTTGAAGGAATTGTCGGAGGCGTCGTAGTCGTTGAAATCTCCTCCGAATGCATAGATCCAGCCCGTGGCGCTCCTGGAGGATGGCCACTTTATGGCCTGGTCCACGAAGTCCCAGATGAAACCGCCCTGATAGCCGGGATACTTGCGTATGAGGTCCCAGTATTCCTTGAGCCCTCCCTCGGAATTCCCCATGGCGTGGGCGTATTCGCACTGGATGAAGGGACGGTCACCCTTGATTGCGAACTCCTCGCTGTTCTCGTAGTTCAAGTACATCGGGCAGTAGATGTCGGAAACATAGCCGAGGCCAGTGCGGTCTCTGTTGTAGTGCTTGTCCTGGATGCTGGCGCGCTCGTACTGCACCGGGCGGGACGGGTCCTCGGCCTTGGTCCAGTGGTAGCAGGCCTCGAAGTTGGGACCGTCACCGGCCTCGTTGCCAAGGCTCCAGACTATGACGGAAGGATGGTTGAAATCGCGCTGGACCATCCTCCGGACCCTCTGCATATGGGTCAGGGCATAATCCGGATTCCTTGCAAGGGTCTTCTCGCCATAGCCCATGCCGTGGGACTCGTTATTTGCCTCGTCCACGACATAGATGCCGTACCTGTCGCAAAGGGCGAGCCAGCGCGGGTCGTTGGGATAATGGCTGGTGCGCACAGCGTTGATGTTGAGCTGCTTCATGATGCGTATGTCGCGGACCATCTCCTCCTCGCTGACGACGTAGCCTCCCGCGGCCGACATCTCGTGGCGGTCCGCTCCCTTGATCAGGATGGGCTTCCCATTGACCAGCAGCTGCTTGCCGCGGATTTCAACCGTACGGAATCCGAAGTCGAGCTCCGCCTTCTCAAGCACGCCGCCCTTCTTGTCCAGGGCCTCGACGGCAAGGTGGTAGAGGTCCGGGGTTTCGGCGGTCCAGGGTTTAACCCCGGCGACCTTGCCCTTTGCGGAGACTTCCTTCCCGTCGATGTAGTACTTTGCGGACTTCACCCCTTTGGTGAACTGCGCGAGGATTTCGTAGCTGCCGTCGGCAGCGGCCTTGACGCGCACGTCCTCTACGCGGGCCTTCGGGCGGGCATAGAGAAAGGTCTCACGGGAGATTCCGGTGAAGCGCCAGAAATCCTGATCCTCAAGGTAAGTACCGTCGCACCAGCGGCGTACGGTCATCTCAAGAGTCTGCTCCTTACCGAACTTAACGAATCTGGTTATGTCGAACGTGGCCGCGAGCTTGCTGTCCTCGCTGTAGCCCACGTCCTTGCCGTCAATCTTCACGCTTACGCAGGATGTCACGGAACCTATGCTCAGGAAAACATCCTTGCCCTTCCACTCTTCAGGAACGACTATGGTACGGGTGTACACACCGCTGTAGTTGTGCCAGTCCGGAGCCTTGCCGGGGGTATTGTCGGCGTGACCGCGCCATGCGTAACCTATGTTCACGTAGATGGGGTCGCCGCAGCCGTTCAGCTCCCACATCCCGGGGACGGGCATCTTGCGGGTCGGGCCGCCGTTGAAGCTGAAATCCCATTCCCCGTGAAGGGAGACTTCAGGAGCGCCTGTCTCGAAGGTGGCGCGCATGGGATAGCGGTTGATCTCATTTACTGAAGGGTCCTGCCAGGGAACTACTCCGGCGGCCAGGAGCGAGAGGAGAACAAGAAGTTTCATTCGTTATTAATTGCTATGTGGAGTTCTTCGAGTTGGATGTCGTCTATCTGGGAAGGAGAATCAATCATCACGTCGCGGCCCTGGTTGTTCTTCGGGAAGGCGATGTAGTCGCGTATCGTCTCCTGCCCGCCGAAGAGGGCGCAGACGCGGTCGAAACCGAAGGCGAGGCCTCCGTGGGGCGGGGCGCCGAACTTGAAGGCGTTGATGATGAAGCCGAATTTGTACTCGGCCTCCTCCTTGCCTATGCCCAGGATCTCGAACATGCGGCTCTGCATGTCGGCGTTGTGGATACGTATCGAGCCGCCGCCGAGCTCGGTGCCGTTCAGCACGAAGTCATAGGCATTGGCGCAGACCTTTTCGAGGTCCTCTTTCTTATCGGAGTAGTACCAGTCGAGATGTTCGGGTTTCGGAGCTGTGAAGGGATGGTGCATGGCATAGAAACGGCCGTCCTCCTCGCTCCATTCGAAGAGCGGGAAGTCCACGATCCACAGCGGCGCGAACACTTTCGGGTCGCGAAGGCCGAGACGGTTCCCCATCTCTATACGCAGCACGCCGAGCTGGGTCTGGGTCTTGCGCTTCTCGCCGCAGAGGATGAGCACGAGGTCGCCCTGGGCGGCTCCGCACTCCGATGCCACCGCCTGCAGCTGCCCGGGGGTGTAGAACTTGTCTACGGAAGATTTCACGCTGCCGTCGGGGTTGAGCTTGATGTACACCAGCCCCTTCGCACCCACCTGCGGGCGTTTCACCCACTCAGTGAGTTCGTCGAGCTGCTTGCGCGTGTACTCGGCGCAGCCGGGAACGGCGATGGCCCCGACGTAGGGGGCTCCGTCGAACACGGAGAAGCCGCAGCCCTTCACCAGGAAGCTTATCTCATGTATCTTCATGCCGAAGCCGATGTCCGGCTTGTCGGAGCCGTAGAAGTCCATCGCGTCGTACCAGCTCATGCGGGGCAGCGGGTCGGGGATGTCCACGCCGAGGGCTCCCTTGAACATCGAACGCATCATTCCCTCGAACATGTTCAGCACGTCTTCCTGCTCGACGAAGGACATCTCGCAGTCGATCTGGGTGAACTCAGGCTGGCGGTCGGCACGCAGGTCCTCGTCGCGGAAGCACCTGACTATCTGGAAGTAACGGTCATATCCCGCGACCATGAGCAGCTGCTTGAAGGTCTGCGGGCTCTGCGGCAGGGCATAGAACTGTCCCGGGTTCATGCGGGAAGGGACCACGAAGTCGCGCGCCCCTTCGGGGGTGGACTTGATCAGGTACGGGGTCTCTATCTCCATGAACCCCTGCGCATCGAGGTAGGTACGCACCTGGTGGGCAAGGCGGTGCCTGAGGGCGAGCGCACGCTGCAGGGGCGGACGGCGAAGGTCGAGGTAGCGGTACTTCGCGCGTATGTCCTCGCCTCCGTCGGATTCCTCCTCGATGGTGAAGGGAGGGGTATCGGCCTTATTGAGGATGTTTATGGATTCGAGCTTTATCTCGACGTCGCCCGTGGGCATCTTGGGGTTCTTGCTGGCCCTCTCGACCACGGTCCCGACCGCCTGGATGACGAATTCGCGCCCGAGGGACGCGGCCGCTTCCACGAGGGCCGCCGGGGCGTCCGCCTCGACCACGAGCTGCGTTATGCCATACCTGTCACGGAGATCGATGAAGGTCATACCTCCGAGTTTGCGTACTTTCTGGACCCAGCCGGCGAGGGTCACCTGCTGTCCTGCGTTTGAGATGCGGAGCTCTCCGCAAGTGTGAGTTCTGTACATATTATATAAATATACGTGTCAAATCTATGAAGTCTTCCACCCCGAGCCGCTCGGCGCGAAGGTCGAAGACGGGGGCTGCGAGGGTTTCGGAAGGGAGCGCTTTCTGCACGGCGAGCTGCCGGAGGGCGTTGCGGAGGGTCTTGCGCCTCTGCCCGAACGCGGCCTTCACGACGGCCCTGAACACTGCCGGGTCCACCCCGAGTTCCCTGCGGGAGTTGCGGCGCAGGCGTATGACCGCCGACTGCACCTTCGGAGGCGGCGCGAATGCCCCGGAACCCACCGTGAACAGGTACTCTATGTCGTACCAGGCCTGCAGGAACACGCTCAGCACCCCGTAAGTCTTGCTTCCAGGCGGTTCGGCAATGCGTTCCGCCACTTCTTTCTGGACCATGCAGACAACTTCGGGAACCAGTTCGCGGTCATCGAGTATCTTGAAGAAAATCTGCGAGGAGATGTTGTAGGGAAAATTCCCGATGACGCGGTAAGGACCCTTGAAGACCTTGCGCATGTCCAGGCGCAGGTAGTCCCCTTCCATGAGCCTGCCGGGCATCCCGGGGAAATGGGAGAGGAGGTACTGTACCGATTCGGAGTCTATCTCGATGAGCCGGAGGTCTATGTCTTCCCTTTGGACCAGGTACTGGGTCAGGACTCCGGTGCCGGGACCTATTTCCAGGACGTCACGGGGAAGGGTTTCGTCCATGGTCAGGGAATCCACGATCCTTCTCGCAATAGCCTGATCCGTCAGGAAATGCTGGCCCAGCGCCTTCTTCGCCCTTACCTCCACCGCCTCAGAGTTTTTTCACCAGATTGCCGGCGAGTTCAACGAATGCCATCCCGTCGGGACGGTTGGAAAGGGCTGCCGGTTCGCCCGAGTCGCCGCTTTCGCGGAGGCTCTGAACCAGGGGGATGCGGCCGAGCAGGTCTATCCCCAGTTTCCCGGCCATCCTGACGCCTCCGTCCTTCCCGAATATATAATACTTCTCGTCCGGGTGCTCCTCGGGAGTGAACCATGCCATGTTCTCCACGAGGCCGAAGACGGGCTTGTCTATGTTCTTGTTGCGGAACATCGCCGCTCCCTTCTCCACATCGGCGAGGGCCACGGTCTGGGGGGTGGTGACTATGACGGCCCCTTCCACGGGAACTTCCTGCACGAGAGAGATGTGGATGTCGCCCGTTCCCGGGGGCATGTCCACCAGCAGGAAGTCGAGTTCTCCCCACCTGACCTGCAGTATCATCTGCTTGAGAGCGCCGCAGGCCATGGGTCCGCGCCATATCAGTGCCTGCCCCTTCCCTGCGAAGTAGCCCACGGACATCCACTTCACGCCGTATTTCTCGATAGGGATTATCCAGTCGCGGCCATCAATCTGCTCCGCCGCGGGAGTGCCGCCTTCAGTGCCGGTCATGGTGGGCACGGAAGGACCGTAGATGTCGGCGTCCGCAAGTCCCACCTTGTAGCCCAGACGCGCAAGGGCGCAGGCAAGGTTCACCGCCACGGTGGACTTCCCGACGCCTCCCTTGCCGGAGGCTATCCCTATGATATGCCTGACTTCGGAGAGTCCCTCGAAGTCGAAGTCCGGGGCCTTTTTCGCAGGGGCCGGATCCTCGACCACCGTCCTGACCTCGGAGCTGACGCCCTCCGGGAGATGACGGTTGAGCGCTGCACGCGTGCTGCCTACAAGATATTCGGTAAGGGGGTCCCTTCTGCGGGGAAAGGCAAGGGTTACCGTCACCTTGCCTTTCGAAACCTCTATGTCACGGACCATCCCGAGTTCAGTGATCGAAACCGATCCGCGCCCCGGGTGGGTAACTTCAGCTAGAAACTCACGTATCTCTTTCTCGTCCATATCATTTGGAAACAAACTCCATCTCCTTGAGCAGATGGGAGGCTCCCCCGTACTTGTCGATGATCGCAAGGACATAGCGGATGTCCACGCAGATGCTCCTCTGCAGTTCGGGTTCGAACATCACGTCCGAGCTCATGGCCTCCCAGTTCCCGTCGAAGGCGAGGCCTATCATGTTGCCGTTGCCGTCGAGCACGGGACTGCCGGAGTTACCCCCGGTGATGTCGCAGTTCAGGAGGAAACATGTCGGAAGCTCCCCTTCCGCATTTGCATAGGCGTCGTAGTTTTTGGTCTGGGCCATGACGCGGAGGCGGTCGGGCACGCGGAATTCATCGCTGTCGGGATCCTCCTTCTCGAGCACTCCCTGGATGGTCGAGTAATACTTGTAAATGACGGCATCACGTGGGGAATAGCCCTTTATGTTGCCGTAGGTCAGACGCATCGTGAAGTTGGCGTCGGGGTAGGAAGGCTGCTTCTTTCGCCACTCCAGCAGACCGGCCGCATAGGCCTTCTGCGCCCCGGACATATCCTTCAAGAAGGCGTTGACGTTGTTCATAAGGTTCTTGAACTTGGCCACGGCCGCGGTGTAGAGGATGGTCGCGGGATCCTTGGAGAGGTCCTTGCCGGAAGCGACTGCAGCCTCGTATTTCTCAAGGGAAGTGAAGACGGATTCGGAATAGAGCATGTCCAGATAGGACTCGATGCCGTCGGGCGTGAACTTCCATCCGGGAACCTCCACCATGTCGGCGGTGCGCACATTCTCCACATAGAAGGAAAGGAGTTCCGACGCCACGGAGCGGTCCACGGCGACGTCGTAGTTGTTCCATGCGCTCCTGTCCTTTGGTCCGATGGCGGAAAGGCTTACGAGGTCAATGCCGAGAAGGGTCTCGCTCAGGAGTATCATGGACTGCCTGTCGGGGTTGAAGATACCGGTGGAGATGTTGATCTTCTCGAGGGCGCCGTCGTATTTCTCCTTGGTTTTCTTATTGCTGCGTTCCCATTCAATGAACTCAGCCTCTTTCTTTTTCTCGCGGGCTATGATGTCCAGCTTGGCGAAAGACTGCTTCATACCCTTCCACTTCTTCCAGCCATTAGATATCTGGGCATACTTGCTGGCATACTTGAGCTTGACGACGGGATCCTCATGCATGGCCTCGGAAAGTACCGCGAGCTTGCGGCCGCGGGCTTCGATGCGGATGTCGTTATTGTCGAGCATGGTCTGGAGCTGGACCGCGGTCTGGTAGCGCTGGGTCCGTCCGGGATAGCCGATGATCATTCCGAAGCCCCCTTCCTTATAGCCTTTCGTGGATATCTTCAGGAACTGTTTCGGGGTGTAGGGAACGTTGGCGGGAGAGTAGTCGGCGGGCTTGTTCTCGGCTCCGGCATACACTCGGAACATGGAGAAATCGCAGGTGTGGCGGGGCCACATCCAGTTGTCGGTCTCGCCTCCGAACTTGCCTATGCTGGCAGGCGGGGCTCCCACGAAGCGCACGTCCTTGTAGACCTTCGTGACTATCAGGTACATGGTGTTGCCTTCGAAGAAGTCGACCACGGTAGCGTCACACCCGGGGTTGTCCGACTTGGCCCCGGCTATGAGGATATTCTTGTATTCTTCCATCGCCGCCTCGGCAGCCCTGGTGGGATTGGCGCGCTTCGCCTTCTTGTAGGCCTTGGCTCCGGCTTTGTTGACGGCGTCAGTGACGTCGGTCATGCTCTCGAGGAAGGTGACGGTGAGGCCCGGAACGGGGATCTCGTCAGTCCTGGACATGGCCCAGAACCCATCTTCGAGGTAGTTGTGCTCCGGGGTGGAGAGTTTCTGGATGCTGGAATATCCGCAGTGATGGTTGGTCAAAAGAAGTCCTTCGGATGATACTATCTCGCCCGTGCATCCTTTCCCGAAAATGACGATGGCGTCCTTGATGGACGGGCTGTTTGGGTTATAGATCTGGCTGGGCGATATGCGGCATCCCTGAGAATTCATCTGTCGGGCGTTCATCTTCTGGATGAGCGGGAGCAGCCACATTCCTTCGTCGGCCGCCGCGAAAAGGGTGGCAGCCATCAGAAGGCAAAGCGTCATACAAATCTTCTTCATCGTATCACTTTTTCAAATCTCGTCAAACAACCCGGGTTCCAACTCCTTCACGTGGAAACTCCTGCGGTGGTGCGGAGTGTAACCGAAGCGGCGTATCGCCTCGATATGCTCCCTGGTGGGGTAGCCCATGTTCCGGTCCCACCCGTACTGCGGGTACTCTCTGGCGAGTTCCCGCATGTACTCGTCGCGGGCCGTCTTCGCAAGGACGGATGCCGCGGCTATGCTCGCGTAGGTCGCATCCCCTTTCACTATCGTCTCATGGCGGTAGCCCTTCATGGGACGGAAGCGGTTGCCGTCGACCAGCAGGATGTCAGGCTTCAACTTCAGTGCCAGCACCGCCCGCTGCATCCCCGCTATGGACGCACCAAGGATGTTGATGCGGTCTATCTCTTCCGCGCTCACGGCCTCGACGGCCCAGCTCAGCGCTTCTGTTTCAATGATCCCTCGGAGAAGGTCCCTGTCCTTCTCGCTCATCTGCTTGGAGTCGTTCAGTTTCGGATGGCGGAAGTCCGGCGGGAGTATCACCGCTGCGGCGTACACCGGTCCCGCCAGGGGCCCCCGTCCGGCTTCATCGCACCCGGCTTCCACCAACCCTTCATACCTGAACGGCAGCAGAGGCACTCCTACAACTCCTTTATCTTTATGTCACGGTAGGCGACGGCGTCCTGGTGGTTCTGCAGCAGGATATAGCCGCTGTCGTACTTGCCGAAGTTCTTCTGGTCGGCGAACTTGCTGCACTGCACCAGAGCGTCGAAGGCCTGGTTGTGGCGGTAGTAATCCAGGACTTTCACCCCGTTGAGCCAGTGCTCGGCGTGATTGCCATGGACGACTATCTTCACGTCATTCCATTCTCCTATCGTGTATTTCGCCTTCTCTTTGTCGGCAGGAATCAGGTCGTACAGGGATGCGAAGGTGCGGTTCCCGTTCACGCCCTTCTTTCCGTCGGGATGAAGGTCGTTGTCAAGGACCTGGTACTCGCAGCCGACGGCCATGTTGTCCTGGATGAAGTACTTGATCCCGCTGTTCGCGCCGGGGGTGATCTTCACCTGGAGCGTAAGGATGAAATCGGTGTACTTCTTCGTCGTACGGATGTCCACGATGGTCTTCTTGTCCCCTTCGAACTTGCGGGTGCAGAGGGTTCCGTCCTCGATGTACCATCCGTCGGAAGCGACCTTGCCGTTGATGGCCGCAACCCAGCCGTCGAGGGACTTTCCGTCCCAGAGCAGTACCCAGCCGGCTTTCTGCTCTTCCTTAGACAGGGTGTTGGGCTCGCCGGCAAAGGCATAGCCGCCCGCCAGAAGCAGGAGGGCGGCCGCCATGATCACTTTTCTCATATCACCTTGTAGTAATCTTCCCAGCCCTTCTTCGGAGGAGCTCCGGCGAGCAGCGCGCTTGCGAACGGGTCGCCGATGATTTCCTTGGAGGTACGGTCGAACTTGATCCCGTGGCCGAGATGCTGGGCGATCACGCCGAGGTTGAACACCTGGCTCATGACGCCGGCCTTCTCGAACGGGGAGCGGGTCTTCTCCTTGCCCTGGCAGGCGAGGAGGAAGTTCATGTAGTGGTTCGACGTGGTCTTGGGAACTTCGGGGAGCTTGCCCTCGGCCTCGAGCTGCTTCTGCAGTTCCTCGGGGATGATGCTGAGGGTGGAAGCGTGCGAGCCACCCTGGAAGATGTAGTCGCGGGAATAGATTTCCTTGCCGGGGTTGAGTTTGGAAGGTTTCAGCTTTCCGCCGTTGACGGCAGGAATGTCGTCGGCGACACCCTTGAACTTGTACCCGACGGGAACTTCGGGAATGTTGTCCACGCCGTCGTACCAGGTGATGTCGCAGGCAGGCATCATGCCCCTGCGGGGGAAGCGGAACTTCAGGGTGGAGGACATCGGGAAGAAGTAGTCGTTGTGGCCGGTGAGCTTCAGGACTTCGACCTCATACGGAAGGCCGAGGTCGAGGAACTCGTGGCAGGTGTCGATGATGTGGGCGCCCCAGTCGCCGAGAGCTCCCATGCCGAAGTCGTACCAGCAGCGCCAGTTGCCGCGGTGGAACTTGTCGGAATAGTCATGCCAGAGCGACTGCATCAGCCACATGTCCCAATCCATGGTTTCGGGCGTAGGATCCGCATCCGGGAATTTCTTGATGGCAGTGTCGAACTTGTGCCAGCGGCGGTCGCTGTTCATGTGGGCGGTCACGGCATAGACATCCTTGATTATGCCGGCGTCCTGCCAGGCCTTGAACTGGAAGTAGTTCGCCTCGGAATGGCCCTGGTTACCCATCTGGGTGACCACTTTCGGGTGCTTCAGGGCAGCCTGGATGAGGAGCTCGTTCTGCAGGAAGGTCTGCCCGAGGGGTTTCTCGGAATAGACATGGATACCTTCGCGGATAGCGCGCATGCAGATTGCGAAGTGGGCGAAATCAGGAGTCGCGCAGAGGACGGCGTCGATCTGGGGGGCCATCTCGTCGAACATCTTGCGGAAGTCCTTGTAGCGCTTGGCCTTGGGGAACATGTTCATCACCTCCTGGGTATGGGGGGCTCCCATGTCGACGTCGCAGAGGGCCACGACATTCATCAGGCCGGTGTCATTGAGCTTCTTGGTGTCGTTCTTGCCCTGGAAGCCGATACCGATGAGGGCAACGTTGACCTTGGAGCCTGCGCCCATGACGCGGCTGTAACTCTCCGCAGTGGAAGCGAAGGCTTCAGGGCCTTCAATCCCGCTGATCGCAAGGCCGGCCGCCGTAGCGCCCGCTGCCTTTATGAAATTTCTTCTCGAAACCATAGTATGTGATTTTAGTTGTGATTTTAGTTTAAACTCTCAAAAATACGAATTTTTTTCTTCCGAGCAAAATTGGCCGGGGTTTCGTTGGATTTGGGGGTCTGATTCGAGGATTATATCTGGGGATTTGTGGCTCTTCCCGTTTAGATGAAATTCATCGGGGCGCGGTATCGGTCTCCTGGGGCGCTCAGAGGTAGGTAGAGCGCCCCGGTCTGCAGGAAAAGTGTAGATCGGGGCGCGAAAGCATAGCTACAGGCCCTTCAGAGCCATCCCACGCGCCCCGATGAATTTCACGTTCAGGGGCAATGTCTTCCCACTGCTGTTGTCGGCCCGGAAAATGGGACGAGGGGGCAGCAAAAACCGCCAAAAATTCAGAGTGCAGTTTTCTCCCGCCCGGGCTGCAGGAGGAATATATGGGAGGTTCCTCCTCGCCCGGACGAGGAAAACTGCCTGGCACGGAGGGCGGAATCAGCCCTGGCGGGATTCGAGGAAAGAAATGATCTTGCGCTGGGATTCGATGATGTACTCCTTGTCACTCAGGGTGGCGAGAAGCTCATCTATCTTCGCCTGCTTTTCGGAGAGCCTGTTCTCGTAGTCCTCGCGGACAGCCTTGATTCGCTCCTGGGTATCGGCAACCTCACGGAGCAGGTTTTCCGAGGTCTCTTCCTCTCCGGTGATGATGGTTGAAACCGGGACTCCGGACAGTTCGGATATCTTGTAAACCTTGGGATTGATGACCGCCGTGCCCTGCCTCTCCAGCTTTCTGTAGGAAGTGCGGGAAATGCCGAGATTCAGGCTCATCTCCAACTGCGTGAGCCCCATCTCGAGACGGACCTTCCGGATATTATCCTTGACCGATTCTTCGTTTACCATGTCTCTTCTGCTCTTTCGGCCAAAATTACGCCAGCGGGAACCTTTAAAAAGGTCGTTATTTCTTGCCAATGGTAACCTGTGGTTGTCTTTTGGCGCTAAAAAAGATAAATAAAAATGCGGACCACGCCTCTTGTGACGAAAAGTATTGCGAAAAAGTTTTCCAGGGGGCAACTTTGCGTTGACTGAAAAAGAGAACTTATGCGTACCATCATGAAAACCTATGCGCGCTTTGCAGACCTCGTTACCGGGACGCGCATACTCGAGAACCCGGACCTGGATTTCAGGACCATCTGCAGATTCCTGCACGTCAGTCCCGCATCGCTGAACGAAGTCCTTATGGACGAATTGGGAATGGACGGGCGGGAAGTACTTGACAAGCTCCGTTTTTTTTCTTAGCTTTGCGGGCTTTAATCAGAAAAATAATCAATAAAGCAACGATACAATGAAAGATTATTCCACCAAAGACATCCGCAACGTGGTGTTGCTTGGAGCGACGAAGTCCGGCAAGACCACGTTAGCTGAAGCCATGCTCTTCGAGGGCAAGGTCATCGACCGCAGAGGCACCATCGAAGACAAGAACACCATCTCCGACAACGACGAGCTCGAGAAGCTGAACCAGAGGTCCATCTACGCCTCCGCCCTGTACGCCGAGTTCCAGGGATCGAAGATCAACTTCATCGATGCCCCCGGTTCCGACGATTTCATCGGCGGTGCCTATGCCGGATTCAAGGTCTGCGAAAGCGGGATCCTCGTCATCAACGCCCAGCAGGGAGTCGAGGTCGGCACCGAGAGCGCACTTCGTCGCGTCGGTGAAAAGAACCTTCCCCTCGTGATCGCCGTGAACCAGCTCGACGCCGAGAAGGCCGACTGGGACAACGTCCAGGCTTCCATGAAGGAAGCTCTCGGAGGGAAAATGATCAATGTCCAGTTCCCCACAAACGCAGGCATCGCGTTCGACGGCGTCGTGGACATCCTGAAGATGAAGTTCTTCCGCTTCAAGGACGCCAACGGCAACTTCGAGGAGCTTGATATCCCCGCTGAATTCGCCGACCAGGCCGAGATGGCCCGCCAGGAACTCATCGAGAAGGCCGCCGAATTCGACGACGCCCTGATGGAGAAGTTCTTCGACGAAGGCACCCTCAGCGAGGAAGAGATCAACAGCGGCCTTGAGAAGGGTATCCTCGCCGGCGAGGTCTATCCCGTCTTCTGCGTCTGCGGAAAGAAGGACATCGGAGTGCGCAGGCTCATGGAATTCATCCGCGATGCCGCCCCCGCACCCGCCTGCAAGGCCGACGGCCCCGCTTCCCTGTTCATTTACAAGAACAACGTGGAGCAGCACCTCGGTGAGGTTTCCTACTTCAAGGTGATGAGCGGAACCATTACCCCGGGTCTCGACCTCGAGGATACCGCCAGTGGCAACAAGGAGCGCTTCTCCGCCATCTACGCCGTCGCCGGCCAGAAGAAGGAGAGCGTCACCGCCCTGCACGCCGGAGATTTCGGCTGCGCTGTGAAACTCAAGAACGGCAAGTCCGGCACCACTCTCGCGATCCCCGGCTCCGACCTCAGCTACGGCAAGATCGACTATCCCGCACCGAAGTACCGCTGCGCCATCAAGGCCAAGGTCCAGCAGGATGAGCAGAAGCTCGGCGACGCCCTCAAGAAGATCGCCAACACGGATCCGACCGTGATCGTGGAGTACTC
>JAEEGL012913585.1_pt1 | contig 24767 bp, 18 predicted proteins | sample 9134231 | NCBI WGS metagenome assembly JAEEGL01 (sample SAMN16246548, study PRJNA631951) | gut metagenome | biome: gut microbiome; feature: rumen; material: fiber-attached | host: Bos | place: Iran: Karaj | collected 2018-10
CCGAGCTTACCGGCCTGCGCGACGATCTCCGCTTCCTTCGCGTGGTACTTCGCGTTCAAGACCTCGTGCTTGATGCCGCGCCGCTTCAAGAGTGCAGAAAGGTATTCGCTGCGCTCGACCGAAATCGTGCCGACCAGGATCGGCTGCCCGGTTGCGTGGATGCGCTCGATCTCCTCCACGACCGCGCGGAACTTGCCCTCCTCGGTCATGTAAACGACGTCCTTGAAGTCCTTGCGGATGTTCGGCTTGTTCGTCGGGATCTCGACCACGTCGAGGTCATAGATGCCGGAGAACTCGTCCTCCTCGGTTTTGGCCGTACCGGTCATGCCCGCTAACTTATGGAACATGCGGAAATAGTTCTGGAACGTGATCGTCGCCAGCGTCTTGTTTTCGCGCTCGACCTTCACGCCCTCCTTGGCCTCCAGAGCCTGATGCAACCCCTCGCTGTACCGGCGGCCGATCATCAGACGACCCGTAAATTCATCGACGATGATGACCTGCCCGTTCTGCACGACATAATCGCGGTCGCGCTCGAACAGCGCGTTGGCGCGCAGCGCCTGCTTGATGTAGTGGTTCAGCTCGGTGTTCTCCACGTCGGCAAGGCTGTTGATCTTGAAGAACGCTTCGGCCTTTTTGATGCCCTCCTGCGTCAGCATGACCGTGCGGCGCTTGATATCGCACATATAGTCGCCGCTTTCGGGCTGATCCTCGCCGAGGATCTGATCCGTCTTGCTGGTGTCCTTGATGTTCTCGCCGCGCACAAGCCGCCGCACGAACCGGTCGGCCTCCTGATACATCGCGGACGATTCCTCGCCGTGGCCGCTGATGATCAAAGGCGTTCTGGCTTCGTCGATCAGGATGGAGTCCACCTCGTCGATGATCGCATAATGCAGCTCGCGCTGCACCATGTTCTCCTTGTAGACGCACATATTGTCGCGCAGATAGTCGAACCCGAATTCGTTGTTCGTGCCGTAGGTGATATCGCACGCATACGCCTCGCGGCGGGCGTCGTTGTCCAGATCGTGCACGATGCACCCGACCGTCATGCCGAGGAACTTATAGATCTTGCCCATCCATTGCGCGTCGCGCTTGGCAAGGTAATCGTTGACCGTGACGATATGCACGCCGCGCCCCTCGAGCGCGTTGAGGTAGGCCGGCATCGTTTCGACGAGCGTTTTGCCCTCGCCGGTCTTCATCTCCGCAATGCGCCCCTGATGCAGCACCATGCCGCCGAGCAGCTGTACATCGAAATGCCGCATCCCGACCGTACGGACGCTCGCTTCGCGCACCGCCGCGAACGCTTCGCAAAGGATATCGTCCAGCGTCTCGCCGTTTTGCAGCCGTGCCTTAAAAGCCGCCGTGCAGCCGCGAAGCTCTTCGTCGCTCATGGCCTGATACTTCGGCTCCAAAGCGTTGATCTCCGCCACCTTCGGACGCAGTTTTTTTAATTTACTCTCGCTCGTGTTGCCGAGCAGACGATCCAAAAATCCCATGACCATACTCCTGTCATTGTATTACACACAGTATAGCATAGTTTTTGTTCTGCGAAAAGCCCCAATTTCGGCACGGACGTGACGCCGGCGTGAACTTTGGAGGGCGGAACGGGTTTTTGTGTGTGCACTGTTTGTTCCACACCACGCAAAAACCGGTTTTCATTCGTCTCCGCCGTCCCTTTTCTACCCGTTCGCCGCATCAATATTTCGTTTGTTTTTGTGCTGTCGATCATGTAAGATTTCCGCAAAATCGGGGGTTTCTTCTATATTATTATTTACACCCCTTGTGAAATATGGTATACTGATACATATCCATGGTGGAGGTATAACGCTTTGCGAATCCGGGGGCTGAAGCTAAGTCACTATCGAAACTACGATGCGCTCGAGCTTTCGCCCGATCCGGGCTTGAATGTGTTCGAAGGGCTGAACGCGGCGGGCAAGACGAACATTCTGGAATCCATCTTCCTCTGCGCCCTCGGCCGGAGCCACCGCACCGCGCGCGACGCGGAGCTTTTGCAGGAGCATGAGCCGTTCGGCGGCGTGCGGCTGTACCTCGACACGCGCGGCGGGTCGCGCTCGATCCGCATCGAACTGTGCGAGGGCGAGCGCAAAAAGGTCTACATCGACGATGCGGCCACGTCCCGTTCGGGCGAGCTGATGGGTTGTCTGAACGTGGTGATGTTCTCGCCGGAGGATTTGCAGCTTGTGAAGGACGGTCCTGCCGAGCGGCGGCGGTTCCTCGATATGGAGCTGAGCCAGATGAAGCCCGCGTACTACTATGATCTGCAGCAGTACAACAACGCGCTCAAGAACCGCAACCTGCTCTTAAAGGAAACGCCGATCCGCTACGACATGATCGAGCTTTGGGACGAGCAGCTTGCGCGGCTCGGCAGCCGGATCATCCGGGAGCGCACGCAGTTTGTGCAGGAGCTTTCCGGCCTTGCACATGAGCTGCACCGTTCGATGAGCGGCGGCAAGGAGAATCTTCGCGTGACGTATGAGCCGTCGGTGCCGTACACGGATGAGGAACGCTTGGCGGAAACGCTGCAGGAGCAGCTGGCCGAGCGATTGGAGCGCGATATCTTCCGCGGCTTTACGTCCGTCGGCCCGCACAGGGACGATCTGGGGCTGATGCTGAACGGGCGCGACGTGCGCGTTTTCGGCTCGCAGGGGCAGCAAAGAACCACGGCGCTGTCGCTGAAGCTGTCGGAGATCGAGTTGATCAAAAGGACGCGCGGCGAGCGGCCGGTGCTGCTGCTGGACGATGTGTTTTCGGAGCTCGACGCCGACCGGCAGGCAAGGCTTTTGGAGGTCGTGAGCGATTGTCAGGCGTTTGTGACCTGCACCCACTTGGAAGAATTTGCGTCCATCGAAACGCTGACCATGCAGGTCTGGCATGTCGAGAACGGACGCGTTTCGGAGGTATAAATGCTGCTGCACATCGGAGAGAACCGGTTTGTCCCGAGCGCGTCGATCGTGGCGATCCTGCCCGTGGAGAACGTCAGCGCCGAGACCGAACGCCTGATCCGCGACTGCGTAGAGATCGGGCACTACTACCCCTCCTACGGCCGCCCGAAGTCCTACGTGATCTGCACCAAGGGCGACGATACCTACGTCTACGCCGCGTCCACAGCGGTGAAGACGCTGCAGGAAAGGATCGCAGCGCAGTGATATTGCCCTAAAGGGCTTTTGGAACGTAAACCAACGACGCCGCAAAACAGCGGCCGATACAGTATCAGAAACGGAGAAACAACATGGAAGACATTCAGCACGAAGTCAACGGCAATTATGACGCTTCCCAAATTCAGGTTTTGGAGGGCTTGGAAGCGGTGCGCCGTCGCCCCGGCATGTACATCGGCTCGACCGATTCGAGAGGTCTGCACCACCTGATCTATGAGCTTGTCGATAACTCCATCGACGAGGCCATGGCGGGCTACTGCGACCACGTTACGATCACCGTCCACGAGGGCGAATATGTGACGGTCAAGGACAACGGCCGCGGCATCCCGGTGGGCTATCACGCAAAGACCGGCAAGGACGCTTTGGAGGTTGCCTTAACGATCCTGCACGCGGGCGGCAAGTTCGGCGGCGGAGGCTATAAGGTTTCCGGCGGTCTGCACGGCGTCGGTCTGTCCTGTGTCAATGCGCTTGCGGACGACCTCACGGTTGAGGTGCGGCGCGACGGGAAGATTCACCGGCAGCGGTATCAGCGCGGCATCCCGATGACGAAGGTGGAGATCGTGGGCGAATGTGACCCCGGCGACACCGGCACGTCCGTGACGTTCCATCCCGATCCCGATATCTTTGACGAAGTCAAGTTTGAGTTTGACAAGCTGAAATCCCGTCTCCGGGAGCTGGCGTTTTTGAACGCGGGCGTTCGCATCACCGCGATCGACGAGCGCGAGGGCAGCCAGATGGAGCGCGACTACTGCTTTGAGGGCGGTATCCGTTCGTTCGTCTCGCACTACAACAAAAACAAAGAGGTGCTGCATCCCGAGCCGATGTACTTCACGGCCAAGCGCATGACCGACGGCGAGGAGACCGCGACGGTCGAGATCGCCATGCAGTGGAATGACGGCTATAACGAGGACATCTACACCTACGCAAACAATATCAACACGCACGAGGGCGGCTCGCACCTTGACGGCTTCAAATTAGCCCTGACCCGCACAGTCAACGATTACGCAAAGCGTGCGAATCTGTTAAAGGAAAAGGACGGCTCGCTGTCCGGCGAGGACATCCGCGAGGGTCTGACCGCCGTGATCTCCGTCAAGCTGCAGGAGCCGCAGTTTGAGGGGCAGACCAAAACGAAGCTCGGCAATGCGGACATTCGCCCCTTGGTGAGCAACGCGGTTTCGACCGGGCTGAACCAGTTCCTGGACGAGAACCCCGCCATCGGCAAGGTGATCGTGGATAAGTGCCTGATGGCCTCCCGCGCACGCGAAGCGGCCCGCAAAGCCCGCGACCTTACCCGCCGCAAGACGCTGCTCGATTCGACGGCGCTGCCCGGCAAGCTGGCGGACTGTCAGGAAAAGGACGCTTCCAAGTGTGAAATCTTCCTTGTCGAGGGCGACTCGGCAGGCGGTTCCGCGAAGATGGGGCGCAACCCGAAGTATCAGGCGATCCTGCCGCTGCGCGGCAAGATTCTAAACGTCGAAAAGGCGCGGCTGGACCGGATGCTGGCAAGCGACACGATCAAGTCGATGATCACGGCGTTCGGCGCGGGCATCGACAGCGAGTTTGACGAAACCAAGCTCCGCTATCATAAGATCGTCTGCATGACCGATGCCGACGTGGACGGCAGCCATATCCGTATTCTGCTGCTGACGTTCTTCTACCGGCACATGCGGCCGCTGGTGGAAAACGGCTACGTCTTTATCGCGCTGCCGCCGCTGTATAAGGTGAAGCGCAACAAGTTCCTGCGCTACGTTTATTCCGATGAGGAACTGGACGCCACGCTGCAGGAGATCGGGCCGGACCCGAAGCCGGACATTCAGCGTTACAAGGGCCTCGGCGAGATGAACCCGGAGCAGCTTTGGGAGACGACGATGGACCCCGAAAACCGGATCATGCTGAAGGTCACGGTGGAGGACGCGGTCGAGGCCGACCGGCTGTTCACGCTGCTGATGGGCGACAAGGTCGAGCCGCGGCGCGAGTTCATCGAGCAGAACGCGAAGCTCGTCACCGATCTGGATGTATAACGAGGTAAGAACATGAGCGAAACGATTCGTCCGATCAATCTGGAACATGAAATGCAAAAGAGCTTCATCGCCTATGCGATGTCGGTCATCACGAGCCGCGCGCTCCCCGACGTCCGCGACGGTATGAAGCCCGTCCATCGCCGCATCATGCACACGATGGAGGAGCTCGGCGTCACGCCCGACAAGCCCACGCGTAAGAGTGCGCGTATCGTCGGCGACTGCATGGGTAAATACCATCCGCACGGCGACAGCTCCGTTTACGACGCGATGGTGCGCCTCGCGCAGGACTTTAACACGCGCTACCCGCTCGTCGAAGGACAGGGCAATTTCGGCTCTGTGGACGGCGACGGCGCGGCGGCCATGCGTTACACCGAAGCGCGCCTGAGCAAGATGGCGATGGAGCTGATGCGCGATATCGACAAGGACACGGTCGATTTTCAGCCGAACTTTGACGGCACGCAGCAGGAGCCGGTCGTGCTGCCCGCGCGTTTCCCAAACCTTTTAGTCAACGGCAGCAACGGCATCGCGGTCGGCATGGCGACGAACATGCCGCCGCACAACCTCGGGGAAACGATCGACGGCCTTTGCGCCATGATCGACAACCCGGATATCACGAACGACGAGCTGATGGCGTACATCCCCGGCCCGGACTTCCCGACCGGTGCGATCATCCTCGGCAAGCAGGGCATTGCGCAGGCATACCGCACGGGGCGCGGCAAGATCTACGTCCGCGCGCGCACCGAGATCGAGCAGATGTCGCAAAGCAAGAGCCGCATCATCGTCACCGAAATCCCGTATCAGGTCAATAAGGCGAGCCTTGTGACGCGCATTGCCGAGCTTGTCCATGAAAAGAAGATCGAGGGCATATCTGACCTTCGTGACGAGACCGACCGCAACGGCACGCGCATCGTGATCGAGCTCAAGAAGGACGTGAACGCGTCCGTCGTGCTGAACAACCTCTATAAGCACACCGACATGCAGGCGACGTTCGGCGTGATCAATCTCGCGCTGGTGGACGGCGAGCCGAAGATCCTGACGCTGAAGCAGATCCTTTACTATTATCTGGAGCATCAGAAGGACGTTGTGACCCGCCGGACGCGCTTCGATTTGGCGCGGGCAAAGGAACGCCTGCATATCATCGAAGGTTTACTCAAGGCGCTCGATCAGATCGACGAGGTCATCAAGACGATCCGTTCGAGCGAAACCGGCGCGATTGCCAAGGATCGCCTCTGCGAACGGTTCGGCTTTTCCGAGCGGCAGGCGCAGGCCATTTTGGACATGCGCTTGCAGCGTTTGACGGGACTGGAGCGCGACAAGCTGATCGAGGAAGAAAAGCAGCTTCGTGAGCGCGTCGCCTATCTTGAAGAAATCCTTGCGAGCGAGCACCGTCTGATGGAAGTCATCAAAGAGGAGGCGCTCGACGTGAAAGCGCGCTGCGGCGACAAGCGTCGTACCGAGATCGCGCCGATGCCCGACGATATCGAGCTGGACGACATCATCCAAGAGGAGCAGATGACCGTCACGATGACGCACTTCGGCTATATCAAGCGCACCTCGACCGACGCGTTCAAGGCACAGAACCGCGGCGGCAAGGGCGTGAAGGGCCAAGCCACGCGCGACGAGGACTATGTGGAACGGATGCTCGTTTCCTCTACGCACGCGCCGATCATGTTCTTCACGAACTTCGGCCGGGTGTATCGGATCAAGTGCTATGCGATCCCCGAAGCGAGCCGGACGAGCAAGGGCATCCCGGTGGTGAACTTCCTGCAGCTGCAGACCGGCGAAAAGGTCACGGCGATGTTCGTGGTCCCGCGCGAGGTCGAGGAAAACGGCTATCTGGTGACCGCGACGCGCAAGGGCTTGATCAAAAAGACGCGCATTGCGGACTGCGGCAATATCCGCAAGGGCGGTCTGCTGATGCAGACGATCCGCGAGGGCGACGAGCTGATTTCCGTGGAGATGAGCGGCGGCGAGGACGAATTCATTCTGGCCTCTAAGAGCGGCAAGTGCATCCGCTTCAATGAAGCGCACGTGCGTCCGACCGGACGCGGCGGCATGGGCGTTCGCGGCATCAATCTGGACGACGACGATATTTTGATCGACATGGTCAAGGTCATTCCGGGCGGTATGCTGCTGACCGTCACCGAAAAGGGCCTCGGCAAGCGCACGCCGGAGGATCAGTATTCGATCCAGGGCCGCGGCGGCAAGGGCATCCTTGCGATGAAGGCGACCGATAAGACCGGCGGACTGGCGGCGCTTCGCATGACCGAAAGCGGCGAAGACGTGCTGCTGGTGCGCGACGACGGCATCATCATGCGCACGCCGGTCGAGCAGATCAGCGTGATCGGCCGCAACACGCAGGGCGTCCGCCTGATGCAGGTGGGCGACAGCAACTCCATCGCCTGCGTCGCGCTGCTCCCGCATCAGGAGATCACCGAGGACGAGGACGGCGCGCCGATCAGCGAGGAAGCCTCTGCGCCCGACGGCAACGAGCCGGTCGAAGCGGTCGAAGCCGTTGACGCCGAGAACAACGAGGAATAAAACAGCCATACCCGTCGGGGGCGGCCCCCCGCCCCCATTGCATATCCATGAGTATCTATCCGTCCGAACTGAAAGCCTTTGCCGATGCGCTGCCTGTGCCGCTGTATGCGGTCGGCGGCTGTGTGCGCGACGCGCTGCTCGGGCGGATTTCGCATGATGTTGACCTATGCAGCGCCATGCGTCCCGAACAGCTCGCGGCGTTTGCCGAGGCCGCGGGCGTGCCGTGTTCGCTTGTCAACGCGCGGCTCGGCACCGTGCTGCTGCAGATCGGCGGGACAAAGTATGAGCATACGACGTTTCGCACCGAGTCCTACCCGCCCGGCGGCATGCATACACCCCAAACCGTTGCGTTCACCGATTCGCTGACCGCCGACGCGTTCCGGCGCGACTTTTCGATCAACGCGCTGTATCAGAATGTTTCGACCGGGGAGCTGGTCGATCCGACCGGGGGACTGCATGATCTCGAGCACCGCGTCCTGCGCACCACAACGCCGGACCCCGCGGTGATCCTGCGCGACGACGGACTTAGGATTTTGCGGCTTGTGCGGTTCGCGGTAAGCACCGGGTTTATGATCGACCCCGCAACTTGGGAAGCGGCCAAGGCGCACGAAGCCCTTTTGGACAGCATTGCATGGGAGCGCAAGCGGCAGGAGCTGGACCGGCTGCTCGTCTTTGACGATGTTTTGCGGGCGCTGACGCATTTACAGGAGCTCGGCGCGCTGTTTCGCCTGTTTCCGGAATTGAAGGACGCGGACGGCTTGGCACAGCGGCCGGACTACCATAAATACGACGTTTTGACGCACATGCTTCACACCTGCGCCGCGATGCCGCCCGCCGTCGAGCTGCGGCTGATGGGGCTTTTGCACGATGTGGGCAAGCCGAAAAGCCTGTTTGAATACGGCAACTATCACCGCCACGCGTACATCGGCGAGCGCATGAGCGAAGCGATCCTGAAGCGGCTGACCTATCCCAACGCAACCGTAAAGCGCGTATCCCTTGCCGTGGGACGGCACATGTTCGATCTGGACGGGCATGCGAAGGAATCGACGCTGCGGCAGCGGTTTGTCGAATGGGGCAGGCAGGGCACGGAGGATGCCATCGCCTTGCGGGAGGCGGATATTCGCGGCAGCGGGTATCAGACGGCATACGTCGCTGCGCGCTGGCGGCGCGTGTACCAGGCCATGCTCAATGAGAACGTGCCGTGGACGACAAGCGAGCTGGCGCTTTCGGGGCGGGAGATCATCGACGCGCTCGGCATGGCGCCCTCCCCCGCCGTGGCAAAGCTGCAAGGGCAGCTGCTTTTGCATTGCGTTTGTCATCCGAAGGACAACACCAAGGCGCGGCTTTTGAAACGGCTTTCGGATTTCGGCGCGCCGACGGCGGAAAACGCGTAACAAACTGTGAACTTTTCCCGCGGCGCTGTTCACGGGGAAAAAAGTATGGTATGATTAGGTATTGACCGAATATAACCTGCGAGGATTTTTGAATGAATAAAAAACAAAAGCAAAAGCTGACGCTGCTGGCGATCGTGCTCGGCGGCGTGCTGGCGATTATCATGATTTTCGCGTTTATTTTCAGCTGCGCGGGAAAGGACGTGCGCCAAAATGCCGCCACCGCCGCAACGCAGCGGTCCGGCGTGGTGATCTCCGAGATCCTTGCCAGCAACAAGCAGGCCGTGCGCGACCCGATGGGGACGTACAGCGACTATGTCGAGCTGTATAACGCGGGCAGCGAAACGGTCAGCATCGGCGGCTACGGCCTGTCCGACAGCGAAACCGACGTGTGGGCGATCCCGGAGGCGTCTCTCCGCCCCGGCGAATACTATGTGATCTGGTGCGCGGGCTTTGACACGGGACTGGACAACGTGGCAAACTTCGCCCTGTCCAAGGACGACGTGCTGCGCTTTATCGACCCGAGCGGCTCGCTGATCACGACGGTGAGCCTTTCGGACACGTATTCCGGCCTGTCCTACTGCTATGATCCGGCAAACGGCACATGGGCGAACATGGCGCCGTCCCCCGGCTATCCGAACACCGCCGAGGGCGTCGCGGCCTATGAGCGCACGAAGCTGATCGACAACACGATTGCCGACACGGACACCTCGACCGTTTCGAGCGCCGTGCGGGTCTCCGAGTTCATGGCGAGCAATTCGAGCGCGCACCGCGGTCCGGACGGCACCTATTGCGACTGGATCGAGCTGTACAACAGCTCCTCCTCCCCGGTCAGCCTTGACGGATGGGGGCTTTCGGACGATATCACCAAGCCCAAAAAGTTCACGTTCAAGGATGTGACCATCGAGCCGAACGGCTTTTTGGTGGTCTACAACACGGTCGAGCCGGTGGACGGGTATGTGTGCATCGACTTCGGCCTGTCCTCCCGCGGGGAAACGCTGCTTTTGACGACGCCGGAGGATCGCTATGCGGACTTTATCGAGTTCGGCGTGCAGACCAAGAACTTCTCGATGGCGCGCTCGTTCAACGGCGGCACGTTCGACCCGGATTCGACGTTCACCCCGACCGACCGCATCACGCCGGGCTTTGCCAACACCGAGGCGGGCTATGCGCTGTTCGACAAGCAGGAAAACGGCGAAATGGGCGTGCATGATATCATGTTCAACGAGGTCTTGGTGAACGGCTATCATATCGTCTACCAATACAACAAATCGACCAAGAGCGACCGCCCGTTTGACGCGGACTACGGCGCGTGGATCGAGCTGTACAACAGCGCCGACTATGCGGTGGACCTCGGCGGATACGCCGTTTCGGACGATTACACCGACCCTCTGCAATGGGTTTTTCCTAACGGAACGAGTATCGCCGCAAAAGGATATCTCGCCCTGCAGCTGGAAGGCAGCCTCCCGCGCGACGGAGAATCCTCCGCAACCGACGAGCAGCGCCGGTATCAGGTAAACTTTGACATTGCCGCCGCCGGCGAAACGCTCTACCTTTACGAGCCGGACGGCACAATGATCGACCGTGTGACGGTTCCCGCGTGCCACGCCTGCATCTCCTACGGCCGCGACAAAAACGGCGAATGGGTGCTGTTCACGACCCCGACCGAGGCCGCGCCGAACCCCGACACGGGCTACGGCGTCTACTGTGAAGCCGCCGAAGCGGACACGCCTTCCGGTATCTACCACGGCGCGCAGACCGTGAACGTCAAGGTGCCGGAAGGATTATACGCCACCTACACGACCGACACGACGATCCCGACCGAGGAATCAATGCGCGTTTCCGGCCCGATCGCGGTTTCCGCAAATACCGTGCTGCGTGTGCGCACGTTCGCGCCCGGCAATGCCAGCTACCCGAGCGACACGAAGTCCTACACCTACGTGATCGTAAACGGCGAGCAGACGATTCAGGCGCACGATACGACGCTGCCGGTGGTGTTCCTGGTCACCGATCAGAAGAACCTGTTTGATACGAAGGTCGGCATCTACGTGAAGGGCGACGACTACAACGGCAAGGGCGAAGCGAGCGAAACGTGGATCAACACGAACAAGGAGAAGGTCGGCCAATGGGCGAATTTCAACATGAGCGGCAAGATGTGGGAGCGCCCCGCCACGTTCACCTATACGAGCGCGGGCGGGCAGGAGGTGCTCTACTCCGCCGATCTGAATATCCGCATCTTCGGCGCGTTCTCGCGCTATAAGGGGCAAAAGGGCATCGGCCTTGTCGCCCGCAAGGGCGTCGGCCCGTCGTGGCTCGAGTACCCGTTCTTTGACAACCGCCCGTTTACGGCGTATAAATCGCTCGTGCTGCGCGCCTCCGGGCAGGACAGTGCGCTGTCGCGCATCCGCGACGTGCTTGTGCTCGGGCTTTTGAACGACGCGGGCGTGGACATGGCAAATCAGGCCTATGTGCAATGCATCGTATACCTCAACGACCAATACTGGGGCGTGTATAACCTCCGCGAAAAGGTCAGCAAGTTCTACCTTGCGCAGCACTACGGCGTTGAGGATACCGGCACCATTGATATCCTGGTCGGCAACGGTGTCGCATCGAGCGAAGTGGTCGCCTCGAATATCTACACCGGCGTGAAGCCGAACGAAGATTATAAGGCGCTTTTGGAATACTGCCGGAGCCATAACTATAACCTTTCCAACGACGCGGACTATCAGTATGTGGCCGACCGGATCGACATTGACAACTTTGCGCAGTACTGCGCGTTTGAAATCATCATCGGCAACACGGACACCGGCAACATCAAATGGTGGCGGTCGAGCGAGCTGGACAACAAATGGCGGTGGATCGCCTACGACTTCTGCTGGGCGATGAACCGCGAGGACCCGAACAGCGACGTTACCAAGACGAGCGGCTACCGGCGGGACTTTTTCAGCAAGTACTTCAACCCGTCCGGCCACGGCGCGGGCAACGGCTTTGATACGACGCTCGGGCGGTCGCTGCTCTCGAACAACCGGTTTGTGGAGCGGTTCCTCTACTACTGTGCGGACTTCTTCAACAACGTCTACACACCGGACAAGATCGTTTCCAAGGTGGACGAGCTGCAGGAGGCGATCCGTGCCGAGATGGAGGGCTACGACCTCGAACGGTGGTTCCCGTATAACGGCGTTTCGGTCAAGGGCTGGAATTCGCATTGCAACAACATCCGCAACTACGGCAACAACTATCAGGATTACTTCCTGCTCTACTGCCAGAACTACATCAACAAAAACACCAACTACCGTCTGACCGACGAGAAGATGGTGGAGCTTTTCGGGAGAGTGAGCAAGCTGAAATGAGTGTCTTTCAACCAAAAGAAAACGCGAAGGGCTACCGCCACGAGCTGAAATTCATGATTTCCGAGGCGGACGCCGCGCTGCTGGCGATCCGGCTCCGCAGCACGCTGAAGACCGATCCGCACGCCAAGGACGGCGGGTATTTCATCCGCTCGCTGTACTTCGACGATCCGTTCAACACGGCTGTGACGGAAAAGGTGGACGGCGTGGAGTACCGCGACAAGTGGCGCATCCGCATCTATAACCTGTCGGATAAGAGCATCAAGCTGGAGCGCAAGCACAAGAACGGGCAGTTCATCAAAAAGGACAGTCTGACGCTGACGCGAAACGAATGCAACGCGCTCTGCGCGGGCAGCTACGGTTTTCTGCTCCACCGCAAGGAGCCGTTTGCCAAGGAAGCCTACGGCGACATGGTGACAAAGCATCTGACGCCGCGCGTGATCGTGGATTATGACCGCGAGCCGTTCATCTACTCGGTGCAGGACGTGCGCATCACGCTCGACCGGAACATCCGCACCGGCCTGTATGCGACCGATCTGTTCAATAAGCACCTTGTCACCTACCCCGCAACCGAGTTCCTCGGGCAATGCATTTTGGAGGTCAAGTTCAACAACTACCTCGAATCGTATGTGATGGAGCTGCTGCAGCTGAACGCCGCGCAGCGCACCGCCGCGAGTAAATACCTGTATTGCAGACAATACGACTGTTGACATAAAAAGTATTATTACACTTTGGAGGAAATATGGATTCTACAAGTTACATCAGCACCCTCTGGTCTTCGTTCCTGTCCCTGTTCGATTTCCAGACCAACCAAGTGTTCCCGATGATCGGCAGCATCCTCGTGGCGTTTTTGCTCGGTATGTTCATCTATCTGATCTATCGGCTCACGTTCTCCGGCGTCGTGTACAGCAAGACCTTCAATATGAGCCTTGTGATGCTCACGATGGTCAGCACAATGGTCATTCTGTTCATGTCCAACAACCTGAAGCTGTCTCTGGGCATGGTCGGCGCCTTGTCCATCGTCCGTTTCCGTACCGCGATCAAGGACCCGATCGACACCGTGTTTATGTTCTGGGCCATCGGCGAGGGCATTGCGCTCGGCGCGGGCTTCGTGCTGGCGGCAGTCGTCGGCGTGCTGCTGATCGGTATTCTGATGCTGCTTCTTGCCTCCTCGAAGAAGAAGGCCTCCCTGCCGTATCTTCTGATCGTCCACTATGACGAGCGCGCGTCCAAGCAGATCAAGGGCATGGTTGCGCAGATCCCGTATGCGCGCGTCAAGTCCAAGACCGTGCAGCGCGAAGGCATCGAGCTGGCTGTTGAGCTTCGCGTGAAGTCGAGCGAGACCGGCTTTGTCGATAAGTTCCTGCGCGTGGACGGCGTGTATGACGCCACGCTGATCGCGCATCAGGGCGATCTGATTTCGTAAGCCTTTTGCCCGCATCGACCGTTCGGTGCGGGCTGTTTTCCCTCGGAAAGGAGAAATACTATGGGTACCAAAATACTGGTTGCCGTCGTGATTGGCGCGATCATCGGCTGGCTTGCGGGCAAGCTGATGAACAGCAAGGGCGGGCTTTTACGCAATATTCTTCTCGGCATCGCGGGCTCCGCGGTCGGCGGATTCCTCGGCGGGCTGTTGAACGTCGAGCCGACGAGCTGGATCGTGTCGATGCTTCTGTCCGTCGGCGGCGCATGCCTGATCATCTGGCTGCAAAGAAAGCTGTTCGGGAAAAAGAAATAACAACGATATAAATGAGCCGTCCGTGCTTTGCGCGGGCGGTTTTCTCTTTTGGGCAAAGGTTTTATCTCCGGTCAAGCAGAGCGAAACCGGCGTGAGCGAGCCGTATGGAGGCGGATTTTCGGTTTTTACGGTGCGAACGGGAATTTCCCTTTTCAACACAAAACGCCCCGAAATTCGGGGCGCTGTGCGTTTGTGAGGGTTTTAGGGATTGTGCGGCTCACGCCTTCGGGTTGACGAGACGCAGGATCGCCGCCGCGTCGAGCGCGTTCACCTTGCCGTCGCCGTTGACATCCGCGCGGGTCTTCTGCTCGTCGGTCAGCGTTTCGAGCCCGACGACATACCGCACGACCAGCAGCGCGTCGGCTTTGGTGACGCCGTTTTCCCCGTCCACGTCACCCATTTGCGGCTGTCCCGGTTCGGGCGTGTCGGCGGGCGCGGGCGTTTCGGTCGGTTCCGGCGTCTCCGTCGGCGCAGGCGTTTCGGTCGGTTCCGGCGTTTCCGTGGGTTCGGGCGTCTCTGTCGCTTCCGGCGTGGTTTCCGGGGTTTCGGTCGACTCCGGGGTGTCTGTCGGCTCGGGCGTCTCTGTCGCTTCCGGCGTGGGTTCCGGCGTTTCGGTCGGCTCCGGGGTCTCCGTCGGTTCGAGCGTTTCGGTCGGTTCCGGCGTTTCCGTCGTTTCCGGCGTGGGTTCCGGGGTTTCGGTCGGCTCCGGGGTGTCCGTCGGCTCTACGGACGGAACCGGCGTGGCTTCGGGATCGGGGCCTTCGTAGGCAAAGTTGAAATCCGCGGTGGAGGGGATCACGCTGCCGTTGGCATCGACGAGGTCAGCGCCGCGATAGTAGAATTTCAGAATATCGACGTAGGAATAGCCCTGCTTGGCCATCTGTCCCGCGCCGCGGTGCGACAGGCCGACGCGGTGGCCGCTGTTGGCGCCGAACGCCAGCACCCACGTCTGCACGCCGGTGCGCACGGTGAAGAACACGTCGCCGGACGCGGAAATGCCCGCCTTCTTCGCCAGATCGCCGAGCGTGAACGTCGCCTTGGTCTGCGTATACGTGCCGGCCTTGGTCTTGACGTTCAGCGTGATATAGCTTTCGGCATGGGGCGCCAGATCCTTGGGATAGCGATCCGAACCGGACGGCTTTTTGGCGTCATAGAGGCCGTAGAGCGAAACGACGCTCTCGATGCTTTCAACCGGCTCGCCGAGCGCGCTTTCCGCCAGCGAAACGAAATAGGCATAGACCTTTTCGGGCAGCTCGGACGGCTTGGCACCGTTCAGCGTGACAGTCGCGTTCTTGCTCGATCCCGCAAGGTCGAACGGATCATAGCCGTAGAAGTAGGCGCCCTCGGTCGTATTTGCGTTGCCCCAATGGATCGTCGGGGTGACGGCCTGCCCGCCGTTGGCGGTGCAATAATACGTTTTGACGACGTTGCCCTTATACAGCAGCGTGTTCTGCCAAACCTCGTCCACGGCGGCGATCACAGTCGTGTCGGCGGCTTTATAGCCGTAATAGAGCTGCGAGGTCGTGGAATCGTAAACATCGAAATACTTCTTGGTGCGCGCGCCGACCTCCGCAAGCGCAAAGCCCTTGGCGCAGATCGCCTCGGCCTTCAAAAGCTGCTCATGCGAGCTTGCCGTGACCTCGCCGGACACGACGCCGTAAAGGTATTCGCGCATACCGACGTAGTTGACGACGCGCATCGTGCCGTCCTCGTTATAGAACACAAGATCGCCGAGGTAGGTCAGCGTGGCCTTGCGATCCTTATTGAACAGCGTCAGATTCGCGGCGTCCTTGTCGGCCTCTGCCCGCACGACGCGCACGGATTCCTTGCTCGTTGCCAGCGTACCCTTTTCCGAATGGGAAACGGTGATCGTGCCGTTATTGATCTTAGCGGTCAGCGTGCCGTCGGTAAACGACGTATCGCCGACGGCATACGTGCCCTTCACCGTGACGGTGATCTCCTCCTGTCCGTCCGTGCCGAGCAGCACGCGCACGGTCGTATCCTCGGCCTGCGTCCGCTGTGCGACCGGCAGCGATACGAGCAGCAGCAGCGCAAGCAAAAAAGCGAAACCCTTTTTCATGGGCATTCCTCCGTTCTCTCCGTGACCCCGAGGGGGCTTACGATATACATACCATACTCCGGCGGCAAATGCCAGTCCGCCGCCGGAAAATTCCGAAAAATATTACAACTTTGTTGCAAATGGAACCGCGTGCAAGGCCGAATTGCCGGATTTTGTCAATCTGCGGCGCAGAACCTTGCCATGACCGCCTCTGCGGCATGCCATCCGTCCACGGCGGCGCTGACAATGCCGCCCGCATAGCCCGCGCCCTCGCCGATGGGGTACAGTCCCCGGCATGAGACGGACTGGCGATCCGGCCCGCGCAGGATCCGCAGCGGCGACGATGTGCGGCTTTCGACCGCCGTGAGCACCGCATCGCCCATGTCATAGCCCTTCAGCTGCCGCCCGAACTGCGCAAGACCGTCCGCTATGCCCTCTGCGACAAAGTCCGGCAGACACTCCCAAAGGTTCGCACCGGTCACGCCGGGGCGATAGGTGGGCCGCACCGCGCCGAATGCGGCGGTTTTCTGCCGCTGCATAAAGTCCGCTATGCGGCTTGCCGGGGCGGTGCCGAGGCCGAGCCGAAACGCATCCTGCTCCATTTTTTCCTGAAACCGCATGCCCGCGAGCGGATGATCCCCGAAGTCCTCCGGGCCGACCTGCACGACGACGGCGGCGTTGGCGTTTTCGCCGTCGCGCGCATAGTCGCTCATGCCGTTGACGACCGCCTGCCCTTCGCCGCTTGCGCTTGCCACGACCTTGCCGCCGGGGCACATGCAGAACGTATAGACGCCGCGCGCGCCGCTTTTGCCGGTGAGATTATACGACGCCGCGCCGAGGCGGGGATGGTCGAAAAAGTCTCCGAACTGACTGCGGTTGATCAACGCCTGCGGATGCTCGGCGCGAACGCCGACGGCAAACGCCTTGGGCGCCATGGCGATCCCGGCGTCGAACAGCATTTCATACGTGTCCCTCGCGCCCTGCCCGATGGCGAGCAGCAGCGCCGCGCACGGGACGGTTTCCTCGCGTCCGTTTTCGGATACACGAATCGCTTTCAGTTCACCGTCCGCCGTGCGGATGCCGCAAAGCTTTGCCGAAAAGCGCACCTCGCCGCCGAGGGCAGCGATCTGCTCCCGCATGGTCTTGACGACCATGCGCAACCGGTCGGTGCCGATATGCGGCTTGGCAAGATACGCGATCTCCGCCGGCGCGCCGCATTCGATCAGCTGCGCGGTGACGCCGTCAATCTTGGCGTCCTTGATGCGCGTCGTCAGCTTGCCGTCCGAGAACGTGCCCGCGCCGCCCTCGCCGAACGCAACGTTGCTTTCCGGATCGAGCGAGCCGCTTTGCCAATACGCCTCCACATCGCGCACGCGCTCATCAATCGGCCGTCCGCGCTCCAATACGAGCGGGCGATAGCCGTTTTGGGCCAGCTGCCACGCGGCAAACAGGCCGCCGGGCCCAAGCCCGACGACGACGATGCGGCCCTTGGGCGGCTCCGTGCCGAACACGAACGGTGGTTCCTTCTGTTCGGGCAGCAGCTCTGCGCCGAGCTTTTTATCCCGCAAAAGGCGCTTGACCGTCTTGCCCTCCGCCGTGGCCGTCACATGCACGACAAAGCAAATATCCTGCTTCTTTCGTGCGTCGATGGCCTGCCGCACGATGCGGAAGGCAACCGGCTCGTCCGGCGCAAGACCCCATTTTTTGCGGCACGACGCGAAGAACGCTTCGTCCGAAGCGTCCAGCTCGCGGCGGATATTGCGAATCAATACGGTTTGTTTCATAGGCAGAATAGATTTGGAATGAAAAAGGGCGGCGCGTGCCGCCCCATTAGTCGTTGGTTACTCCTCGTCGGCTGTCAGCACCGGCGCGGGCTTTTCATGCAGCGTGATCGTGACGGTCGGTTCGGAAAGCGTCGCCGTGACGCCGCCCGCGCGGCTGTCGAGCTCCATCACCAGCGCAACCGCATGCGTTCCGGCGGTCAGCCCCTTAAGATCCATCGTCAGCTTGACATAAGCCGGGATGAATGCGTCGAGCTCGCGCAGCGTGCCGTGTATCGTGACGACGGCTTCAATCGGGAAGGTCTCGTCGCGCAGCAGATCGTTGTGCATGTTGACAATCGTGATCGGCACCGTTACCTCGCGCGTATCGGTCAGCTCCGTCGTCGTCAGCGTGACCGTGACCTTGCCGGAATCGCCCGAAGTCAGGCTGACGCCCTCCGGCAGGACCAGCGCGGCCTCGACGGCCTCGGCGGACATGTCCGCTGTTGCGGTGATCGGCTCGGTGGAAATCTGCGCCGTTTCGAGCAGGATGCTCCGTTCGCCGAACAGCGTGACCGAGCTGCGCGACAGCGTATGCTCGGCTTCATAGCCTTCCGCGACCTGGATATCCGGCACGATCGGCACCTCTCGATAGGCGCGAATCGTGATCGGCACTTCGATCGTATAGCTTTCGCCGTTGTCGTTATAGATATCGTCGAGCGCGACGTTGCTGCTGTCGTAGAAGCGCACCGGGTAGACGCCGCTGTATTCGCCCGCGAGCGTTTCGGGATCCGCGGTCGGGAACTGGTCGAGGTCGATGGTGACGACGCCGCGGGAAATCTTTTCCACAAGCGACTTCATGCCGGAGACACTGATCGTCAGCCGGTCGCGCACGGCGATCTGGAACCCGCTCGGCAGCGTGCCGGTATATTCGACGGCCACCGGGAGCGCCGAACGCGTGGAAACGCGCGCCACCTCGACGTTGACCGTGCCGTTGCTGACCGACGTGATCGTGCCGAAGCCCGATTCGAGCGTGGTCTGCACGGTCAAAGCGATCTCCTTGCTGTCCTCATCCTCGGTGAGGTTCAGACGGCGGTTATTGAGATCGACGACGCAGCTGATGCGCGTCGCGTCGAGCTCGCTGTGCTTGCCGATGGCGCATTGCACGGTGACATCCGCGGTGCCGAGATCGCGCGAAACGAGCATCAGGCCGCGCTCCGTCAGCGATTCCTCGCCGACCATCGTGATCTCCACATTGCGGACAACCTTCGGATAGACCGGGTTTTCAATCGTCAGCACGTACGCCCACAGCAGGAACGCGAACAGCAGCGCGATGATTTTCAGCGGTATATTTTTCGTGAACAGGTCAAGGAAGAACCGACCGATCACGGAGAGCCAGCGTTTCTTATCGGACATGACCCTTGCCCTCCTTTGCCTTGCGGTCGCTGACGCGGGTACGCATCCACGGGAACGCGCCGGTGTTGTGCAGCAGCAGCCCCTCCAGCGTATCGCTCAGCGCCTTTTCGTCGAGGTAGCGGATCAGCTTGCCCTCCCGCGCAATCGAGATCGCGCCTGTCTCCTCGGAAACGACGAGCACCACGCAGTCCGACGCGGCGGAGCAGCCGATCGCGGCACGGTGCCGCGTGCCCAGCTCTCTGGCGACCTTCGGATCGTCCGACAGCGGCAGCAGGCACGCCGCCGCAATGATCGTAGTGTCTCGCACGACGGCGGCGCCGTCATGCAATGCCGTCTTGGGTTCAAAGATGTTCTCGACCAAAGCGCCGGACAGGATCGCGTCGAGCCGCGTACCGGTCGCCGCAATGTCCTCCAGGCCCGTCTTTTGCTCAAATACCAGCAGCACGCCGACGCGCCGGCGGGACAGCCGCAGGATCGTGCGCTGCAGATCCTGTACCATCTGCTGCCGTTCGATATCGACGGTCATCATGCGCTGCCCGAGCCGCTTGGTGCCGCTGCCGAGCCGTTCGAGAACGCGGCGCAGCTCCGGCGTGAACAGGATGAACAGAATCACGAAAATGGTACCGCTGGACAGGATGCCGTCGAGCACCCATGTGATCGTGTTCAAGCCCGCAACGCGGCCTAAAATGGAGAGTATGAACAATACCCCGACGCCCTTCAAAACCTCATAGGCGCGGGTCCCGCGCGTGTATTTCAGCAGCTTATAGACCAAAAACGCGATGATGACGACATCCAAAATGATGCTCACCAGCCCGCTCGGCTGCCGAAACACATTATATATGGTTCGCAGTATGTCACGATAGTCCGTCATGCGGAATAACCTCTCCTACACGTTCTTCAAAACACACCCATAGTATACCATGGATGTGGCAGGATTGTCACGAAAATTTGAACACTTTCCGAAAATTTCCTTGCGGGAATTTTACGTCAGGTATGCCGTTATTCTTCCTCCGGCTTTTCCCGATACAGCACCAGCTTTCTGCCGATGCATTGGATGACCTCCGCGCCGGTCGCCTCGGCCAAGGCTTCGGCGGCCTCCTTTGCGGAAAGCTCGCTCGTCTCCAAAACGGAGAGCTTGATCAGCTCGCGCTTTTTGAGCGCCGCATCCACGGCCTCCACAAGCGTCGGGGTGATGTTGTCCTTGCCGATCTGGAAGATCGCGGAAATCGTATTTGCCTGCTTGCGCCATTCGGCGCGTTCTCTGCCTGTCATATATACTCCTTTATGCCGGATAATCAGCTGTTTTATTCTGTGAAATCAAATTCCCATTCGCCGAGCGCGATCGTGTCGCCCTCCTTGGCGCCCATTTCGCGCAGCGCGGCGATGATGCCGGTCTTGATCAGTAGCTGCTGGAAGCGGCGCATCGACGTCTCGTCGTCCGGGTCAGTCGTGTCGAGCAGACGATCCACGTCGCCGCCCTCCACAATGAACGCGCCGGTATCGTCGCGCCGCACCGTAAAGCCCTGCGCATACGTCGGGCCGAGGTCGAGCTCGGCTTCGTCGAATACGCGCACCGGGGGCAGCGTGTCCAGAAGCTGCACGATCCGGTCAAGCATCGGCTCGAAGCCCTGCACCGTCGCGGCGGATACGCCGAACACCGGGATCCCCTTCGGTTCGAGCGCCGCCTTAATGCGCGCTAAGTTTTCCTCAGCGTCCGGCAGATCCATCTTATTGCAGCAGACGATCTGCGGCAGCGCCGCAAGCGCATCGGAAAAGCCCGCAAGCTCCGCATTGATCTTGTCATAGTCTTCGAGCGGGTCGCGCATTTCGCTGCCCGAAACGTCGAGCACATGGACAAGGATGCGCGTGCGCTCGATGTGGCGCAAAAAGTCGTGACCGAGTCCCGCGCCCTCCGCCGCGCCCTCAATGAGTCCCGGAATATCCGCCAGCACGAACGACCGGCCGTGCCGCTCGGCAACGCCGAGGTTCGGGGACAGGGTGGTGAAATGGTATGCCGCGATCTTGGGCTTCGCGCTCGTCAGCACCGACAGGATCGTGCTCTTGCCGACCGACGGGAAGCCGATGATGCCGACGTCCGCAATCGTCTTGAGCTCCAGCTCGACCTGCCGTTCCTCGGTCTTGATGCCGTTTTGCGCAAAGCGCGGGCTTTGGTGCGTCGGGGTCGCAAAGCGTGCGTTGCCCTTGCCGCCCCGCCCGCCGCGCATGACGACGCGCTCCTTGCCGGCTTCGCTCATATCCGCCACAATCGCGCCGGTCTCGATATCGCGCACGACCGTGCCGACCGGAACGCGGATGTATAAATCCTTGCCGTCCTTGCCGTGCTGCAGCTCGGCTCTGCCCGCTTCGCCGTTCTCTGCACGGAAATGCACCGCGCGCTTGAACGCGATCAGCGTGGATTCCTGCGGGTCCGCGACGAAGATGATGCTGCCGCCCTTGCCGCCGTCGCCGCCGGACGGCCCGCCCTTGGGGACATACTTTTCGCGGTGGAACGCCGCGCAGCCGTCGCCGCCGTTGCCCGCCTTGATGTAGATTTTTGCGTGATCAATAAATGCCATTCTGTACCCTTCCGTTCAAAAAGGCTCCGCCGGAACCTTTCCGTTCTGTTTATTCGGCCTGCGCCTTGCGCCAGGCGCCGCGATAGTCGCACACGCCCGCGAGCGTACACGTCTCGCACTTCGGGCGCTGCGCCGAGCACACCTGCCGACCGTGGTAGATCAGCCAATGGTGCGCCGCCGCCCAGTCCTCCTTCGGAATATTTACCATGAGCTGCTGCTCGGTCTTTTCCACGTCCTTCGCCTCCGCCAAGCCGATGCGGTTGGACACGCGGAACACGTGCGTATCGACGGCAATTGCAGGTACCCCGAACGCGTTTGCCAGTACGACGTTCGCGGTCTTGCGCCCAACGCCCGGCAGCGCGGTCAGCTCGTCCATCGTTTGAGGCACTTGCCCGCCGTACTTTTCGCAAAGGATCCGCGCCATCGCAAGGATATTCTGCCCCTTGGTGCGGAAGAACCCGCAGCTGTGGATATACGGCTCCAAGGTCTCATAGTCGATGGCCGCAAAGTCCTCGGCGGTCGCATACTTTGTATACAGCACGTCCGTGACCTTGTTCACTTGCTTGTCCGTACATTGTGCGGACAGCATCGTGGCCACCAGCAGTTCAAACGGCGTCCGAAAGTGCAGCGCGGGCTTGGCGTCCGGATAGGCTTCCTGCAAGAGCCGCAGCGCCTCGTCGCGCTCGTTCTTCGACAGCATCATACGCGCACCGCCTCGATTGCATAGGTCGCGGCGATCGCACCGTCCGCACAGGCCGTCACGACCTGCCGAAGCGGGGTATTGCGGATATCGCCCGCGGCGAACACGCCCTTGACGCTCGTTTCCATGCGCTCGTTCGTTTCAATCGAGCCATTCGGCGCAAGCTTGATCTGTCCTTCGACCAGCTCGGTCTTGGGCACGATGCCGACCGCGACAAACGCACCTTCGGTCATAAGATCGGTGACCTCATTCGTGACCGTGCTGCGAAGCCGGATCGCATTCAGCTTGCCGTCGCCGAGAAACGCCTCGGGGACGCTGTTCCAGACAAACTCGATGTTCTCGGTCTTGAGCGCCGCGTTGGCGAGCACCGCGCTTGCGCGCAGGCTGTCTCTGCGATGTACGACGTAGACCTTTTGGCAGAGCTTGCTTAAATAGATCGCGTCGGAGATCGCCGTATCGCCGCCGCCGATGACCGTAGCGGTTTTGCCGCGATAGAACGCGCCGTCGCAGGTTGCGCAGTAGGAAATGCCGTGGCTTAACAGCTCGCGTTCGCCGGGGATGCCGAGCGCACGCGGGCTTGCGCCCATGCACAGGATCACGGCCTTGGCTTCGAACGTTTCGCCGCTCGTCAAAGTGATTTCCTTTTTCTCATCGGTTAAGGACAGGCTTGCCACGCCGACATATTCGACATTCACGCCCGCCTTGGCCGCATGCTCCTCGAACCGTGCCGCGAGGCCGTAGCCGTCCGGCCCGTCCGAAATGCCGGGATAGTTTTCGATGCAATGGGTCTTGACGATCTGTCCGCCCGTGAACATTTCCTCTAAGAGGCGCACGCTTGCGCCGCCGCGCACCGCATACAATCCTGCCGCAAGGCCTGCCGGGCCGCCGCCGATAATCGCAATATCCGTCATAAATCAACCGTTCCTTTCTGTTTCTTTGGGGTCTGATGCGCTCGAAACAGTGCTTATGTGGTCGGCACCAGATACAGCAAGGGGTTCACGCGATAGAAGAACCCGCCGAAAACCGATTCGTCGATATACGTCGAAAGCCGGGGCACGACCGCAAGCGCGACAGGCACGAGCATGAACACGACATACACAAGCAGCACGCCGTGCAAAAATCCGATGCCGCAGGAAAACGCGGTGTCAAACCGGTTCATCACGGGCATGCCGTCCAAGGCAAAGTCGATGGTGCGCAAAATCCATTCGAGCAGCACGCGCAGCACAATGAACAGCACCAGCATCGACAGGATATTGATGATCACATCCACAATCGTCTGATTGAAATAATCGCCGAGCGTGACGATGCCGCGCTTTTGATACGCCGCGTTTTGAATGTTGCGCTTGACCGCGCTGCCCAACGGGATCGGCATATCCGCATTCTCGATCAGATAATCGAGATCGCTTTCGGACACGTTCGCCGCCACGTCGTGCACGCGCTCGACGCTTGTGGCGCTGACGTACTCATAGCCCTCGAAATAGTAGAGCATGCTGCGGTAGAGCGTTTCGGAGTTTTTCACGACGCCGGACGCGACCGGGATCAGCAGCAGCGCGACGAACAGCGACAGCACGGTGACGCCAAGGTTGATCGCCGCGTAGATCGTGCCGCGGTAGTGTCCCGCCAGGATGCATAGTATAAAGATCACAAGGATCGCCAGATCGACCATATCGCTCCCTTCCCCGTTACGCCGCGTAGACGCGGTAGACGCCGCCGTTCATGACGAGCAAAAACGCGTCCTCCTCGCACGGGATCGCTTTTGTCGGCGTATCGGTAAATGCCAGATCGAGACGCAGACGACCCGAATACGAGTATCGCACGAACGCCTCGTCCGTTATGATATTGATGCTGTCGGACAGCAGGTACGCCGACAGGATCGGCGCGGGCATGAACCGCTGCTGCATCGTCGCCCAGATTTCATCGGACTGCGACACGGTCAAAAGGCGGTAGATATGCGTGTGCTCGCCGTTCTCCGTGCGCGGCAGCAGCAAAAAGTAGGCGCTTGCGCCGTCGGAGGTTTCCGCCCAGTCGATCACGCGGTTGCCGTA
>JAEEGL016974640.1_pt1 | contig 24767 bp, 24 predicted proteins | sample 9134231 | NCBI WGS metagenome assembly JAEEGL01 (sample SAMN16246548, study PRJNA631951) | gut metagenome | biome: gut microbiome; feature: rumen; material: fiber-attached | host: Bos | place: Iran: Karaj | collected 2018-10
AAATGAAAGATTAGATGTTAATTTTGAAAAGACTAATAAAACATTTACTAGTGTACTTGAAAGACTTGGTAAAATAGATGAAGCACAAAAGAAAATAGATAGTTTATCTTCTGATATAGTATCACTTCAAGGAATACTTACTGATAAAAAGAGTAGAGGTATTTATGGTGAAGTTAATTTAAATCATATATTAGCTTCTGTATTTGGAGATAAAAATGATAAAGTATATCAAACACAGTTTTCATTTGATAATAACACTATCGCTGATGCTGTAGTATTTGCTCCAGAGCCATTAGGTTTGGTAGCAATAGACTCTAAGTTCCCTCTAGAAAACTATAGAATTATGGTAGATAAGAACTTTGATAAAGCATCTAGAGAAACTGCATCTAAGTTATTTAAATCTGATGTTAAAAAGCATATAGATGCTATTGCAAGTAAATATATAATACCTGGTGTTACATCTGATCAAGCTATTATGTTTTTACCTGCCGAAGCTATATTTGCAGAGCTTAATGCATATCATAATGATTTAATAGAGTATGCATATAAGAAAAGAGTTTGGATTACATCTCCAACTACATTAATGAGTACTTTAACTACTATTGAAGTTATTATTAAAAATAGCGAAAGAGATAAGTATGCTAAAGTTATTCAATCAGAACTTAGTAAGTTATCAGTTGAATTTGGTAGATATAAAGATAGATGGGATAAACTTTCTAGAAGTATTGAAACTGTTTCAAGAGATGTTGAAGATATTCATATTACTACAGATAAGATATCAAAGAGATTTGATAGTATTAATGGCGTTGATATAGAAAAAATAGAGGATTAATATCCTCTTTTTTATTGCAAAATTTAACAAAAAATGGTTTAATTATATATAGAATATGATACTAGGAGTGTGCCTATGAAAACAATTAAAGAAAAATTTTGGAAATGTTTAGATTTTATATATAAACATAAGGTTATAGCGTTCTTTGTTGCATTTGGAATTGCTACATCTTTTATATTATATGGAGTACTTGCTAATGATGATGAGTATGCTAATAAATTAGTAGTAACTAATACATCAATTATAGAAGTAAAAGATGGAACTAATACAACAGTTGCTTTTGATGATGTATCATATGATGGTAGTGATGAAACTGCTGGTAAAGATTCGTCAGATAGTAATGGTATTCTTAGAAACTATGATAGTATTTCGTATAAAGCTAATTATAAACTTGCTTTAAAAGAGGGTGCTATTACAGATCCTATTGAAGGAAGAATACTAGTAGTAGATGTAATTGTTCCTAAAGCAATTAGTGCTACTTTAACAAGTGATAATCAAACTGGTGATGGACAAACTTCTGCATTATCATTAGATGAAAATTATAATTATTATGAATTCTTTATTAATAATGTATCTGCAGTAGCAGATCCAACACTTTCTGAATTTCAATTTTCATTAAATAATGTTAATACTAAAACTATCAATGCTGAGTTTAGTCCAATAGTATTAATTCAAGAAACAACTGATGAAAATTATAAACCAATTAGTAATATGACTACTGATGAAAAAGAAGGTTTAATGAGTTCATTACCTAATAATCAAGTATTATGTACATCTACATCTAGTATGTTCTGTAATACAACAATTACTGGTTATTATTCATTTGATGTTGGATTCTATCAAGGTGCTTATAATGAATCTCAAAATACTTTATTAAATAAGAAATTTCCTATAGGTATAGCTGTTACTATACCAACTAGACTTATAGGTATATATATTCCAAATAGTATTTCATTTGAATTAGGAATGGCATCTGATCCTGAAATAACAGTAGAACTAGTAGAAAATTCATTTACTAGTTATAAAGATTTATCTAAGAATTATAGTATTTTATATAGTGATACTGAAGAACTTCCTAATATAACTAATACTGTTAGTTATTCTAATGGAGTAGTTACAATTAGTAATTTAAAATTAGATGGTGTTACTAATGCTATTGGTACTGCTGCTTTTGAACTTAGTAGTACAAGAACATCTGAAGCTGATAAGAATGATAGAGAAATAGGACTTATTGCTAATAATTTAAAAATAGGTGACCAAGTACATAAAGCATCTAGTGGTGCAAAAATAATTGTTGATCACTATGAAAAATTTGTTGGTAAATTTGGTTCTAGAATAGATATTTATCCATATAATTCTGATGTCGCTAAATTTGATGGTAATGCAATATTAGATTTAAATCAACCTATAAGAATTGAAGAAACTATATCTTATTCTCCTGATGCAATTGGAGATGATTTAAGTGAATTACATACATATATTAAAATTGATTCTGATGCATTCTTAGTTACAGAAGAAGATAATACTATTGATAATGCTCAAATAGCTATTTTAAGATATGGACATGGATTATGGAATTCTGATTACTTTGAATTAACTGGAGTATCTGGTTGTCCAAGTAATATTGGTACTTTATCTAAAGAAAATCTTATGAATTTATATGGTGGTCCATGTATTAGAGAAAAAAGCACTGTTGTATGGAATGATAACGAATCTGAATTACCTATAATTATAGTTGATGCAGTATTTGGAGATGCAACAGATGATACTTTAAATGTTAGTCCTGCTACTACGGCAATTATTAAATTATCTGGTAAGATTAAATCTGATCCTAATATAGTATATAATTCATATCAAATATCTACTATTTCAACAGGATTATTTAATAATCAATTATATTATTTATCTACAAATGTTAATACAAGTGATATAACAAATGCTAAAAATCCAAATAACTATGGTAAATCTGTATATAATTTTTCTGGTGGAACATTTGGAACAAATAATACAAATCCTTGTAATAATTATTTTTGTAATATAACAGGTGATACTGCTCATATAATGGGATTCACAGTAAATTATCCTGATGTTCAAACATTCTTTAATGATGTTCCTAAAACATCATTCTATGACTATCCTATTGAATGGAGAATTAGTCAAAATGCTCAATCATATTATGAAGGTATGAATTATAGTGGAGGTAGACTTGCTGTATTTGTACCTAATACATTAAATTACTTATATGCTGAAACATTAGTAGGTGGTAAGAGAGTTAGAAAAACTCCATCTGAAGTAAATAATGTTTCTGGTGGTAAAATGTATGTTTATAATTTTGCTGAAGATGAAATTCATGATGGTGTAATGGATACACTTAGTGTATTTACAGATATTTATTTAAATACTAAATCTGGTACTAAAACTGGAATAAGTGCATTTGCTATATTTGATGGATATATTATTAATGGAACAACAGTTATTCCATTCTATGATATGTCTCCATATGAATTTAGAACTGTTGATGTATTAGATACAGAAATAACATTAAATAATGGTTCTGATATTACTACTTATGGTAATGCAAATCCTAGATATATTGAAAAAGGTACTTCTTATACTTATACTATGAAAGCATTTAATAACTCTAGTAGTGATTCTAATAGTGGATATTCATTTGCTAATCCTAGATTATTCTATATGCTTCCATATATAGAAGATTCAAGTTATAAAGTATATAAAAATAAGTTTAATAATAGTGGTTATAAAATCAAATTAAATGATATTGGTTCTGATTATACTGTTTATTATACAAATGATTCATCTAAGAATGTAGTTAGTGCTATATATTATTCAGAACTTCCAGGAGATAATATTAACTGGTCTATATATACACCTGGTTCTGAAGTAGAGGCTACTGCTATTAAAATAGAAAAGAATACTAATTGGGATATAGATACATATTTTGGACCTGAAAATGGTATTGTTGCTACAATAACACCAATTAATAATTCACAAGCTGATGCTTATTATAATGGTTTTGTTATTACAGTAGATAGACCTGTAGGATATCCTGATGAACCATGTGATGAATTATATGAATCATGTGAAAATAGAACTGTAAGTAGTAACTTATATTATCAATCATCTAAATCATTAGTTGAAGTTTATAGTAGACAAATATCTGGTTTTGTATTTGAAGACTATAACTATAGTGATTTATATGAATTAGGTGAAAAACAATTAGAAAATATAGTTGTAGAACTATATAAATTAAATAGTACTGATTTTGATGATACATCAGATAGTACTAATCCTAATTTATATATAGATACTACTAGAGATACTTTAGTATCTACTACAACTACAGATGCTCGTGGTAATTATACATTTACTGGATTAGAAGCTGGTAACTTCTATGTATTATTTAGATATGATGGAGATAAATATACACCATGTAATAAAAATGGTGGTGAAATAGATCATATTCCTAATGCATCTCGTAATAATTCTAAAGCTATATCTAAGAATTTATCTTCTAATGAAGCAGTAACAGATATTATTAGATTATCTGCTTCAAGTTCAGATATTCAAGGAGATAAGAACTTAGGTTTAAGAATTAGAAAAGACTTTGGTGTAGAAATTAATAAATATATTACAAATATAGTTCAAACATCTAACCAAGGTACAAAAGTATATGAATATAATAAAGCTACTAAAGTTAATATAGATATCAAAAATATGAAGAATACTAAATTTAGAGTTACTTATAGTTTTGATATAGTTAATACAAAATACTTCCCAGGATATGTTGGTATAATAGCTGATTTAGTTCCAGCTGGAATGACATTTGATGGTTCTTTAGAAGAAAATAAAGACTGGACTATATATGATGGAGTATTATACTATACAGGATTACAAAATAAATTATTATTTCCTGGAGATAAACATTATTTCAAATTAGTATTAGATGTTGATACTAATCAAGGTGGTACATACTTAAATATAGTAGCCGCTCAACAACCAATTCTAATGGGTGAAGAATCATCTGATTATGATTTTAGTTCAGTAACTGTTGATACTGATACTCCAGTTGAAACAAGTACTGGTAATGATAATACTGGTAGTGGTGATACTACCGGAAATGGAAATGGAGAGTAGGTGATTAATATGAAGAAGAAAAAGATATTATTTGCTAGTTTATTATTATTAATCATTGTAGTTCCATTTACAATAATATTTGGAAATGTTGATTTAAAATCAGGTATTAGTTTAAATAAATTAGCTGGTTTTGTATCATCAGCTTCTAGAGATCCTAATTACAGATATAGTAACTGGGGTGTTAGTGCAAGTAGAGTATACGGATCTAACCTTCCAGATTTCTGTGTAAATAGTGGTGCATGTCATAGTAGTTCAGCTAAATTCTGGATTCACGAAGCAATGCATTATTCAAATGGATCTCCAGATAAGATATATCATAGTTATTGCTTACATATAGGTAAGAAATCAGATGGTACTGGTAGACCAGATTTAACAGCATATACTTATTCTGAAGGATTTAACTCAGGTGATATAAAGAATGCTAGAGGACAATCTTTAAGTGATTCACAACTTGAATTATTACAAGATTTCCTAGCATCTGGTTATCAATGGGATAAAACTAATAGTACTACTGTTTATAAAAATACAACTCAAACTGATGAAAAGAAAATATTTGCTAAACAAGTTATTGTTTGGGAAATAATTGAAGGTGGTAGAACTAGTTTTGGTTCTGACGATAATCCTGCTCCAAATGTATATAATTCATCTGATAGTGCATATAGAAGTGTAATTTCTAATAAAAGTGATTTATTAAGTTATTATAAGCAAGAATTAAAAGCTGCTAGAGATTATCGTGATAAGAGAACTGCTGGTACTTCAGCTCCTGTGTTTGGTAAAACATATACAATGACATGGGATCGTAGTATTGGAAAATATTCTACTGGTTCTTTATCTGGACTTGGTGGATTTAATGGATGTACTGTTAATAATTCTAATGCTACAGTTACAACTAGTGGAGATACTGTAACAGTAGTATCTAGCGCACCAATAAGTAGTGCTACAGTTAAATGTTCATATACTGTTGGTAATGGTAGTGGTAATCAATGGGTTTATTATAAATATACAAATCATAGTGATTGGCAAGATTTAATAAGAGGCGTTGGTGGATCTACTATAGAGAAAACATTTACAATTAGATCTGAAGAATCAAGTGTTAGAATTGTTAAGATTAATTCTGATCGTCAAGCTGTACCTGATACTAAATTTAAATTAACTCTTAATTCTGATACATCAGTAAAATATGATTTAGAAGGTAATAAAGGGGCTAAAGTAATTAATAAGAGTGGAGATTATACTTTAACTGAAACAATACCTGCCCATGGATATCAAGGTATACCTGATGTAGTAATTAGTATTGATTTACAAAATAAAACAATTAGATCAAATAATACTAATTATGTTGCTGTTGCATATGATATTGAATCTAATGAATTTAGACTTACAGTAGTAAACTATACTAAAGATTTTGAAATTAAAAAACAAGATGAATCTGGTCAACCTTTAAAGGGTGCTACATTTAAAGTATATAGAGGTAGTAACTTTACTGATCAAGTTAAATTTAATAAAAATAATAATAAGTTTGTATATAGTGAAAGTGGTTCAGTTATAGATATAGTTGATTCTAACTATTCTAGTTATTCAATTCAATTATTACCTGTAGGTATTTATAAAATAGTTGAAACTGCTACACCACCTCCATATATATTAGCAACAGCTGAAGCAGATAGAACATATTATATTAAAGTTACTCAAGGATATGATATATTTGACTGTGGAAAAGATAAAAACTGTTCTAATCCAAAATTAACAGTTCAAAATTCTTTAATTGTTAAAAACTATAAAACAAAAGTAATAATTAATAAGATTGGTAATGGAGGTGTTCCATTACAAGGAGTTAAATTCGTATTATTAGATTCAACTAAGAGTAAATATATTAATTCTACTGGTAATTATAATTATTCTGGAATTAGTAATAGTTTAGATGGTGCTACTATATATGTAACTAATGCAAGTGGTAATATAGTAATTAATAATATTCCAGTAGGAACATATTATGCTAAAGAAATAGAAACTATAGATCCATATATATTACCTGAAGGAGATGCAGCATATACTCAATTAGTAGTAGAAATGAATGCTAGTGGTCCTAGGGTAAATGGTAAAGTATCTTTAGAAGAATCTATTTCTAATGCTACTAAACAATTTAATTTCTATAAAGTTGATGAAAATGGTAATTATTTATCTGGTGGTAAATTTAAGATTCAAAAATATAATGAAGAAACTAATAAGTTTGATGATATTAAAATTACTGCTGTAACTAATGATGGAACATATCAAAGAGAAGCTAATATATTTAAAGAAGATGAGAATGGTAAAGTACAATTTACTTTAGCTCATGGTATTGCTACATTTGTTGATATGAGTCCTAATACAACTTATAGAATAGTTGAATTAGAAGCTCCTAAAGGATACCAAGTTGCTAATGTAGATAACGGAGCAATTATTAAAATAGATAGAAATGGTTATGCTAAAGGATCTGCTACTATAATTAACCAAAAGAAAACATTAGAAGGTTCTACAGCACAAGCTGAATTAGTTATAGAAATTCAAACTGGTCAAAAAGTGACTAAGTATGGATTAATAATTGGAGGAACTCTAATTGTTATAGCAGGCTTAATGGCTGGATTAGTCTATGTATCAAAAAAGAGAAAATAATTTCTCTTTTTTTTATTTATATGATATAATCTTTTTTGCAAAGGGGAATTACTATGGAAAGATTACAAAAAGTAATTGCTAATTCTGGATACTGTTCAAGAAGAAAAGCAGAAGATTTAATAGTAAAAGGTAAAGTATTAGTTAACGGAAAAATAGTTAAAGAATTAGGTACTAAAGTAAATTCATCAGATATTATTATAGTAGAGGGTCATTCTATTTCTTATGAAGAAAAAGAATATTATATGTTTAATAAACCAAGAGAAGTAATTACTAGTACATCTGATGATAAAGGTAGAAAAACAGTTATAGATTATATAGATACTGATAAAAGGATTTATCCTGTTGGAAGACTAGACTATGATACTACAGGCCTTCTTATACTTACTAATGATGGCGATTTTGCTAATAAAATGATGAAACCAAGTAATCATATTAGAAAAATATATTTAGCTAAATTAGACTCTATTTTAACTAAAGAGGATATAGATAAATTATTAAATGGAATTATTATAGATAAAGTTAAATGTACTCCAGATAAGGTAAAAATAAAAGAAATAGATAAGAAAACTAATAGATGTTTAGTAGAAATAACTATTCATGAAGGAAGAAATCATGAGGTTAGAAAACTATTTGAAAAAATAGGTTATGATTGTTTAAAATTAACTAGAGTAGGATATGGTAATTTAAGATTAGGTAATCTTAAATCAGGTGAATATAGATATTTATCTAAATCTGAAGTAGTAGAGTTATTAAATTTAATAAAAAAAGAAGATAATTAATTATCTTCTTTTTCATTTTCTATTGGATTAAAACCATCTCTTACTGCATTATCATCCATTACCATTTGTAATGCTCCAGCAGGACAACTATTAATAGCAGTCATTACTTGATCCATGTTATCCTCTGTAATTTTATCATTATTTATTTGTATATTACCTTCATCATTAAACTGAAATACATCTAGTTCTATACCAGTACAAATTCCACATCTATAACATTTATCATTATCTACTTTAAACATATTTATATCCTCCATTAATTTAATTATAATTAAATTAATCACATTTGTAAATATTTAAAAAATATGTTATTATTTTATATAGTAAAGTAGGTGACTTATATGAATTCTAGAGTAGAAAAATATTCTAAAAATGCTACTACCGGTACTAGAACTGCTAGAAACAAAAATCTTTATGAAGATTTATATAGTGATACTAGTTATTCTAATTCTGTAGTAATAGATGAGTCAAAAGAAATAGATATTAATAAAATAAAAGAAATACTAGAAAAAGAAAGAAAATATAAAGAAAAAAGAGTTTATAATCCTACTAATGATATATTTTCTGATTTAGAAAGTATGACATCTGTCACTGATGTTAATAGAGTCTATGATATAAATGAAGTATTAAAGAGTGCTAAAGATAGCCGTGATATAGTAGAAGAAGCTAATGAAAAAAAGAAAACTCAAAGTAAATATTCTAGTCATATAGATCTTCAAAAAGAGTTAGATAAAGCTAAAAATGCTTATGCTGATTTAAAACATGAAGAAACAGAATTATTAGAGCTAATGAATACATTAACTAATGCTACTAAAGAAGATTTAGCTATGGATATGTTCAGTAATTTAACTGAAGAAGCAGTAGAAAAACAACATACTGTAGATGTTAGAAAAGTAGAAGAGGAAAACTCTACTAAATATAACTCAAATACATTTATATTTGATACTAAAGATTTTGATGAAGTTATGAAAGATGATGATGATATAAATGAAATGAAGAAATCTAATGTAGTAACTAAAGTATTAATAATTATATTTGTATTATTATTCATAGCAGGTCTTATATTCTTTATTAAAAATTATATATTAAAATAGGATTTTTCCTATTTTTTTGTTATAATGAAGTTGGTGATATTATGAAAGTATTAATAGAAAACACAGAATATGAAATAATAAAAGATTTTAGAGAAGGCTTCAATAAAGAAGACTTTATAAATAGATGTACAGATTACTTTTTTCCATATGATTTTATAGTAGGTGATTATGCATATGGGAAACTAAGATTAAAAGGGTTCTATGATGATAAGAATCCTAAGTCTACAAAGATAAATAAATATAGTAATGTAGATAAATATATTAAAGATAACTGCGCTTATGGGTGCAAATATTTTATTGCTAAAAAAATGTAAATATGTTATAATTTATATAGTAGGTAGGTGTTAAACATGGATAATAACTTATTTTATGTAATTAATGAAGATGGTACTTCATCTAATGCTAAAGCATTAATTAAATTTAAATTAAATGATAGAGATTTCTTAGTATATACATATAATGAAATAAATGAAAATGATATGATTAAAATATATGTAACTGGTATTACTAGTGAATCATATGTTGAAATAGAAACTGATGATGTATGGAATAGTGTTAAAGATGCATTAAAAGTATTTGCTAAGGATAGTGATCCTCTAGGGGATAACTTTAAATCTAGCGTTTCTGTATTAGGCAAAGAAATATCTATTAGAAAACCTAAGAAATTATTAGTGTCTCAAAAGTTTGCTAATACATTAGCATCTAAGTTTGAAGAAGATGTAGAAAGTGCTCCTGTTATTGAAAAACCTGCTCCTACTGTTCAACCAGTAGTAGAGGAAAAAGTACAAGAACCAGTTGTTACTAATATAAATGAAAACGAATTAAAATTAGAAAAAACAATTAAGATACCTACATTTGAAGAATTACAAGCTAGATCAAAAACTATTCAAAATGCTATGGATAGTGTTACTAGTGATACAAAACCAGTAGAAGAACAAAAAACTACTGTTTATGAACCTAAATCAACTAATAGTTTAAATTATAAAGAAAAGTTTAAACAAGATGTTGAACCTGTTCTATTAGATGTATATGCTAAACAACAAGAAGAAATAGAAAGATTAGAAGAAGAATTATCTAAAACTAAATTTGATTTATTTGAAAAACAAAAAGAAGCTTTATCTTTAAATAATGAAAAAGCTGCTCTTCAAGAAGAATTAGATAATGTTCATAAAAAAATGGATGGAATACTTAACGTTATTCAAGGAGATAAATAAAACTAGTGTAAACACTAGTTTTTTATTGTTGTTAAATAAGAAAATATGATATAATATTTATAGTAGGAAAGTAGGTGTTTAGTATGGGAATGCCAATTAATATTAATACTGCTGCAGATTTTAATAATAAAGTATCTGATAAGGCAAAAACATACTTGATTAATGGTGGTAAAATAATGAAATCAAGTGATAATAGTTTTATACATATTGTTAATCACGAAGATATAGATTTTACTGTAGATGATATTAAGGATATAGATAGTGATGAAAAGTTAAAAGCATTTATAGATAGTAAAACTATTAATAATGTTGTTCCTGTTAGTCCTTCTATGGAAAAAGTAGATCCAATAGATAGAACTCAAGTAGATATGCTATATACTCAAGCAGATATGAAACCTATTCAAGAAGAAGTTATTCCTGAACCTAAAGAAGCACCTATTGTAACTCCAATAGCAGAACCAGTAGAGAATAAAACTCCAGAAATGATACCTGCTGCTAAGACATTAGGATTAACTAATCCTGATACTAAAAAGGCTGGATTTGCTGATGTATTAATACTATCTATAATAGTTATTGTATATATTGCTATTATTGTAAATTTAATAATAAGATTAAAATAAACATATTTTATATATGTTTTTTTTATTGTATAATAAAGGTATATAGGAGGTATTTATGAAAGTATTATCTGTAAATGCTGGTAGTTCATCTTTAAAATTTAAATGTTTTGAAATGCCTGAAGAAAAAGTATTAGCTTCTGGAGTATTTGAAAGAGTAGGTATATCTGGTAGTTTTTATAAAATAGTTGTTAATGGAGAAAAAAGAGAAAAGAAATGTGAAGTATCTAATCATAAAGTAGCATTTTCTACATTAATGAATGAATTAATTAGATTAAATGTTATTTCTTCATTTGATGAAATTAAAGCCGTTGGTCATAGAATAGTTCAAGGAGCAGATCATTATAAATCATCTGTTATAGCTACTGATGAAGTAGTAAAAGATATTCTTGATTTAGCTTCATTAGCTCCTCTTCATAATAAAGCAGCTGTTTTAGGAATAAAGGCAGCTAAAGAAGTAATAAAAGATGCAGTACATGTATGTGTATTTGATACTGCATTCCATCAAACAATTGAAAAAGAAAGATATTTATATGCATTACCTCTTGATTGGTATACTGAATATCATGTTAGAAAATATGGTGCACATGGTACATCACATAAATATATTACTGAACATATGAAAGAAGTTCTTGGTTCAAATAAGAGATTAATTATTTGTCATATAGGATCTGGTGGTAGTATATCTGCTATTAAGAATGGAAAATGTATTGATACATCTATGGGATTTACTCCTAATGCAGGACTTATAATGGGTACTAGATGTGGTGATATAGATGTTTCTATAATTCCATATATTATGAGTAAAAAGAAGTATTCTAAAGATGATATTTCTATGATTATAAATAAAGAATCAGGATTAGTTGGTTTAACTGGTGAATCTGATATGAGAGATGTTAGAAAACTTGCTGATGAAGGTTCTAATATAGCTAGAACTGCTCTTAATATGTATGTAGATAGAATAGTAGATTATATAGCTAGATACTATTTTGAATTAAAGGGAGTAGATGCTATTATCTTAACTGCAGGTGTTGGAGAAAATAACGCTGCTACTAGAAAAGAAATACTAGAAAAACTTGACTTTTTAGGCATAAAAATAGATAATAGTGCAAACGAGAAAATTCTAGGATATAAAGATATACATGAAGGATTAATAACAACTAAGAAATCATCTATTCCAGTATATGTAGTTCCTACAGATGAAGAAGTAATGATTGGAAGAGATGCCTATGAATTTGCTAAATAGAAAAGAGAATAAAATGAAAAAAGAAATTTTAAAAAAGATAGAGGAGTTTGATACTATAGTTATTGCAAGACATATAGGAGCAGATCCTGATGCACTTGGTTCTTCTTTAGGATTAAAACATCTAATACTAGATAATTATCCTAAAAAGAAAGTATATACTATAGGAGTCTATGCATCTAAGTTTAAATTTATGGGTAAATTAGATAATATAGATAACTTAGATACATCTAATACATTATTATTTGTATTAGATACACCTAATCTAATTAGAATAGATGGTATAACTAACATAAAAGATTATAAATATGTTATTAAAATAGACCATCACCCAGTAATAGATAAATTTGGAGATATATCTTGGGTAGAACCTGAAACTTCATCAGTATGTCAAATGATATTAGATTTTGCATACGCAAATAATTTAAAAGTCAAAAAAGAAGCTGCAGAAAAGTTCTTCACAGGAATAGTATCTGATACAGGGAGATTCTTGTATGATTATACAACTCCAAAAACATATGAATTAATATCAAGATTATTATCTGAACATAAAATAAATACATCAGAAATATATGCTAAATTATATTCAAGAGATTTAGAGGAAGTAAGACTTCAAGGTTATATAGAAGAAAATATGACTGTTACTGATAATGGTTTTGCATATATAATACTTACTGATGATATTATTAAAAAATATGGAGACGATACATCATATCCTGGTGATATAGTAAGTAATCTAAATAATATTAATGAAGTAATAGTGTGGGCTATATTTACTTATGATGTTAAGAATAGTTTAATAAAAGTAAATGTTAGAAGTAGAGGACCTGTTATTAGTAAAGTATTAGAGTCATATGGCGGAGGAGGTCATGCTATGGCTTCAGGAGTAAGATTAAAAGATGATTCTAATATAAAAAATATTATTAAGGATCTTGATAAAGTATGTGAAAAATATAATAAAGCAAATGACTAATTTGCTTTATTTTTTATTATTTGTTATAATTATTGCACACAGGAGATTAGTATGAAAATTATTAGTGTATCTGAGCCGATAGTGGCTGTAAGACAAAGTCAGTATCCAGAAGATAAGAAACCTGAGTTTTTATTAGTAGGAAGAAGTAATGTAGGGAAAAGTAGTTTTATCAATGCTATAGTACAAAGAAAAGATATAGCAAGAGTATCATCTAATCCTGGTAAAACTCAAACATTAAATTTCTATAATGTAAATGATGATTTCTATATTGTTGACGTTCCTGGTTATGGATATGCAAATGTATCTAAGGAAATGCAACAAAAATTTGGATTAATGATTGAAGAATATTTAGCAAATAGGGATAATCTAGAAAGAGTATATATGCTTGTAGACTTTAGAATTAAACCAACTAATGATGATATGCTTATGTACAATTTCTTAAAATATCATGAGTTACCTGTTACTATAGTTATGACTAAAGTAGATAAGGTTTCTAGAAATGATAGAGAGAAACAAATTAATCTTATAAAGAGTACTTTAAATGTATTTGATGAAGATAATATGGTTTTATTCTCTACTAAGACTAAACTTGGTAAGAGTGAAATACATAATGAACTAGAAAAAATAGTTTATAATAAAGAATAGTTACTATTCTTTTTTTAAGTAAAAGGGAGGTGAATTATATGAAGTTACCAACAGTAGCCCTAGTAGGTAGACCTAATGTAGGAAAATCTACTATATTTAATAGACTTATGGGTAAGAAAATATCTATTATAGAAGATACTCCAGGTGTTACTAGAGATAGAATATATGGGGTAGGTCATTATGGTGATTATAAATTCAATGTAATAGATACTGGTGGAATAGATTTATCTAATGAAACTTTTAATGAACAAATTAAGATGCAAGCAGAACTTGCTATAGATGAATCTGATGTAGTTATATTTGTAGTAGATGGTATAGAAGGTCTTAATTCTAATGACTTAGAAGTTAGAAATATATTATATAAGTCTAATAAGAAAGTTATTGTGGCTGTTAATAAAATGGATGCTAAAGCATCTAAAGATAATCTATATGATTTCTATGAATTGGGATTTGAAAAAGTAATAGGTATATCAGCAGAACATGGTACTGGATTTGATGCTTTATGTAAAGAAGTAGTATCTGATTTTAATGAGCAAGATAATATTGAATTTGATGATGATAGAATTAAATTTTGTGTTATTGGTAGACCTAATGTTGGTAAAAGTTCTTTAGTTAATGCTATTTTAAAAGAAGAAAGAGTAATAGTATCTAATGAAGCAGGAACTACAAGAGACTCTATAGACACTCCATTTAATTATGATCATAAAGAATATATTATTATTGACACAGCAGGTATGAGAAAAAGAGGTAGAGTATATGAAAATGTAGAAAAATATAGTCTACTTAGAGCAATGAAATCAATAGTTAGATCTGATGTATGTGCATTAGTTATTAATGCAGAAGAAGGAATAGTAGAACATGATAAACATATTGCTTCTTATGCTATTGATGAAGGTAAACCTCTAGTAATAGTAGTTAATAAAATAGATACTATTCCAAATTTTGATAAAAAAGAGTTTGAAAAGAAAATGAGAGCAGAATTTCAATTCTTATCATATGTTCCAATAGTATATCTAAGTGCTTTAAAGGGAACTAGATTACATACTTTAATGCCTGAAATTATTAGAGTATATGAAAATTCTAGAAAAGAACTTAAAACTAGTATTTTAAATAATGTTATTAGAGATGCTTATGAAAGTAATATACCTCCTTCATATAAAGCAAGAAGATTAAAGATATATTATTGTACTCAAACAGGAATAGCTCCTATTAGAATAGATATGTTTGTTAATGATAAAGGATTAGTTCATTTCTCATATTTAAGATATTTAGAGAATCAATTAAGAGCTAATTTTGATTTAGAGGGAACTCCAATAGAATTTAACTTTAAAAATAGAGGAGAAGAATAATAAAACAACCAAAAATGGTTGTTTTTTATTGTAAAAAATGTTATTATATATACATAATAGGAGAGAATAAAAATGGATAGAGAGTTAGAAACATTTAAAGTAATTGATGAAAAAGGAAATGAACTTGTAGCAACTGTAGTAACTAGATTAGAAATAAAAGGAACTAATAATAGATATTTAATATATTCTATTGATGATATTGAAGATACTAGAGATGTTCCTGAAGAAGAAAAGAAAGTATTTATTATGGCTGCAAGAATAGAAATAGATGAAAATGGAAATGAAAAACTATCTAACCTAACAGATGATACTGAAAAGAAAGCTGTTTATAATGCATTTGCAGAAAGTTATAAAGAGATAGTTAGTCAAAATCAATAGGAGGTTAAAATGGAAATAATAGAAGAATTAACTGAAGAAAAGAGTGCTCCTGTATATATTCCTGAGGATGTAATTCCTGATGTATTAGCTTTAAATGATTTACAATCAGAAATAGATAAAAAAAGACAAGAAAAAGAAGATATAGAATCTACAGTAGATAAAGCTGAAGAAGAAAAGAAAGTTAAAGTTGATGAAATAGGTATTATTAATACAGGTAATCAAATAGATGATGTTCAAGTAAAAATGGAACAACTAAGAATAATGAATTCTAATTTAGCTGAATTAAAAGCTAAACTAAGAGAGGCATATGAATCACTTAGAGCATTAGAAGAAGATAAAGAAGCTTTAGAATCCCAATTAAGAATAATGGTTGAAGAATTTACTAAGACTTATAATTCTATGAAAGAGCAACATATACTTGCTGTTAAGGCATATATTGAATCTTCTAAAGAAAGTGATTTTATTCAAGCTAATGAATTAGCAGATGAATTAAGTAATTATAAAGAGTTTGCTAGTTTTGAAGAAATAACAAAATCTATTAAAGAAGAAAGTAAAGAAGAAGAAAGTGAATTTAGTGAAGTAAAAGTAAATAGTATCGAAGAAGAAAAACAAGATATTACTAAAGTTCCAGAAGTAGCTAAAGAAGATGAAGAAAAAGAAGAAGTTGTAGAAACTAATATAGCTCCTATCGAGGAACCTAAAGAAGAAAGAATAGAAGAAAATAATGATCCTATAGTTAATGATGTTCCATCATTTGATAATATTACAACTGATGTAAAAGCAGTAGTTACGCCATTATATATAGGTGACAAAGATAAAATAGCTGATTCAAATGAAAAAGGAGTATCTGCTACAATTGATGTATTTAATCCTAAAGTAGAAGAACAATCAATTGCTAATGAGGAATCTAATGTAGCAGTATTAACTAAAAGACCTGGTTCAACTGAACCAAAAGTAGCATAAAAATGTGTTAAAAACACATTTTTTTGTTGAAATATATTGATTTTACAACAAAAAAATGGTATATTTAACTTGTAAGCATAGATGTGCTTAATTATGTCAGAGGAGGAATTTAATATGACAAAAATCGAAATCGTAGAAGCAATTGCTAAAGAAGCTGGAATTACTAAAGCTGACGCTGAAAGAGCTTTAAATGCATTCCAAACTGTAGTTGCAAAAGCATTAAAAGGTGGTAAAAAAGTTACTTTAACAGGATTTGGTACTTACGCAGTATCAACTAGAAAAGCTAGAAATGGTAGAAATCCTAGAACTGGTGAAACAGTTAAGATTCCTGCAAGAAAAGCTGTTACATTCAAAGTTGGTTCTAAACTTAAAGACGCTGTTAATAAATAATAGAGAAAAAAGACATTTTATATGTCTTTTTTTATATGTTATAATTTATATAGGTGATAATATGCTAGAGTTAGGTTTAGAAGTTATAAATATTATTTCTAATAATGGTTTTGAAGCCTTTATAGTAGGAGGTTTTCCTAGAGATCTTTATTTAGGTATTGATAGTGATGATATAGATATAACTACTAATGCTTCTTTAGAGGAATTATCTTTAATATTTCCTGATATTAAAGAAAATGGTTTTATGTCTTATATAATAGATTATAAAGGTAAAGTAATTCAGATAACTACTTATAGAAAAGATATATCATATATAGGAAATAGAAAACCAGATAATCAAGAAAGAGTTAATACTCTTGATGAGGATCTATTAAGAAGAGATTTTATTATTAATACGTTATGTATTAATAAAGATGGTAAATATGTAGATTTATTAGGGGCCAAAAAAGATATAGATAGTAAAATAATTAGAACTGTTAAGAATCCTAATACATCTTTTAAAGAAGATGCTTTAAGAATGCTTAGATGTATTAGATTTTCCACAGTATTAGATTTTGATATAGATGATGATACTTCTAAAGCAATTAATAGTAATAAAGAAATAATAAGAATGTTATCATTCTTTAGAAAAAAACAAGAATTAGATAAGATATTTTCTAGTTATAATTATCAAAAAGGTATAGATTTAATTAAAAAATATGGGTTAGAAGAGGTATTATCTATAAAAATAGGTAATAATATATATGCAGATGATTATTTAAGTGTATGGTCACAAATAGAATATGATGAGAGATATCCATTTACTAGAGAAGAAAAAAGAATAATTAATTCTTATACTGATAATTAATATGTGTTATAATGATGGAAAGGAGGGTTATTATGAAAACAAAAATACTTGGTGATGTATTAAAGATAAATAATAATATTATTATTCCTGAATATTTATTAAAATATAGAAATGAATTAGATTTAGAATTAGATGAATTTCTATTATTAGTATATTTAATTAATCAAAAGGATTTAGTTATGTTTGATGTTAATAATTTATCCTCTAAATTATATATAGAAAGTAATAGAGTACTAGAATTAATTAGTAGTTTAAATGAAAAGAATTATATATCAATTGAAATGAAGAAAACAGATGGTGTAATAGAAGAATATATTTCCACAGAGTTATTCTTCAATAAAATAGAAGGTTTTCTAATATCAAATGAAGAAAAAGAAACTTCTAATGATATATATTCTATGTTTGAAGCTGAATTTGGTAGAACTCTTAGTCCTACAGAAACTCAAATAATAGATAACTGGAAAGATAGTGATATTTCAGAGGAGTTAATTAAAGAAGCTTTAAAAGAATCTATACTATCTGGAGTTAGAAGTATGAGATATATAGATAAGATATTATTTGAATGGACAAAAAAAGGATACAAAGAGGCAAGTGATATAAAAAGAAAACCTGAAAAAGAAGAAAAAATAGAAGAAATCTATGATTATGATTGGTTAAATGAATAAGGAATACTGCTTGAAATAGTATTCTTTTTATTTTATAATATAGTTAATAATATAGGTGGTGATTTAGATGGAATTTTTTAAGAATATTGGTATTTCTTACACTGGTGATTATATTATTCAAGGTAGTAATGTTGATAAAGTAGAAAAATCTGAAAAAATGTCCGCTAAATACACTGAATTGTATATTAGAAAAGATGGAAAAGAATTTGATATAGAGGCATTAACTAAATTATATAGTGGAGAACTATTATTTCATTTACCTACATTAAAGAATGATTTATCTAATTTAAAACAAGTAACAGATAATGTTATTAAGTTAGTTAAATATGGTATTAAAACTGTTATAATAGATGCTTCTATGATACCTTTAGATGTATTTGAATGGTCTACTTTTGAAGAACAACAAGATTATATTAGAACTGTTTCTAATGGTTTGTCTCAAATAATATCTAATGGTGTTAGTTTATTAATAGAAAATCCATCTGATAAGGGGAATGTATCATATTTTGGAAGAAGAGTAGAAAACATATCTGATTTAATTATGTATACTAAAAATAATTTAATTAAGAATTATGATTTTACTAGAGATAAAGCTGATTCTTCTATAGGAGTTTCATTTAATATAACTAATTTATATGGAGATATAAATGAATATAGTAAATGGTTTAATGTACTTGCTAATAGTATTAAAGTAGTAAAAGTAACAGATGTAGATAATGCTATATCTATATTTGATGGTATACTTACTAAGATGTTAGTAAATAAATTTGATCCAATAATACTTATTCAATCTGACATAGCAATAGAAGAAATAAATAATAAATATAGAAAGTTTGAATATTTAATAGATTGTAAAAGAAATAATAGAAATCTTACTTTAGATAATTATACTGATATTAAAGTAAAAGATAATGAAGAGTATGATTTTAGTGCATCTAATCAAAGTGGATATTCATCTATAGTTATTATATGTATGATTGTTATAACTGTTTTAATAGCAGCCATAATGTTATATTTTAAGTTTAGAAATTAGACCTTTTTAAGGTCTTTTTTATTACCTTCATATTTGACTAAAACACTAAAATATGGTATTATAAAATAGCTTTGAAAAAAGCGAAAAGTAGGTGAAAAAACGTGAAAATAGTTAAAAAACTAAATAAAAAAATAGTTGTTGTTTTTACTATTTGCATGGTTTTCTTAATTTCATTAGCAGTCGTACTTGGTAATATAGATACTAATGAATTAGCTTTATTAAAAGCTGATTTATCTAATTCTAAAGAATTAGTATTAGATACTACCGAGATGAGTAAAGACTCTAACTTAGAAGTACGTCAAATCGTATACGATGGTATGACTTTAAAAGAGTTAGGTGAAAAATTAGATAGATCAATGGGATCCACTATTGATGGTTATGGTGAATTCTTAGCTACTCTATGTATAGAAAAAGGAGTAGACCCATATTTAGCCTTAGGTATTATGTTACTTGAAACAGGTTGTAAATGGGGATGTAGTTCATTAACTAGAAACTGTTATAACGTTGGTGGTATAAAAGGTAAACCAAGTTGTGGTGGAGGTTCATATAGAAGATGGGATTCTATGGAAGCTGGTATGACTAGTTTTGTAGATAACTTAGCAGGATATTATGCTCAAGGTTTAGATACTCCTGAGAAGATGAATCCTAGATATGCTGAGTCTACAACATGGGCTATGAAAGTTAGAAACTATATGTCACAAATAAGAGCAAAGTAATTGCTCTTTTTTATTTTCTAGTGTTATAATTATTATGGTGATTATATGAATAATAATAAAAAAAATAGTAAGTTTATTACTGTTTTAGTTATATTTATTATTGTAGTATTATGTTATGCCTTTGTTAATAGTTTCTTTTCTGATGATAAAGGAAATAAAAATAGATTAGGTAAAGGATCATTTAATTTTGTATATAATCTAGATAAAGATATATTAAATAAATTATATGATGATAAAAGAACTTATAAAGTAGTATTAGATAAGAATTATGGTAATACTACTGGAGATAGAAATAAGGGTAAATTATATTTTGAACCAAAGAAAATAGAGTATTATTTTAAAAATAATTCTGAAAACCCTAACTATTATAAAATGACTATTAATAGTGATGGATATTTATATTTATATAAAATAGATACATTTAATAATATTATATCTTTTGCAATATTAGGTAGTGATACTAAATACTATACTGCTAGTGTAGCTATAAAGAGTACTACTGATAAAATGAATTTAGAAAATAAATCATGGGTTAAATTAGATAAAGAAATAGAATTAAGTATATATCCAAGTACATATTATAAAGTAATAGATAATGATTCTTGTATAGAACTTAATTTACCTATATTATTAGATGAAGATAAATTTAGTGAAAAGATATATAAAGAATTAAAGGATAAGATGGAGAAATCTATATCTATAGAAAGTATTACAGATTATGAATATAATTATTTATCTTTAGGATTAAATAATAAGAAAATAAGTGATAATGCTACTTTATTATTAAAGGATTCTAGAATTAATTATTATCAATCTGTATATGATAAGAATAGTAAATTATCTTATACTATATTATTCTTAATGAATAAGAATAAGAATATGGTTGGAGTATTAGAAATAGATACCATAGATGAATATGAAAACTATATTAAAAACTTAGGATTAATTAGTAAAGATTATAAATATAAAGATTTAGATACTAAATTATATTATAAAGAGAGTTCTGTATATCCAGAAGGAATTGCATATGAATCAGTTATGTTTAAAATAGATAATAAGTATTATATGGTTACTACATATGCTTTTTATGAGAAAGTAAATGATAGTAATATAGATAACTGGATAGATAATTTAATTAGTGGAGTATTAGAGATAAAATAGAGCAAGTAATTGCTCTTTTTTCTTTTACTATGATATAATTAAACCATCAGGAGGGCATTATGGAAGAGATAAAAAAAGTATTAAATGATATTCCAGAAGAGAAAAAGATTTTATCATGTAATCTAGATTCTAATTATCAAATACCACCATATAAAGATGAAGATGGTAATTTATACTATAAAGGAAATGATGGTAGTATTATTAAAATATTTTGTGGTAGATTAATTGATAAAAGAGGAAAGGATATAGTAGAAAAACTAGCTTATCCACGTGATATTGAAGGTGTTATTAAACCAAAACAAATAGTAGTAGTTCATGATAAACCAATTGGTTATGTATCAGAACCTGTTTTAGGACAAATTGATGAAGAATATGAAACAAGTTTAGGTAAAAATCTAAGAAATAATTTATTTAGAATTTCTGAAAAGTTTAGTAAACTTGAAACAATTGTTAAAGAAGCTGGACCTGATATTATATTTCCACATTTATTAGATGAAAGAACTATTATTATAGATAAAAATAGTAACCCTATAATTGCTAATTATGATAATCTTCAAATTGGGAACCAAAAAACAACAAGAATAGCTAAAGAGAATCCTTATTATGGACCAAATATGTCAGAAAAGTATTATTATGCTCCATATTATTCAAAAGAATGGGATAAAAAACTATTAATAGAATATTTCTTGCTTAGAACATTTGGTTATCAATTACCTGATAGATTAGAAGGAGAAGATTTAAGAGATTTAGTTAGAGTATTAGGATCTGATAATATGGATGAAGAATTATTTAATAAGATTAAAACTGTATATAGTAAAAAAGAAAAGGTTCCATATATAGGTACTGATATAGCAAGAATAGCAAGTGATTTTAGATTAGTAAATGATATTTCTTCAAGTTATATAGCTAGAAGACTAGTAAAGAAAAGATAATGAATGGATTAATAATTGTTAATAAAGATAAAAACTTAACTAGTAGAGATGTAGTAAATGAAATATGTCATATATTTAAAACTAAAAAAGTAGGACATACTGGAACTTTAGATCCACTTGCTACTGGTGTTTTAGTTGTGGCTATTGGTTCTGCTTTAAAAATAGTAGACCATATTACATCACTTGATAAAGAATATATTGCCAAAGTAAAAGTAGGAATTAAAACAGATACTTTAGATATAACTGGTAATGTATTAGAAGAAAAAGATGTAAATATTACTAATGAAGATATAGATAAAGTATTATCTAATTTTCCACATGATTATGATATGGAAGTGCCTCTTTATAGTGCAGTTAAAGTTAATGGTAAAAAATTATATGAATATGCTAGAAATAATATTCCTGTAGAACTACCTCATCATATGGTAAAAGTATATTCATTAGAAAGAATATCAGATATTAAAGATAATAGTTTTTATATTAAATGTCATGTTAGTAAAGGAACTTATATAAGAAGTTTAATAAATGATATATGTTTAAATCTAGGTACTATTGGAGTAATGGAAGAACTAAATAGAACTAAACAAGGTAAATATTCTATAGATGAATCATATACTCTAGAAGATATTAAAAATGGTAATTATAAACTTATTTCTATGGAAGACTCATTAGATTTACCTAAAATTGAAATAGATAATGAAATGCTTTTAAAAAGAGTATTAAATGGTAATAAATTAGAGGATACTTATAATTATCCTGAGTTTCTATTTACATACAACCATGATGTGATAGCTATTTATGAGCAGGATAATGGTATGGTAAAACCTGTAAAGGTATTTAACAATAGTATTGAAAAATATATGAATAATAATTAATATATAACTAGAGGTAATGTATATGTTAATTAATATAATTGTATTTGTTATAGTAGTTGGTATTATAGTATTTGTATTTAGAAGATTTTCATCATTTGTTTATGCTGTATGTGGATTAGATATTTTATATAGACTTCTTCATTTTATAGCAGACAATGTACATGTTAAAGAATTATCTAATATAATAAATAAATATGTACCTGGATCAGTAGTATCCATGATTAGTAAATATACAGGAACTGGAGGATTAATATATACTTTAATTTTATGGTTCATGTTTATAATGTATGCTTTATTACTTTTCTACATAATAAGAATACTTGTAAAAAGAAAATAGACCTAGGTCTATTTTTTATTTGACTATATATTAGTAGAATGGTATTATATTCGAAGAAATGGGTGAGATATATGGCTGATTATTGTCCTCATTGGTATGATGAGAGTACCAAAACTTGTACAAATTATAAATGTGATATTTCAGGTGAATTTGTAGATGTACCTGAAGGATTTACAAATTGGGTTTGCTATAATGAAAATTATGCTTATGCTCAATGTCCAAGAGTTAAAAAATATGGATGGTTTATTACAACAGCTACTTGTAAAATACTAAATAAGGAAGATAGTTCTTTAAAGAAAAAATTACTTTTGTGGAAAAATTGTATTTTAGAAGAAGATGATAAATATAAACCATTTTTAGAATTATATTGTTCAATTGGACCTATTATTGAGAAAAAAATGGAAGAAGATCCAATAAAAGAAGAAGTTGCTCAAAAAGTATATTTAGATTTAATGTCAGTAGTAGATAGTATTGAAGAAGAAGATTATGATTCTGCATATAGAAAATATGTAGTTATAATGCTTCGCTTAGTATCTGGATATTTATTACATGATATATATAGAGAACTAAAAAGAAATAAAAATCCTAAAGAGGAAAGAAGATATATATTAGGTAAAAATTAAAAAAACACTTGATTAATAAGAGTTTTATGATATAATTTATTACGTACCTTGTACTTGGTGATTGGAAACTCCAACCATCTACTAAGTATTTGGCGAATTATAAGAAAGGAGAAATTAATTATGGCATTAAAAGCTGAAAAGAAAGTTGAAATTATCAAAAAGTATGGATTAAATGATAAAGATACTGGTTCTGCTGAAGTACAAATTGCTTTATTAACTGAAGAAATTAATACTTTAACTGAACATTTAAAAGTTAATATTCATGATTTCCATTCAAAAAGAGGTTTACTA
>JAEEGL014188609.1_pt1 | contig 24766 bp, 23 predicted proteins | sample 9134231 | NCBI WGS metagenome assembly JAEEGL01 (sample SAMN16246548, study PRJNA631951) | gut metagenome | biome: gut microbiome; feature: rumen; material: fiber-attached | host: Bos | place: Iran: Karaj | collected 2018-10
AGGTGCTTTTGAGAGTGCACGTATCCTTCTGAGTTCTGGCCTTGCCCAAAGTGACAAGGTGCATTTCTCGGATCATCTATCACAAAAAGTTTTTAAAGTACGTAAGTCAACGAAGATTGGTGACGAGGATTTCGTGTTCCGCATGCGAGGTACATCACTTATTACCAAGCGTATGGTGGGTGAAGTTGATGACTGCTCTTTTTATATCCATCCGGTATTTAATTTGAAATTCCCATTCTTCGAGAGTGTAAAGGAAGTACTCTTTAAACATCATTTTGAGTGGAAGTATGTCTGGAATGTATTCAAGGACATTCCTAATGTAATAGGTTTTGCCTGGGCTGTTCTTTTTCTCCGCAGAATGTATGTGATGAATAATGAATGGTTCCTTTATATAGATATTGAAAACCCTTCAACGAAGAGCTATGTAAAGTTGACTGATGAAAAAGATAAGTTTGGCGTGCCAGGCCTTGATGTTTATTATGAAGCAGGTGAAGACGCAGAACATATTTTTGAAGCAGCTAAGGAGATTGCCATTGAACATTTGAATGCTTGTGGCACTGACTATGAGGTTTTAGCGGAGAAAATTAACGTTCAGACGTGTGAGGATATCTACCATCCCTATGGTATGTTTGATTTTAAAGATGTGAACGATTATTACACACGTTGGAGCAATATGCTAGTTGTGACTACTGGCTGCCTAAGTCGTAGCGGTGGTATAAACCCTACAGCTAGCATGTTGCCTGTTGTAGATGATTTTATTAATGAGCATTTGGGCGTTAGTGTATGCTAAAAGTTATAATTAATGCATATGCATGCTCTCCAGATATGGGGAGTGAACCAGGAATGGGCTGGAATTTGTGTATGAACCTCGCAAAATATTGCGAGCTATTTATTATCACAGAAGGTGAGTTCCGTGATAGGATAGAACATACTGTTCCAATGGTACCTCAAGGTGTTAATATGCATTTCTACTATAATCCGGTACCAGAACGGATACGGCAGATGTGTTGGAATCAGGGCGATTGGCGTTTCTACAAATATTATAAGGATTGGCAGAAGAAGACGGCAGATATAGCAAGGGAGATTTGTGAGAAGGAGAAAATAGATATTCTTCATCAACTTAATATGATTGGTTTTCGCGAGCCTGGCTATTTGTGGCAAGTGAGTCGCGAAACTGGGATTCCGTTTGTATGGGGGCCTGTTGATGCTAAAGAATCGTTCCCGATGGCATATGCCAATGGCGCGTCGTTAAAGACAAAGTTCTTTCTTTTGCTAAAAAATATCATCACGAAATGCCAACTTAGATATGGTAAGAGAGTGCATGAGGCTGCAAATACGGCGTCGTTGGTTCTTTCTGCTTCATCAAATTCTGTTATTAGTTTCAAGAAATATTTTGGAATAGAAAGTCCTTTGATGAACGAAACTGGTACATATCCAATAGATAATCAGAAGAATACCTGTGATGAACATCCATCGTTTAATATATTGTGGGTTGGAAAAACGGATTTTAGAAAGCAACTCACTTTGGCAATAAAGAGTGTTGCAGCAGCATACCATCCTAACATCAAGTTACATATTGTGGGTGGTGGAGATATGCGTGAATATCTTATGGTTGCAGAGACTATGGGTATTGCACATAACTGTATCGTACATGGAAGCATAAGTCATAGTGAGGTGCTCAATTTGATGAGAGAATCGGACTTATTCCTGTTTACAAGTGTGGCTGAGGGAACTCCTCATGTAGTTCTTGAAGCCATTGGCTGTGGACTGCCTGTTTTGTGCTTTGATACTTGTGGCCAGGGGGATTGTGTTAATGACGAGGTTGGAATAAAATTTCCGCTCTCTGAGCCAAAGCAGTCGGAAAAGGATTATGCAGAAAAGATAGAATTCTTGTATAATCATCGGGAAGTATTGGCTCAAATGTCTGACAATTGTAAAAGAAGAGCAGAGAAATTATCGTGGGATAATAAAGCTAAGAAAATGGTTGAACTGTATGAAAAAGCTAAGATTAAGTGATATAGATATCGTAGAATCGCACGATGTTCTTGCCAGCATCCCTGATGGCAAAATACTGATAAATACCATCAACGCGCACTCGTTTAACGTGGCACAAAAGGATGAACTTTTTGCTGAGGCTCTGGCGAAAGGCGACTATCTGATTCCTGATGGTGCAAGCATCATCAAGGCTTGCAAATTGTTGAAAGCAAAAAGTCATCCTAAAGAGCGTATTGCAGGATGGGATTTATTCGCTTTTGAGATGCAAAGACTCAATGAAAAAAGTAAAAGTGAGGAAGGTAGAGGAAAGGTGATGTTTATGGGAAGTTCGGAGAAAGTGTTGGCGCTTATTCGTGAGAAGGCTGCTGTAGATTATCCGAACCTAGAGGTGGTAACATATTCGCCACCATATAAGCCAGAGTTTAGCGATGAGGATAATGCGGCTATCATCAAGGCCATTAATGAGGCTAACCCTGATTTGCTATGGATAGGCATGACCGCCCCCAAACAGGAGAAATGGACATACCACCACTGGAGCAAACTGAACATCCACTGCCATGTTGGAACCATCGGTGCGGTATTCGACTTTTACGCAGGCACAGCACAACGGGCTCCAATGTGGTGGCAGGAGCACTCTTTAGAATGGTTGTATCGTCTGATAAAAGAGCCAAAACGCATGTGGCGTAGGTATGTGATAGGAAATCCGCTCTTTCTATGGAATATCACCAAAGAAAGAACTTAAAGGTTGTATTTCTCCTTTAGGATATACCACCAGAACTTGATTTGATCTATAAGTCGCTGTATCATTATTTATTGTTCTACTGGCTACTGCAATAAAATGCGGTGGCCTTTTTCGTTATATGTCCTAACAATTGCTTATATTTGCAACTGCAAATTTTAAATTTCAGTGAGCTATGAATTACAGTTTTAACCACCACGAAAATGCAGCGGGGATAGTTCCTGGCATTTTCAACCGAGTAGTTTCGTTTTTCGTTCGTAAAAAGAGTGAGCCCCTGTATCAGCGGTTTCTGCGCTATCTGCACGAGGCGCATCGCGATGGGGTGATGGGGCATGGTCGTTATGCAGTGGCACTGGGCAAGGCGCACAAGCTGATGCGATTTCTTACCATCGAGGGGCTCGAGCATATCACCGCCCAGCAGTTTTCTACCGATATGCTGCTACGATTCCGTCAGTTTATTTACGATGAGTACCGATACGCATTGCAATATCCCGCACTCTACCCTCGTGGCGCTGGACATCGGACGCCTAAAAAAAGATTGCGCGACACCACCGTGGTTCACGACCTGAAGTTGCTGCAGGCTTTCTTTGTCGAGCTTGAGACCACTGAAGAAATACGCCGCTCTCCATTCCGATCTATTTCGATGGAGAAGCGGCGTATTATTATGCACGTGAGTTACGACACTCCGGTGTTTCTGCGGAAAGAGGAGTTGATGCAAGTGATGGCTGCCAAGGTGCCCCGCCACCTGCAATGGGCCAAGGATATCTTTGTGCTCAACTGTGCTATCGGCTGTCGTATAGGCGATCTGCTCAGGCTTACCCCCGAAAAAGTGGCAACCTCTGCCGATGGCATCCCGTATATCCACTACATACCATCAAAAACGGCTAAATACCAGACGTCGAACAGCGAAATCATAACGCCTCTGATTGCCCCTGCCCTCGAGATTATCAACCGCACACGGCTGCAACTGCTGCCCTGCCACCCGCACTATGGCAAGCAGCGATACAATCAGGCTCTAAAACAGCTGCTGCGATACTGCGGCATTACGCGCCGAGTAAAGATATACAACTATGAGAAGGGCGACAACCAGGAGAAGCCACTCTGCGATGTAGCCACCTCGAAACTGGCCCGCAAAACCCACATCGACATGCTTAACAAGGTGCAGATAAACTATTATGCCGCCGGCCTACATCGCCCAGGTTCTGATGCCGTTTACCGTTACACCTCGCTCGAACTCAAAGACCGATACGAGTTGTTGAAGGCGGCGTTTGGGTAAGAAAAAAGCAGGCCTCACTTGATTGATTGTATGAGAGTAATTCAAGTGGAGGCCTGCGTTATAACGAACTTTTTATATTGATATCTCACGACATCCTAAACTATCCAATCGTCTTCTTCAATTTTGATGAGGTGATTATATAATACGGTCTAAGATAAGCATGGATAAGGCCTAACAACCGATAGGCGACTGCAGATGGCAACGACAGAATTCTTTTAATCACTTTATACTCACCTGCATCAAAATTCGCTTTTGTCTTTGGTCTTGCCGCCCATGGGCTCATCGCCTTATACTTATCAAACATCCACGCATAAGAGTGGTCTGAGCCCACACACCAAGGACGTATATTCAACATGCATGTCGTATAATGTATAATCCTAGGATTGTTTTTACTTTCTTCTATCTCGGCCTTTGAATAATAAAGGTCTGGATGTCTCAATTGTTTTAGCTCCTTATATGAATAAGCACTTACCAGTGTCATCAAATCATACTGCGGTGGCAATATGACAAACTCTCCCTTGAATATTCCATTCAATATATCTTGATCAGCGTAACTGATGGCTGGCTCATATTTATCCACAAAGTCTGCAATCATCTTGCGTATATCAAACTCACGTAGTTTCTTAATATTCAATGCCAATACGCCAGCATTAATATAGCTACCATCTTTACCAATGCCAATTTTAGCTTTATAGGGTCGGCTCACACAGTCCTTAACGCCACAAATTGCCACATCTTCTTTGATATATGCCTCCACTTCCTGTATACCACCACTAATAATTGTGTCGCAATCAAGATATATAGCCTTAGAAACCTCCGCAGGCAGCAGCTCACCGGCAAACATTCTTGTAAAAGCACTTTTGGGCCACCTGTTGCTACTCAACTTCTCTGGGATGTTCAAGTCTGGCACATCTATCAGTGTAAACTTCCTTTGATACTTCAAGGCGATATTCTCTAAAGTACGCTTACTTTCCTCCGAGATATGATCTCCAAGAAGATACACGTTTAACTCCTCGCTATTCTTGTTAGTGTCAAAAAGGGATATCATCGATATACCCATTATCCACACAAAGTTATTGTCGCATGTATAAATGATATTCATTAATTATCTTGATTTTGCTAAAACCTTCATCATTTCATCGAAGCTTCCCCAATTCTTGTCTTTTTCAGCAAGAATCGGTTCCGAAGTATCTGTCAATGGCCATTCGATGCCTATTTTCTCATCATTCCACTTAAACCCAATCTCATCGCCAGGAGTATAGTGAGTTGTTACCTTCATTAAGATTGTAGCATCAGAAAGTGCATAATATCCGTGAGCCACGCCCTGTGGTATGTAAAGCTGCTTGTGATTATCCTCAGTCAAATAATCCCCATACCAGCTACCATATGTAGGAGAGTCTTCTCGGCAATCTACAATTACATCCCAAATGATTCCTTTCAAGCATGACACTATTTTAGCTTGAGGAAACTTTAACTGGGTATGTACTCCCCTTAACACGCCTTTTATGGAAGATGATATGTTGTCCTGAACAAATACATCCTTAATACCCTCTTTGTTAAGCGTATTCTCATTATAAAATTCCATAAAGTCTCCTCTCGTGTCGGTAAACAATTGAGGAATCAAGATTTTTGCATCTTTAATATTGACAGGGAAAATGCCCATATTAAAACAATCCTTTTGCTTTGTTATACTCTACACATCTACGTATGCCTTCTTCCATCGTAACACTACTTACAAAACCTATGTCGCGTTTGTTGGCTGTAAAATCATAGATTCTATCTGTAGTGGCAGCAATCACATTCCTGCGTGTTACTGGGGCTTTTTTACCCATCCATCCAAAAATAACCTCTATGCAATAAGCCAACGAAGCCATCAGCCATCTTGGGATAGGTATCATCCTAACTTTTTTATCCATCAGCTTTGCAACCAGTTCTACACTCTCGTAAAAACCGATACCTTTTTCGGTTGCACAGATATACGTTTCGCCAATCTTACCTTTTTCTGTAAGCAATGATAAGGTAGTTATCAAATCATCAACATAGCAATGGCTAACTTGGGTATCTTTTAGGCCCACCTTAGGGAATATACCTTTCTTGCACATTTTGATGATAGATTGATAAGAATCCTCACCACCTACACCATATACTTTTGCCGGACGAATAATGATTGCAGGAAAGTTATTCTCTTTAACCTCTTTTAATACCAGTAATTCTCCCTCATGTTTACTAACCTGATAGGGTAGATAGGGTTCACATTTACTCTCCGCATTAATCGGCATTTGCTTCACAATACCCATGGCAGCAATCGAACTTACCTGTACGAATCGCCTTACATGTGCACGTTTCGCCTCCATCACAATGTTACGGAGTCCTTCTACATTCACTTTTCGGAAACGTGCAAACTGATGTTCTGAAGGTAGTTCGTTGCCAGACAGGCCAACTAACTGGTATACCATGTCGATACCATCACAGCAACCTTTTAATGATTCTGCGTCTGTAATATCACCTATAATAATCTTACAATCATTTGGCAAGATGCTCAACGCTTTCTCCTTATTACGGCACAACACACTTATGTTGTGACCTTGCTTCTTCAATTCTGGAATCAGTTTTCTGCCGATGAAACCTGTTCCACCAGTAATTAAGATGTTCATAATAATAAATTAATCCTTTCTAAGAATCTCAAGTAATTTCTCTGCTTCACGCATCCAATCAAACTTACCAAGGACCTCAGATGCGGCAGCTGTTGACTCAGATAATAAACACTCTAAATCTACATCATAGTTATAGGGATCAATATAATGAGCCGATTTCTCGTATATTTCAGGAAGGCATGTCGCATTTGAAACAATAAGTTCAGAACCACACGAAAGTGCTTCTAATGGAGTTATGCCAAATCCTTCATAAATAGCAGGATGAATAAAGGCGCGACATTCCGACATCAAGGCTTTAATCTCGCCATCAGTTAAATAGCCTGTAAAATGTATATTGTCAGATTTTTGTTCTCCCCCAAGTTTAGTAAAGCCCTCAGCCTTTCCGGTTACCACAAATTGCGACTGCGGGTTCCTTTTTGCAACTTCCAATATCCATACAAAATTCTTCTGTGGTGTCAGACTGCTAAGTGAAAAAAAATATTCGCCTCGATGAATATTTTGGGGTAGTCTTTCAAATACATTATCATCAACGACCACATCCTCGAAATGTTGCCATGCGTTATAAACAACAGAAATCTTCTCTTTTGGAATACCAAGAATTTCATTCAACTTACATCTGCTGTAATCACTTACTGTAAGAACTTTAGATGCAGTCAACTTGGCAATCCTAAACAACAACCTTTTCCAAAACAAGCCTGCAAATCCATACAACGATCCTGTAAACAGTCTGCCGATTTCAAAAATCATGGCATCATGCAAACATACGACATCTGAATGAAAGAGAGGGAATGTCGTTGTTAAGTTAACACATTGCAGATGATGTTTACTAAGGTACGGTCCTAGACAGAACTGTTCCCAAGCCTCACGCTTCAAACTACCTATTTGAATAATCTCAATATTTTCCCAATGGGGCAAATTTTTAACAAGCTTGGATGTCACCACACAAAACTCTCCCTTCTCGCATATCTTATCCAAATGAGAGATAAGTTCAAATGCAAATCGTTCCTGCCCTGTCATCTTCTTGGTTAAGAAACGCCCGTTAAATACATATTTCATATATCTAAGAGTATAATCAGAAACTATCCTGTGTACTATTTATCTTCCGCCACAAAAACAAGCGGTTGTTTTGGGGAATAATGTCATACAAAATCGATATAAAAAAATCCCAACAGTAATAGTTATTACAAAGTTCAAAACGAGTATGCTGATAAATGCGATATCAGCAGCAGGTTTTATAATTGGCACAATACTATTACGGAACATCTTAAGGAATAAGCCATGAAAACCGAAAAGAAAAAAACTAGAGGATGCGACAGTTTGGCTTATTGCAGGAATATTATGATTGATGCAAAAAAGAACAACAAGTACTATTACTATGATACCTACGATTATATTTATATTATGTATATAACACATATAATCTGTTTTACGAAGATAAGCCTCAATTCCCCCCAATGTAAGATATATTAAACAGAATAATAATAACACCAAATTAGAAGGTTTCTTTATACATTCTGGCAATCCGATTTTATGGATTCCGCACCAAGCTCCTAAAAGGAAGAATATGCACCCTTGTGAACTGAAACCTATAACAGATGGCCATAGACAGGATAACCACATAAAAAGCAATATGACAGGAATAATATACCTACCATATCTTAAAAGTGGATAAACAAATATTGTTATAAAACACATCATAATCAGGTCTCTAAGAAACCAAAATGGGAAACAAGGTGGATCAGTCCAAAGAGACAAAAGAATTGCAGAAATATTATATTCTCTGTAAATGATAAAATAATCGTCATTTGAGACTCTGCTTATTAAAAAGAAGCAAATGATATAAAATGCATTCCATAAGAAGAATGGGATTACCAACGTTTTTAACCTTGACTCAATTTTCTTCTTATATATATTCCACGAGAATTCGTCAGTAGAACGAAAAAACAAATAGCCTGATATAAAAAAGAACAGTGGAACCGCGGGCCGTCCTATCACATCACATAAGAAATATCTTATGAATCCATAAACTCTATAATTTTCACTTGCATTTATTATTCCTCTAAAGTTCTGGAAGTCAAAAACGAAAACAATATCTGAGTGAATTAAAACTACCAAAAACATTAATGGAAATCTCAGTCTACTGATTATTTCAGATTCTATAGTTTTTTTCATCTAAGTTTAGAAAATAATCTATAAGTTATAACAAAAGGGAGTGGCGATAATTTGACTATCCAATATAATAATCTTGGTTTTAAATCAATAGCATTTCTCATAATATGCCAATATTCTGGATGTTCTCGCATAATCTGCTCAATAAGCATCTCTCCATCTTTACCATTATCAATGCCGTAATTGAGTATCTCAATAATATGATGAGCCATATGGTTATGGAACCCTTTTATAATCTTCTCGTCTTTAATCAAAAAAGAAAATTTGTATAGACCCTTTAACGTTTCTGCAAGATCAGTAACTCGTTTTAAATCTACTACTGTTGTGATACTACCTTCTCTTTGAAGAAAGTGATAGACGGGTTTTCGATAGAATGCAACGTTGTTTGCTGAATATAAAACTACGGGGGTAAAACGCACGTCTTCATGTTTAATTCCTTCTACAAAGAAATAGTTATTTTCAAGTAAATATTTTCTCCTAAATATATAGAATTGAGCAGCATCCATTATATTAGTATATAACAAATCTTCTTTTGTCTGCACTTTATCAGTGTAGAAAACATTACACTCTGCCCTATTACCCTCTGGTATGTATCCATTAAAGGAGAGAATATCTGTATTAGCATCTAAGTGTAATATAATATCTGAAAGACAGTTTTCTTCTATCCAGTCGTCACTATCAATGAACCAGATAAATTCTCCTTTTGCTTCGCGTAAGCCACGATTGCGAGTTCCACTTAGACCTTTGTTCGGATGGCTTGCGAAATGCATGTTAGGATATTGGGGTAATAGCTTCTCAATGATTTGAACGCTGTTATCCTTAGTCCCATCATTATATACTAGTACCTCATATTCATCTTTTGTGATGTTCTGATTCTCTACACTGCGGATACATTTTTCTATATATTGCTCAACGTTATATACAGGAATAATTATAGAGAGTTTCATATTTAGTGACTAAAATTTGAATTTAAATAACATATCGAACTTTTTCTCTCTGAACTTCTGTATTATGAAAAAAAAGAAGTTGATACTTGGTATAGACCTGCCAATTCCATATTTTCTTTTTATTTTAAAAATAATGTCCTTCAATTTTTTATTTTGAATATTGTGAGTACTTATCTCATTTACTATATTTGGGCTTTCTATATTAAGGATAAGATCCTCCCACTTTTCAATATTCCCTGCTATACCAAAATTATTAGAAATAAAATCATATAACTCGTCAATCTTATCACGAGGAGACAAGAGCCTCTCTATTAAGTAATCAGCAAGATCTTCTTCGTTTTTAAAAAGATACTCTTTATTTAAAACAGAGTCATAATATGCAGGATGAGAAATGGTTGTGATATTACACCCCATCAGTTGCATTTCAAGAGCACATATACAGAATGTTTCAGAAAAACCTGTAGGATTAGGCACTCCAACCTTGCATTTCCCTAACACATCGTATTTGTCATCAGATAATAATCCCAAGAAATGAACAGATGGAAGGATCCTTCCTTTCTCATCAACCAAATATGGCATAAACATCTCTTCGTATTTTTTGCTAGCAATGCCATACTTGCCTAGGATTGCACTATTGTCATATAATTTTCCGCTTCCTATTACATATAATTGGGCGTCAGGTATTTCTTTTATGACTTTCTTCCATGCACGTGCTAATATATGAAATCCTTTCATTTTTACGATGCTTCCCATGTATGCAACACAGTGGTTGTCATCATATTTAATCTTTTTTCTATAATAGGCACTGTCTTTTATTGGGAAAATATTATAAATGAACGTGGATTTTTCAGTTAAAACATGATCTCGATAAAGCTCCATCTCTTCACGACCGACATTTACTATTCGCTTAATATATGTCAGGCTGCTAAATAAATTCCATTGCTTGTATGATACGTCATTGTGAGCCCATATTATTATTGATATGGCCTTCGAGTATTGATCTAGCACCGATTTGTTGAAATATTTAATATCGATGACTAATAGTTCTATTTTATTCTTGTCGCAATAATGGCAACATTCGTTTAAGCTACTTGCATAAACTATCCTGTTATGAGGGAATCGCACATCTGCATTGGTTATTAGAACGGAGTTTATATTATTACCTCTCTGTTCTAGCAAATAAGACACCAATAATATCTCGTATTCAGAACCAGCAATACCCGGATTTCCTGAAACAATATCCGAGTAATCTTTATTTGGCATAGAATGACTGTCGAGAAAGAAAGCGACCTTAACCATTTTACAAATTATTCTGTTTTTTATAATTATCTATAGCATCCTCTAACGTCCGTAACCCTTCGTTTTTAATTATTCCCGGATGTGAATAGCTGCCATACCAATCGATTTTTTTTTCTATTCCAAAGGCTAGAGCTGCAGAGGATGTGACTGTAGCAACATTATCAAAGTCCACCCCCCATACAGCAAGGAGTTGGATCGGGATGATCTTATCAAAATAATATATATCAGGAAATTCTTTTTTGTAATTCAAAAAATCTCTTGGATGGGGCTTTATAACAACATCTTGTGAGTCATAATTATTTAAGATCTTACGATACATTTCTATCTGTTCTTCTTTTGTCATCATCCTGTCATCGTAAAATGCTTGGGTTAAAAGTATGGTCTTCTTTCCTTTTAGCTCTTCCAAATCTTCTCTTGTTACATTAAATATGTTTAGTATGTAGTCTTGTTTCTCCTTTGAACTATTTTCCCAAAGAGTTTTCCAATTAAGTATGTGCTTGACCTTCCCAATATGGTAAAATTTATTATACTCAGCTGTAGTATATATTTCTTTTACCGAACTTGACGTTGCAATTGGCTGACGGTAATAATTGCCACGAAAAATACGACATATCATTTTAAAAAGGATGCTTGATTTCCTATATTTTAAATAATCTTGAAACATTGGACCTGTTTCCCAAAGATTAAATGAATTCGGGCCGTCTTCTATATATTTTAGATTAAGTCCTTGAAGATACTCCCATTTAAAATCGAGACCAAATACTTCCGATGAATATAGATATGGATGTTTAAAATGACAATATATACGCATCCACCATCCGTAGAAAGGTTGTGTTAGGGCAGATTTTTTCTCTATTTTTGTATCTACATAGTGAGGAAGTTTCTCTTTAATCTTAGGAGAGACTCTTCGATCCATAATAAACATTGTTTTCTCAATTTCCTCAATAGAAGAAAAAAGAAGATAAAATGTAAACGGATAGAGTGCCTCACTAAAACAGACTCTTTTTATTTTCGATGTTCCGTTTGAGAAATTCATATAAGTAAAATCTATGAGATTAAAAATTCTATAAAGTCCCTTACAGCGCCGCCACCTCCATTGCGTTTGCAAATATAGTTAGCCACTTTCAGCACTTTTTCAACAGAATCTGCCGGACAACCAACAATACCGCCAGCCTCCTTTACCGGAACCATACATTTAAGATCCAGAATATCATCACCTATATAAGCAACATTCTTTAATGAATACTCAAATCCATCCTTGTCTGAATATTCTGCCAAGATAGAGATGAGCTTATCATATTTCTGTTTACAACCTTGGTGACATTCCTTAATATCAAGTTCTTCACAACGATTGGCAAGAATTTTACTGGTACGCGCTGTAATTATTACTGGTACAATGTCGTATTGTGGTAAAATGTCATGTATACCGTAACCATCCTTAATATCAAAGGCTTTAAACAACTCTCCATTTTCAGACATATATATTTTACCGTCGGTGAGGGTTCCATCAACATCCATCACAAGGAATTTGACATTTGCTTTCATCTTTTATTCGTACTTCGAAGGAGTAATAAATACAATTTCGATACCCTCTGCAGCAATACTTGCAATAAAACGCTTATAGAATGCATTTCTGCGTTCTACTTGCTCAACGGTTACTGGGTGGCGGAGATTTGGATCTGAATAGTTCTCATTAATATTTACCATGAATCCGTCAAGACCAGCAAGGAAGATTGACTTAGCATTACAAGCCTTTAGAAAATTTAGCATGATGACTGATGAAGAGTCGTGTGTGCGACCATCACTAATATCAATCCAATTCTTGTAATTTAGAATCTTAACCTTACCACGAGCACCTTTTGATACATTTGATGTAGTAATCACAGCCTTTCCCTCTTCTACAGCTTTATCATAAACATCCTGTCGGGTCGTCATCAGGTAATCTACGTTAAATGATTCAGTCAGATTCAATCCAATTGATACAACGTCTTCTTGATTAAGAATGTTTTCAATCTTCTCCCTATTCCCAATAATGCTCTTACCTGGTGCAATCAACAATACTTTCTTGCCAGCTAACACAGTTTTCATCTCAAAGACAACGCCAGCATCATCTACTTGTTTTCTTTCATTATAGGAACGCCAGATTTCCTCTGCATAATTTTTATCGAAAGATATTTTCTTGTCTTCAGCAATCATTCCTAGTAATTCCCCCACTTGATCAATAGGCAACTGATGCTTATTGTAGAAATGACTGGCATAGCTTGGCGTGCAATGATTAGCTGAAGAAAGGTAATATTCAGGTGCATAGCCCCAGTAGAACTCAGAATGCAACTGGTTCAGAACTTTATCGATAACTTCCAACAATGGACTAATATTGTAGTTCTTTCCATAATACAAATTCAAGTGTTCAAGCAGCAACTCAGAATTCAAATTACCTGCACCCTTACCCATACCCATAATAGAACTGTCAAGCATCAAATCGCGGTTAGTCGGAAATTGAAGCATTGAGCAGGCATTAGAGTATGACATCTGCAGATTATTGTGAGAATGGAAACCGATAGGCATTGTTGGCACAAGGTTATTGTCCACAATATTCAGCAAACGATTCAGGTCATTGGGGCGCATCTCTCCAAATGAATCAACAATATAACATGCAGATGCATCAGGCAGTTCCTGATTAATCATCTCAATGAGATCCAGCATCTCGCGATCCGAGTAACGCATAGTTATCATCGGCTGGATAAAGAACATATATCCTTTATCCATTATTTTACGTCCAATGGCAGGAATATCGCGCATATTCTTTTTGTGGAAAGCTACACGAATACCATCAATCGTTTTTTCTGAGCGCTGAGGTAAATTTTCCACATTATACTTACCATAGTCCATGATAGCCAAATACGTCACCCCTGGCTTCTTGGTCTTCATGAGCGTATCATAGATTGCCTCTGAAGTTTTCCACTGTGTTCTCCCCTGAAGTGTACCTTTTGTTTCATCGAGATAGCCCATCTCTATCATTTCAACACCAGATGCTTCCTGAGCTGACAGTATCTGGTCCATATAAACCTGACCGAAATTGAAATCATTTACGCAACCACCATCACGTAAGGTGACGTCAAGGACTTTAATTGAATTCATTTCCTTATATTTTAAAAATTACATATTTACATTTAACATAACCTCAGCCAAATCGAAATCCTCTGGATTATCGATATCTACTGCTTCTTTGAAGGTAACTTCCTTGATAAATGGCTTAACACCAACTCTACGCTTATGTTTTAGGAATACGTCTTTTGTAAAGACATAAACACCTGACGTTTCCTGATAGATAGGCTTCAAATCCTGAGTTCTTGGAAGGTTAGAAGCATCAAAATTCAGAGGCTGGCCATCCTGCCACAAATAATCCTGCAACTTTACAGCACAGAATGCAGAATCATACTCGCCAGATTTTACTGCATTAATACACTGCTTCATAGTCTCTACTGTAATAAAAGGAGCAGTAGCATGAGCATATACATAAATATCTGCATCCTGCTCGTTCATGAAACTAGTAAAAATCTGAGTAAAGTTTGATGTCGGTAAATCTAACTCCTTTGGTCTTTTAAGGAAATTGACACACTCCGGTATAAATTGCACCACAGTTTCATCACTACAGTAAACATAGATATTTTCGCACAGTCCCGTTTCCTTAAGGGAATCTAATTCATACTGCATTAAGGGTTTGGTGCCCAGCAGTCTCGTATTCTTGCCAGGACAACGCTCATTTTTGAGCTTAATTGGCATGATTGCTACTATTTTCATATATCTGTTTTATTTATATTCGTCTAATGCTTTTCGAAGTGCCTCAATGAAGCCTCTTCCAAAAGTCAAGTCTGGTTCCATCATATTGCCTTCGCCCCATTCATTCCAAGAACGGACAAAGAGTATTTGCTTATTCTCGGGCTTATTTTTAATGGCTTCCATTGCCATCTTGACATGCTTATAGAAGGATTCTGGAGTGGCGTTATAGAGAATAAGTCCGTTTCTTCCACTTCTGGGACTATGATCCCATTGAGGGATTACAGAAGGTATCACATCAGCTGCGGAATCAGCTTCTAAGATAAAATTATTAATAGCATCATTATAATCTCTTAGAAAAGGAGGTCTATTTGTAAGAAATCCCTTAAGCCTTGAATAATATTCAATCAAATGGCCACTGCCTTTGACATTATACTTTGCTGGCCTTTTGCCGTTCAATCTTTGATAAGACACGAAATCATAACCTAATGCAAGAAGACTTTCTTTCTTCACCTGTAGATTCGAAGTATTTGCAATAAGAAGAAGCCCAGGAAAACCTGCTTCAATTGTCCATTTTTTTAAGTTTTCCAGATATAACTGAGGCAGTTTCGTGGCATCAAAAATGTAAAGGAGTGGCATTCCATCAATCTTCACATAACGGTCGTCCATGAATGCTTTAAGAAGGAAGTTGAAATGCATTTTAGCATCGTCAATACCTGGGTATGTCTGCTCCATAAGCATACGCTCATTTGTTGTTCCATCGGCATTCCAGTTTTTCGCCATCCAACTATGATTCGCCCATCCAAGACAAAATGGGAAATCTGGTTTACCGCTTTCAAGAACCTCTTGGAATACCTCTGGTATAAGACGCTTACCATTCCCAAACCAATAGTGCCAGTAGCAGAATGCTGTTACGCCAGCATCTCGTGCCATCTGTGCTTGTTGCTCTCGAATCAAAGGCAGACGGAGATCATAATAACCTAATTCGGTAGGAACGCGAGGTTGATTATGCCCTTTGAAAAGAGGTTTTGCTTTTCCAACATTGGTCCACTCTGTGAACCCCTTTCCCCACCACTCATCATTCTCGGGGAATGGATGAAACTGTGGAAGATAAAATGCTATAACGTGTGGAGTCATATTATCTCAATAATTTGTTGATTTCGTTATTAATTAAATAAGCCTGATTCTTGTATATAGGTATTGCTGATGTCAAGTGCTGTCTAATACATTTCTCTTCTGTAAGTATTCTCTTAAAAGAATTCAGAAGTCCATCCTCAACAACCACTTTGCTATCTACTACATACATCTCGTCAATACCAAGATCCTTTGCAATGCCACGTGCCTTAATGGAATATCCTATAGCAATGGCTGGTGTACAAGTAGCATATGCGGAAATAACGGCATGAGTACGACCGCCTATGAAAACCTTACAATTTGATATTATATATCTTATCTGAGTATAATTCAGGTCATCAACATCAAGAACTTCTATCCTTGGATTGTCGACATATTGCATTTTTATGGCCTTGGCTACAACTCTGTCATCTTGGCTACTTGTAGTCACATGAGGGATAAGTAGAATATTGTATTCTGTAGCATTCAAAATGTAATCTATAAGTTTTTTTACCTCTTGACCAAATTCGGATGATAAATCATATCCATTAAGAACATAATTACTAAGATTCAAACCAATGACAGGACCTTTTGAGAATAAAACTGGTAGTTCACAATTTTCTAGTTCTAACGTAAAAGCTGGATCTGGATAAAGGCACACATTTGATAATCCCAATGATTTAAAAAAATTAAAAGACAAAGACTCCCTTGCATATATCAAAGAAAATGCCTTTAGTGACTCTAGCTTCATGGGTGACAAATTCTTTTCATCCATAGAACACCCCCAAAGAATAGTCTTTATTCCTTTCATATGGAGATAATTATTTGTATAAATCACTTGGTTGTCATCATAACACATCATATCTCCACCAGTAGATAGCATTATGTCATCCTTGGTAATTCTGCTTAAAAAAGGCTCGTAGAGATTTGAATAAATTAGTACCTTCTTGTCCCATGATGTCTTTCTACTACAAAGGTACTTTAATTTATTCTTAAATCTAAGGGCTAAAGATGGTTTTGAAACAGGTGTTAACGTAACAGACTGGTTGATCTCTAATTTCTTGTCTAACGATACATCTGTACACAACCCTATGAGTTGCTCTGGTTTCATCTTTAGTTGATTGGCAGTCCCCTTTGCTATAGCCTCGCATCCTCGGTTGGAGCCACACAAATGGAGTGGAAAATATACTTTCATTTTAATAACTTTTTTTCTTAGTAAATAAACTGCAAATAATATAGAACGCAAAATTTACATATATAGGGGTATAATATAGCTTCATACAGAAATAGAAAAGTCCATTTACTACGATATATATATAAGTACTTAAAAGCACTAAATCATGTAGTTGCATACATCTTACTAATTTAATTTTCCCAAAAAGAAAACTCAACAATAGAAATATGATTGGTGTAGCAACCATACCATAGTCATTAAAAAAGTCGCCAACGATTGTGTAGAAAATTACAGAATTACCCATCATGTGTCTACCTACATAATCATTTTGATTTTCTTTTGTTACATCGGTGACACCAAATGCTTGCATTAATGGTAATGCCGTTGCGACACCTCCCAAATCACCATTCTCATAGAACATACTATTGTTGAAACTATACATTGCCTCAGCAGTGTATTGCATCAGTGCATTTGAAGCATCATCATTGGTACCGCCTTTACCAACTACATATCTTCCAATTGTAAGTGCCAAGAAAATGATCAATACTAACGATCCTCCATAAACTAATATTTTTCTAATAAAAATCTTCCCTTTTTTAGATATTGTTTTTCTAAGAAGAATAATTAGTGATAAGAAATATATAACAAACCAAACGAGTTCAGTTCTGTTGCCATTTGTAATACTCTGGATTGGTCTCAACAGAGACATCGACAGTATGCCGGCAATTAATAATATACTAAATCTTTCCTTTTGCAGATAATAAAAAATCAAAATAGGACCTAAAATTTTAAAACCTCGCAATAGCTCCATTGAAAAACCGCCAAACTTTGAAAGTGTTACAAGAGCGTCCTTTTCACCATCTACAACAGACTCATAACTGGCTCCAAGTAAAAGGAATCGACCTGAAATGAATAAATCAAACAACTGATAAACTAGTTCTGCCATCGGCTCAATAGCCAATAAACAAATCAAACTAATAAACGTTGTAAGATTATGTTCATAGTTACACACAATCGACACAACATCTTCTTTTTGCTCAAAGAAATTCTTTATTAGAAGAACAAAACACAGAAATAAATAAATAAAAGGAATTATTGTTATATCTGTGAGACCTGATCTATAATTGTCACTATCCACATAAAATAAACCTACAAAAGCTGAAAATGCCCATATGGCAGTAACATAAAGAGCAATAGAAGCTTTTTGTCTATACTTAAACAACCATAAAAGTAGTCCTGTATAGAGTGCTAGATTAAATAATTCCATATACTATTATCTATGTTTTATAATTAACAACAAATTTTGGAATGCTGCTGTTTTATGGTAAATAACAGAAAGTATTGATATCGATACAGTTAGAGTAATAACCGTTTCTGAGATAATTCCAATTATTGAACCTTGATGGACAGGTTTGCATATAAACCAAGTAACAGAGCATATCACGCATATAATAAACATATGTGAAATATATTCTAACAACATACTAATATAACTCCTCAAAAAAACTTTCTTACCAACATTTAATATAAAGGGGGTGACAGTAATGAATATCTTGCACATGAAAGGTGCAATCAAGACCCCTTCAAACCCCCACAGCTTTGCTAATAGCACAGATAGAAGAACATTTACGACACCACCAACAACCTGCAAATCTCTTCCAATCATAAAATAACCAGATGCAGTTCTAAAACGGTCTAATACTTGGCAAGAACAGTTTACATACATATTTGCAACTATTAAGGCAACTACCTTCTGGTTTAAAATATATTCTTCCCCAACATTCCCTAACCATATATTGATAAAAGAATTCAATAACTGAAATAAGCAAACACTTGCAATACCATATATGAAAAAAGTAATTAGATCCAGTTTCTTATATATTTCATATTGTTTTTCCTTTGTTTCTGTAGCAACCACATTCCCTACGCTAGCAGCCACCGCAGATACAATCATCAGAAAAACTCCCTCAACTTGCATCACAATCATTGTATAATTACTATAATATCCTACTACGATAGTACCAACAACGGCAGATGTTACAATGTTTGTCACTGAATTAAAGAGAACTGACCCTAATCTGAATATGGAAATAGAATATATATCTTTAAATATTCTTTTTACTTCTTCTTTTGTTAGTTTTGCCGTAACAGGTTCTTTTAGATAGGGATACAGTCTATCAATCTTATTCGCGAAAACCAGATTTTTTACGATAATGACAAACAGTTTTGCAAAGAGATAAATAATATAATTACGGAATATTAATAATACAACTACATCAACTATGCAATTTAAAATTGCAAATATAATCTCATAATTTGTCAGTTTATATTTCTTTTGATTGGCTTCCACTAAAGTTTGTTTGTATGCTACAAAAAAATATGAGACAGAAGATTGTAAAACAAACAAAAAGAAAATTATATACAAATTCTCAGGTATGGGTTGGTCATACTTAACCAAATACTGTAAGAATGGCATTAAAGAAACTCCCAAAATGGTTATCACTGTTCCTATTGCAAAATAACACTTTTTGTAAAATGCCATTACAGTCTTTATTCGTTCTATGTCTTCTATTGCAATGGGTTTGTATAACAAGAATGATATTGCTGCTCCAATTCCTAATTCCGAAAGGGCAAGGAATGACAGAATGTTCGAGAATAATCCATTCAAACCAAGATATTCCGCCCCTAAAGTATAAATAAAAACAGTCCGACTGGCAAAAGATAATAGCAATGTGAGTACCCTAATCCCCACATTAGAAACTATGTTTAAAGCCGAATTTTTTGTTCTTGAGTTCTCCACTACTACTTCAGTTTTAGTACCTCTCCTGCCATTATTTGCCCATACTTGCTACTGAGAAATAATGCCGTATTCAATATAACTTCAAAAGGAACTTCTTTAGTTGCCACGATTCCATTACTAATTATCGAATGATTTACTAAAGCTTCGCCAAGTCCTCTTATGCACATATCGATATTTTTACTTAACACAGAAGAATACGTGGTTTTATCATCTATAAAGACTGTACAGATTGTAGCATACTGATTCTTCGGAACAAGATATGAAGTTTCTTCCTGTAGCCACTGATAAACCCTATACATCTCATCATTCTTTGGATAAGTATTATCTGAGTTCAGCAAATCCACAGCTTCATCCTTTGAATAAATATTAATAATGTGAGTGTAAGGCCCGACTAATTGTCCGCCAGTTTTTTTAATTTCGCCAATGATTAATCTATCGGATGGATTTAATACTGACGCACACAAATTCTCTTTCCTTTCTATTTCGCGAACTAACGGCATGGGTATGTCTACATTTGAAACGATAAGCACATTAGACTCCGATAACGAGTTGCCTGCATAGCTTTCTTCCGATGGTATATACCGATTATAATCAATAATAGGTTCTATTATTGTTTTATCACCAATAATTCTTCTTATTCTGTTTAATATGCTCATACCTGTTAAACTGTTTCCATTGCAGAAGCTAAAATTGTTTGACCATTTAGGTATTGCCCGGTAGGTGATGCTAAAAAAGCTATCACAGATGCGATTTCCTCTGGTAATGCAATATGTTTGGTTACACTATTAGTACCGGCCACATTCTTCCCGAATCCAGTTGTTCCCATTCTTGTTGCGACAGAACCAGGAGCTATAGCTTCTATTAAAACACGACCTTCATATTGTTCTGCCAAAAGACGGGTATACTCAATTACGCCAGTCTTGGAAATACCATAGGGCGTATAACCAAAATGATTCGTGAATCCGCATATTGAAGAAACATTTATAATTTGTCCCTCAATTTTTTTTCGCATCATTTCATCGGCAACCATTCTAGTCATCAGAACTGTACTCTTTAGATTTGTATTAACAACCTCATAATACGTTTCTGCGTTTAAGCCTCTGAACACACGGTCTCTATCTGTTTTTTTAAAAATACCAGCACAATTGATCCAAAGGTCAATTGTTGCAGTCGTAAACACGTCTTGAATACCTTTTTTTATACTGTTCGGATCTAACTGGTCTATCACAGCATAAGAAAGTGCCAAATCTGGTTTGCGCTCAAGTTTACGTACCGATTCTTCAAGCTTCTCCTTGTTCCTTCCTGTTATTATGACGTTACAACCTTCATGCAAAAAGCGCTGTGCAGTTGAAAAACCGATGCCACTAGTTCCTCCAGTAATAACAGCCGTCTTTTGTTTTAGAGTACCACCTACAACGCTAGTTCCGGAATATGCTTTCAAAAGCTCTTCCGAATATATTACAGGACGTATCTCGTTATAAGATAACGCTCTTCTAAGTTTACCTACTATACTCATTTTTACCTATTTTAGAATTATTATAGATGGATTTACCCATGTCTTTTAATAAGAGTTTCAAGAACTTCTTACTACCGTATTTACTCATACGGAACCCTCCATCTATATATGATGCGTCATCATTCTGAAACAACTCATGGGTACGATAATCAAATACAGGTACGTTGTACTTTCTACGCGCTGGCTCCATGAGTTTATATAAAACCGCCTGCACAAATTCATCTCCAAAGTATTGGTTTAATTCGGCAGAGAAGGGAGTAATAACGAATACAGGATTCCATTTTTTATCAATACAGAATTCTATCATAGATTGTAGAAGCTCGGCATTGAACACCAAATTAGCTTCATTCTCAGGATTAATGGCTGGAGATCTTAAATCATCCAAATGAAAAAGATTTACCCATCCATTAGCCATCTGAGCCATATTTTTTTTCTTTTCTTCGTTCGAACAAGTAGGTGGATAATTTTCCACAACATCATCTAGTAGAACTGTATCTTTTATTATTCTTTTAAGTTTCTGCTTCATACCTATATCTCTCGGAAAGAAATTATGGATAACATCTATCAAACCATAAGCAGGCAATTCATAGCTTTTCAGAAATTTATGATACTTCTGTTTGTCTGCAACCATTTTATATCTGTATAAAGATACACAAGCAGCTAAGCCAAAAACTACCGTAGCATTTTCTTCTATACGATTTGCATATTTATGAAGTAATACATTGTCTATTTCTAAACTTTGAGCATCCATGGCAAAAGAAAAACCATCAAGTTCCAACTCTTTATAAGAATTAAAGGCATACATAGTATAAGTACTGCCAAAGTTTGCGAACTTGATATGTTTTGGAACACCGGTAATGATATTCCTGGCCACAAGTAAACTGTTCTTATAAGCATTAGTCTTACGGTATAAATAGTTAACCGCAATTATTACAGTCAGAAAAAGTAATAGCAACAGTATTACTATGATAACAACGAGCCTTATCATTCGACTTTTCCTATATGTCCTTCAGTAGCATTATCTCTATGATGAATCGTCGCAGGATTGCCTATAACAATAGAATGCGAGGGGACGTCGAAATTCACAAACGTATTTGGGGCTATCAGAACATCATCACCGATATTAATACCACCTACGACAGTCGAATTACAGCGAATACAAACATTCTTACCAAAATGCGGTGTTCCGGCTCTTTTGCCTCTAATATCACGTCCGATAGTTACGCCATGAGTCATAAAAATATTACCCTCAAAAGTTGCATTTCCATTAATAATTATAGGTCCTGGATGTCCAATAATCAGGCCTCGGGGTATATTCATATTTTCATATAGCATAATACCTGTTTTCTCGCTAAATTTGATAAGCCTTCTCATATAAAATTTCCCCCAAATAGAACCTCGTGTGAATTGCGCCTTTCTATAATACTTTAAATATCTTATCTGAAGCAGTTTTAATTCGGATTTAGAAAGCCATTCTTTTCCACGAAATGATGCATTAAAACAAAGATCGTATTTATAGACCTCATTAAACTTTACTTTATCAATGCACCAAAACCTTTTGGTAAATACCTTGCCAATATTCATTTACTTAAGACTGATTTTATTATTCTAATTAGTTTACATACAATTCTTCTTAATAAACAACGATGCTTAACTCTACATAGCTTTACAAATGCTTTTCTTGGATTGCGGTCAAGCGTCTCATAAAACAATAGCCGATTTCCCGTTTGATGCTTATTTTGTATTAAATTTTGATTTCCTGCAGCAATATCATCTATACTGATCTCGCGATAATCGAATTTATCGGATAGTTTCTCCCACAACTCTTGCCCCTTCTTACTGTGAACAATTACTGATGAAAGACCTTTGTTGTCATTTATCTCGGGTACGAGTTTACTTGCTCCCCAACAATCTGCCAAAGTAAAATCAGAAAACCTCCTTTCTTTCTTAAACGGACACGTGAAACATGAAGGTCGCATGTTCCAAGTACGAAACATGCTTTGGAGATATAAATTCTCCATACCACGTTCTTTAAAATCTCTTTTGTCTGTTTTTACGTAAAAACAGAAAGAATTCCAACCAATACTCTTTTCCTTAAAATTTACGTATTTTAATCTTTCATCTGCGAAGAATGTTTTCAAATACTTCTGCCAAACAATAGGCGAAGGAATTCCCATACAAATGAGATCTATTGTATAAAGGTTATCGTATTCTTTTCGGAGGAAGGCTTTCAAACCTTCTACTTGGCATGCCATTCCTGCATATAAAACTAATCGTCCAACCTTTAATTCTTCTCTTATTCTTATAAACGTGGTATTATCAGCCTTACATTGCAGATACTTTGAGCCTTGGATATCTACCAAACCATCAGTGGAATCAATAATTTTGTGCACAACATTGAATTGTTCATCATAGGCAGCCCCAACAACGATACCATCATTCTCTAATATCCACTCTGCTATAGGAGGGAAAATACTTCCTGATGAGCTAATTAGACGTTGAGCATAATTCTTATTTCTAGCTGCATATCCCATCTGGGCTTCATTATGTGCATCCCTTTGTATCTGTCTCTTGTCATATTGTATAACAGGACACACTTTTTGGCACAAGCCACAATCTACGCAGTTTTTTTGATTAATAACGGGATACTCAAACCCTTCATCATCAAAACGCATAGATATGGCTTGATGGGGGCATGACGAGAAACATGCCGCACAACCACAACATTTAGATTTTTCTAATACTTCAAGCATTATGGTGATTTGAATTATCAACTCGTGTATTGATTCTCGTAATACTTCTCGTAATCTCCGCTGGTTACATTATCCAGCCACTCCTGATTCTTTTAGTCGCTGTGCTTTGTAAAAGCGGCATAGCCGAGCGGTCTCGATTTTATCTATTTGTATACATGGTTTCATAGTATTTCTGGTAGTCACCAGAAGTAACATTATTCAACCAATTTTCATTTTCCAAGTACCAGCGAACCGTTTTCTCGATTCCCTCTTCGAACTGCAGCGATGGCTCCCAACCAAGTTCTTTCTGAAGCTTTGAGCTATCGATAGCATAACGTAAATCGTGTCCGGCACGGTCGGTAACAAAAGTAATCAGGTTCATATCCTCGCCTTCCTTACGTCCGAGCAGACGATCAACGGTCTTGATAACCACCTTGATGATATCAATGTTCTTCCACTCGTTAAATCCACCGATGTTATAGGTAGAGGCAATCTTACCCTCGTGGAAAATCACGTCGATAGCACGAGCGTGGTCCTCAACATATAGCCAGTCGCGTACGTTCTCGCCCTTACCG
>JAEEGL015106376.1_pt1 | contig 24766 bp, 23 predicted proteins | sample 9134231 | NCBI WGS metagenome assembly JAEEGL01 (sample SAMN16246548, study PRJNA631951) | gut metagenome | biome: gut microbiome; feature: rumen; material: fiber-attached | host: Bos | place: Iran: Karaj | collected 2018-10
CCTGCTGCAAAGGCGTCTATATCCGAACGCAGCAGGTGAAAGCTTTCCCGTATATCGCATTGATTGAGCGTGTATCGTCCTTTGTTTTCAAACAGTTCGAATTCGCCAAATACAAAAGGCTGCGATGCAGCCAGAAGCGGACTTTTAGGGCGACGGCATCCGCGTGCCTTAACGTCTACGCGGCCTAATTCACGGGTAAAAAGCGACAGGATCCGATCCGCCTCCTTGTAATTCACATAGCGTATCACGATTCCTGTCACACATATAATTGCCATGCGCTGCTCCCTTTCATAATTAAGGACGATCGTCGTTGCTGCGAATTGCGCGATATAGCAGATATGCGCCGATTTTTCCTGTCTGCGAAAACGTCTTCCAAAGCACCTTCGTCACGTCTTGCTCTTCCATACGTCATACTCCTTTACGAAGCTTAGTATTTCTCCGATTTCAGGAGCTATGAAATGTAAATGTTAACAGGTTTTATTCATATCCCAATTCGCGCAGCATTCCAAGACTGTTGCGCCAATCTTCCTTAACTTTGATCCAAATCTGCAAATTTACGTGCACGCCGAGCATCCACTCCATATCCTTTCGAGCCAATTCACCGATACGCTTGAGCATGCTTCCCCCGCGCCCGATCAATATGCCCTTGTGACTGTCCTTTTCGCAATATACAGTCACCCATATGTCCGTAATGCCATCCGGACGCTCCTGCATTTTTTCTACCTGTACGCCGATGCCGTGCGGTACTTCTTCCCGAAGGAGCTGCAATATTTTTTCGCGCACCAATTCGCCGCAGACAACGCGTTCCGGCTGGTCGGTAACCATATCTTCCGGAAAGTATTGCGGCCCCGGTACGAGATATTTGCACAGCGTCGTTTCTAAAAGCTCCACGCCGGTTCCGCATTTGGCGCTGAGCGTAAGGACATCCTTAAAAAAGCCGGCCTTATTTAACAGATCTTCCGCCTCTCGAAGCTGCGTTTCCGAGGCAATATCCGCCTTGTTTATTAATGCCAGCACGGGCGTCTCGGTATGGCGCAAACGCTCGATCAAGGCCTTGTCCTTTTCACGCAGTCCGTTGACCGCATCGACGACAAACAGGATTGCCTCCACCTCGTTTAACGCGTCATAGGCGGTCTTGAGCATATAATTGCCCAATTTGTTTTTCGGAGCAGTCACGCCGGGCGTATCTAAAAACACGATCTGGTAGTCAGGACGGGTCAAAACCCCCGTGATTTTGTTGCGGGTCGTTTGCGCGCGATCCGATACGATTGCGATCTTTTGCCCTACAAGCTGATTGAGAAGCGTTGACTTTCCTACGTTCGGACAACCTATGATGGATACAAATCCGGAACGAAATGCCGATTTCATTTGCACGTGAGCCTCCGTTCTGCGCCGTTAAAATCAGAATGCGGTATGCTTTTGCAATTCAGAATGACATATCTCACGCGCTTTACCTGCCGATCCCTAATTTTCCCATAACTTCTTTCTGCTTTGCGATCATGCGCGCCTCTTCATCGGGCGTCAAATGGTCATATTGCAAAATATGAAGCGTACCGTGTACTGCCAGAAACGCCAGTTCGCGTTCCAGAGAATGTCCGTAATCCTGCGCCTGTTCCTGCGCGCGAGGCAGGCAAATCGCAATATCGCCTAAAAACGCAGGTTCCTGCGCAAACATCGTGTCACCCGTATCTGCAGGGAAAGTCAGTACATCCGTAGGCGCGTCGATACCGCGGAACGAGCGGTTCAATTCACGCATGCGCTCCAAATCTACAATCAGGATGTTTACATCGCCGACGGTATCGTGTAAACGCAGCGTGCATTCCACGGCATCTTGCAACAATTGCTCCTGTGAAAAAGGCAGCTCATTTTGTACATTGACCACGTCAATTTCCTCCGTAGGCGTTCTTCGATTCGGGATATTCAATCCGCTCATGCATCAGGCCGTTGAGTGTGCGCAGGAAACTGTTTTCAATCTGCGTCATTTCCAACATCGTAAGCGGACAAAGCGCCAGTTGCCCATCGTCTACCTTTGAACGGATCACTTTATGTACCATTTCCTCAACTGCCTCCCACGACGGTGATGGGATAGAACGTACCGCCGCTTCGCAGCTGTCGGCAAGCATGACAATTGCACTTTCCTTAGAGGACGGCCGCGCGCCCGTATAGCGGTAGGGCTTTTGCGCAACGGGTCTTCCTCCCGCCTGTTGAACCGCTTTGTAATAAAAATACGCCGCCATAGTATTGCCGTGGTGCTCCGAAACAATCTTCGTTACGGCGGAAGGGAATTTATATTTATTAAGCAAAGTCACGCCATCCTTCGTGTGAGCGGTAATAATCGCCGCGCTTTCCTGCGGGTGCAGTGTGTCGTGAATGTTTTCATTTGGCTTTTGGTTTTCTTTAAAATAGAGCGGCCGCCGTAATTTACCCACATCGTGGTAATAACCGCAGACGCGGCTGAGAAGGCCGTTGGCGCCGATCGCCTGCGCAGCGTTCTCCGCTAGGGAAGCGACGGCAACGCTGTGCTGATAGGTTCCCGGCGCTTCTGCCACAAGCTGTTTAAGCAACGGATTGTTGGTGTTGCAAAGCTCATGAAGCCTCGCGTCCGTAGCGATATCGAACAGGCTTTCCCATACGCTCAACGTGCCTACGCACAATACGGTTGCGATCACATGACTGCCAAAGACCCATGCCGCATCCACTAAAACCGTTATAAGCGGCTCCAACCGCACCATATAGATTGCCGCAATGGTCAGCGCACCGGCTGCTGCTGCGCCCGCACCCGCGCCGATGATCGCGCTGCGTCTGCTGTTCAGTGAAATAAAACAGACTGCTGCTTGTCCTGCCACGAGCATGGAAGCTAAAGAAGCAAACGAGGCTGCACTCAGTATAGCTCCCCCCTGTCTGCCGGCAATGAGCGCGATACAGAGTGAGAGCACGATATTCACTGCCATGGCCATCTTTCCATCAATCAGCAAAGCAGTCAATATCACGGCAATCAGCAACGGCGTGATCATAATATACAGGAGGCTGGATAATAACGAGAGAAGCAGTGTCACGGATACGAAGACCGTGATGATAGCCATTTTCTTTGTGTCCGCAAAATCCTCTTTGCGGAACAACCCCAGATATGTCCCGAAAACTGCATACACGAGCAGCATGAACAATACGATCCCGACACACAGCCATATATCGCGCGCATCGTTCCTTAAAATATCCATGCGCGCCAGCAGCTCGTACTGCGTCTCCGTGATCGCTTCGCCTTTTCGTGCGATCACCTGCCCTTTCTGTATGGTCACCGGTGCAACGCCTTCACCCAGCAGAGCCTGCAATTCTTCGGTTCTTGATTCATCTTCTATCTCGTAGGGAGCGATGATCGTTTCCTTCGCCGGCGCTCCGATACTGACATCGTATCTTTTGGGTAAGAGCGCCAAAATCGCAGCGATAACGCTTACGCCGAACATGATTGCCAGCATAAAAAATGAAAACGGGCGTATTTTTCGCTGTTTTGCACTGCCGCGTACTGCTTTTGCAGTCATGCGCTCTCCTCCTTTGTCTCTGAAAAACTTAATCCCGATCCGTCCGCTGATGCTTTTCATAGGCGCGTATAATGCGCTGTACCAGCTCATGGCGTACGACATCTTTATGTGTCAGGCGTATTTCCTTGATACCCTCCACGTCCTCCAGTACACGCAGTGCATGCACCAGACCACTGGTTCTCTCTTTCGGAAGATCGATCTGTGTAATATCCCCTGTTACCACTACGCGCGAGCCTTCACCGATGCGGGTGAGGAACATCTTCATCTGCTCAATGGTGCAGTTTTGCGCTTCATCTAAAATGATATATGCATCGCTGAGCGTTCGTCCGCGCATATAGGCGAGCGGCGCGACCTCGATGGCTCCGCGCTCACTCAAACTCTTATAAGTCTCATTGCCGAGAAAATCGTGAAGCGCATCATAAAGAGGCCGCAGATAAGGATCCACCTTGTTCTGCAGGTCACCCGGCAAAAAGCCGAGCTTTTCCCCCGCTTCTACCGCGGGACGCGTCAATATGATGCGATTTACTTCTTTATTCTTAAACGCCAAAACGGCCATGGCCACAGCAAGGAAGGTCTTTCCCGTGCCTGCCGGGCCTACGCCAAACACCAGATCATACTCCTTGAGTGCCTGTACGTATTTTTTTTGGCCGAGCGTTTTACATTTGATTTGCCGGCCTTTATTCGTGATTGCGATCACGTCGCCCATGATCTGCTCGATCATATCGGCATTTCCGTCTTTAGCGATATCTACGGCGTACCGGATGCGGCTGCGGTCGATCGAATCCCCTTTTCTGATCATAGCGAGCAGTCTGTCCAGAACTTGAGACGCTAAATCCACGTCTTCCTTTGCGCCCTCAATGCGGATGCAGTCGGCAGAAGCTTTCATTTGCGTGTTGGTTTCGCTCTGTAAGATTTCCAGATTCTCATCAAATACGCCGAACAAATGTATCAGCTCATCCATGGACTGTATATCCAGTTCGGCTTCATACTTCGCGTTTTCTAATTCGGGCGCTTCGGAAACAATTTCAGAATGATCGTAATAATCCTGCAATCAAAGTATTCCTTTCTTTATTTGATCTTTTGCTCTATACCGATATTTTCTCGCGTATATACACTTACAAACGCCGTTACCGAACCGTTTGGACTAATCGCAACGCTGCTCTTTTTGCCTGTAATCGCAGCATTGCGGGGAACCGTATCAAGCACTTTGATTTCCGCGCGATACAACGCCTCCGCGAGCAACTCCTCTTCGCTGAAACGTATGTCTGCGCGTGCAGTTTCGTACCAGGTCCCACGCACCGCCATTAACGGAGGAAACAGATTCTGCAATGTGAGCGTCTGCTCCTTCTCTGCTTCGCCGTGTTCAAAAGGGCATTCACTTTGGTCCAGCAAAACACCCATCATATACACCGCGTGATAGTCCGCTTTGCGTCCCGTACGCACAAATTGCTGCGCTGTCGGCGCCAAAGTAGATTGTGCGGTGTAGCAGACCTCTGCCAAGACTTCGCCCTGCGCGAACACGTTTCCGTGCCGCATATGTCCGCTGATCAGCGTATCACCTGCATGGACGGCATCGCCTGTACGTACCTTCGCCTGTCCTTCCAGTGCCGTTACACGCAGTATAATTCCTTCCTTTGTCGCAACGATGTCTGTTGGCTCGTTCATGTCGGGCTGTTCAGGTATGGACTCCGCTTCAACGATCTGCACATGCAGCATAACGCCAGTCAGCTCGGCGCCTGCCCATGCGATACGCGCATCACCTGCCCGCAGCGCATCCCTTAGTTCCGGTAAATCCAGTGTGGCACGAGGTGTTCCGACAGTGACGCCCGCTTCTTTCAGTATCTGCATTACGTCCGCTTCGGATACGCGGTAGCACCCTTCGATCTGTACGAACCACACGCGTTGCCCCAGTACCACCAAAGCGCACAGCAGCAGCGCACAGCCAAGTACCAAAATTTTCCTGTGACGAAACCGCGCCAGCAGGAATGGCATGCCATGACGTTCCATTATATGAACGCGGCAGGGAATCCCTCTGCAGACCGAGCGCAGCTTCGGAAAATCACGGGCACGCATCGATGCGTACAGATAACTCCGTCCGTCACGTCTGACATCCCAGATGTGGATTCCTTTTTTGAGCACGCGGTTCAAAAACAGTTCCGGTCTCAGACCATCTACTCGTATAATAACATATCCACGCCAAGAATACCACATTTTGCAACCACCTACGATCCCGCTTCGAATACACAGCCGTTAATCCGGCCGCGGACATATGCACGCTCCATCCCCAGTTCCATAAGCGCCAGATCATTCCCTGTAATACAAAGCATGCCGTCCTGCGTATGCAGCTTAATGCTTTGATTTGCGTACTGGAAAATGCCCGTATGGTTTTCAATCAGAAGATCGCTGCGTCCCACCATGGTCAGCTTGCAGATGTTTCCTTCTGTTTCTATCGGAAGATCCATGATTTTCAGCAATTTTCTGCGAAAATGATGTCGTTTGCGAGTCAAAAATCCACCCCCTTTCTCCAATTTTATGTACGTATAGCGCGCAGTAGAATGCTGGATAAAACGCGCTTCGGATGGGAAAAGCTAATAGCAGCAATGAAGTAAGCACATTTAAGGGGGTGTGAGCATTATGGCTCTATGCAAAGTCGAGATCTGCGGCGTAGATACGTCAAAGCTGCCGATTCTTTCCGCTAAAGAGATACGTGAACTGCTCTTACAGGTCAAAGCCGGGGACGAAGCCGCGCGCGAACGGTTCATTCATGGAAACTTGCGGCTCGTATTGAGCGTCATACAGCGGTTTGCCAATCGAGGCGAACAAATGGACGATCTGTTCCAAATCGGTTGCATCGGCCTCATTAAAGCGCTTGACAACTTTGACCTTTCACACGATGTGCGTTTTTCCACATACGCTGTCCCGATGAACGTCTATTGTCGAAAAGAAAGTATCGCTTCGGGTGTTTTTTTCGATATAAATATGTTATAATGCGTTTGTTAGATTATGGTGCGGAACATGTGAATTTGCTTGAGATTATAAGATTCGCTGCAGTGCTGCAGGGAGAGCTTCTTTTAAAATGAAACATATACTTACGTGTTTATGCGTGTTGTGTTTATTTGTTTTCAGCCTTTTTTGCGGCTGCACTCCTGCGCAAATCGATTCGGAAAGCCTGCAGACTTTTGCGATGGACACATTGGTTCAGATGACCGTTTACGGTGAACATGCGGACGAAGCGCTTGCAGCCGCTTCTCAGGAACTGCAAGCTTTAGATACTTTATTCGATGCGACTAATATAAAGAGCGAGATTTGGCGCATCAACCACCAGCCAAGTCCCGTTACAGCAGTAGATGCACGGGTGCTTGATACGATTGCAGCCGCTTTAGATACGTCGCTTTCGACTGACGGTGCTTTCGATATTTCCGTTTATCCGCTCGTATGCGCATGGGGGTTCCCCGACCAAAAATACCGCGTGCCGTCTGATGAGGAAATTGCCGCTTTAATAAAATACGTGGACTACAAACAGATCGTACTCAATGAAGATACGATACAGCTCAATCCCGGCATGCAGATCGACCTTGGCGGCATTGCAAAGGGATATACATCTGCGCGACTGATCGACCTGTTTTCGGAAACGGGCATTGATCACGCTTTGGTATCGCTTGGCGGAAACGTGCAGGTCCTCGGTACAAAGCCCGACGGGCAGCCATGGAAGATTGCGATACAGGACCCACAGGCCGAAGGAATATTGGGGACCGTTCTGGTAAGCGATACAGCTGTGATCACAGCCGGCAGCTATCAGCGCTACTTTTCTGTGGACGGACAGACGTATCATCACATATTAAATCCCTCCACGGGCTACCCCGCGTATTCGGGCCTGTTAAGCGTCACGGTCGTGTGCGAAGACGCTGCCCGTGCCGATGCGCTCTCGACGGCCCTGTTTGTTATGGGTTTAACGGACGCGCTCGATTTTTATCGTAATCATGACGGATTTGAGGCAGTGTTTGTGACGGACGACGGACGCGTGGTATATACCGACGGTCTTGCCTTTACGCCGGCAGACAACACTTCTTATTCGTTTATTTCAAACCCGAAAGGAGCATAATATGGTATACTTCCAACATTTCAACATCGTCGCAAAAGATTGGTACAAGATCGCCAAGTTCTATGAAGCTGTGTTTGATTGCGAAATCGCACCGCCCGATCCGGCCACTTCGGAAATCCCCGGCTTTTGCCGCATTGTGCAGGATCCCATCCCGCATGTCGACTACTACGGCGAATCCGTTGGACGCGTGGTCGGCGTGCCCGGCGCGCATATCGAAGGCATTCATATTTTCCTGCCTAATCAGGGTAATCCATTGGTCAGAACCGAAATTGAAATTTTCTCGTACGATAAACCCGGCGAACCGGCGCCTTCTGCCAGCAACGCCTTTGGCTTTACGCACGTCTGCTTTGCGGTAGACGATCAGCAGGCTGTACTGAAAAAACTGCTGGAGCATGGCGGCAGTCTTGTCAGCATTCCCAACAAAGACGGCAAGCTGCCGGGGCTCATCTACGCTGCGGACCCCGAGGGCAATCGCATCGAGCTTTCGCCTCATTTCTAAACCTGCTGCATGATAAAACCGCGGAGCCGTATGGCTCCGCGGTTTTTATGTGCATATTGTTATTCTCCTTCAAAGAGCGGCGTGCTGAAATATCTTTCTGCCGTATCGGGGAGTACTGTGACTACGGTTTTCCCCTTCCCCAGCTTTTTAGCCATCTGTCGCGCGGCGGCCACATTCGTTCCGCTGGAGATGCCGCACATGATACCCTCCAAGCGCGCCAGATCCTTTGCCGTTTGAATGGCTTCTTCATCCGAAACGATGTAAATATCATCGTAAATACTCATGTTGAGGTTTTCCGGAATCAAGCCGTCGCCTATTCCCATTTGCAGATGCGTACCGATATTCCCGCCTGCAAGAATCGCAGCGTGTTCGGGCTCAACCGCCCAAATTTCGATCTGCGGATTAAGCGCCTTGAGCACTTCACCGATGCCGGAAATTGTACCGCCCGTACCTACTCCGGAACAGAAGCCGTCGATCGGGCCTGCGACCTGCTCGAGAATTTCCAGCGCCGTATGATGCTTGTGCACCATTGGATTTGCAGGATTCACAAACTGCTGCGGCACATAAACATTTGGGTCTTCGCGTTGCATTTTCAAAGCCAGATCCAGACATTCCTGTATACAGTCGCCGATATTGCCGCGGTCTTTCACCAGCAGCACTTCCGCACCGTAGTGCCGGACAAGTTTTCTGCGCTCCTCGCTCACGGAATCCGGCATGATAATGACTGTTCGATACCCCATTACCGCGCCGATGAGCGCCAAGCCTATTCCCTGATTGCCGCTTGTCGGCTCTACAATCACTGTGCCCTCATGAATGACTCCCTCCTCTATCCCGGCGAGAATCATGTTGTAAGCAGTGCGGGTTTTTATAGAGCCGCCGACATTAAGTCCTTCGTATTTGACCAAAATCTGCGCATCGTCCGGACCGGTCATGTGATTGAGCCGAATCATCGGCGTATGCCCGATTGCATCTAAAATCGTGTCGTAAATCAATGTTACTCCGTTGCTCCTATCTAAACTCAATTCGCTTTGTCGATTATACCGGATTTTCCGCTTCAAGTGAAGTATCTTTCTCCCATTTCAATCCGGCATCGCGCAAAAATTGTATGATTGCCTGTTCACAGCGTATTTTGTCTACAAAGCGTGCCGTTGCGTGTCCGGCGCCCGGTATCGTCAAAAGCTGCTTTTGAGGAGATATACAGGCATCATAAAACTCATGAACCATCTTAAATGGCACAAATTTATCCCGCTCGCCATGGATAAACAATACCGGTACATGTATATGCGGCATCGCATCTAAGGCGGACGTATCCTTCATGCGGTACTTCGCGAAAATGCGGCACAATAAGTCGGTGAACCATAAAAACAGGTACGGCGGCAAATGATAGTAGTGCACAATTTGATATGCGAGTACCGCTTTAATCGACGTGTAGCCACAATCTTCCACAACTGCTTTGACCGATTCAGGCGGGTTATTTGCCGCCGCCAGAAGGACGCTTGTCGCGCCCATAGATACGCCATCAAGCACAATACTGCCTTTGTCGGTCTGTTCCTCAACGAAACGTACCCACGCCAATAAATCCGTCTTCTCGTAAGCGCCAAGCCCCAGATATTTTCCTTCGCTCTGTCCATGTGCGCAATGGTCGACAAGCAGCACGTTCCATCCCATTTGCACGTAAAACTCGCCATCCACAGCACGCGAACAGGCGTTAGACATGTGTCCGTGCGAAAGCAATGCGGTGTTTCTCGCATGGTTGTTTATCCAATACGCATGCAGTTTCACTCCGCGGCTTTCGATAAAAACGTCCTGTGCGCCTAGTTTCTTGAGCCTTTCCATGGCTTCGCACATGGCTGTCTCTGTGAGTTTGTTTTTTTCAGACAGCTTTTCGTATGGTACGGGTTTGTTTCTCGTAAACGCATCATGAAAGCATTTACAACCTAAGATTATAATTGCTATCAGTAACGCAGGTATCAACAGCAACAGCCATATCATATATTATTCTTCTCGCCTCGTTCGCGTTAGTGTTCGTGGCTGCGGTGCTGGTGTCCCTGGATATTTCCCAAAGGCAAATTGGTCAAATAATTGGAACAAAACGGCACGATCCGCCCATCGCGATAAACATGCAGACTGCACTGACGCAAACGCGCCAGATCGATCGTGTGCGCATCCTGAAACGCCATGCTGGTAATCGTAAAACCATGCGTTTTTAAACGCTCCGCAAATCCTTCCAGCGAATGCGGGTCCGCTTCGCAGCATTCGTCGCCACGGCGCGACCATCGTCTTCCGATAAAGTTGCGGTTTTTATCTGCCGATCCCACGCCGCAACAGCATGCTTCTTCCTGCGGCGGAGTCAGCGCGCACAAGCCTTCGGGCATCATGACAAAGTCGCCGTGAAAACCACACAGCGGATGATCGCAGCAGGACGGTACAAAATACTCGCGCTTGACTAATCCATCGGTCTGTACTTCCATTTGTTCTAAAAGCTCTGAAAGCGTAAAACGCTTTTCATCTTTCGGAAACGACGGAATACGCCCGAAATAGCTTACAGGTTGAAAATGCACACCGCGTACAACAGGCGACTTCTCTATTGCAAAACGCAGAATATCGCCAATTTTATCCGTGTTCACGCCGGGCACTAATGTGGGCACCAACGTCACGCCAATGTGGTTTTCTCCGCATAGTTCGATCGCTTTTTTCTTGATTTCCCACATCGGTCTGCCGCGCAAGGCTTTGTAGACTTCGTCGTCGGTTCCGTCAAATTGCATGAATACGAACGAAAGACCCGCTTCGCCTAACGCCCGCACGTATGGCTCGTCTTCCGCAAGCCGCACGGCGTTGGAATTAAGTTGAACATATTCAATGCCGTTTTGCTTTGCGTAGGCGACTAATTCCGGCAAATCATCTCTGAGCGTCGGCTCTCCGCCGCTGAGCTGCAAAAAGGTCAGTCCACGCTGCGCAATGTCTTTTATCCAGGCCTTCACCTGTTCGGTACTTGCATCCTCTTCCGGATATGCGTCTGCAAAACAGAAGCTGCAATGCATATTGCAACGGTTGGTCACTTCCAGCAAAATGCAACAGGTCTGCTGCAGATGACCCGGACAAAGTCCACACTCCCATGGGCAATCCGGCAGATCCTGCGTTTGTGCGGGCGGCGCGCCTGCGCACCATTCTTTGAACCCTTCTCCACGCCATACAACAGTGGACATAGCGCCGTGCTCCGGACACTTTTTCTGCAGGTAAACCGCTCCGTCCTTTTCCACATACCGGGCCGACACCTGACGCAGGCAAACCGGGCATAAACTGACTGTCTGGCTGATGACGTTTTTACTCATTTTTCCTCAAGCTCCGTTTCTACATCATGCACCTTGCCGTTTACAATTTCTTCGGAAAGATATACCTGTCCGCATTTGGGACAACGCGGCAGATCGGCATAAAACTCGTGTTCCAAATAGTGAAACGTCGTCTTTGCCGGTACAAGCGGCACATTGCATTTTGCACACACCAAATTTTTCTTTTCCATTGCCGTTCCTTTCAGCTTTGCTCCTGTATCTGCAATCTATGGCAATAAACATTCACCAGTTCAAAACCATCGTCCGTGGGGCGGTATTCCACCCAGCAGGTGATTGCGCCTTCCCGTGAATGTCCGATATAACAACCCGTATCGGCATCCAATATGCGTGAACCGGTTTCTTCACAATAAGCAATCGTGCGTATAACGTCGTCGTCCAGTAAAAGAAGAGAATCCATTTTATCCGACAGTTCTGCGGGAATATGTACACAAACCGTCTTTTCCGGCGGCTCCGGATGCTTTTCGTTCCACACGCTTTCCATCAGCTCCTTTTTCAGTAACATGCGGTTCATTCTGCGCATCGAAAGCGATGGCGCACGGCGGCTTCCGTCGTTCAAATCGAACAGCAGATCCAATAAATGCACACAGCGTTTATCTTCGCTTACCAGAGTATCCCGGCAATTGGAGCAATACGTGATATACGGCACATCGGAAAGCGCGCGGCGGTTTTTAACAATCTCCTGATGCAGCTTCTGGTTGGCTAAATACATGTGCCCGCCCCAGCCGCAGCAAGGCGCTATGCGCTCGTCGAATTCCTCTAATTCGGCGCCTGACGCTTCCGCCAGCTTGCGCACACTTTGCTGCATTTGCGCATCGTTTCGTGCAGCACATGGGTCAAACACGCTTTGTACGTCCCGATTGATTCGCGTGCCGGCAGGAACGCCCTGCTCGCATATAAATGTATACAGGTCTATGCCTTCGATTTGCGGCAGATAATGCGCAAAATGCTTTTTACAAGTCGGACAGGCAAAAATCATTTTGGGTTTTCCCAACATCTCCCATTGCTCCGCAATGTGATCCATCGCTTCGACATGCTCGGGTATCTGGCCGGCCCAGTCGGACGGAACGCCGCCGCAACCGAGGATCAGTCCGGTTTTAGGATTCTTTTCGCGCAGATAACCATATGTCTGCGTCACGTAACGCGGATCAGAAGCTCCAAGTTGACACCCTGGGAAAAAAGCGTATTCGCTCGTTTCAAAGCCCGGAGCATTTTTCGCTAAAGCAGCTTGCTCGGAATTTGAAAACGCCATATCTCTGAGCCAATAATCATGAAACGCCGGCGGCAGCACGCCGATGTCGTGGAAACGACGTCGCGCCTCTGTCAGCAGCACGTCGGTTTGGATATGTTCGGGACATAGATCACCGCACAGACCGCAAAGATTACAGGAAGATACTACACGCATACCTTCACGCTTTGCCACCATCTTTACGGCATTCATGCTCACAGCAACATCGTGCGCAATACGCCTCGGCATATAGTGCATCCGGCGCATCATTTCGCAATGGTCAATGCAATTGTTGCACTCGCATACCAGACAGCGCTTCGCTTCGGCGACAGCCTCGTCAGGCGTATATGCGGTCCCGTCGGCCGGCATGATGCCCGGTTCATCTTTTATATGCAAAGGACGATACTGCGCGTCATGCGATTTTGCATCTGTAATGCGAAACGGCGTTACTCTTCCCACTTTAAGGAAGTTTTCAAGGGACAATGCACCACGCATACCGTTTTCGATCGCGCAGACTACATCGGTACCGGTCACTTCACCGCCCATGACAACGCCGCTGCGCGTTGTTGCGAGCGTATCATTATCCCAGCCATCTAAAAGGCCGAAATCAGTTCCTGTTTTTCCAGTTGAAATATATATCGCATCAAAATCCGACAATTCGTCGAGCGAGCGGATTTCACGATTGAGTACGAGTTCATAAGGAGCATACATCGCTTGTAGGGCGATTTCTTTGGAATAGACTTCCTCCGGCAAATATTCTGCTAAGCTGCCGCCGATCTTTGAAGTTTTCTCAAACACAGTAACCGGGTACTTTTTAGAGGCCAATCTGACCGCGCAGCTTAACCCGCCGGGACCTGCGCCAACAATTGCCACACGCTTGGCTTTTGGCGGTAAATTGTATTTAAACGGTTCTGTTTTCTTCGCATGTTCCACACATGCGCGTTCTAATAAGCGCAAGGATATACATGAATCATTTTTTTCGCGCACACACGCAGTCTCACATGGATGCGGGCATATTCTGCACACAATTCCCGGGAACATGAGTTTATCACGCATCAATCGATAGGCAGCGTCAAAGTCGTTGCGCTGAATCTTTTCAATGAATCTGCGAACATCCAAACCAAACATGCACGCTCGCTCGCACCCAGGCAAACAATCATGTACGCATGCGTCGGCAAATATCGCAAGTTCCAAATCATTTAACATACGCATTCACCCAATTTCTGAAAATCATGTCATTGATAGAAGAATATGGGGCAGACGAATGCGCCTGCCCCATAAAACACCCTTCTGATTAGACGGGGTTTGCCTGAATTTCTGCAAGCTCTTCAAAGAGGTCGGAACCCAAGAAGTACTTGTCGGGTTTGATTTCTTTGCCCTCTTTGAGTGCATCGATCGCAGCCTTGACCTTATCGGGGGTCGCGGGCAGCTCATAGACGCGGGCGCCGGTAGCTCTGGCAATACCGTTGATGATTGCCATATGGCCTGCGCTCTGGAACATCTCGGAGCAGCCGGTGGAACCCTGCGGGCCATTCTCGCGCGGCGTTTCGACATAGATGACTTCGATATCGTCCGGCACATCCTCGATGTACGGGATACCAGCGCCATAGATGTCCTTATGCTTCTTGACATCGTCGTAGTTTTCGCTGAGCGCGTAGCCAACACAGTGGCTGATGCCGCCGTAAGCCTGGCCTTCAACCGCCTGCTTGCTGCCCAGAATGCCGATGTCAACGATGGCCGTGATGTTCAGAACCTTGGTCTTACCGGTCGTGACGTCAACTTCGACTTCAGCCATGAACAGACCGATGTTCTGCTGTACGGACGGGTCGCCCATACCGGTGTTCGGATCCATGGGTACGATCAAACCGGTGGTATCAAAGACGCCCAGATATTTGGTCGGGATGCCTTCTGCGACCATTTCGTCATAAGTACGATAGGTACCGTCGGGCTTGCGCATTGCATCCATCAGCTTCTTGGCGCCGTCGATGGTCGCCATACCAGCCATATGGTGCGAACGGCTGGAAGCCGCAGGTCCGGTGATCGGGCAGATCGCGGTATCAGCCTGAACGATCTTGATCTGGTCAGGCGTGAGGCCCAGAGGACGCAGCGCTTCGTGCGTATGTACGAGCGTACCGATATCGGAGCCCTGGCCCTGATCTTCCCAAGTGTTGTAATGCGTTACGGTGCCATCGGGATTCAGCTCAAGCGCGATCTCCGCATGGTCGATACCGGAAGTGACGTTATAGCCGCCCCAGACGATGCCGACGCCATGTTTCTTGGTATCGGTGCTGGCCGCCTTGGCACGTGCGACTGCCGCTTCATACTTCGGGCGCATCATGTCCATGATCTTTTCCATCGTGTAGATCTTGAACGGATAGCCGTTGTTGTTGGTCTGGCCGTCACGTGCAATGTTCCTGTAACGGATTTCAAACGGATCGATACCGATCTTGTCGGCCATCATATCCATGAGCGCTTCGGAGCAGGTATAAGCCTGCGGAGAACCGAAACCACGATAGGAAGTTGCAAACGCATTGTTCGTGCAAACGATACGGGACAGGCCGCGGATGTTGGGGATATAGTACGGATAGCCCATGAAACGCTGCGCTTTTTCAACGAGCGTGTATGCGGTTTCAGAGAACGCACCATGGTCGTATGCGAGATCCCATTCCATAGCCGTGATCTTTCCGTTTTCGTCGCAAGCGAGCTTGCCGTTGCTGTAAGCAGGCGCGCGCTTGCCGCTGAAGTGCTGATGCTCTTCATAGCTCATCGTGAGCGTAACAGGCCTGTTGACCGCCATGACGCAAGCGCCGATGATGCCAACGTTACCCGGCGAGATAGAGTAACCGAAGCTTGCGCCGGTCGGATTCTCGATGATACGAATCTTGTCGGGGGTCAGGCCTAAGCCCGCTGCGAGCACCTTCGGCGGCACGCCGACGGCCAAGCTCTTGCAGTGTACGGTCAGACGGCCTTCTTCATCCCAATAGCCCTGTACAACGTCGGGCTCGATGGGAAGGTGAGGCTCACGCTGTGCATAGAAGCTGCCTTCCACGACGTACTTGGATTTCTCCATGATCGGGCGGGTATCTTCGCCTTTGAAGACAGGCGCTTCCAGATACAGGTTGGGCATGCTCTCGTGGATCTGTTCGGCGCCGGGTGCAACAGCTTCCAGAACCGTCGTATATTCAGGCAAAGGCTCAAGGTCAACTTTGACGAATTTCGCCGCTTCACGGGCATGCGCTTCGGTATCCGCGACAACTACGGCAACCACGTCGCCATAACGGAATACTTTCTTATCCATCAGAATCGGGCGCTCAAAGCCGTTGCCCTTCGCGCGGCCATGTACCAGCGGGAAGGTGATGCGGTTGATACCCTTGACGTCCTTGGCGGTAACAACTTTGACTACGCCAGGCATTTTCTCGGCTTCTTCGAAGTCAATGCTCTTGATGTTCGCATGGACGGCTTTGCCCATGACCATAGCGGCATGCAGCGTGTCGGACGGCATCTTGAGCTGGATGTCATCGCCGTAATCGCAGGTTCCACAGACCTTCGCCAGAGCGGCGGGACGCGGATAATGGGTGTTGTAAATACGTCCGTCTTCCGGAATTTTGAAGTACATGTCTTCCATCTTCGCTTCGCCGCGCATAACCTTTGCTGCTTCCATAACGCAGTCAACAAGGGGCTTGTAACCGGTGCAGCGGCAGACGTTGCGGTTCTTCTGGAACCAAGCGCGCACTTCTTCACGAGTGGGGTTCGGATTCTCCTGCAGCAGGGCGTAAGCGGACACAATGAAGCCGGGGGTGCAGAACCCGCACTGTACGCCACCGTATACGATCCAAGCCAACTGGATCGGATGCAGATGGTTAGGCGTACCAATGCCTTCAATGGTCAGAATCTCATCATAATCTTTGATGTTTTTCATCTTGCGCACACAGGCACGCACGACTTTGCCATTGAGCATTATGGAACAGGCACCGCACTGACCGGCCTTGCAGCCAAGTTTCGTGCCGGTCAAACCGGTACGACGCAAGACATCAGCCAGCGTGTCCTTTTCCGGGTCACAGATCAGCATGCGATCTGCGCCATTGATTTTCAGCCAAATTTTCCTATAAGCCATATTTTCTCTCCTTTACCTTTGGTTTTCATGTTCATCAACATCGCATAAATAAAGCGATGACAACATCTCCTTAGGGTAAAACAACGCGACAAAAATAAAGACACTCGACTTCAAGATTATCACCCGTTTGTGTACACACTTAATCGGCGACCATTATACTGCCGCCGGTAATTATATATTCAGCATTTAAGGCTATCCGTAAAACCGTGCACTGTGCTCATCATTCCTGTCTGTATATAGGATATTTGTTTATTCTGTTTTTGTCAAGAGGAAAAGCTTTGCGGGAGCCGCGTTGTTGAGCCATTTTTCCCCGTTGCCTTATGTTATTTCTCAGATTCAGCCGCTATTTTTTGAAACGCCGCTTCGTCCAATATGGGAATTCCCAATGCCAGCGCCTTTTCAAGCTTACTGCCAGCTTTTTCGCCTGCAATCACAAAATCCGTTTTTTTGCTGACGCTGCCGGTTGCATTTCCACCGAGCGTACGTATCAGGTCTTCCGCTTCGGTGCGGCTCATCGTCGCAAGCGTGCCCGTGACAACAACGTTTTTACCTGCAAACGAACCTGTTTGCTGCGAACCCGTTTCATTTGCACGCGGCTGCACGCCATGTGCGAGCAGCAAATCGACTTGTGCGGCAATCCCTTCATCGTGGAAAAAATCATATACGCTTGCCGCAACGATCTCCCCCACGTCGTCAATCGTAAGAAGTTCCTCTACGGATGAAATGCGCACGTTCTCCAGCGAATGGTAATGTGCGGCAATATCTCGCGCCGTTTTCACGCCGACATTCGGTATCCCAAGTGCAAAAAGAAATGCTGCCAGCTCACAATCCTTGCTCTTTTCAATCGCCTGTAAAAGATTCTGCGCGCGCTTAGGGCCAAATCCTTCCAAAGGCGTAAGCTGTTCCAATGTCAATTCATATAATTGCGGTATCTTTGTCAAATTCAGCTTTTCGTTCAGCAGCTTTGCCGTTTTTTCTGAAAGCTGCTCTATGTCCATTGCATTGCGGGAAGCAAAATGAACCAACCGTCCGACAATTTGCGGCTGGCAGGACAAAGAATTCGTACAGAACACATGCACGCCGCGCCGTTCCACGTGGGAGCCGCAGGCGGGACATACGCGCGGCAGCTGCACCTCGGCTTTGGGAACGTCGTTCGGAACGCTGCCCAGTATTTCCGGAATCACATCATTGCTGCGTCTTAAAAAGACCGTAGACCCGATTCCGACGCGTTTTCTTTGTATATCGTCAAAGTTATTTAATGTAGCGCGGCGGATCGTAACACCCGCCAATTCAACTGGCGTAAGCTGCGCAAGCGGCGTCAGCTTGCCCGTGCGGCCAACCTCCCACGTGATATTCTCTACTACGGTTGTCGTTTCCTCCGCGGGAAACTTATACGCCACCGCCCAACGCGGAAATTTATCGGTGTGTCCCAATACCTCACGCGTACGGAAATCGGTAATTTTGATGACCATTCCGTCGATCAGAAAATCCAGTGCATTGCGCGTCTGACCGGCATCTGAAATAGACTTTTCCGCAAAGGCGATATCATCAAAGTATCGCAAATACGGACTAAGGGTGAACCCGTTTTCCTTCAGGAAAGCGAGCATGTGCGCATGATCCTTTAACACCGCGCCTTCCATAAAGCCTATATTGTAGCAGAAACAACTCAAATGCCGCTTTGCGGTTACCTGCGGATCGATATTGCGCAGCGCGCCGGCTGCGGCATTGCGCGCGTTTTTGAGCGGCTCCGTGCTTTCGTTATTTAGTTTTTCAAGCACAGAAAGCCGCATATAGCATTCCCCCTGTACTTCCATCCTTCCGGTAAAGGGAATCGTTTGCGGAACGTCAGAAATGGTACGTACCTGTGCGAGTATGCCCTCGCCCACAATGCCGTTGCCGCGCGTGGCGGCCTGTACGAGGGTACCGTTTTCATAGGTCAGATTGATCGTAAGTCCGTCGAATTTATATTCAAGCGCATAAACCGGCACCGGAAGTTTTTCTCCCGTTCGCGCCGTATGCTCCGCAATGAGCTTTACTGCGCGCGCATGCCAATCGTACAGCTCGCCCATCGAGCGAACTTTATCGAGGCTCCACAGCCGTTCAATATGCCTATGAGGCAAAAAGCGCACGCTCGGCGCGCCGCCGACTTTTTTCGTGGGCGAATCCTCTAATATTGTACCGCTTTCACGTTCCAGAGCCAGAAGCTCATCATAAAGCCGGTCGTATTCCGCATCGCTGACGAACGGCTGATCCTGCTCATAATAAGCCTCTGCATATGTTTTCAAAAGGGCTGTCAATTCGCGTTGTCGCTGCGTTGGTTCCATGTGCGGAAATTCCCTCCTAAATCGTTTCGATGGGTGCATAAGCGGCCGCAAATTTCTTCACGGTATTCCCAAAATCGATCTCGACGATTTGCGCTGTTCCTGCGCCTTCGACACGCAACACCGTACCTTCCCCAAATGTCGCGTGACGCACGCGCTCGTGCACCGCAAATGTCTTCTTCGTTTCCGCGTGGGACTGCGGCATATCCTCAGCATGCACACCAAATCCAATATGCATATCCATCGAATGCGCGGGCGTTTTTTTCTCCGCGGGCGGCACAACCGTAAACCCTGCGCCGTACTTGGTTTTAGCCGTTTCAGTGCTGGAAAAGCCATTCGACCAGCTGTCGTCATACCGGGTCACGTGCATCAGCTCTTCCGGTATTTCTTCCAAAAACCGCGACGGAACAGCCATATAATAGTCTTTCCCGAACAGAGCGCGCTGCCTCGCATACACGAGATACAGCTGCGAACGTGCGCGCGTAATTCCGACATAGCATAAGCGCCGTTCTTCTTCGAGCTTATCCGGTCCGTCGAGGATTCTCCGACCGGGAAATATTTCATCCTCCATACCGGTTATGAATACCACTGGGAACTCGAGGCCCTTCGCTGAATGCAGCGTCATCAGCGCCACTTGACCGTTGTCGTCTTCCATAGCGTCGATATCCGAAATCAGAGCGACATTTTCCAGATAGGCCATCAGCACATCGTCTTCGCCTTCATAGCCGTCCGCGAATTCGCGCATGGCGCCGATCAATTCCGCCACATTCTGTGCGCGCGTTTCGTAGGATTCTTTTTTATCGTCGCGCAGATAATCGTCATATCGGATAACATCCAGTACCATCTGCCCAAATTCATGGAGCGGCAACGTGTCACGCGCAGCGAGAAGCTGCTTCATATCCTCTACAAATTTTTCTATTTTGGGACGCGCGCGGTTGGAAATCCCCTCCGGCTCCATGGCGGCTAAAAACATCGGAATGCCCTTTTGCGCCGCCGACAACGCCAGTTCCGACACCGTGTTTTCTCCGATGCCTCTTCTCGGCACGTTGATGATCCTAAGAAGCGCCACATCATCCGCAGGGTTGCTTAGCAGCCGCAGATATGCAAGGATATCTTTAATCTCTTTTCGTTCATAAAATCGCGTGCCGCCGTAAACACGATACGGAATGCCATACCCAATCAGTGCGGTTTCAAGAACACGGCTCTGTGCGTTGGTGCGGTAAAGTATGGCAAAATCGTCATAGCGTCGGCCATCTCGCACGCCGTGGAGTATCTGGCTGCATACATAATCCGCCTCATACCGTTCGTTCTGCGCACAGTAGTTTTCGATCAGCGCGCCGCCCTTTTGCGTAGTCCAGAGCTTTTTCTGCTTGCGGTCGCGGTTGTTGCCTATCACGGCGTTTGCCGCATCCAGAATGACCTGTGTGGAGCGATAGTTCTGCTCAAGGCGCACGACGGTCGCGCCGGGAAAATCGTGTTCAAATTCCAGAATATTGCGTATATCCGCGCCGCGCCAGCCGTAGATGCTTTGATCGTCGTCCCCCACAACGCAGATGTTGCGGTGCACTTCGCTCAGCAGCTGCACAAATCGGTACTGGAGCATATTCGTATCCTGATATTCGTCTACAAGAATGTAACGGAATTTATTCTGATAGTATTCCAGCACATCCCTGTTTCCTTCAAACAGCAAAAGCACATTGCGCAGCAGGTCGTCAAAATCCATGGCGTTGCTCTGCTTGAGTTTTTTCATGTACGCCCGATAAACGTTCAGCATCACATCACCCGACATCGAAGCATCTTTGAAATACGCTTCCGGGTCGACGGTTCGATTCTTCGCGTTGGAGATGGTCTCCTTGAGCATGCGTTTTGAAAACACCTTGTCATTTAGGGACAGATTCTTAATGATTTCGCCGTACACTGTCATCTGATCTGCATCGTCATAAATAACGAATGTACGATCATAACCGAGTTTATCAGCATGTCTTCTGAGAATGCGCGCACAGCAGGAATGAAATGTCATCACCCACATCTCCGACGCATCGCAGCCGACAAGCTGTTCCGTGCGCGTACGCATCTCCCCCGCCGCTTTGTTCGTAAATGTCAGCGCCAGTATTTGCCAGGGAGCCACGCCGCAATCCTGCACCATGTGTGCGATGCGGTATGTCAGCACTCTCGTCTTCCCGGAACCGGCGCCTGCCAATATCAGCAGCGGGCCGTCTATACATTCTGCCGCTTCACGCTGCGGCTTGTTCAAATCCTGTAAATCCATACTACCCCCTGTTTCACATTTTTATTATAACATGATTGTCATCAATCCGCACGCATCGCTTCTGTGCAGCATAAACTAAATACCATATGGAAGTGCGTATGCGAAAATCAAAAAAACGCAAGCTGCTGATCGTTTTCGGTGTTTTAGCGTTGCTAGTCCTGGGCGGCTATGTTTTCATCAACGCCAACCTTCGTCCTGCGCTACTGGGGTTGGCGGAAGCGCGCGTACGCTCGATCGCGGCCAATGCGATGAACGAAGCAATACTGGACACTTTTCAAGACGATGATATTTACAATTCCCTGGTCGATATTCACGAAACCGGCAGCAGCGTATATCTTCTGCAGGCAAACAGCGGTAAAATCAACGCGCTCGCTTCCATATGCGCGCAGGCGGCGCAGGATCACATTTCCAGTTTGGGCGAACAGGGCGTTTCCATTGCGATCGGGACAATCACCGGCATACCGCTTCTTGCCGGACGCGGGCCGCGTTTGACCGTATCCTTCACTCCTGTCGGGTCCGTCCACACTTCCTTTGAAAGTGAATTCCGTTCCGCCGGCATTAACCAGACGCTTCATAGGATCAACCTTCATATGGATGCATCCGTGCGGATTATTCTCCCCGGAATCAGCCACACCGTCAACGTTACGGGAGAAGCGACAATCGCGGAAAGCATTATCGTCGGCGGCGTTCCGAACGCATACACCAACGTGGAGGACGAAAACAGACTTTTTGATCTGCTTCCCGATGACGATTAAAATGTAAAAATGAAGTGCAAAACGCATTCTTGTACGCTATAATGTGATCTGCAAGCTATAGAAAGGAATGCGAACGATCATGCGCACCGATATAGAGAAAGAAACGCAAACCATACTGAACGACCTTTTATCTGCCAGTCAGTTGACTGTGAATCAATTATTCGTGCTGGGTTGCTCTACCAGCGAGGTGGGCGGACATTGTATCGGCACAGCCTCCAATGAAGAAATTGCACATGAAATTCTCAGCACCATACTGCCCGCCATTCGCACCGCCGGCGCATTCATGGCTGTACAGTGCTGCGAGCATTTAAACCGCGCACTCGTAGTCGAACGCGCATGTATGGAGCGTTTTGGCCTTACGCAGGTATGGGTAAAACCATGGCTTCATGCAGGCGGTGCAATGGCGGTCGAAGCGTACAGGCAGTTTGATGACCCGGTAGTTGTGGAGGACTTGCACGCGCAGGCACATGCCGGTATGGACATCGGCGGAACGCTCATCGGCATGCATTTGCGGCCGGTTGCCGTGCCGGTACACACGCAGAACCGCACGATCGGAAAGGCGCATGTGGTAATCGCCCGCACGCGTCCGAAATACATCGGCGGTCCGCGCGCACAATACGACGATATCCATCTGGCGCATTAAGTCTGTTTTAATGCGCCAGATTTTTTTATTTTTTCCTGCATTTCGACAAATATTGTTATTGCTTTTTCCCAGACGACCGTTTATAATGCGAATTGTATCCATTCGGACGGGTCTGTGGTTGAAAATCGATGCCAGTCGCAGGCAAAACGATCCACGTAAACCGAAAAATTCGGCGATCATGGTGCGGCCTAGAAGTAAGTCCAGCCAGGGTAAACAAGTTTTCACATGGTTTAAGCAATGTCACAGCAAGTTCCATTGATTCAATTCCATTGATCACATGAAATCCTGAGAGAATCAATAGTGGGGGCCATAATGGTTATGAGCAAACGTTCCTGCTGGCGGATGTGGGGACAAAGACCAGGTCAGCCGCCCAAATGCGGTACAAAAAATAAACCTATAAAGGGGATCAATGAAGATGTTCCAGGACAAAGAGTTGGTATGTAAGGATTGTGGCGCTACGTTTATTTTCACTGCAGGCGAGCAGGAGTTTTACGCTGAAAAGGGTTTCCAGAACGAACCCGTTCGCTGCAAGGAATGCAGAAACGCCCGTAAGTCTCAGCGTAATGGTGGTGAAAGGGAAATGTATGATGCCGTTTGTGCACAGTGCGGCGCTCCGACAAAAATTCCGTTCATACCGAAAAACGATCGCCCCATCTATTGCAGCGCATGTTTTCAGGCGCGCAAGGGTTTCTAATCCCCTTTGTACCGAACAAACAAGCGAACAAAAAGGCCGTTTCAAGATGAAACGGCCTTTACTTTTCTGTTATTCATTTACCGTCAATACAGGCGCCTGTTCGCCGTCACTCTGCGTTTGCTGTAAAACCCGTTGTATTTCTTTGACTAGTGGCGTAAGCGTTTTATAGCCGGACACTGCGCCGTTTTCCTTAAGCACGTCCAGCAACTCGCCGTCCAGACGTATCGCGCCCTGAAGCGGATTGATCTCCTGATAATAATTCTGCTTTGCATCCGGACTGCGAATCAGAAAAAACAGATACACGCCGTTTCTCGATAAAAGCGGCGTCTGCTTTTCATTTATCCCCACCGCAGTAAGCGTCGCGCTGTCTAAGAGATCCGCCATGCGCGATGGGCAATGTATCATTTCCACCGTGTCGCCGTAGTTGATTGCGCCTTTTATGGAACCATACGCGCTAATCTGGACAATGGCCGCTTCGCGTTTGTTTTTCTGATTGACTCCGCCGTCACGGCTAAAAAACGTATATGTTGCAAATGCGGGCGTTTGTGTCACGCGCCCAATGAATATTTCATCAGAAGCTTGCACGAGCTGAGCCAATTGATCGTAATAATACAATGGCGCTGTAACGTTCAGCACTTCACCCAGCGCTTTAATCTCCTGCACAACGGCGTCATAGGAAACCTTATAACCGTTTTGCATTACATTTTCGTCGATAATCGGAATAGGTCCGGTATTTAACACATATCCCGCAGTATCTTCCGAATAATTAACGTCTTCCGCATCGGACATATAAAGCAGATACGTTTCGCCGGGCTGCATGCCGTTTTGCTCGCAATGCAATATCTCCCCTACCGTGGCGTTGCCTGCAAGCACATCCTGCACGGCCACGTTTGCGCAGATGTGGCCGTTGGCGTCCGTATGTGTTAAAACGCATTCTCCACGAATAATCAAGGAAGCATTGCGGTATTGCGTACGCACATCCTGCCAGGCGCTTTCATATGCCGGCGTGTTTTCTAATGCCGGAAGCGTTGTGGGCATAGACGCGCTGCACGAACTCAACAACAGCATACAGGCTGCACAGCCGCATATCCACGAAATATATCGTTTCAACTCGCCCACCCCTTCATAATTATTACTTATTATTATAACGCATATTTGAAAGAATGGTTGCAAAAAAAATTAACAATTTATAAAATATATCTCTTATTCCATAGTCCGTCTACCTTCAAGTGCCTTTGCAAGCGTTACCTCGTCCACA
>JAEEGL011418961.1_pt1 | contig 24765 bp, 15 predicted proteins | sample 9134231 | NCBI WGS metagenome assembly JAEEGL01 (sample SAMN16246548, study PRJNA631951) | gut metagenome | biome: gut microbiome; feature: rumen; material: fiber-attached | host: Bos | place: Iran: Karaj | collected 2018-10
ACGTCAGAATACATTTGAATAAATCTTCTATAGCAATCCCAAGCCCATCTTGGATTATTAGATTTTTCTGCTAAAACATTTACAACATCTTCATTTAAACCTAAGTTTAAGATAGTATCCATCATACCTGGCATAGATGCTCTAGCACCACTTCTTACTGATACTAATAATGGATTTTCTCTATCTCCAAATTTTTTACCAGTAATTTCTTCTAATTTTACGATGTATTCATCGATTTGTTTTTGGATTTCAGAGTTTATTTCTCTTCCATCTTCATAGTATTGAGTACATGCTTCTGTAGTAATTGTAAAACCTTGAGGAACAGGTAGCCCAATATTTGTCATTTCAGCAAGGTTTGCTCCCTTACCTCCTAACAATTCACGCATATTTGCATTACCTTCAGTAAATAAATATACATATTTCATTTTCTCATCTCCCATAACAATATAAAGTATACCAAAAATACTTGTCATAAACAAGTATTTAATAAACAATTTTTCATTATTTTACATTTATTAGATAATTTACAGCCTCATCAAATGTTCTAACTGGAATATATTTAAGTTTTAAGTTATATTTTTTATTTATTTCATCTGCTTCTTCTTTATTTTCATATGGAATAAAGAATACGTCATATTTTTCTTTACTAACACCAAACATTTTATATTTTAAGCCATCAATTCGTCCAACACTACCATCTTCTTCAATAGAACCAGTACCTAATATTTTTCTTCCATTTGAAATATCTTGTTCAGTTAATTTATCATAAATTGTTAAAGATATCATCAAACCTCCAGATGAACCAGCATCATTTTCATCAAAATTAAATTTAATTTCAGGATCTATTTTAATATCTTCTAAGTTTAATAAATAAATACCTAATACTTTTCTATTATCTATTTCTTTTATTTTTATACTTTTTTTATTAGTTTTATTTTTATATAATGTTTCAACTATAACTTCATCATCAATATTTTTATTCTCAATAATATTTCTAATATCATCAGTATTATTTATTTCAATATCATCAACTTTTATTATTTTTTCTCCTATTTTTAATTCACATTCACTACCAATAATATATATATTATTTTTAATTACTTCATATTTTTTATTAGCTTTTAAATATGCTATTTTAATAGCGTCTTTAATACTTTTTTTTAAAAATAATTTATCTCTTTCATATATATCATCATATGATTCATCATCATTTAATGAATAATCTTTATTATCAATTAAATCCCATTTATTATTTAATTTTGCTAATAAATATGTAATAACATTCGCATTAGTTGTTAAAACATATAATGATTTATATTCACCAGTATTTACTTGTTCTTCTTCTACATTGATTATTTTTGTTAAGTTATTACTTCCACCACTCATAAATATTGTATAAGGTAGTTTAATATTTAATAAGATAATTACTAAAACTAATATTATAATTATGATATTTATTATAATATTAAAAAACCTTGAATATGATTTATTATCCATATAAACACCCTTTCTAGGAGGATTATGAAAAAAAATATTATTTATATAATTATAATATTATTATTCTTTTTTTTATTAATTTTTAAAAACGAAATTGTAATTGATAGTACAAATATATCAATAATTAATTTTAAAAATAATTTATTACCTACTTTATTTCCTATATTTATAATATCTGATTTATTGATTAATTACAACTTTAATAATATAATTAATAATTTATTTTATAAATTTTTTTATAAATTATTTAAATTAAATAAAAATTGTTGTTTTATTTTTATATTAAGTATTATAACTGGTTATTCTAATACATTTAATACTTTATTAACATTATATAATAATAAAGAAATTAATGAAAAAATGATTAATAAAATTATTTTATTTACTAATTTTATTAATCCTTTATATTTAATAACTATATTAAGTGTTATTTTAGGTTTTAAAATTTCAATAATAATTTTACTTATTATGTATTTATCTAATATAATAATTGGAATTATATATAAAAATTATAATGTAGATAATAATACTATAGAAATAAATTACAAACAATTAAATTTAATAAATTGTTTAAATAAATCAATTTCTAAAAATATAAATTCATTATTAATAATCTTGGGCATCAATATATTTGTATCAATTCTATCTAATATTTGTTTTAATAATTCATTAATTAGTATTTTATTTAAAGGATTGTTTGATTTAACTAATGGATTATCATTAATAAATAATTTACCATTAAAAATAAAAATAATATTTTCAATTATTTTTATTTCTTTTGGCAGTATTACAACTCACTTACAATGTTTGAATTTATTACCATGTATTAATTATTTCAATTATTTAAAATCAAGATTATTACAAATTATAATTTCTTTAATTATAATGATACCGATACTAATTGTCTATTAAACTGATAAACAAAATTAATACCAAAATCACTATCTCCACCTTTATAAGTAATAGGAATTTTAATATTTAATATAGTATCTGCTTTATAACTTTGTGGTAATGGAGAATAAATTAAATCAATATTAACATTACCAATTGTACTATTTTTAACTATATCATATACATTATCACCAATAGTAATAACTGTATTTTCAATTTGAATTCTTTTACTAGAACCATCAGTATAAACAACCATTAAACATTTATCACCACAATTAGTTATTTGACTAACTGATTTTAATAAAAATGATTCATTTAAATCTTTACTAATAATACTTTGTTTATAATATAATTGAGTTTTAGTAGATGTATTTTCATACATTTTACTTAAACTAATTGATAAACTAATTAATAAAGTAGCAACTATAGAGATTAAAACAAAAGTTGTTAATAATTCTACAACTGTAAAACCCTTTTTATTCATATTATCACATCCTTAATGTAGCACATCTACCATCTTTATATTCAACTATTAATCTATATCCATTACTAGATGTATCATTAAATAGTTTAACAAACTTTTTTAAATTAGGACTTAATAAATTACTATTTAATAAATTTTCCTTCATACTATTCATATCATCTGGTAATAATAAAGCTTGTTTAACTTCTAAAACATTCATTAAATTTTCACATTGTGATTTATTATTTGTAAAATTTTGACAAGATGTAATATCAATAAAATTAGTCAAAGGAATTATATTTTCATATCCATTAGATAATATATAATTTTTAATATTACTTGTAGCATACATCTTCTCTACTGTATTATTTTCAAAAGTATATTTATAATTTTCTTTTATATTATTAAATTCTATAAAAAGTATTGTAAACACACTAGCAATTAACGTAGTAGCAATTAATGTTTCAATTAAAATAAAACCATTTTTTTTCATTTATTCCTCTCCTTACTCTTGTATTTATCCTAAAAATATTATATAATACTTTTAGAATAAAATCTAGTCTAAAAGATATGAGGGGATGAATTTTTTATGTTAAGAACTTTTGATTATGATAAAATACCAGTTGTTGATATAGTAAATGAAATATTAGTAGATGCATCAAAAAGGGGTGCATCAGATATTCACTTTGATCCATATCCAACATACTTAAAAATAAGAATAAGAATTGATGGAGACTTGACAGATTATGCTGAAGTTCCTAATTCCATCAAAAAGAATTTAACAACAAGAGTTAAAATTATAAGTGGTATGAATATTACAGAAACAAGATTACCTCAAGATGGCGCTATTAAAGCTACTCTACAAGGTATAAACTTAGATCTCCGTGTTTCATCAATACCAACAAGTAATGGAGAAAAAATAGTTATTCGTATTCTTGATTATTCAATGAGTATAAGTGGTCTTGAAAACTTAGGATTTACTGATGATAACTATAAAAAAGTATTACAAATGATTTCAAATCCAAATGGTATTATATTAGTAACAGGTGCTACTGGAACTGGTAAATCAACTACAGTTTATGCAATGTTACAAAAGTTAAATAAAGAACAAACAAATATTATTACAGTTGAAGATCCAATAGAAATGGATATTGAAGGAATTAACCAAATTCAAACAAATCCAGAAATTGGTTTAACTTTTGCTCAATGTTTAAGAGCTATATTAAGACAAGATCCAAATGTTATAATGATAGGAGAAATTCGTGATACAGAAACAGCACAAATAGCAATCAGAGCTTCAATAACTGGTCATATAGTTTTATCTACACTACATACTAATAACTCATTAAATACAATCGAAAGATTATTAGATATGGATGTTGAAAGATATTTACTTGCTTCTTCATTAACAGGTATTATTTCACAAAAATTAGCTCGTAAATTATGTCCACATTGTAAAACAACAAGAAAAACAAATGATTATGAAAAGAAATTATTTAAGAAAATATTAAATAAAGATGTTAAAGAAGTATATGTTTCTGAAGGTTGTGAAGAATGCGGTGGAGATGGATTCATAGGAAGAATTGCAATCCACGAAGTATTATTAATAACTCAAGAAATTAAAGATGCTATAAGTGCAGGTTTAAGAAAAGAAGAATTAAGAAATTTAGTTTATACTTCAGGAGTTACTACTCTACTTCAAGATGGATTAGAAAAAGTATTAGATGGATATACTTCATTAGAAGAAATTATCAAAATTGTTGAATTAGATGATGATGATGCTTTAGGTGGTTTCTTAGAATTAAAAGTTGAATAATAAAAACTACATTATTGTAGTTTTTTTATTATAAAAAAAAGTTACATAAATGTAACTTAAATATTATATGTATTTTTAGATTGAAATTTAATAGCAATTTTATTCATATTAAAAAATTGAATTATAAAGAACCATATACTTATTAGAATATATCCATTCAATATGAATAAAGTAATTTTATGTTTTTTTGAATAATTAGGAGCATATTTTTTTAAAGCTTTAACTAATTCTTTTTTAGATTTATATTTATTATTTTTAAAATAAGGTATTTTAAATAAAATAATTGCTAAAACATTATTTTTAAATATATTTTCAATATATCTTGTTAAGTATTTATTATCTTTAACATCTTCACTAACTCTTTCCATTACAATTTTGTAATCTAAATGTTTATCAGATATTTTTTTAGATAAAGAAGTTAAATATTGAACATAATGATAAAAACATTTTGGATAAAAATAATATGTATTTGATCTTAGTTTAGCCCTTATATTAAACATACCATCTTCGTAACATCTAACATCTTCATCAAAATATAAATTGTTAATAATTTTACTTTTATAAAAAACTCCAATAACATATCTTAATTCATTATCGAAATAACCTTTACTAAAATCTAAAGATTCTTTATCTCCTTTTAATTTATATTCTGTATATAAAAGTACTTTACCTTTTCTATATGCCTCAAATAATAATGGTGTTTCAATTATGTCATAATCTTTTTTATTAATTATATCTACAATACTTTCAATATAATTTTTTTCTACATAATCATCACTATCAACAAAAGTAATATAATCACCTGTAGCTATTTTTAAACCCATGTTTCTGGCACTACTTACCCCACCATTTTCTTTATTAATTAATTTTACATTTAACTTTTCAACTATTTCTTTAGTATTATCAGTTGATCCATCATTAATAACTATAATTTCAATATTTTTATATGTTTGATTTTTTAAACTCATAACGCATCTTTTAATATATTTTGAAACATTATAAGCTGGAATAATAACAGTTACTTTCATTTTTTCACCTATATAACATTAATATTTTATCAAAAGTTATTTGAAATAATATGACAATAGTTGCTCCTATACTTAAAAAAGGTCCAAATGGTATTTCATGATTAGATTTACCTTTAATTAAAAATAATGAAATAGGTAAACCAATAAAAGAACCTATAAAGATTGATAAAATTGTCATTTTAAAACCTAATACTAAACCAAATATAAACATTAGTTTAATATCTCCACCACCCATAGTATCTTTTTTAAATATAAAATTACCAAATAGTCTTAATAAAAACATAATACTAAACGATATTAAACCATTCAATAAACTATATCCTAATGTACCAATGTCATTTATTAAAAATATTTCTAGCATAATAGTTAATGTAAAAAATATCAAAACCCCATCAGATATAATCATATATTCAATATCACTTAATACAATTATTAATAATAATGATATAAAAGTAAGTGGTATTATTAAATCTATTGTTAATCCATATGAAATATATGTTAGTGCAAATAATATACCTGATATTAATTCATATAAAGGATAAAGAATAGATAATTTTGTTTTACATTTTTTACATTTTCCACCTTGTAAAATATATGAAAAAATAGGAATCAATTCAAGTGGTGTTAATCTATGTTTACATTTATCACAATGAGAAGGAGGAGTAACTATCGACTCCCCTCTTGGAATTCTCGTTGCAACAACCATATAAAACGACCCCATAATTGTTCCTAATATAAAGAATATAATTACATAATACATGTAAATCCCCCTAAAAGCCTTCTATTGCTCCATACATATTAAACATTGGAATTACGATAGCAAGAACTATTACACCTACAATAATTGTTAAGAAAATAATTAATATAGGCTCTAAGAATGTTTTAATTCTTGCAACTTCATTTCTATGTAATTCTTGATAATAACTACCAACCTTTTCCATCATTTCTGGTAATTGACCAGTTTTTTCACCTGTAACAACCATTTCATAAGCAGGTATTGGGAAAGCCCAGTGGTTAAATGAAGTAGAAATCTTATCTCCTTTAGCTATATTATCTATAGTACTTAATATAATTGATTTATAAATTTCATTATTTGTTATTTTATTCATTATTTCCATACTATCAGTAATAAATACATTATGAGAAAGTAATGTTCCTAATGTTTGAGCAAATAAAGTAACTTCATTAAATATTATAATATTTCCAAATACTGGTAATTTCATTAAGAATTGTTGTATTACTCTTCTAAATGATTTAATATTTTTATATAAATACATTAATATTATTATAATTAATGTAATACCTAATAGTAACCATATAATATTATGTTTCAAGAATTCACTTAAATTTAATATTGCTCTTGTAATACCTGGTAATTGAACATTTTCCATTGCATTATAAATACTAACAAATTTAGGAACAACATATAACATAATAAATATGAATACACCAAGTGATAATGTAAATAATATTGCTGGATAAGTAAGTGCTGTAATCATTTGTTGTTTTGTTTTATGCATATCAGTAAAGTATTGTGCCATTCTATCAAGTGTATCTGGTAACTCACCTGTTAACTCAGCTGCTTTAACCATGTTAATTAATAATCTTGGGAATGTACCACCTTGACGATCTAGTGCTGTACTTAAACTTTCACCCATTGTTAAATCATATAACATTTTTCTAAATACTTTTTGATATTTTTTATTTTTTTGATATTGTCTAGCTAATATTTTTAATGAATCAATTAAAGGAATACCAGCTTTTAAATATGTTGATAACTGAGTTAAGAAGAATATTAAGTCTTTTGATTTAAACTTAACTGAAGTTCCTCCAATATTACTATGTAATAATTGAATTGATTTTGAAGTTCTTATACTATAAACTTTAAATCCTTCATTAACTAAGAATGAATAAACTTCTATTTTAGAATAAGCATCAAAATAATCTACAACTAACTTACCATCTGGTGCTTTTGCTCTATATTCATAAACTACTTTGAAAGGACTTTTTTCTGAATCAGCACTATCAAATTTCATTACTATTTCTTTATCATTTTCAGTTGGTGTAAATCTTTTCTTAACAAATGGTAATTCATTAAACCAATTTGATACTTTATCTTTCCAAGTACGAGGTTTATTATCTGAAATAAAATCTTCTTGAACATCATCTAAAATAACTCTACTATTCTTGATTCTATCATTAGAATGTTTTTGTTTTCTTAATGCTCTTTCTTGCATTTCTTTAATCATTTGACGTTCTTTTGCTTCACGTTTTAATGCAGCTTTCTTTTCCATTTCAACAGATTTTAAATGTAAAAATATAAAAGGAATTGCTAATGCAAATAAAGCATATTTAAATATTAAAAATAAAATATAACATTCAAACAAAAAACCTAAACAAACCCATTTAAAAGGTTTTAAAAACATATTTTCTTGAACTATTTGATCAGAATAAACTGTAGAATTATCAACATTACCTACAGTAAAATTATCTGGAATATATTCTTTACCTCTTTTTGTTTTTTTAGTTTCTTTTCTTTTTGATAAATCAACATTATCTTCAATTGTATCAAAAATGTTCTTACTATTCACTTTTTTAGTTTTTGTTTCATTTAATACATTTTTTTTCATATTGATCTCTACTCTTTCAATTAGAATAAGACATATTAAAAAGTATCATTATACCAATCTTATTCCTCTATTCTTTTATATATATAAATTATAACATATAATTAATAAAAATAAAACATTTTTTTAAAAAAACATATAATAAAATAGAAAGGTGATTAAAATGAATTATTATAATCCTTATTTTTTTAGTGCTCCTGCTAATACATCGTTAATATCAAGAATATTTGGTAAATTAAATTTAAGTTCTTTGTTAAGTGGAGCTAATAAAACACTTAATTTTGTAAATCAAACAATACCGGTTATTAAACAAGTATCTCCTATGGTTAAGAATTTTAAAACAATTTTTAATGTTGTTAATGAATTTAAAAAAGCAGATGAACCAAAAAAAGAAGTAAAAACTTCTTCTTTAAATCAAAAATCAATAAAACAAGATATTAATAAACCTACATTTTTTGTTTAATCGACTCTTATAATTCTTTTTTTAGTGGATGTATTTCCACTTTGATCAGTTGCTGTATAAGTTATAATATAACTACCCTTTGTTGTTTGAACACTACCTGTATAATTTAAAGTAACATTAGCATTACTATTATCCTTTACAGTAACACCACTTAAATAATTAAATCCACTTACTTGTGCTTGAGTAATTGTTGTTGTTTCTTCTAAATTAATAACAGGTGGAGTTGTATCTCTTACAACTACTGTTCTATTTGCTGTATTTCTATAACCATTTTCTGGATCAACAATTACATAATAAAGTAAATATGTTCCAAATTGACTTGAATCAACACCAGCTTGTTGAACACCATTTTTCATAACTTCTATTGTTATTAAATTAGATAAATCTACACCTTCAGAAGATCTTGCTGTAGCACCTAATTCTTGATATGTATCATTTAATTCTAAATATGTTAAATATTGACCATTTAATATAATAACTGGAGAATCTTTAACGATAATGTTATCTTCAGTAATATCAGTACCTGAATCTTCAATTACTTTTATTTCATATTGATTTTGTAGTTTTTTTATTGTAATTATCATATCATTTGGAAATGATTTATTTGTTAATGGATTTACAATATCAATCTTTAATAAACCAGCTATTTTTAAATCAGCTAAATTTAGCGTAATACTATCTCCAACTTGATCTGGTAAACTATCAAGATATTTTAAATCACCAGCCCAACTTTCAGCAGCTCTTTCAATTTCTTTTATTTGAACATCATATAATTTTTGTTTACTTGATTCTATTCTATTAACTACTATTGGAATTGTTATTGTAATTATAATTGATAAAACTACAATAACTGCTATCATTTCTACTAATGTAAAACCTTTATTTTTCATTTACATCTACCTCTATACTAATAATATCAAATTTTTTAATAATTTTCAAGGTTAATCTATTGTATATATTCCAGAATCATTATCTATTGTGTTCATATTATATAAAAATAATACATTTTTTATATTATTATCTTTTACATATTTTATAATAGATGATTTATAGTATCTAGGATCTATAACTATAATCTTTTTATAATGATTGATAATAAAAGGAATAAAATTATTAGCATAACTATCTTTTATAATTAATAATTCTTCATTATTATCAACATTTGACTCTATCTCAATAATAGAACTATTATTACTTAAATAATAACTATATTTATCTTTTTCATTTAAATATTTTTCATCATATAATGAATTAGTTTCATGATCAAAGTATTTTAACTTATATTCCATACCATCTTTTTCAACTTTATAAATTATATCATCTTTATCAGTACTTTTTACTATTTTAGAATATAAAGTACCTCTAAATTTATTATTTACTTCTGTTATTTTATATTCATTTAAATCATAATATTTTATATTATTTACTTCACAATACTTTTTATAAGCTAAATATGAACCATATATAGTCCAATGATGATCTTGATAGTAATATAATTGATATTTATCTTTATTTTTTAGTAAATCTTCATAAATATTTATATAATTAAAATCAATATTATCATAAATATAATTCATTGTATCTATTTGATTATTTGTATAATATTTTGGAACATATTCTTTATAAATACTTATACTAGTTGGTATTAACATAAGTGTTGTATTTACATTTAATTCTTCATTTAAATAGTTTAATTTTTTAATTAATTTTTCTGTTTTTAATGGTTTATTATATTTTTCAATTAAATATTTACTATTTATAAATACATTATTAACTTCTTTAAAATTAAGTATTTTTAATGTATTAGTTCTTATATTAATAAAATTATCTCTAAATGGAAAATGATCTTGAAAAAAACTAGTTAATTTATCTATATATTCATCATTAATTAATTTTTCAAAACTAAATTTAGGTAATTCTTCTAAATATCTATTTTCATTATAAGAAAAATCTTGTTTCTTACTAAAAACAAATATTATCATTAATGTCAATATAATTATTGATGTTATTATACTTATTATTTTATTTTGCATATTTCACCTATTCATACAATATATCAATATCTACATACCCATATATTCCATCAACTTTCCCATTATTACATAGTTGCCACATTTTATACTCTTTATCATAATCTGTTTCTTTAGTATAATGAGCTAACCATACATCATGTTTAGGTATAAATACCTCTTTAAGATAATTTCTACTACCATATATATATGTTTTATAACCATAATCTTTTAGTGTGTCTAGAAATGTATAACTTATTTCATTAAATTCATTTAAATTAATATTTAAATCATTAAAATAGCTGAAACTTTCCCAATCAAAAGCTATTGGTAAATCTATTTTATAATCTTTTATTTTATTATAAACCCAATCCGCTTGTTCTTTAGCTTGTTCAGTATTAACTGCATATGAATAATAATACAAACCAACTGGCATACCTACTTCATTAGCTTTTTTTATGTTACTTAAAAATCTACTATCTAATTCACTACCTTTATTAAAACCACTTTGTGTTCCAACCCTTATCATTACAAAATCAACACCAGAATCTTGTAATTTTTTAAAATTAACATCACCTTGCCAAAATGATATATCAATACCTACTTTATAATCTTTATATTTTTCTTTTATTTCTTTAAAAGAAGTTGAATCGTTAGAATAATTATTGTCCTTTTCTTTAACATGTAATGTAAAATCTTGTGTTTCAAAATTTCCACTATTATCTGTTACTTTATATTGTAAGGAATAATCACCAATTTTATTAAAATCATATTCACCTATTATTTCTCTTTTAGGTGATTTATCATAATTATCACCAGACATTAGAACACTTTCTAAATTCTTTTTATATCCTAAATCAACTGTTAAGTTTTTTCCTTGCATTATTATTGGTTTTGTAGTATCAACAACATTTATTTTTATTATATCTTCTTTTTCTTCATTATTTTCTTTATATTTAAATTTTAACTCTTTTTCACCTAATTCTTTTTCATATATAATATAATCTTCTAATTCAACATTTAATTCACTAAATAATGATGATAATTTAACTTCAGTATAAACTTCTATATTTAAATTATCACTTAAAATATATTTTTCCTTTTGTTGGATTACTTCTTCTTTACCACAACCTGTAATAAATAGAATAATTAAAAAACTAAATATTATTTTTTTCATAAAACCTCCTAAAATCTAAAATATAAAAATGGATTATATGTATCACTTATAATAAATGAAATAGTAATTATCAAGAGTATAATATAAACAAAAGGTTTAATATAATTAAATATTTTATTTTTTAAATTAATCTTAAATGATAATATAATTCCTATAATAATTATAAATATATAATTTTGTAAATAATAAATAAAGTTATTATCAATTATATTTGAAAAATCAAACATTTTTTTAAAATATAAACCTAAATCATTTATATCAGTTATACTAAATATTACCCAACCTATTAATACGAAAAAAATCGTATAAAAATGTTTTATTATTTTTGGTAATTTATTTATTATATTTTTAAATACAAATTTTTCTAATATTAGTAATAAACCATAGTATAATCCCCATAGTATAAAATTATAATCTGCTCCATGCCATATACCAGTTAATAACCATACAATTAATAAATTTATAATTGTTCTTCTAACACCTTTTTTAGAACCACCTAGTGGAATATAAACATAATCTTTAAACCATGTTGATAAAGATATATGCCATCTTCTCCAAAAATCTGTTATTGAATCAGCTATATAAGGATGATTAAAGTTTTCTAAGAAATTAAATCCTAACATTTTACCTAATCCTATAGCCATATCAGAATATCCTGAAAAATCAAAATAAATTTGTAGTGCAAATGATAAAGCACCTAACCATGCAGTTAATAATGATATATTATTAATATCACCACTTATTATTTCAAATAACATTCCAATTACATTTGCAATTAAAACTTTTTTATATAATCCTTTTAAAAATCTAACTAAACCATCACTAAAGTTGTTAAATGTAATTTTTCTTGATTTTAATTCATTAGATACCGTTTCATATCTAACTATTGGACCAGCTATTAATTGCGGAAACATTGATATATAAGTTAATAATATAAAATAATTTTTTTCCTCTTTTACTTCTTTTCTATAAACATCAATAACATAACTCATTCCTTGAAAAGTAAAGAATGAAATTCCAATTGGTAATCCTATATTTAAATAACCTATTTTTATATTAAATAAATTATTAATTATTTCAATTAAAAAATCACCATACTTAAAAAATCCGATTATCAATATATTTAATATTATAGTTATTATTAAATATATTTTTTTGTTGTTTTTTGATATTAAAATACCAAATAAATAATTTATAAATGTTTCTATTAACATTAATATTATATATATAGGTTCTCCCCATGCATAAAAAATTAAACTAAAAATTAATAGACAATAATTTTTAAATTTATTAGGAACTATATAATATAGTATAAAAAATATTGGCATAAAGAAAAAAAGAAAAGAAACACTTGAAAAAACCATAATATTACTCCTTTTCTTCTATTATTGTTTTATATACTAATTCATTATCATCTGATACAACATATATTAAATATTTACCATATTCTTTATAATAATAATTTTCTACTTTTTTAAATTCTAATGGAAAATATCCATTTGAAAATGAACTTTTTTCTAAATCAATTAATTTATCTAATTCTTCTTTCAATTTATTTTTATCTTTTTTATATGAAGCAATTATATATAAATTAGAACTAGATTCATTAGTATGCATAGAAACAATATAATCATTGATTTCAGTTGTATCTAAATCATATTTTCTTTCTAATTTATCTAAATCATAATATGAATTATCACTAAATATCTTTTCACCATTTATTTCCAAATTTTCTAAATTTGATTTTACTTTATTTAAGTCTAATTTAACATCTTTACTTCCACATCCAGTAAGTAATATAAGTGTTGTTAATACTAATAATATTTTTTTCATGTTTTACCTCATTTCAAGTATTCATTTAATATTTCATCATCTGTTACATTAGTTAATTTAAATTCAATATCAATTTCTGTTTTAATAATTTCATCATTTTCTTTTTTCATATATTGAATATATGCTTTATTTTTTGATGGTACATAATCAACACGAGCTGTAAAAGGTTTTGAAGTTAATTCATCAATTACTACACCTTTATTTCCTTCAACAATAAACCATTTATCCTTATAAGGACCTTTTTGATTTATTCCTAAAGTTATTTGTTTGTCCTTATTTTTATTAGTTATTTCAATACTTTTTAAATATTTTTCTATTTCATCAACTATAGAATCACTGTTTGTTTTCATAAAAGAAAAATCATATGGTTCATATTTAAAATTTATTGTTTCTTCCATTTTATCTAATCTAGATTTTAGTTCTTTTTCTTTTTCGTTTTCATAGTTATCTACTAGTGTTCTACCATTTGATAAATTATATGAAACTTTATTTTTATTTACATAATAGTCTGCCATATTTATTCTCCTATCTTACTTACATTAATATACCATATTTAATATAAAAATTCAATTAATTTATACAAAAAAGAAGCAATTAATTGCTTCTATCTTGTATATTCAAGTACACATGATTTATTATTATCTGTTAATAACAATTGATAATTCTTTTCTGTTTCAGATACTATATCACCTGTTGCAAATGCACTTGTAGAACCATATATTGATCCATCATAGTATTTCATTGTACCACTACCCATTGATACACCAATACCAGTTGTTGTACCAGTAGATGTAATTTCTGGATTAGTTAATGATACATCAGCATTTTCAATACCTCTACCATCATAAATACCTTGTGTATATGTTCCATTAGTCATTCTAACACCATATGTATTTGTACCTGATACAGTTATATTTCCACTTTCAAGCGTTAATATACCATTATTAATATATAAACCATAACCATTTGTATTATCGTGTGAATTAATATTAATATTTTTAGCATTCATTGTTGTATTAGTATCAGCATATAAACCTTTACTTTCATTATTATTATATTGTTCAATATTAATATTATTTAAATCTATCTTAGAATTAGCACTTACAATACCATAGTCTAATTCATTGATATTATATAATTTAATATCAGCATTATTAACTTCTACATCATGACTTGTATTACTATAAATACCATATCCTCTTCTTGAATTATAAATTTCAAAATCATCACCATTTGAAGTTAAGATTTGAGCATTATAAATACCGAATAAATATTGATTTTTATTAGTACCATTACTAAATTTAACATCATAAATATTATTACTTGAAGTTAATGTACCTGAATTATAAACTGTTCTTTGTTCATAATTACATGTATTTGTAACAGTATGCGTAATTGTATTACTTACTAAATTTAATAAACCTGGATTATCAATATAATTTAAAGCATTACAATTTCCATTTGAATAAGACATTGTAGCATTAGAAATATCCATTCTACCTTTATTATATATTCTACCAATAATTCTTATTTCATCTTGAGTATCTTTACTTATATTAATAACAGCATTAGCATTATTAACATATATCATACCAAGGAAATCTGTATCTTTAATATTCATAGTTCCATTTGAATTTTTATATAAACTATAATTACCATTTAAAACAGATTTTTTAATTATTTTTTCACTATTTGAATTATCATAGAATGCATATGAATTAGATCCAAATATTCTTGAATTTTCAACACTTATAAATCCTGTGTTTTCAATACCTGTTTGACTACCATTCATTATTACATTATTAATAGTAGCAGTACCACCACTATTATTTTTAAATGTAGTTGTACCTGTAATACTTGAATTAGTTATTTCGATTTCACCTGTATTTTCAATTACTGGTGAACTACCAGATATAGTAGAATTTATTATTTCAACAATAGCACCTGATAAATTTTTAATTGTTGTAGTACCACTTAATCTTGAATTTACAATAGAAAGTGTACCATTATTAGTAATCGCAGTACCATTACTTGCTAATGTAATATCCATAACACTTAATGAACCATTATTTGTAAATAATAATCCTGAAATTGTTGTATTAATCTTAGATGAACTACCATCTTTATTATTTACAATACTTAAATTAGAATTATTTGTTATTGATTTAGTTGTAGTTAAATCAAATCCGTTTAGATCTAATGTTAATTCTTTATCAGGAATTGTAACATTATATGAAATACTTACACTACCTAATAATTTTAATGTATCACCACTATTAGCTTCATTTACTGCAGTTTGTAAATTAGCATAATATGTATCAGTTGTTATATCTTTAATAAAATCTGTTTCTTTAATTAAATATATTGTTTTAGCATTTGTATATGCATTAGATGTTGGAACACCATAACCATACATATATTTATCAAATAGATTATTATTTCCAATATATCCTGAACCACCTGATCCAGATCCTTGAACAGTAGCAGCACCACCATAGTAACCACCACCACCAGCAGAAATATTTCTATCTTCACCAGTATCAGCATTGCTTCCACCTTGTCCAAATGAACCATTAGAAACATTACCTAGACCAGGGTAAGTAGAACTATAATATTTACCTTGAATACCACCTGATTCTTGAGTTCCACCTGTAGCGACATATTTATTTGATCTTGAAGTTACTGTATCAGAACTATCTCCACCAATATATCCACCACCGGAACCACCGGAACCATGAATACTGCTGCTTTCATAGTAGCTTCCGCCACCACCACCAGCAACAATTAATATTTTGTCTTGTTTATTTTTAAGTGATGATAATAATCCTGAAGTAGTTGCGATTGAAGTAGCTCCTCCTCCAGAGCCAACGGCTCTATAAGATCCATAAGAAGAACCTCCACCATTATATCCACCTTCATTTTCAAGATTATTAAATTGACCAGCTCCACCAACGTTGATATATAGAATATCTCCAGATGTTAAGTTAACTCTACCTGTAGCATAACCACCATATCCACCATGATATGTATCGCTATAGCTTCCTCCTTGTGCTCCCCATACTTCTATTTTATATGTACCATCACAAGAAGCACTAAATACTTCTTCACTACCTATATAATCAAAGTTAATAGCTTCACCATTTTCTAATGTACATCCTTGATTAACATATATAAATTTAGCAAATACTCTCATATTTCCTCTAATTATAGTATCTTCATCAACTTTAGTTTGATATGAAGGTTCTAAATACCAACCTTTAAACATAATACTATTATTATTTAATACTGGGATAGGTAATTCACCTAACTTAGAACCAATATTATAACTTAATATACTATCAGTTAATGTACCATAATCAGTTTTTAATTCTAATGTAACAGTTGTTGGAATACCAATATATGTAATTCTTGCATATCCATTACCACTATGTCCATCTGTAATTGTACCATCAGGTTGAATTTGACCAATATATTCACCTTTTTCAGTAGTCCAATTATAACCAGCACCATCTATCATTTCAGTATTTGAGAATACATCTCCACTATAATGATTTGGTTGACCAATATGAAGCATATTGTTAGAAGAAGAATTAACACTAATAGCATCACAACCATTATGACCTGATATAAATGATGATCCACCTGCAGCTTGGCTATACCATCCATCAGATGTCTTATCAGAACCAGATCCACCACCGTAGTAACCACCGCCACCACCAGCAGCATCTCTATTTGAATATTCATATTCACCATTCATACCAATACCAAATGAGGCTTTTTTACTTGTACTATTTTTATTATAACCTGGACTTGTTTGAGTACCACCAGCACTATATTTGCCATCATATCCTTCTAAACCACCAGCAGCTCCACCACTATACCAGTCGGATGAACCACCTCCACCGGCAGCAACCATTATTCTTGATTTTAGTGAATTAAAGCTATTCCATGAACCAGAAGTAAGTCTAACGTCTGTAGCTCCTCCTCCAGCTCCTGCAGCTTCATCATCAGAGTGATCATAATTTCCAGATCCTCCACCATTATAACCTCCACTTGAAATATTTCCATATTTTCCGTCGTTTCCACGACCTCCAACATAAATATATAATTTTGACGATTTATCTAAATAAATATTTCCAGATGTATAAGCACCTTTACCTCCAAATGAATCAGATAGATTACCAGCCATAAGGCTTGTTCCACCTTGTGCTCCCCAAAGTTCAATTCTATATAATCCTTCTTTTGGAACATAGAATTCTTGTTCAGAACCTGTATATTCAAAATCATATACTTCTGATTCAATGAATCTTATTTTAACATGTCCGTTTCCTATTTTAGCACAATCACTTGTTGGACTTTCACTTACACATGTTGTTGAAACAGTTTTAGTATTTATTTCAGTTGATTCAGAACAATTGTAACAATACATAACTTTTTCTTTTAAATTAGTATTTCCAATATATCCAGATCCACCTGATGTTGATGTGTATGTTGATGAACCACCACCATACCATCCACCTCCGGCACCAGCGCCTTCGCCTACGCCTTCACCTTGGTATCCACTTTGACCTAGACCAAATGTACCAGATCCTGTTGATGTAGAACTATTATATCCTGTACCTCCTGATGTTTGAATTGCAGATGTTGGAGGGTTACTTCTTCCTGATTTAGGAATTGAACCAGCAACACTCTTATATCCACCAGCAGCTCCACCATAACCTCTCCACCAGTTTGAATCATTATTGTATCTATGAATTAAGCTTCCGCCGCCTCCTCCAGAAACAATTATTACTGATGATTGATTATTTTCTAAACTTGCTAATAATCCTGAAGTTTTAGCTAAATGTGTAGCTCCACCTCCAGAACCTGCACTAACATTATATATTGAATTGTCATTTCGTCCAGCAGCCATACCACCACCATTATAACCACCATCACAGTTAGTTAAACAGTTATCGGTACCAGCACCACCTACATTAATGTAGATTTTTTCGCCTTCTACTAATTGAATTTTACCTTTTGAATATGAACCATATCCACCTTCGTATAATACATTTCCAGACCATTCAGCATCTCCACCTTGGGCTCCCCAAGTTTCGATTTCATAATATCCTGTTCTAGGAACTGTAAATACTTGTTCTGAACCAGTATATCCATATTCAATAGCATTATCATCACCAACAAATGTTATCTTAGCATAGCCATTACCTTCTTTAGCATATTTACTTGTTGGAATTTCAGATACATTAGTTGTACTTACTGTCTTTGTTGAAGAACTATTTGACTCTTCACAATTATAACAGTACATTGATTTTTCAGATAAGTTAGTGTTTCCAATATAACCAGAACCACCGCCTCCACAGAAGCCTCCACCATACCATCCAGCCCCAGCACCTGAACAATTTGAGTTATTTCCTGATGCAAAATATCCACCTTGTCCAAATGAACCAGCAACTGTAGTTGCAGAACTTGCAGATGTACCTCCTGAAGTTTGTGTTCCACCTGTTCCATATAATCCCCAAGGTTCGCTATAAACAGATGAACCACCAATGATTCCTCCACCAGAACCACCATCAACTCCATCAGCGGTTTCAATTCTTTGAGTAGCTCCGCCGCCGCCTCCGGATACAATAAGAATTGTATTATCTTCCTTATGACTTTCAAGTGAAGAAAGGATTCCAGATATTAGAGCAATATGTGTTGCTCCACCGCCTCCACCGTTGTAATTATTATTATCATTTGTGAATTTACCACTTGCTCCACCGCCATTATAGCCTCCAAAGCAATTTGTTTTTAAACAACTACTTGAACCTTTACCACCTACATTGATGTATAATGTATCTCCTGCATTAATATATACTTTACCAGAAGAATAACCACCATATCCACCAAAGTTTTCTAAACTAGTGTTGTAAATAGCATCTCCACCTTGTGCTCCCCAAGTTTCTAATAAATAGTATCCACTTTTCGGAGCAATAAATGTTTGTTCTGTTCCAGTATAATCATATCCAAATTCATTTACATCTTCAAGATATGTTATCTTAGCATATCCATTACCAAGTTTTGCATATTCACTTGTTGGAGTTTCAGATACGTTTGTAGTACTTATTGTTTTTGTAGAATAATCACTAGATTGTTCACAATTATAACAATAAGTTGCTTTATTTTGTAAATTTGTATTTGCTATATAACTTGATCCACCTGTTCCAGTAGCATGTTGAATACTTGAAGTACCTCCATAGTATCCTCCACCACTTCCTCCAGTTGAATCAGAAGTATAAGTCGTACCTGCTAAACCAAATGCAAATCCTGAATTTTGAGTTGCATTTCCAGCATAATATACAGTTCCATTAGCTTTGTATCCACCGTTACCAGTAATACCACCACCGGAACCACCTGACGAAGTAGAATTCCATTCAGGATAATAATCTCCTCCGCCGCCACCTGATGATACAATTAATATTCTATTATCATTAGCATGTGAGGATAATTCGGATAATAGACCACTATCTAATGCGATGTGAGTTGCACCTCCACCACCGCCAGTATATAATCCAGTTCCATCATAGTTAGCCCATTTAGAACTGTTTGATCCACCATTATATCCTCCTAAACAAGATTTAGTTTGACAGTTTGATTCGCCTTGACCACCAACTACTAAATATAATTTATCATTTTCAGTTAAATAAATCATACCAGTTGAATAAGCACCATATCCACCGCCACCAGTTGATCTTGTGCTATCATATGCATATCCTCCACTTGCTCCCCAAGTTTCTAATTTATAATATCCACTCTTTGGAACAGTGAATTCTTGAATATTTCCTGTATAATCAAATTCAAATTCATTAGCAGAACCTAAATATTTTATTTTAGCATAACCATTTCCTGCTTTAGCACATTCACTTGTTGCATAATTATTGACACATGTTGTTAAAACAGTTTTTGTTAATTCTTCATTTGACTCTGTACAATTATAACAATACATTGATTTATCTGATAAATATTGACTGCCTATATAGCCTGAACCACCTCCAGCAGGTCCATGTTCAATGGATCCACCGCCAAAGTAGCCTCCGCCACCTCCAGCACCGTGTAAATATTTATCTTCCCATGGATAATTAACAGATGCTCCTTGTCCGAATGATCCATAAGTTGCTCCATTTGAATTTAGAACAACTGTGATATATCCTCCTTCTGATTGTGTTCCTCCTGTACCATAGCCATAAACTCTTTCATTTTCAGGAACACCAGAACCACCAATATATCCTCCACCAGAACCTCCAGCGCCAGAATAATTTGATGAGGAATCACCATACCATTTAGCTCCACCGCCTCCTCCGGAAACAATTAATATACTTCCATCAGATTTATGTGATTCTAATGTAGATAATTCTCCAGAATAAAGTGCTATATGTGTAGCTCCTCCTCCAGATCCAGAATATTCGTTTTGGGCATATCCGCCACCATTATATCCACCGTTTGTAGTTGATGATAAATCTGATGTACCTTGACCACCAACAACTATATATATTTTTTGACCTTTTTGAAGTAAAACTTTACCTGTTGAATAACCACCATATCCACCAATTCTTGTACTTGCATTACCACCTTGAGCTCCCCAAGTTTCTAATTGATAGTATCCTGTAACTGGTGCAATAAATTCTTGAATGTTACCTGTGTAATCATATAAATATTCACCATTATTATATGTATATGTAATATTTTCTAATAAATTTTCATTTAACATATCATCTTCAGTAAATGTTGTATTTAATACACTATTACCTTGACTTACAGAATTTACCATTATAAATTTAGCAAATACTCTTGTTGAACCTAAAATAACATAATCATCTTCAACTTTAGTTTCATAAGTTGGTTCTAGATACCATCCTTTAAATACAATATTTTCATCAGTTAATATTGGACTTGGTAATTCACCAACTTCATCACCATAATTATATTCTCTAACATAACTAGATAAAATTCCATAATTTGTTTTAAATTCTAATGTAATAGTTGCTGAATCCCCAATATAAGTTATATTAGCATAACCATTTCCTGTTTTTGAACATTTACTTTTTGAATCAGCACTAACACATGTTGTTGAAATTGTTTTAGTTGATGAATCAATTGATTCTTCACAACTATAACAGTACATTGATTTATTTATAAGTTTAGAGCTTCCAATATAACTTGATCCAGCTCCTCCTGACCTTGTAGATAAAGTTCCTGTATCTTGTTTAGTATATCCTCCGTACCAACCAGATCCAGCTCCTCCTCCACCTTCAGCATCACCATTGTATGCTTGAGTAGCATTTCTACCTTTTTGACCTTGACCAAATGCATAGCCTGTTGTTTGCGAAGCATATTCAGGTGTGTCATTATAACAACCCTTAAAACCTCCAGCGTTTGAACCTTTTCCTTGATGCGAACTTCCTCCGCCTCCGGCTGCAACAATTAAGATTTCATTTGAATCATTTGTTCCACCAGTGTCTTTATAATCTATTAAAGAACTTAATAATCCTGAAGTAGTAGCTATATGTGTAGCTCCTCCTCCACCGGCACCACCAGCGTAATTAGAATAGCCATTACCACCAGCACCACCGCCATTATATCCTGAAGTACCACCTACATTATTACCTGTATTAGTACCTCCTTGGCCACCAACAACTATATATAAATTATCTCCTGCCTCTAAATAAATAGTTCCTGTTGAATAACCACCATATCCACCTTCAGTTGTTCCATAAGAAGTATTTAAATATCTATATGTTCCACCTTGGGCACCCCATGTTTCTAAAATATAATATCCAGATTTTGGAGCAATAAATGTTTGAACATTTCCTGTATAACTAAATGTTGTTTGAGTTGGTACTAACATATCATCTTCAGTAAATGTAGTTGATAATACATTATTACTTTGTGTTTCATTTGTTTTATAAACAAATTTTGCATATAATTTAATATCTTTAACAACTCTATAATTAGAATCTACTTTATTTTTATATGTAGGTTCTAAATACCATCCTTCAAATTCAATATCATTTCTTGAAATTGTTGGTTCTTGTAATTCACCAAGTTGTTCTTGATATGTATATTGTTTACTTGTAGTACTTACACTACCTTGTTCTGTTACAAATGTAACATTATATTTAGCATTTGGATTAATACTAACAAGTGTAATTCTAGCATATCCATTACCTGTTTTAACATTATCAGCAATTGCATCTGAAGTAGCTCTAGCTGAATCTAATGTACTTAAAGTTCTTATATTAGTATCATCATCTTCATTAGCTTCTTGACATCCAAAACATAGCATGTGTTTGTTAGTTAATGATTCATTTCCAATGTAACCAGAACCACCACCAGCTCCATTTATACTTGAACTTAAACCACCATAGTAACCTCCACCACCACCGATGTTAGAAACATTTTCAACGGAAGGTTTACCTTGACCAAATGCATATCCAGATTCTTGAGTACCACCTAATGCGAATGCTCCTCCATTAGCTGTCCAATCTCTTGCACCTTTATCAACTGAATTCACGGCAGCAAATCCACCACCTGATCCACCAGAAGCATAGTTAACGTTGTTACAATAATCTGAACCTCCACCGCCTCCGGCAACAATTAATATAGATGACTTATTATCCTCTAATTCTTTTAATAAACCTGTTGTAGTAGCAATATGTGTAGCTCCTCCTCCGGATCCAGCAGTTATACCATTACCACAAGCTGTACTTGTTCTAGCAGAACCACCACCATTGTATCCTCCAGATACACTACAATTATTTCCACTACATGTTGAACCAGATCCACCTACAGTGATGTATAATGTTTGACCTTTATCTAAAGGAATATCTCCAGTTGCATAACCGCCATATCCACCAACATAAGTGCTATTTACGGAACCACCTTGTGCTCCCCAAACTTCTAATCTATATGTTCCATCACATTCTGTGATGTATTTTTTAATTTCACCAGAATAATTAAAGTAAATTGGTTGATTTAATAAATCCTCACAATTATAACCTTGTTCTAATAAATAATCTTCATATGATAAATTTGATTTAACTATAGATGCTCCTTCATATGTTATTCTAGCAAAACCATTTCCTATCTTAGCAAAATCAGTAGTTGCTACATCAGATACTTTAGATGTTGTATATGTTCTTGTACCTTGTTCTTCTAATATTAAATCATATTCATCTTCAAATATTTCATATCCTTCTCTAATATTAGTAAATGTACCAACATATGCACTTGATTTACCTCTAATTCTACCATTATAGAAATTCATAGAACCAGCTGTTTCATATAAACCATATACTGTACCAAATATATATGGATCATTAATTGAAACATATTTATTTGTATTACCAATATTAACAGTAGTTCTAGAGAATGTTTGTTGAATACCATAAGTTCCACCTTCAATAGTTCCTCCATTGATATTAGCAGTGAAGTTTGGACTATCATATGTATCTCCAGAAATATATATACCTACATTTCCTGATTTTATATCAACATTATCTATTGTCATTGATGTTGTTGCTCTTTCTGTTCTAGAGTAAATACCTATTGCACTTGAGCCTGGAGTTGTTATTTTTGTATCTCCTTTTATAGTTAAGTTACCACTACGTGCATATTTATATAATCCATATGCATTAGACGCTCCTGCATATATTTCAGCTCCATCTAATGTTAAATGTGCATATGAATAGTATGCAATTCCTGAAGCATTTTCTGCAGTTACTTTACTTCCTTCATATAAATACATATAAGATTCTGTTCCATATATACCATATCTATCTCTATTTGTTGATGTTGTTATTACTTCTCCACCATTCATAGTTATATTTGATCTATATAGATAAACACCATAATTTGCACCTGTATATGTACCACTATTTATTGTAATTGAGTTGTAGTAACTACTATTATTACTACTTGAT
>JAEEGL013512264.1_pt1 | contig 24765 bp, 20 predicted proteins | sample 9134231 | NCBI WGS metagenome assembly JAEEGL01 (sample SAMN16246548, study PRJNA631951) | gut metagenome | biome: gut microbiome; feature: rumen; material: fiber-attached | host: Bos | place: Iran: Karaj | collected 2018-10
AACGGCGTCGGCAAGACCACCACCATCGGTAAGCTGGCCCTCCGCTTCCAGGCCATCGGCCGCAAGGTCATGATCGCGGCGGGAGACACCTTCCGTGCGGCGGCGGCGGAGCAGCTGACCATCTGGGCGGAGCGTGCCCGGGTGCCCATTGTGAAGCACGCGGAGGGCGCCGATCCGGCATCCGTGGTCTTCGACGCGGTGAAATCCGCCAAGGCCAACACGGCCGATCTTTTGCTGGTGGACACGGCGGGACGCCTCCACAACAAGAAGAACCTGATGGACGAACTGGACAAGATGCGCCGGGTCGTGGACCGGGAGTTCCCGGAGGCGGACGTACGCTGTGTGCTGGTGCTGGACGCCACCACGGGCCAGAACGGCCTGGAACAGGCCAGAGTCTTCAAGGAAGTCTGCAAGGTGGACGGCATCATCCTCACCAAGCTGGACGGGACCGCCAAGGGCGGCATTGCCCTGGCCATCCGCCAGGAGCTGGCCGTTCCGGTATGGTACATCGGCGTGGGCGAGGGCATCGACGATCTGCAGGCCTTCAGCGCGAAGGACTTTATCGAGGCGCTTTTCTGAGACCGCGCACGGGTTCGCCCGGAGACCGCACGCAGCAGAGGAGGGGGGACAGAAGATGCCTTCGCTTGAGGGATACAAGGCTTCCCTGGATTACAGCTACGCCCCCGGCTTTTTCCCGGCCATGGAGTGCCTGCTCCACCGCCCGGAGAGCGTCAGGCGGGTCCTGCTGCATTCAAAGGCCCGCGGCACGGAAGGCGCCGGGCGTCTGACGGAGCTGGCAAGGCAGCTGGGACTGCGGGTGGAGGAGGCCGACCGCGCCCTGCAGCGGATCTCCGGCAAGGAGAACTGTTTTGCCGCGGCGGTCTTCACAAAGGAAGAAAACAGACCGGAGTCCGGCAAGCCGCAGGTGCTGCTGGTGAATCCTTCGGACTGCGGCAACGTGGGGACCATCCTCCGCACGGCATTGGGATTCGGGGTGCGGAATGCCGCCCTGATCGCCCCCTGCGCGGATGTGTTCGACCCCCGCACGGTGCGGGCCAGCATGGGCAGCCTCTTTCAGCTGCGGGTGAAGACCTATGCCGATTATGAGGCGTGGCGCGCGGAGAACGGAGACCGCCCCCTCTATCCATTTATGCTCGACGCCTCCATCCCCATGGAGGAGGCGGTGGCAGGCCTGGACAGGGTTGACTGGGTGCTGGCTTTCGGCAACGAGGGCAGCGGCCTTCCGCCGGAGTATTCCACCCGGGGGCAGGCGGTGCGGATCCCCTCCAACGACCTGGTGGACTCCCTGAATCTGTCCGTGGCGGCGGCCATCGGGATCTACGCCTTTACCCGCCGATCCCCCGGCTGATTTGGAGAATGATGGAAAAAGCGTGTCCCGCGGGGCGGAAAAGCCGGCCGGAAGGCGGAAAAACCTTTGCTTTCCCACTTGTAAGCAGGGGAAAAATCTGATAGAATGCATTCGGCAAGATCGAAAGAGCGTGGTCTGCGGCTGCGCTCTTTCCATATCTGCCGGACACACTGCACGGAGGGCGCTGCGGAACGGGACGAGAGGGAGTAAGCACATATGGTTCAGCCGGGTGAACTGATCCGAGAGGGAAAGAGCAAACGGATTTACGCCACGGACGACCCTGACCTGGCCATCGAGTTTTTCAAGGACGAGGCCCTGGCCTTTCACGGCCTGAAACGCGGGCGGATCCTGGGCAAAGGCGAGGTCAACAACGCCATCAGCCGGAAGTTTTTCAGCCTGCTCTCCGAACACGACATCCCCAACCACTATGTCCAGCCCCTGGACAACCGCTCCAGCATCGTCAAGCGGTGCGAGATGATCCCGGTGGCGGTGAAGGTGCGCAACCGCGCGGCGGGCAGCCTGGCTTCCCGCCTCGGCCTGACGGAGGGGCGGCCGCTTCAGCCGCCGGTGGTGGAGTATGCGCTCCGGGGGAGTGGAGACGGGGACCCGCTGGTGAACATGACCCATGTGCTGGCCATGCGCCTGGCGTCCCGGGAGGAGATGGAGCAGATCACCGCCATTGCCCTGCGGGTGAACGACGTCATCTTCGCCTACCTTCGGGAGATCAACATCGAACTGGTGGATTTCAAGCTGGAGTTCGGACGCTTCCACGGAGAGATCCTGGTGGCGGATGAGATCTCCCCGGACGTTGCCCGGTTCTGGGATGCCAGGACCCACGAGCCCATGGACATGGACCGCTTCCGCTGGGATATGGACGACGTGGCCCAGGCTTACCGGGAGGTGCTTCGGCGCATGATGGGGACAGAGGAGGGAGACCCTTGAGACGATATGCCCGGACGGGCGCGGTGCTTTGTCTGACAGTGATCCTCCTTGTCTGCGCGGGACTGGCAGAGGAACCGGTGCGTGACCCCTCTGCATGGCCTGTGCTGAACGAGGAGGGTTTTCTGAACGAAGGGGAGTTCGTCTACGAGGATGCGGAGGGAGGCCTGTGGCGCTACTGCTCCACCACCCTGTGGATCGAGATCCACCGCCGGGACCAGGAGAAACCGAAGGAGCGCTGGTATGAGGCGGAAATCCGGGTCCGGGAGGGGACGGAGACCTTCTCCATGCTTTCCTGGAGTGAAAAGAAGCGCTGGACCAGCCTCAACTATCCCTACAAGATCGCCCGGAAGCACAGGAGCGTCTTTGCCGTCAACAGCGACTTTGCCCACCTGCGCATCAATCAGAAGAAAAAGCCGGGCATCCTGCTGCGCTCGGGCGAGGTGGTCAGCCGCAAGACCACGGTCAAACAGAACTCCGGCTACCCCAACCTGGACACCCTGGCCCTCCTTCCGGACGGAGACATGCGGGTCTTCTGGTCAAACGAGCTGACCCCGGAGGAGTACGTGGAGATGGGAGCTGTGGATGTGCTCGCCTTCGGCCCTTGGCTGATCCGGGACGGCGAGGTGAACACGGAGGCCATCAGCAAGCTGGGCAATGAGAAAGCGCAGCGGACCGCCATCGGCATGGTGGAACCGGGCCACTACTTCTGCCTGGTCACCGAGGGGCGGACAGCGGAGAGCAAGGGCACCAATCTGGTCTTCGTCACGGAGAAGATGCAGGCCCTGGGCTGTGTGAATGCCATCAACCTGGACGGGGGACAGTCCAGCGCCATGGTGTTCATGGGGACCCAGATCAACCTGGTCCGCAATGCGAAGGGATACCGGGCCAGCGCCAGGAAAACCGCAGAGATCCTGGCCATCGGAACCTCGTTCCTCTGCGCGGAACCGAACGATCCCTTCTGAGGCGGAAAGCCCCGGAACCGCCGGAAATTGTACCATGGGTACAGAACCGGGTTATTGCATACCCAAACAAAATGTGCTAAGATAGGGCTGCCAAAGGGCAGCCGAGGCATCAATGACAGGAGGAACCGACCATGAGCTACACAGTTGAGAAGATTGCCAGCAACAAAACCAAGCTGGTGTTTACCATCCCGGCGGACGAGTTTGCCACCGCCGTGGAGCAGGCCTACCGCAAGCTGCGCGGCCGCATAAATGTGCCCGGCTTCCGCAAGGGCAGGGCGCCCCGCTCTCTGATCGAGCGCATGTACGGCGGTCCGTCCGTGTTCTATGAAGATGCCATCAATATCTGGCTGCCCGACAAGTATGAGGAGGCCATCGAGAAGGAAGACATCCGCACGGTGGACCAGCCCTCCGTGGACGTGGATTTTGACGCCATCGTGCCGGACCAGGACGTGACGGTGACCTGTGAGGTCTTCGTCTATCCGGAGGTCACCCTGGGCGACTACAAGGGCCTGACCGTGGAGATCCAGCGCAAGACCGTCACCGATGAGGATGTGGATGCCCGCATCGAGCAGGAGCGGAAGAAGCTGGCCCGCGAGGTGGAGGTCCTGGACCGCCCCGTGGCGGAAGGTGACAAGGTCAACCTGGACTATGCCGGCCCCGTGGACGGCGTGGCATTCGACGGGGGCACCGCCCAGGGCCAGACCCTGGAGATCGGCAGCCACCAGTTCATCCCCGGGTTTGAGGAGCAGATGGTGGGCATGTGCATCGCCGAGGAGCGCGACCTGCACGTGACCTTCCCCGAGGCCTATCACGCCCAGGAACTGGCCGGCAAGGCAGCCGTCTTCCATGTGAAGGTCAACAGCATCACCGCCACCGAGCTGCCCGAGCTGGATGACGATTTCGCCGCGGACGTCAGTGACTTCACCACCTTCGCGGAGTATCGCCAGAGCGTGGTGGAGACCCTGGAGAAAGAGGCCGGCGAGCAGAATAAAACCGCTGCGGAGAACGCCGTGGTGGAGCTGGCTGCGGCCAATGCCCAGGTGGACATCCCCCACGCCATGATCGTCCGGGAGAGCTACAACGTGCTGCGGGACGTGGAGATGCGCATGGCGTATCAGGGCATCCGGCTGGAGGACTACATGAAGTGGACCGGCCAGACCGTGGAGCAGATCGCGGCCCAGTACGAGAACGAGGCCGCCCAGCGGGTGAGGATGCAGCTGGTGCTGGAGGCCATCGAGAAGGCGGAGCAGGTGGAAGCCACGGAGGAAGACACCGAGGCCGAGATTGCCAAGCAGGCGGAGCGGATGGGCCGCGACGTGGCGGAGTTCAAACAGCAGCTCAACGATCAGCAGCGCGACGCCCTGAAGCAGGCGGCGCTGGTCACCAAGACCGTTGCGCTGATGATGGAGGGCGTCACGGTGAAGGACAAGCCCGCGGAAGCCGCAGAGACCGAGGCTGCTGCTCCGGAAGCCGGGGATGCCCCGGTGGACACGGAGGCCTGATCAGCCGAGGCGCGAGCCCCAACGACTGCAAGGAAAGGAAAGGTGAGATCGATGTTGATTCCCTACGTTGTGGAGCAGACCAACGGCGGAGAGCGTTCCTATGACATTTACTCCCGGCTGATGAAGGACAGGATCATCCTCCTCAGCGGAGAGATCGACGACACCATGGCCAGCACGGTGGTGGCTCAGCTTCTCTTTCTGGAGATGCAGGACCCGGACGCGGATATCTATCTGTACATCAACAGCCCCGGCGGTTCGGTGACCGCGGGCATGGCCATCTATGACACCATGCGCTACATCCGGCCGAAGGTCCACACGGTGTGCGTCGGCATGGCGGCTTCCATGGGCGCCTTTCTGCTCATGAGCGGCACCAAGGGCCTGCGCACGGCCCTCCCCAACGCGGAGGTCATGATCCATCAGCCCCTGGGCGGCGCCCGGGGCCAGGCCACGGATGTGCAGATCCACGCTGAGTGGCTGCTCCGGACCAAGAACAAGATGATCGCCATGATGGCGGAGATGACCGGACAGCCCCTGGAAAAGGTGGCGGCGGACTGCGAGCGCGACTATTTCATGACCGCCGAGGAGGCGCTGGAGTATCACATCATCGACGAAGTGATCCAGGCCAGGGATAAGTAAGCAAGGACGGAACAGAGACAGATGCCCAAAGACGATTATTCCCGTACGGCGACGCGCCGCTGCTCCTTCTGCAACCGGCCCCAGAACCGGGTCAAGCGCCTGGTGGCCGGCCCGGATGTGTTCATCTGTGACGAGTGCATCCGCCTGTGTGCGGAGATCCTGGAGGAGGATACCGAACGGGCGTTCCACAAGACAGACGGGACGCCGGGGCTGCTCACCCCCCAGGAGATGAAGGCGGTTCTGGACGAGTATGTCATCGGCCAGGAGGACGCCAAGAAGACGCTGTGCGTGGCGGTGTACAACCATTACCGCCGGATCAGCCGCAAGCCCCGGAAGGGCGACGTGGAGCTGCAGAAGAGCAATATCCTCCTCCTGGGCCCCACCGGCACCGGCAAGACCTATCTGGCCCAGACCCTGGCCAAGGTGCTGCACGTGCCCTTTGCCATCGCCGATGCCACCACCCTCACGGAGGCCGGCTATGTGGGCGAGGACGTGGAGAACATCCTGCTGCGGCTGATCCAGGCCGCGGATTACGACGTGGAGGCTGCGCAGCGCGGCATCATCTACGTGGATGAGATCGACAAGATCGCCCGCAAGAGCGAGAACATGTCCATCACCCGGGATGTCAGCGGCGAGGGGGTCCAGCAGGCCCTTCTGAAGATCCTGGAGGGCACGGTGGCGTCGGTCCCGCCGCAGGGCGGACGGAAGCATCCCCAGCAGGAGATGATCCAGATCGACACCTCCAACATCCTCTTCATCTGCGGAGGCGCCTTTGACGGGCTGGCCAGGATCATTGAGGCCCGGGTCGGCAAGAAGACCCTGGGCTTCGGTGCGGAACTCCAGTCCGCGAAGGATATGGACGACGCGAAGATCCTCAGCAAAGTGCAGCCCCAGGATCTGACCCGCTTCGGATTGATCCCGGAGTTCGTGGGCCGTCTGCCTGTGGTCACTGCCCTGGAGGCCCTGGACGAGGATGCCCTCTGCAGGATCCTGACCGAACCGAAGAATGCCCTCTGCCGTCAGTATCAGGCGCTGCTGAGCCTGGACGGGGTGAAGCTTTCCTTCACTGAGGGAGCGGTCCGTGCCATTGCCCACGAGGCCATCGTACGCAAAACCGGCGCCCGGGGCCTGCGGGCCATCGTGGAAAAGGTCATGCTGGATACCATGTTCGAGCTGCCCAGCCGGTCGGAGATCTGCGCCTGCGAGGTGACGGAGGGCGCGGTGAACGGGACGGAGAAGCCCCGGATGATCCCCGGGGAGCGCGTGGTTCAGGAGAAAAAGCCCCGCACCGGGTTCAGCGAGAAGGACGAGGGCTCAGCCAGCTGAGTCCTGACAGGGGGAGGTGCTGCGTGCACTTCCCCTGTTTCACTTATTGAGTGATCAGGAGGAACATCATGGCAAACCGGAAACAGCCGGCGGTGCTGATGCCGCTCATCGCCCTGCGTGGGCTGATGGTTTTTCCGCATATGGTGCTCACCTTTGACGTGGGCCGAAGCAAGTCCATCGGGAGCCTGGAGAAGGCCATGCTGGCCGATCAGCGTGTTTTTCTGGTCGGTCAGCGGAACGCCGACACCGATGATCCCGGGAAGGACGACCTGTACAACGTAGGCACCATCGCGGTGATCCGGGAGGTGCTGAACCTGCCGGGAGAGACCATTCGTGTGCTGGTGGAGGGGGAGAGCCGCGGCGTTTTGCTGGAGCTTGCCCAGGAGTCACCCTGGCTGCAGGGCAAGGTGCTGAAGGTGACGGACGTGGTGACGGACTCCATCCAGATGCAGGCCCTGGTGCGCACCACCCAGGACCTCTTTGAGGAGCTCACCCGGGTCAGCCAGCGCTACAGCGAGGACGTTGCGGAGAGCGTCCGGGAGATGAAGGATCCCAGTGAACTGGTGGACGTCATTGCCGCCAACGTGCTGGTGCACATCGAGGACCGGCAGAAGATCCTGGAGGAGCTGAACCTGGAAGACCGGATGGAGAAGCTCTGCACCATCCTTGCCCGGGAGAAGGAGCTGGCCAGCATCGAGAAGCAGGTGCACGCCAGGATCAAGGCCCAGGTGGAGAAGAACCAGCGGGATTACTACCTGCGGGAGCAGATCCGGGCCATTCAGACGGAGCTGGGGGATGACGATGGCACAGAGACGGACAGCCTGCGCAAACGCATGGAGACGCTTCCCCTGAACGAGGAAGCCAGGAAAAAGTGCGAGAAGGAGCTGGAACGGCTCGCCCACATGGCGCCGGGCACACCGGAGATCGGGGTCAGCCGAACCTACCTGGAGTGGATCCTGGACCTTCCCTGGGGAAAGGAGACCGAGGATCAGCTGGATCTCAAGCGGGCCAGGCGCATCCTGGACGAAGACCACTTCGGCCTGGAGAAGGTGAAGGAGCGCATCGTGGAATACCTGGCGGTGCTCTCCATGAAGAAGGATCTCCGGGGACCGATCCTGTGCTTCGTGGGACCGCCCGGCGTGGGCAAGACCAGCATTGTGAGGGCCAGCGCCCAGAGCCTGGGACGCAAGTTCGTCCAGATGTCCCTGGGCGGCGTGCGGGATGAGGCGGAGATCCGCGGCCATCGCCGGACCTACATCGGGGCCATCCCGGGCCGCATCATCTATGGCATGAAGCAGGCCGGCACCATGAATCCGGTGTTCCTCTTCGACGAGATCGACAAGATGGGCGCGGACGTCCGGGGCGATCCTGCCTCCGCCATGCTGGAGGTGCTGGACGCCGAGCAGAACAATGCCTTCCGGGATCACTACATGGAGATCCCCTTTGACCTGAGCCGGGTGATGTTCATCACCACCGCCAACTCGGTGGACACCATCCCCGGCCCGCTCCTGGACCGGATGGAGATCATTGAGGTGCCCTCCTACACCGAGGAGGAGAAGCTCCAGATCGCCAAGCGCCACCTGCTGCCCAAGCAGATCAAGGCCCACGGCCTTACGCCCAAGGCGGTGACCATGAGCGACAAGGTGCTCCGCCTGCTCATTGAGGGCTACACCCGTGAAGCGGGCGTTCGTACCCTGGAGCGCACCCTGGCCAAGGTGGTGCGCAAGAGTGTGGTGATCATGCTGGATACCGGCGTCGACAAGGTGACGGTCACGGAAAAGCTGCTGCGCGCCGATCTGGGCGCTGCCCGCTACACCCGGGAGCAGCCGGAGAAGGAGCCCCGCGTCGGGGTGGTCAACGGACTGGCCTGGACTTCGGTCGGCGGGGAGCTCCTGGAGGTGGAGTGCGCCCTGATGCCGGGGAAGAGCATGCTGCAGCTGACGGGTCAGCTGGGGGATGTGATGAAGGAGAGCGCCGAGACGGCCTTCACCTGGGTCCGCTCCCACAGCAAGGCCCTTGGTCTGACAGAGGATTTCTACAAGACCCTGGATGTGCACATCCATGTGCCGGAAGGCGCCGTACCCAAGGATGGCCCCTCCGCGGGCGTGACCATGGTGACAGCCCTGGTGTCCGCCCTGACAGGGATCCCCGTGCGGCAGGACGTGGCCATGACCGGAGAGATGACCCTCCGGGGCCGGGTGCTGCCCATCGGCGGACTGAAGGAGAAGACCCTGGCGGCTTTCCGGGCGGGCATCCAGGTGCTGGTGATCCCCAAGGAAAACCACAAGGACCTGGAGGATATCCCGCCCTATGTGCTGGCGCAGTTTACCGTGGTGGAGGCGGAGAACATCCAGACTGTGCTGGATACCGCCCTGGCCCGCAAACCCGGCACGCAGGAGAAGGAACAGGAGTGAACGCAGCATGGAGATCAGGAAAGCGGAATTCGTGACCTCCATGGCCGGCTATGGGGCGTTTCCCGGACGGGGACTCCCGCAGATCGCCGTGGTGGGAAAGAGCAACGTGGGGAAGAGCAGCCTCATCAACCGGCTCTGCAACCGCAGGGGACTGGCCCGGACCAGTGCCACCCCCGGAAAGACCCGGCTGATCAACGCCTTCCTCATCAACGAGAGCTTCCACCTCATCGACCTGCCCGGTTACGGCTATGCCAAGGTGGATAAGCAGGAGAAGGCCGGCTGGGGCCGGATGATGCAGGCCTACTTCCAGGAGGCGGAGGAGCTGCGCCACGTGCTGACCCTGGTGGACATCCGCCATGACCCCACGGCGGACGACGTCCAGATGAACCAGTTCCTCCGGCAGATGGGGATCCCCTTCACGGTGATTGCCACCAAGGCGGACAAGATCAGCCGGGGCGCCCGGCAGAAACAGCTGGCGCCCATCTGCCGGGCGCTGCTGGTGCAGCCCTGGCAGGTGATCTGTTTCTCCAGCGAGGACGGATCCGGCCGCGACCAGCTGCTGGACGTGATGGAGCAGGCCCTTGCGCAGGAGGCGGAGAGCTGAGAGCCATTCATCCCGGATGGAGGAAGGGCCCGTTCGGAGCGCCTGATTGCCGCGGTTCCCGCAGGAGGGGATCGCGGTTTTTCTGTCTTTCATTCTGCATGAAACTATGGTATAATCACCGTGATAAAGCAGTAAAGGACGGGAGGCACTGCCATGGATGAGCGGAAGCTCAGGAGTCCGGAGACAGATCTGCTGATGCAGGCGATCCTGCATCTGGAGACGGTGGACGATGCCTATGCCTTTTTTGAGGATCTGTGCACCATCGCGGAGATCAAGAGCATGACCCAGCGGCTGAACGTGGCAGCCCTGCTCCGCAGCGGCATGAAATACCAGGAGATCGCCGGGGCGACGGGCGCCTCCACCGCCACCATCAGCCGGGTGAGCCGCTGTCTGTCCTACGGTGCGGACGGCTATGTGCAGATCCTGGAGAAACTGGAGGCCCAGGGCTTGCTTCCCGGCGGCGAAAACGGACAAGGACGGGACTGAGATGAATCTGAGTGTACTGAATTCCCAGCAGCGCCTGGCGGCCGAGACCCTGGAGGGGCCTGTGCTGATCCTGGCGGGGGCCGGAAGCGGAAAGACCCGGGCCCTGACCTACCGGGCAGCCAACCTCATCGATCACGGGACGGCGGCCTGGCGTCTTTTGTGCCTGACCTTCACCAACAAGGCCGCCCGGGAGATGAAGAGCCGTATCCTGCAGCTGGTGGGGGATACAGCGGAGGACGCCTGGATCTCCACCTTCCACTCCACCTGCGCCCGGATCCTGCGGAGGGATATCGAGAAGCTGGGCTACAACCGCGCCTTCACCATCTATGACACGGATGATCAGCAGTCGGTGATCAAGGAGACCCTCAAAACGCTGAACATCGACGAGAAATACCTCCCGCCCCGGGAAGTGCTGGCCCGCATCAGCGATGCGAAAAACAAAATGCAGGGGCCGGATGAATGGTTCCGGCAGTCGCCCCGGGATTTCCGGGCCCAGAAGATCCATGACTGCTATGTCGCCTATGAGAAGCGGCTCCGGGAGCTGAACGCCCTGGATTTTGACGACCTGATCCTGAAGACCCTGGAGCTGTTTGCCCAGCATCCGCCGGTGCTGCAGAGCTACCAGGAGCGATTCCGCTATGTGATGGTGGACGAGTATCAGGATACCAACCTCTCGCAGTATATGCTGGTGCGGCTGCTGACCCTGAACAGCCGGAACCTGTGCGTGGTGGGGGACGACGACCAGTCCATCTACGGCTGGCGCGGCGCGGACATCCGGAATATCCTGGATTTTCAGAAGGACTACCCGGATGCCGTGGTGATCAAGCTGGAGCAGAATTACCGCTCCTCCGCGAACATCCTGGACGCAGCCAACCAGGTCATTGCCCACAATGTGGAGCGTACGGACAAGCGCCTGTGGACCGAGGCGGGGGACGGGGAGCCTATCGTGCTGTATTGCGCGAGCAATGAACACGGGGAGGCCGCCTGGATCGCGGAACGGATCAAACGGCTCCACAGGCAGGGAATGCCCTTCCAGGGCATGGCGGTGCTCTACCGTACCAACGCCCAAAGCCGTGTGCTGGAGGAAGCGCTGGTGACCTCTACGGATCCGAAGATCCCCTATCGGGTCTACGGCGGCACCCGCTTCTATGACCGGAAGGAGATCAAGGAGCTCATCGCCTATCTCCACCTGCTGGAGAATCCCTCCGACGACATGGCCCTTCAGCGCATCATCAACGTGCCCCGGCGAGCCATCGGGGACAGCACGGTGAAAGAACTGATGCAGCATGCCGCCGTGGAGGGCATGCCCCTGTACTCGGCCCTCTCGGATCTGCCGGAGAGCCTCTCCGCCCGGCCGAGGAAGGCCATCGGCGCCTTCGTGCTGCTGATCAGCAAGCTGATGGTGAAGAAGGACCTCATCCCCCTCACCGAGCTGGTGCAGGAGGTGCTGGACGAGAGCGGCCTGCTGGCCATGTATGAGGCGGAGAACACGGACGAGGCCCGGAGCCGGGTGGAGAACCTGAAGGAGTTTGTGGGTGCCGCCGCGGAGTTCGAGGGCCGGGACGAGCACGCCACCCTGGGGGATTTCCTCCAGAGTATTTCCCTGGTTACGGACCTGGACGCCCGGGAGGATGACGACGGCTTTGTGACCCTGATGACCATGCACTCTGCCAAGGGCCTGGAGTTTGACGCGGTGTTCCTGGCAGGGGTGGAGGAGGGCCTGTTCCCCAGCAGCCGGTCCGTGGACGACGAGGACCGCCTGGAGGAGGAGCGGCGGCTCTGCTATGTAGCCATCACCAGAGCCAGGAAGCACCTCTTTATCACCCGCGCTTTCCAGCGGTCCCTCTACAACAATATGAGCTTCAATCCACCCAGCCGCTTCCTGCAGGAGATCCCCAAGCGGCTGATCCGGGACGAGTCCTTCCCGGACAGCCGGTCTGTCCGGAGCGGCGCCCCCCAGGTCAGGCCGCCCAGGAACACCTCTGCGCAAAGACCGCGGATCCAGCCCGGCGATCCCCTGAGTATCCCCGGGGTACAGCGCGGTTTCTCTGCCTCTGCGGCCAGATCCTTTGCCCAGACCGCGAAGCCGGAGTTTGCCGTGGGAGACAGGGTCTACCACCGGACCTTCGGCGCGGGCCGTGTGGTCCGCATCACAGGCGAGGGCATGGGCGCCCGGGTCCGGGTGGCCTTTGACAAGCTCCAGGAGGAGAAGGAGCTGGCGCTGATGGTGGCGCCCATCATCAAGCTGGAGGAGGACTGAACATGGATTGGGAAGCAAGGATGCGGCCCCTGGTGGACCGGCTGAATGAAGCTGCTGCCGCATATTACCAGCAGGATGATCCCATCATGTCGGACATGCAGTATGACGCCCTCTACGATCAGCTTCAGGCCATGGAGCGGGAGAGCGGCGTCATGCTCCCGGATTCCCCCAGCCACCGGGTGGGGGGCGACCCCCTGGCCCGCTTTGAGGAGCACCGGCACGTCACCCGGCTGTGGTCCATGGACAAGGTCCAGAGCATCGAAGCGCTCCGGGAGTGGGTGGCCCGGACGGAACGCCTGGCCGGTCAGCGGGACCTGACCTACTTTGTGGAATACAAGTTCGACGGCCTGACCCTGAACCTGACCTACGACGGAGGTCAGCTGGTCCAGGCAGCCACCCGGGGGAACGGCGAGGTGGGGGAGGCCATCCTGCCGCAGGCCAGGACCATCCGCCGCGTGCCCCTGACCATCCCATACCGGGGCTTCCTGGAGATCCAGGGGGAGTGCATCATGCGCCTGAGCACCCTGGAGGACTACAACCGGACGGCCAAAGAGCCCCTGAAGAATGCCCGGAACGCGGCGGCGGGAGCCCTGCGGAACCTGGATCCGGCCGTGACGGCCGCCCGAAGGCTGGACGCCTTCTTCTACCAGATCGGCACCATCGACGATCCGCCCTACCACAGTCAGCCGGAGATGCTGGACTTCATCCGCAGCAACGGCTTTCCCGTCAGCGATTACCTGGGGCGGCCCCGCAGCGGGGAGGAGCTTGTGCGGTGCATTGAGGAAATCGAGGAGAGGCGCAGCACGCTGGATTGGCTCATCGACGGCGTGGTCATCAAGGTGGGGGATTTTGCTCTCCGGGAGCAGATGGGCTTCACGGAGAAGTTCCCGCGCTGGGCGGTGGCTTACAAATTCAAGGCGGAGGAGAGCGTGACCACCCTGCGGCAGGTGACCTGGGAGCTGGGCCGAACAGGCAAGCTGACCCCGCTGGCCCACCTGGACCCGGTGGACTTCTACGGCGTCACGGTCCGGAAGGCCACCCTGAACAACTGGGGGGACATCCAGCGCAAGCAGGTGGCCATCAATGCCCCGGTGTGGATCCGCCGGTCCAACGACGTGATCCCGGAGATCCTGGGCCGCGTGGGCACGCCGGACCCGGAGACGGAGCGCCCGGTGGAGAAGCCGGACTGCTGTCCCGCCTGCGGCGCACCGCTTCAGGAGCGCGGCGCCCATCTCTTCTGCATGAACCGGGAGAGCTGCAAGCCCCAGGCGGTAGCCCGCATCGCGCATTTTGCCGGGCGGGAGGCCATGGACATCGACGGCCTCAGCGAGAAGACCGCGGATTTCTTCTACGACCGCTTCCATGTCCGCAGTCCAGCGGATCTATACACCCTCACCCGGGAGCAGATCCTGGGGGCCGAGGGCTTCCAGGAAAAGAAAACTGACAACCTGCTCTCCGCCCTGGAGAAGAGCAAGCACTGCAAGCTGGATGCCTTTCTCTTCGCCCTGGGCATCCCCAACGTGGGCCGGAAGACGGCCCGGGACCTGGCGGCGAACCTCGGCAGTCTGGAGAAACTGAGGCAGGCCACGGCGGAAGAGCTGACCCGGATCCCGGACATCGGTGAGATCGTCGCCCAGAGCGTGGTGGAGTTCTTCTCCTTCCCGGAGAACCTGGAGCTGATCCGCCAGCTGCTGGCCGCGGGGGTGCAGCCGGAGCAGGAGGCCAGGCAGGAAGGCGGCGCCTTCAGCGGGATGAGCATCGTGGTGACCGGCACCCTGCCCACTCTCTCCCGGCGGGAGGCGGAGGACCTGATCCGGAACGCCGGGGGCAACCCGGCGGGCTCGGTGAGCAAGAAAACGGCCTTTGTGGTGGCGGGAGAAGCCGCCGGCAGCAAGCTGACCAAGGCCCAGAGCCTGGGGATCGAGATCATTGACGAGGCGGAGCTGCTGCGCAGGGCCGGACGTGCCTGAGGAGATGAACACGCTGTGCGAACCTGGATCGATGTGGATCTGGACGCCATCACGGCGAACTACCATACGGCCTGCGATCTGACGCACGCCGAAGTATCCTGCGTGCTGAAAGCCAACGCCTACGGCCACGGACTGAGACCGGTGGCGCAGGCCCTGCAGGCGGCGGGCTGCCGGCACTTTGCGGTGAGCTGTGCCCGGGAGGCCCTGTGCCTGCGCGGCGCGGGGATCACCGGGGAGATCCATGTGCTGGCCCCGGTGGAGCCTGAGGAGCTGCGGGACGCCATCATCGGCGGGATCACGCTGACCGCGGCCGAAAAGGAGGACCTGCTGCAGACGGAGGCGGCTGCCGCTGCCCTGGGGGTGACGGCTGACTGCCACATCAAGGTGGACAGCGGCTTCCACCGGCTTGGTTTTCCCTGCGCCCGGGAGACGGCCCGGGAACTGGGAGCGCTGCTGCCCACCCTGCGCCATGTGCGGGCGGCGGGCCTGTTCAGCCACCTGGGGCTGGTGACCCGGGAGCGGGACGAGGCCCAGGCAGCGGCCTTCCTCGCCATGCGGGACTGGCTGAAGGAGGAAGGGGTGACCTTCCCCTGCGTCCACCTGTGCGACTCCATCGGCCTGGTCCGCTATCCGCAGTGGCATCTGGACCGCTGCCGGGTGGGGGCGCTGCTCTTCGGCTCCCATCCCCGGGACAGGGCATACGAGGCCCTGGACATCCGGGAGACAGCGGCTCTTAGGGCAAAGGTGATCCGGGTACACGAGGTCCCGGTGGACGCCGCCATCGGCTATGACGAGGAGCCCACCACAAAACCCATGCGCGTGGCGACCATTGCGGCGGGCTACGGGGACGGCTATCCCCGTCGGCTCTCCGGAGGGCGGGGACAGGTGCTGATCCGGGGCAGGAGAGCGCCTGTGGCCGGGCTGGTCTGCATGGATCAGCTGATGGCGGATGTGACGGATATCCCGCAGTGCCGCCGGGGCGACACCGCGACCCTGCTGGGGGACGGGATCTCCCTGCAGGAGATGGCGGACTGGGCCGGCACAAACCGCAACGAGTGCATGACCATCCTCTCCCAGCGGCCGGTGCGCCGGTACTGGCAGGGGGGACGGATCGTGCTGGAAGAGGATGAACTGATGAACCTCACGGAGGTGAAGAATTGATGGATGCACAGGCATGGCGGGCCTCCCTGGCCCCGCTCATGGACCGGGTGACGGAGCTGCGGCACGAGCTGCATGCCCACCCGGAGGTCAGCGGCCGGGAGCACGGGACAAAGCAGCGGATCCTCCGGGAGCTCACTGCCCTGGGATTGGAGACGGTGGAGTTCGAGGGCTGCTGTTCCGTCATGGGCGTGCTCCGGAATGGGGAAGGCCCCTGCGTGGCCATTCGGGCGGACATGGATGCGCTGCCCATCCGGGAGGAGACCGGCCTCCCCTTTGCGTCCCTGAACGAGGGCGTGATGCACGCCTGCGGCCATGACGTTCACATGGCCCTGGCCCTGGGCTCCGCCCTGTGGCTGTCAGCACACCGGGATCAGTGGAAGGGGACCGTGAAGTGGCTCTTTGAGTCCGAGGAGGAGACCGAAGGCGGCGGGAAGCGCATGGTGGCGCAGGGCTGCATGGAGGATCCGCCGGTTCGGTGCATCATCGGCCAGCACATGAATCCCCAGTATCCCACGGGGACCTTCTATGCCCGGAGCGGGGCGGTGAGCGGCTACAGCGATGAGATCCGGATCACCGTGAAGGGAAAGAAGTGCCACGGCGCCTATCCCCAGCGGGGGACCGACGCCATTGTGATCGCTGCCCAGATCGTGACTGCCCTGCAGACGCTGGTGAGCCGGACCATCTCCCCCTTCGACCCTGCGGTGGTGACTGTCGGGACCATTCGGGGCGGCTCGGCCTGCAACATCGTCTGCGATGAGGTGGTGCTCACCGGCACCATGCGGAGCCTGACCCTCCCGGTGCGGCAGCAGTTGCAGACGGAGGTCGTGCGTACCGCCGAGGGCCTTGCCCGGAGCATGGGCGGGGACGCGGAGGTGCGGATCATCCCCGGCTACAACGCGGTCTGCAACCATCCGGCCTTCTATCAGGTGGTGGAGGACTGCGCAAAGCGCCTCCTGGGGGAGGATCATCTGGCAGAGCAGCAGGCTCCCAGCCTGGGGGTGGAGAGTTTCTGCTTCTTCCTGGACCACACCCCCGGCGTCTACTACGACCTGGGCTGCGGTGTCGGTTCCGGCCTTCACACGCCCACCTTCCGGGCGGATGAAGCCATCCTGCTCCCCGGTGTGGCCCTCCAGTGCGAGGCGGTGCTGTCCATCCTGAAGATGAGAGAAGGAGACATAGCGCAATGAATATCATTCAGCCCAAGCCCCTGTATCCCGGCGACACAGTGGCCCTGATCGGCATCTCCGGCTGCATCCACAACGACCATCCGGGACAGGACGCGGAGGAAGCGGCCCGCCTGCTGGAGAGCCTGGGCTTCAAGGTCCGGCTGGATCCCACCTGTGCCCGGCAGTACGGCTTCCTGTCCGGTACGGAGGAGGAGCGGGCCGAGGCCTTCCACCGCGCCTTTGCGGATGACAGCGTGGACGGCGTGTGGTGCGTGAAGGGCGGGTACGGCGTGGCCCGCATGCTTCCCCTGGTGGACTGGGACCTGGTGCGGAAGCACCCCAAGGCCTTCATCGGCTTCAGCGACATCACGGCCATGCACGCCGCCCTGCACCGCAAATGCGGCCTGGCCACCTTCCATGGGCCCATGCCCAACGGAGGACGCATCACAAAAGCCAGCGTTCCCAGCCTGCTGCACGCCCTGGCCGGGCAGCCGGAGCCCTATGAGAACCTGAACGGACAGCCCCTGCAGGGCCTGAGACCCGGCGTGGCGGAGGGCGTGCTGGTGGGGGGCAATCTCTCTCTGCTGGCGGCCCTGTGCGGCACGGAGTATGCCCTGGACACCACAGACAAGCTCCTGTTTATCGAGGAGGTGGGGGAGGACAGCTACCGGGTGGACGAGTTCCTCTGGCAGCTGCAGCTCTCCGGCATGCTGGATCACTGCGCGGGCATTCTGCTGGGCGGTTTCACGGACTGTAGGGAGGAATATGACCACAGCCACTGCTTCACGGTGGATGAGATCCTGGCCCAGATGGTGGAGCGGGTGCACGTTCCGGTGCTGGCGGGACTCCAGTCCGGACACACCGGCGATCAGGTGACCCTGTGCCTGGGCCGGCGCTATCGCATGGACGCCACGGCGTGCACCCTGGTTCCGCTGAAGTAAAACGAGGAGGAGACGCATGTTCAGTCGCTTGCAGCTCTATCTGCAGATGCTCCGGGAGGATCCCCTGGGCTTTGTCATCTACCTGGCCTACTACTTGGTGGTCATCCTGCTGAGCCTGATTCTGCATGAATGCGGCCATGCCTACGCGGCCCTGCGCTGCGGGGATCCCACCGCCAAGATGCTGGGCCGGCTCACCCTGGATCCCCGGAAGCACCTGGACCCCATCGGCACAGTCATGATGGTGCTCTTCGGCATCGGCTATGCCAAGCCTGTGCCGGTGAATCCCCGGAATTTCCGGAACTACCGCCGGGACGACCTCATCGTCTCCGTGGCGGGGGTGACCGTCAACCTGATCCTTTTCCTCCTGTGCCTGTCCCTGGCAGTGGGGGTGAACCGGCTGCTGTGGACGGACACCATCTATCAGAGTTACCTCAGGACGCACAGCATGGCGGAGCTGATCAGCCCCTACCAGGGCAATATCGGCTCCTGGATCGCCTATGCCGGGATGCTTGACCCCACGGTCTCGACCTTCTTTGCCAATCCGTGGCTGGTCTATGTCCAGCGCTTCCTCCTGATGATGAGCGTGGTCAACCTGGGTCTGGCTGTTTTCAACCTGCTGCCGATCCCGCCCCTGGACGGTTTCCATGTGCTCAACGACATCGTGCTCAAGGGCCGGCTGACCCTGGACCAGAACGTGTTCCAGATCACCCGGATCGCGCTGATGTTCCTGATGTTCACCGGGGTCCTCGGCAGCGTGCTGTCCACGGTGAACTCGGCGGTTTACGGCTGGGTGCTGCACGGGATGCTCCTGCTCATCGGCGCCGCATAAGGAGAGACGTCCATGGCCATGAAGTTTCAGCTGAAGGACTTTGACGGCCCCCTGGACCTCCTGCTCCATCTGGTGAACGAGGCCAGGGTGGACATCCGGGACATCTTCGTCAGCCAGATCACGGACCAGTACATCGAGGCCGTGCAGCAGGCCGTGGACCTGGACATGGAGGAGGCCAGCGAATTCCTGGTGATGGCGGCCACCCTCCTGGAGATCAAGAGCCGGGCCATGCTGCCCAGACCGCCGGAACCGGAGGACGAGGACCCGGAGGGGGAGCTGATCCGGCGGCTGGAGGAATACAAGCAATTCAAGGAGTCCGCCCAGGCCATGCGTGAGTTCGAGGACGCGGCCAAGGCCCTGTTCACCAAGCTGCCGGATGAGTTCCCCCTGCCTCCCCGGGAGACGGAACTGGTGGGGCTGACCCTCCCCGGCCTGGTGGAGGCTTTCGCCCGGATCCTGGCCCGCAGGCCCCTCCCGGAGGAGGAGGGCCAGAACCGCTATGCCGCCCGGAACATTCGCCGGGATGAGCACAGCGTACAGGAATGCATGCTGACCATCCTGCAGCGTCTGAAGAAAAGCCGGGGCGGCCTCCGCTTTGAGGCGGTCTTCAGCGAGGCGCCCACCCGGGAGGAGGTGGTGACCCTCTTCCTGGCGCTGCTGGAGCTGATCCATCTGGGAAAGGTGAAGGTGGAGCAGGAGAAGACCTATGGGGACATCACGCTCCGCTCGGGACGGGGTCGCTGAAGGGGGAGAAAGCAGAGGATGCCGGAGGAAAACATCCAGATGGAGGAGCACCTCAAAGACCGCATTGAGGCGGTCCTCTTCGTGGCGGGGGAGGCTGTGCTGAAAAAGGACCTGGCCCGGGCGCTGGCAGTGGAGATGCCTGCCCTGGAGGAAGCCCTGCGGACCCTTCGCGACGAGTATGATTTCGCCCAGCGGGGGCTGCAGCTGCGGCTCTTCGGCGACCATGTGCAGCTCACCACCCGTCCGCTGTATGCCCAGGACGTGGTGCATCTTCTCCAGCCGGTACAGAAGCAGTCCTTCAGCCAGACCGTCATGGAGACCCTGGCGGTGGTGGCTTACAAGCAGCCGGTGACCAAGGCGGAGATCGAACAGATCCGCGGCGTCAAGTGTGATTACTCCGTGCAGGTGCTCTGCAGCAGGGGAATGATCCGGGAGGTGGGCCGGAAGGAGGCCCTGGGCCGGCCCATCCTGTACGGCACCACGGACAGCTTCCTCAGCCATTTCGGTATCGAGAGCCTGGCGGATCTGCCGGAGCTTCCGGATCTGCAGGGGGAGGAGACCCGGCCGGAGGAGGAACTGCCGGATCTGATCCCTTGACCGGGTGCGTACCCCATGATCCCACCGGGAGTGAAAGACGATGTGCGGAAGGTTTTATGTGGAGACGGACGATACGCCGGAGGAACTGATGGCGCTGCTTCGGCAACTTGAGCAGGGGGATCCGGAGCATCCTGCGGCCTGGACCGGCGAGAAAGGCCCCGGCATGGATGCCTGCGTCCTGGCCCGGAGCCGGGGAAGCGGCACACTGCGCCCTTTTTCCATGCGCTGGGGCTTTCCGCTGGATCGGAAACTGGTGATCAATGCCCGCCTGGAGACGGCGGCGGAGAAACCCATGTTCCGGGAGAGCTTCCGGCAGCGGCGCTGCCTGATCCCCGCCAGTGGCTGGTTCGAGTGGGACCATCGGGAAAAGAAGCCGCCCAGGTATCGGTTCCGCGTAAGCGGGAGCCGCTGGTTCTGTCTGGCAGGCTTGTACCGGGTGCTGCCCATGCAGCCGCCGGTCTTTGCGGTGGTCACCCGTCCCGCGGAAGGCCCGCTGGCGGAATTCCACGATCGGATGCCCCTGTGGTTCCCGCCGGCGCAGGCGGGAAGATGGCTGGACGGGGCAGCGGATGCCGCGGATTCGGCCGGCAGGGTCACAGACCTGTGCTGGGAAAAGGAGGACCGGGCCGCACGGGAGCCGGTTCAGATCGGCCTCTTCGATGATTTCGCGATGTAAGAGGAGAAAAGGTCAGGAGGAAAGACCATGCTTGCACGTGTGCTGAGCTACGGACTGAGCGGGGTCAACGGCTTCGCGGTTCTGGTGGAGGTGAATGCGGTCAACGGCATGCCATCCCTGGATATCATCGGCCTGCCGGATGCCTCCATCAAGGAGAGCCGCGACCGGGTGAGCGCCGCCGTGACAAATTCCGGTTTTGCCATGCCCCTGGCCCGCCTGACCGTCAATCTTGCCCCGGCGGACGTCCGCAAGGAAGGTCCGGCTTTCGATCTGCCCATTGCCGTGGCGGTGATGGCCGCCACCCGGCAGCTCCCCAGTGCGGACCTGAGCCGGATCCTGATGATCGGGGAGCTGTCCCTGGACGGAAGCCTGCATGCCGTGAAAGGCGCGCTGCCCATGGTGATCTCAGCCCGGAACGAGGGGGTGGAGGAGATCATCCTGCCCCAGGGCAACGCGGAGGAGGTCGCCTGCATCCAGAACATCAAGGTCTACCCTGCCCGGGATCTTACCCAGGTGGTCAATCACCTCCGGGGACGGGAGCTGATCCTGCCCCAGGCACAGCGCTCCTACCAGGAAATCGTCAGCTCGGCACGGCCCATGGTGGATATGAGCCAGGTCCAGGGTCAGGCCGGAGCGCGGCGGGCCATTGAGGTGGCGGCTGCCGGGGGACACAACATGATCATGGTGGGGGTGCCGGGCTCCGGGAAGACCATGCTGGCCCGGTGCATTCCCGGGATCCTTCCGCCGCTGACCTTTGAGGAGGCCCTGGAGACCACCCGCATCCACTCCATTGCGGGGAAGCTGCAGCCCGGTGCCGGTCTCATGGTGGAACGGCCCTTCTCCGCACCGCACCATTCCGCCTCCGTGGCCAGCCTCATCGGCGGCGGCACGAATGCCATGCCCGGGGCGGTGTCCCTGAGCCACAACGGCGTGCTTTTCCTGGACGAGCTGCCTGAGTTTTCCCGGCAGGCCCTGGAGGCCCTCCGTCAGCCGCTGGAGGATGGCTTTGTCTCCGTGACCCGGGTCCACAACCAAGCCCGGTATCAGTCCAACTTCATGCTCGTCGCCAGCATGAATCCCTGCCCCTGTGGGTATTACGGCAGCAAGATCCGGAAATGCCGCTGCAACCAGAATGAGATCCGCCGCTATCTGGACCGGGTCTCCGGCCCGCTGCTGGACCGGATCGACATCCAGATCGAGGTGGATGCGGTGCCGGTGAAGGAGATCAACCAGGATAAGCCCGCCGAAAGCTCTGCGGAGGTGGCCCTCCGGGTGAGAAAGGCCCGGGAGATCCAGCAGGCCCGGTACCAGGGGGAGGGGATCCACTGCAATGCCCAGCTGGATTCCCGTCTGCTGAAGCGCTACTGCAATCTGACCGGCGAAGCATCCACCCTGCTGCACATGGCGGTGGACCGCATGGGGATGAGCATGCGCGCCTACGGCCGGGTGCTGAAGGTGGCCCGCACCATCGCGGACCTGCGGGGGGACCCCGAGATCAGCGTCAAGGATGTGGCCGAGGCCGTCCAGTTCCGGGAACTGGATCAGAAATACTGGAGATGATCCGCCGGAAAAGCGATGTGATCCCGATGCGCTCAGACTTGGATACATACAAGAACGCCCCCCTGCGGCAAAGCACAGGGGGGTCATTCCGATATTCAGTTGTCAGGTCTCAGACGTTCCGGTGCCCTGCCCGTTGACAGTCGGGCGGGGAGATGACTCTGTTACGCCTCGGGCTCCAGGAGTCCCAGGTTTCCGTCTTTCCGCTGATAAAGCACGTTGAACTGATCTGTATCTGCATTCACAAAGGCGAAGAAGCTGTGGCCCAGCATTTCCATCTGGATGGCTGCGTCCTCTACCGACATGGGTCGCAGCGGGAAACTCTTGTGGCGAACGATCTGCGGGCCATTGGTCTCGTCGGTGTCCTCCTCGATGAACTCGGGCTCCTCAGGTGTGAAGGCGTCCTCGCGGATGCGCTTGCCCAGCTTGGTACGATGACGATGGATCTGCTTTTCCATTTTGGCCAGGGCATCGTCGATGGCGAGGAACAGGTTGCTTTCCGCAGCAGCCTCGGAACGAAGGATGACACCATTTCCCATGGGGACTGTGATCTCCACGATACGCATGTCCCTCTTGTCTTTGCTCATCTTGATCTGCATCTCTGTATCCGGCCAGAGGTAACGCCCCATACGAGCGGTCTTTTTTTCGATCCGCGCTGTGATGCCGTCAGAGATGGCCATGTTCCGCGCAGTCAGAGTCATCTTCATGGTCAGCTATGCTCCTTTCGGTTATTGGGTCACCGCGGAGGCAGCTGTCAACCGATCAGCCTCCGCACAGAATGATGAGGCATCGGCGTCACGTCCTTTCTTTGTTTTTCTGATTCATTGTTTCGACATGTTCCTTCGGATTCCTGCCGGAAAAATGTTTTTTTCGGAAAAATTTTTGCCGGATCGCGCATGAGACGCGTTCGTGATGCTTGCCTGTGCCACGAACGCAACAAGCGGGGAGTATTAATTATTTAATTGGTAGGAATGCCGCCAATTTCTATTGACGCGCAGGGGATAGTTGCGGTAAAATACACTTTGGACGATTGTGATCGGGCAATTGTACCAACTTCGAGAGGGTTGAGGAGGAGCTTCACATGGAAACTTTGTGGTTTGTGGTCGTGCTGGTGGCCATCGCGGCGGCCATCGCCTACGTCTGCTGGAACTACTTCCGGATCCGGCGGATGCCCGAAGGAACGCCGGAAATGGTGGAAATGTCGGCCATCATCCGCTCCGGCGCGAACACCTTCATGCTGACGGAATACCGGACCATCAGCGTGGTGGTGGTGCTGCTGGCACTGGTGTTCAGCCTGTTCGTGGAGAAAACGGCGGGCATCACCTTCCTGCTGGGCGCCTGTATGTCCTCGGTGGTGTGCGTGCTGGGCATGAAGAGCGCCACCTATGCCAACGTGCGGACCGCCAACCGTGCCCGGGAGACCATGTCCATCGGTGAGACGGTGAAGGTGGCCCTGTGCGGCGGTTCCATCTCGGGCCTCTCGGTGCAGGCTTTCGGCATGCTGGGCCTGGTGCTGGTGCTGATCATCTTCAAGGGCGTCAACCACATGACCGACGGTGCCGGCCTGCTGGTGAAGCTGGATGGCGTCAATGCCTCCCTGATGCGGATCTCCTGCTACTCCCTGGGCTGCTCCCTGGTGGCCATGTTCAACCGTGTGGCCGGCGGCAACTACACCAAGGCCGCTGATATCTCCGCAGACATCCTGGCCAAGGTTCGCAACGATCTGCCGGAGGATGACTCCCGGGTGCCCAACGTGATCGCGGACTTCATCGGCGACAACGTGAACGACATCGCCGGCAACTGCTCCGACCTGCTGGAGAGCTTTGTGGCCACCATGTCTGCGTCCCTGATGATCGCGGTGATCCTCTTCCAGACCCATGCGGCCAACTTTGCCGGGGACGCGGCTGCCGCGCTGGAGAAGGCCTTCGGCCTGACCACCACCTTCCCCATCGCCGTGGCCGGCGTGGGCCTCATCGGCTGCCTGCTTGGCCTGGGCTATGCGGCCTTCAAGAAGATGAGCGACAATCCCGCCCGGGAGCTTGACCTGGCGACCTGGATCTCCGCCGGCGCCACCGTGCTCCTGAGCCTGGCTGCCACCTTCATCGTGTTCGGCGGCATGGACGCCAAGGTCATGGAGTCCTATGGCTGGGCGGCCGGCATCTTCTCTCCCTGGATCTGCGTGGTGCTGGGCCTTGCGGCCGGCGTGGCCATCGGCAAGATCACGGAATACTACACCTCCACCGATTACAAGCCCACCCAGACCCTGGCTGAGATGGCGCCCGAGGGCGAGGCCTTCGTGGTGACCAAGGGCGACGCCATCGGCTCCCGCTCCTGCCTGCTGCCGATCCTGGTCATCGGTGTGGCGCTGCTGGTCTCCGGCTTTGTGGCCGGCACCTACGGCATTGCCATCGCTGCCCTGGGCATGCTGGCCTTCGTGGGCGCCACGGTGTCCATCGACGCCTTCGGCCCCATCGCTGACAACGCCGGCGGTCTGGCGGAGAGCTGCCACCTGGCCCACGACGTGCGCAAGATCACCGACAAGCTGGATGCTGTGGGCAACACCACCGCCGCCATCGGCAAGGGCTTTGCCATCGGCTCCGCAGCCTTCGCCACCGTGTCCCTC